>Ga0315274_10012303_pt1 | contig 12208 bp, 10 predicted proteins | sample YL17G02_20_MG_FD_203700 | JGI IMG/M metagenome (GOLD analysis project Ga0315274, IMG submission 203700) | Sediment microbial communities from Yellowstone Lake, YNP, Wyoming, USA - YL17G02_20 | ecosystem: Environmental > Aquatic > Freshwater > Lake > Sediment | place: USA: Wyoming | collected... | reverse complement strand
CTCTGCCGAGACGCCGCTACGGGGACACGGTTCATGGCCGGGGAGCATAGCCGAAGGCGGCGAGGGGAACAGCCCGGAATTTGTTTTCCCGGAATCGGTCATTGTCCCAGCCGGGACGCAGCATGCAGCGGGGTTCCTGTTCCTGCGGATTGGTCGTAACCGGCGGAAGCCGCTTTGGGTCATCAGCACCGATCAAATCATTCAATATGAAGACGACATGGTGCTGTATGGCCGGGGTGATTTTCATGGGCTGGGGTAGCCTGATCCCCCTCGCGGCCGACCTTTCAGGCACCTGGCGGACGGAGTTTGACTCACCGGTCGGCAAACAGAAATACCTCTTCACGCTGCAAGCGGACGGCCAGGTGGTCACTGGAAGGGCCGAAGGCGAGTTCATGGACGAGAAACACTCCGGCGCCATTTCTGAGGGTAAACTCGACGGCGACAAGGTGTCCTTTGTCGAGAACCTGGATCTGGGCGGGAACAAGATCCGCGTGGAGTACTCGGGCATCCTCGTCGGTGACGTGCTGCGGCTTACCCGTCGGCCCGGGGATTTCGCCGCGGAGGGACTGGTGGCGAAGCGCGTGGGAGGTGTCGCAGCGGAGACCACAGCCGCTCCCGCCGTCCGACCCGGGGCCGGTCGGCGCATGCCGAGTCTGCCAAAACCGGGACCCTGCCCGCTTCCGATCCTGCCGGCGTTGCCTGCCTATGACGACGCGGCCTTCTTTGCCAAGTTGGATGTTCCGCACGGCAAGGTCGAGCCGGTGACCTACGAGACTCAGGCCGGCCAGGAAAAGCGAATGCACCTCTACCTGCCGCCGGATTACGAAAAGAACGACACTGCGCGCTATCCGGTGCTTTACCTGAATCACGGCGGAGGCGACGACGACTCCAAGTGGACCAATACCGATCCCAAGCAGGGAGGCAACGCCCAGTTCATCCTGGACAACCTGATCGCGGCGGGCCGAGCCCGGCCGATGATCGTGGTGATGCCCAACACCCGCGGGATCGCGTCGCCCAATCCTCCACCGAAGGACCAGGACGACGCCTGCACACAGGAATACCTCAAGGACATCGTCCCCTACGTGGACTCGCATTACCGGACGAAGGCCGTTCGGGAAGGTCGGGCGCTGGCTGGCTTGTCGATGGGTGGCTTCGTGGTGATGAACACGGGCTTGTCCCACCTGGACACGTTCAGCGAGCTTTACGTTTACAGCTCCGGCTACATCGGGGGACAGCAGCAAGCATTCGAGGAGCGCTTCCAGGAGCTGTTCCAGGACCCCAACACCAACGGCCGGTTCCGCGTGCCGTTTTATATGGCGCAGGGTGAGACGGACATCGCGCTCCTGAACGGCCAGAAGGTCATGGCCGTGCTCAATAAGTATGGGGTCCGCAACTTCTGGGTCCTGAGTTCCGGCGGACACGAATGGGCCAACTGGCGGCGCTACCTGCACCAGACAGCGCAGATCGTGTTCCCGGATTGCGACGCCCGCTGAGCTGTAACCGGATTTTCGGAAAACCGCAGAGATAAACTGCCATGACCTACCGATCCTTCCTCACAATCACCGTCCTGACCTGGGCGACCTTCCAGCGCACCCGGGCCGCCGACGTCACGGGCAACTGGAAAGCCGAGCTCGACACCCAGATCGGCGTTCAGAAGTACACTTACACCTTCAAGCAGGACGGGGATAAGGTTGCCGGCAAGGCCCACTCCGATATCGCCGGCGAGCCACGCGAGGTCGAACTCAAGGATGTCAAAGTCGCCGGCGACGAGATCACGTTCTGCGAAACATTCAGCTTTCAGGGCAATGAAATCCGCATCGACTACCGGGGCAGCATCGCCGGCGACGAGATCAAATTCACCCGCAAGGTGGGCGACTTCGCCACGGAAAAACTCGTTGCCGGGCGCGCCGCGGCCGGCGTCGCCCCGCCGGCCGCCGCCGCTCCGGCGCAGCCGCCGCGGACCGCGCCGACGGCGAGAGGAGGCTTTGCACCGGTGGTGCTCGGAGCGGATGACAAGGCGGCGTTTCCCGCGGCACCTGCGGGCTTCGATGTCCGCCGTGAGAACGCCCCCCGAGGGCGGGTTAGCGTCGTGTCTTACGACTCGAAGACCGTGGGTACGAACCGCCAGATGGTGATCTACACGCCGCCGGGTTACTCAACCGAGAAGCAATATCCGGTGCTCTATCTGATGCATGGCATCGGCGACACCGAAACGCACTGGTTGAAGGAAGGCTACGCGGACGCCATTTTGGACAACCTTTACGCCGACCAGAAGCCCGTGCCGATGATCGTCGTGATGCCCAATGGCCGCGCCGACAAGAGCATGACGGCGCGAACGCCCTGGGGCCAGCAGGGTCCGGCGTTCGCGGCCTTCGAGAAGGAACTCTTCAGTGACGTGATCCCGTTCATTGAGGGGCACTACTCGGTGAAGCCCGGCCGCGAGGACCGTGCGATCGCGGGCCTCTCCATGGGGGGCGGTCAAAGCCTGAACATCGGCCTCAAGAACCTTGACCGCTTCGCCTGGGTCGGCGCCTTCTCGGCCGCCCCGAACACCAAGCCCGCGGCGGAACTCGTTCCCAAGCCAGCGGACGCCACGAAGCTACTCAAGTTGCTGTGGATCTCCTGCGGCGACAAGGATGGGCTGATGGGCATCAGCAAGGGGTTCCACGCGTATCTCCAGGAGAACAAGGTCCCGCACATCTGGCACGTGGATTCCGGTGGCCACACGCGCGAGGTCTGGCGCAATGATCTTTATCTGTTGGCGCAGCTCTTGTTCCGCTGACCAGTGCCGGGTGTTCAGAAGCCTTGCGTGGCGTCTGTAGGTGCCCACATCGCAAGCGGGGCGCAGGCCAAGAGGTGGCTTTGATGCGACACCTGCGCCGGGATGGGCTGAATATGAATCTTGCGCTCTCGGGCTGTGCCCGCACTCTGAACGCCAGATATGACGTTGGTGGCCCCGAACCGGCAAACGGCGACCAACCCTTCGGCGACGCTCGGGACGCTAAACCTGCGGATTCCGACTCCAGCTACGCCCGCTTTCTACCGCGTTCTCGAGCCCTGAGCCTATGATACGATTTCGATCCCGTCCGAAAACCGTCCTCGACCCCACCTCTTTGCATCGAGCGTACCGACCCGGACGAACAAGGCTGCGGCGCGTCTCCCGAATGTCGGTGTTTGCCCGGAGGAATGCTCCGGCCAAGGCAGAAGGCCGACCGTGAGAGCCAAAGCGACCCCGACCAGATGATCGGCTTTCAGACAACCACAACAATCAACGAGACTCTATGATGAACAACATCCAGACGTTTAACCGCCGCAACTTCCTCAAACAGGTCGCGACTTCCAGCGGAGCCCTGATGTTCGCTCGTGGCGCGAGCGAGCTGATGGCTCAGACCGCGCCCGATTGGAAGAACCAGATCGGCTTGGAACTGTTCACCGTCCGGGACCTTCTGAGGCAGGATTATGAGGGCGTCTTGGCGAAGCTGGCCAAGATCGGCTACAAGGAGGTGGAGCCCGCGGATCCTTACAACAACATGGAACCCAAAGCGTACAAGGCGCTCCTGGAGAGGTACGGCTTGAAGATGTTCAGCACGCACGCCGGGGCGTCGGATGGCCCGGGTTTGGAGAAGGAACTCGAAGGCCAAGCACTCATGGGCATCAAGTACACCGAGGTGCGCGCAGGTGGAGGACCCGGTGGCCGCGGTCGCGGTGGCCCCGGCGGTCCTGGAGGCCCGGGTGGCCCGGCTGGCGGTCCTGGCCGTGCAGGTGGTCCGGGAGGTCAGGCCGGTCCGGGCACTCCCGGGGGGCCGGGTGGCCCCGGCGGGCAGGGCGGTCGCGGAGGTCAAGGCGGTCCAGGTCGGGGTCCGGGCGGTGGTCCATTCGGACCGCGTTCGCCGCAGTCGGTCGAATCCGTGAAGACCTCATGTGCGCAGATGAACAATTACGGGGCCACCGTGAAGAAGTTCGGGATGAAAATCCTCATTCACAACCACGCCGGGGAGTTCGAGCTTCTGGATGACGGCAAAACAACGCAGTACGACGTCTTGCTCAAGGAAACCGATCCCGGACTGGTGACGATGCAGCTCGACATCGGCTGGGCGTACATCGGCGGGCAGGACCCGATTGCGATGTTCAAGAAGAACCCGGGCCGTTACGAGTTGTGGCACGTCAAGGACGTCAAGTACAAGGATCTGGACCCGAAACTGACGCCGAGCCAGCGCCAGCGAGGTGCCCAGATCGTTGCCATGGGCGAAGGCGATATCGACTACAAGGCCGTGTTCGCCAACGCGGCGCTCGCGGGCTTGAAGTACTTCGTGATCGAGCAGGACACCGCCGGCCAGGGCGGCCGGGACGCGATCGATGATTGCCGTATCGCCTACGACAACCTCAGAAACATCTTGTCTTAGCCGAGCACGCGCGCCGAGATCGTTCGCGGTTTCTCCGCAGACGGTCTGGTGCGCACCCGTCTGCATCCTGCGGAGAACCTCACGCAATGTCGATTTGACCGAACTCTGGCGAAACCAAGACTCAGCCTATGTTACGCGTTCTCCTTTCCTGCTTAACCTCATGGTTCGTCGCGTTCACCACGTTCGTGGCGGTGGCCGGTAACTGGCCGGGCTGGCGCGGTCCGGATGGGACCGGCGTCTCTCCGGAGAAAGGTCTGCCGCTCAAATGGAGCGACAAGGAGAATGTTCGTTGGCGGGTCGATCTACCTGGCCCCGGCAACTCCTCGCCGATCGTGTGGGGCGACCGTGTGTTTGTCAGCCAGGCCGTGCAGAAGGAGAGCCGACGTACGCTCATGTGCTTTGACCGTGCGAACGGCAAGCTGCTCTGGCAGTCCGGGGTCACATATTCCGACCCCGAGCCGACTTCGGAGAACAATCCCTACTGTGCCGGTTCACCGGCGACCGACGGCGAACGCGTGTACGTATGCTTCGGATCCGCGGGCGTCTGCGCCTACGACTTCGACGGTAAGGAAGTATGGCATCGCGACCTGGGCAAGTTGAACAACGGATTCGGCAACGCTGTCTCGCCCATCCTGACCGGAGATCTGTGTCTCCTTAACTTCGGTCCGGACGCGAAGGCGCGCTTGATCGCTCTCAACAAGAAGACCGGCGAAACCGCCTGGGAGGTCGAGCCGCCGAAGCCCGACGAGAGCGGGCTTCAGGCCAGCGGTTCGGGTGGTCCGCGGGGACCGGGCGGATCAGGTGGCGGGCCTGGCGGTCCAGGACGTGGCCCGGGCGATCGCGGAGGTTTCGGCCCGGGTGGTCCTGGTGGACCCGGGGAAGGGCGCGGTCCCGGCGGCCGCGGTCCGGCTGGTCCTGGCGGGCGCGGCGGCGTTGACCCGGCAAGGGGGTCATCGTGGAGCACGCCCATCGTGATCAACGGGGGTGGCCGCGAGGAGGTGGTGCTCAGCACGGCGTGTCGCCTCAGCGCCTACGATCCGGCCAGCGGGGCGCAGCTCTGGGTGAGCAAAGGCCTCGGTGCCAGCATCTACAGCTCGCCCGTTTGGGGGGAAGGCGTCGTCTTCGCCATGACCAGCGGTCCGGGTGGCGGACCCGCGATCGCGGTCAAGCCGGGCGGCAGCGGCGATCTCACCGAGAGCCAGCGCGTCTGGCGGCTCGAGCGCATCAAGAGCGCCATCGGCTCGGGCGTCATCCACGACGGTCACCTTTTCCTCATCGGCTCGGACGGCGTCGCCCTCTGTCTGGACGTGAAGACCGGAAAAACCACTTGGGAGGAACGTCTGACCGGCGCAGGAAGCCGCGGCAGCTCGTGGTCCTCGATGCTCCTGGCGGGCGAGCGCATCTATGTGCCAAACCAGTCGGGCGACGTGTTCGTGCTGCGCGCCGGTCCGAGGTTCGAGGTGCTTGCGACCAACTCCGTCGGCGAGCCGACCAATGCCTCGCTGGCGGCGTCCGACGGCGAGCTTTTCATGCGCACGGACAAGGGGCTCTGGTGCTTCCGCGACGCCTCGACAAAGTGATGAAAACAGACCACCGTCGGCGCTGTGAATCCGAATGCTGACAAGAACGCGCCCGATCTCACTTCCACCGCCCCCCTCCCTCGCCGGGATGCCCTGAAACTGCTGGGCGGTGCGCTCGCGGCGACCGCGCTTGCAGGTTCCCCCACGCCTGCCGCTGCGGAGAAGAAGTCGATCTGGAAGACCGCGGTCGGTCTGAACGGTTTCCAGTCTGGCTCCCGAAAATACCAGAAGAACTACCCGATCTGGGAGGTGCTGGATTTTGCCTCGCGACATGGGTTCGACGGGGTGGAACTGGTCGGGGATTGGCCGAGCGGCGGATACCCGGCGGCGGGCGAGAAGGAGCGCGTGCAAGCCCTGCGACGGCTTTATGATGTCTTCGGCCTGAGGATTTTCTCCATCCAACTCGGTGCCGACGGCGCCTTTGATCCAGCGGAATCGGTGCGCCGGCAGTGGCTGGAGCAGGTCCGCGACCGCATCCAACTGGCGCGACAACTCGGCTGCGATTGTGTCGGGATGTGGCCCGGCGGCGGCTTGCGCGGGCAGACGATTGACCAGGCCATTGACGTGCTCGCAAGAACGTTCCGTGAAGCGGGAAGAATCGCCGGGGATGCGGGCATTCTGGCCTGTTTCGAAATCGAGCCGGTGTTTGTGTTCAATCAGGCGGACCACTACCTCCGCATCCTGAGAGGCGCGGATCATCCGTCCCTGAAGGGCATCTACGATCCGAGCCACTTCGACCAGATGAACGGGGCCACGGGCAAACCGGAAGAGTTGCTCCAGCGCGTCGGGCCCCGGAACATCGGCTATGTGCAGTTCTGCGACACCGACAGCACTCTGCGGGACGGTGGCACGTCCAAACACCTGGGATGCGGGGACGGGCGGACCGATTGCGCAAAGGGATTGCAGATGCTCAAGGACGGCGGTTTCCGCGGCTGGATCATGGTGGACGAATGGGAAGTGCCCGATCCCTACGATGCCTGCCTCAAGTGCAAGCGCGTGATCGATGCAGTCGGAATGAGTTGAGCGGGGAACACGATCAACAGGTCGGTGCTGTGGAACGGATTCGTTTACGGGTTCAACGACGCTGATCTGGCCTGCGTCTCCTGGGAGACGGGCAAGGAGAAGTACAGCACGTCTGTCTGAATGTGAGGAGCGCCTTGCGGTAAGTGAGCGGCTCGCTGGCGTTTGACGCGACGGTCACACACGAGTAGTATGGCCATGTTGAAGCCCGGAAAATCACCTCAACCCGCTGTGCGGGAACAACTGGAGTGCCGTTTTGCGTTTCCCGCTTCGGGTGAAAATCGGAGATGCACTGCTTCGGGTGAAAACCCCACATTGAATAGTTAGCATCATGCAGCATCACTGCGGACTCTTTGCGGCATTCCTGGGCGTCGGTCTTGGAGCGTGCGCTCATATCAGCGGAGTTGAAGTCGCACCAACGGACCTCCAGATTGTCTATGCCGGTTCTGGCTGGTATAAAGTGTCAACTCGCAAGGGCGGATTTCAGGCCGCCTTTCCCGGTCAGCCCACCGTTACAACCGACGTGGAGGATGGTCCGAGTGGTCCTATCGACACGTACTGTGTCATGGTGGAACCGCGCGGCACAGTTGCGTTCGCGGTAATGTATCACCGTGTTCCTGGAGCCAGTCCCACCAACATCCTCCAGAGTGCGTGCGATGGAGCAGTTCGAAATGCAAACGTAATTGCCGAACGGGACATTGTTCTCGGTGGACGCGCAGGTCGAGAGCTCATAATGGAGAGGCTGGCAGGACAGGCACTTGTCACGCTGAGGGTGTACGTGCGCGACGATATGCTCTATCTTGTCAGTGTCTGCGTACCGGTCAAACAGCCTTTGAAAGAGCATACAGATCAGTTTCTTGATTCCTTTGCATTCCTGGAATGATGCTAACCTGGCAGTCCACCGAACCACCGCCAATCCGTCCGTTTGCGGATGCCGGATTCGCTGCCGGCGTCCTTGCTCTTCTGGCGGCGATCGGTGACTTGAATCGTTGGGTCTCATTGCCATGAGCCTCAGACCTCTTGTGAGCGCCGATGACGCAGTCCTCTTGCGCAGAGCGATGCTGCCGTTCAAGACATACATCGTTGGCGTATTGCTTGTGTTGCTCGTGGGCGCAGTTGTGGTGCCGGAGGGTCCCTATCGAGATGTCGACTGGGGGAGGGATATTGCGAGGCTCGTGCTCTATGGCTACTTGGCATGCAGCGTGGCCCTGATCGTCCTAGGGTTGGTCGCGGCCATTCAGAAGCATGACAGGAGGATGGTGTGGTCGGCGTTGGCGTATGCGGGTGCCGGCCTTTTGCTGGCTGCAATGCTGTGGCCAGGAGCGTTTCCTCCCCACACGAGAATGTAATGAGGAGACCCAACCCGCTCCACACGATCCGCCGCCCAGCTTGGCCGCTCGGAATACTGGCGCTTCGCAGAGTGGCAGTCGGTGAGCATGGACGTTCGGTCCGCGCGAGGCGTGCGTGAGAGGTCAACGGTGAAATCCCCTGAGAAGCGCGAAGGCCCGTCGGGGAGACGCTACGCCCAGATTGCCGCGGAGGCCAACGGCGGCGCGGGCCACCCAGATCCGGTGGCGCACGCGACGTCCCTCGGCTATTCCGAGGAGGAGTTGAACACCGTGCCAGCGGACGCGGTCATGAGCCTGGGCTGCGGGACCCCGGTCGCCCGAGCGAGGCTGCGTCCGGGCGAGATCGTTTTGGACTTGGGCTCCGGCGGCGGCTTGGACGCGTTTCTTGCGGCGCGTCAGGTCGGCCCCGCAGGACGGGTCATCGGCGTGGACGCCACGCTGGAGATGGTAAAGCGGGCCAGGGAGACTGCGGAAAAAGCGAAGGTTGCGAATGTCGAGTTCAAACACGCACCGATCGATCGGCTGCCACTCGACGACTGTTCCGTTGATGTGGCGATCAGCAACTGCGTCATGAATCACTGCGCGGAGAAGGTGCGGGCGTTCCGGGAAGTGTACCGCGTGCTGAAAGTCGGGGGAAGGATGTTGATCTCCGATCTGGTCGCTTCGGGTCCGTTTTCGGAAGCGGCTCTGGCTGACGAGGTCTGGGGACAATGGCTCGCGGGGGCTCAGTCCAAGAATGATTACGTGCGGGCCATTGAGGAAGCCGGTTTCCAGGAGGTCACCGTCGAAGAGGAAGCGGCCTTCAACATGGCGGAGAATGATGAAAGGTTGAGGGGGAGAATTGTCAGCATCGGCCTGACCGCCCGGAAGAAGTGAGGACGTGGGAGCGCCCAGGAGCACCGGAGGTGACATTGCGAGGAAGCGATTCCCGAGCCGCAAACGGTACGAGCGTCGAGTCACCTGCCACATCGCGGAGGCGTCTGGGTGTCGGATGCGGGCGAGGTTAGATTCTGCAGGCGGGACACTTGGGCCTTCCAGGCGCGGTGGAGTTCGGGCACGACGCGCCAAAGGATGAGGCCGTTCACCACGAGGATCCCCCAGGCGATCGTTTTGACCAGCCAGAGCGGGCCAGGGACGTTGTTGATGAAACCGTTCCAGTCGCCGTCGGAGATGATTCCCAGCAGGCAGCCCCCCACGGCGATAAACGGGAAGAGCAGGATGGCGACACTCGCGCATAGGTAGAGGTTCAGGGTCGGTCGGCCGGTGCGCAGGTTTCGGCCGATGCCCGAACTCCAGACCACAAAGAGCGCCCAGCCGGCAAGCGTCGGCCGCACCGGCCCGCCGCCGGAGATCAGCGCTTGTTGCCACGGTTCGAGGGCCGGGCCGGATGTGCCGCCGGAGTGGGGAGTCCCGCGGATTCCCCAAAAGTCGCTCGCGGCGAAGTCGTAGCGCCCGAAGCACAGTTCCGTAAGGCTGTGCCCGCCTTCGTGGAAGAGCAGGTACAGAAACATCAGCACAAAGCCGAGGAGGAGGTGCTGAAACAGGCTGACGCTGACGATTCGACGCCTCAGGTTCCCGGATCGGCGACCGAACAGGGCCCAGAGGCCCGAGGCCATGAGCAGACCCAGCCACGAGCGCGACAGAATCTGCCATCCGGTGATGCCCAACCGCTCTTTGTCGGAGATGACGACCATGCCGCCGTGGCTACCGACCTCCTGTTTCAGGGTCGCCGTGTAGGTGCCGGCAGGGATATCAAGACCGCACGAAAAGCGGGTGGCGTCCGTGTTCACACGGCAGATGAGGCCTTTGCTTCCGTTGATCGAAATCGACAGGCGCTCGCGACGCGCCCCGGGGCGCAATCCGACGCGAAAGTGTCTGACGGGCTGCGACGTCGTGAAGGAGGCGGAGGTGTCGGATGCTCCCGGCTGAAGCTTCAGCACGCAGAGGGCGCCCTTCTCATCGAGCCTTTCCGGCGTACGAACGGCCCACAGCGCAAGCGCGCCGCCGAGTATGGCGGTCACCGCGACAAGGCAGTTTCTGGCCCGTGCATTCATGGGATGTTGCGAAGAACGGCGGTCGCAAATCCAACCGTCAGGTTAGCTCTGGTCGCATAGCAAGGCCTCAAGGTTCCCGTGCGGTGTCTGGACGGCGATCGTGCAGCCGGAGCTGAGCACGAAGCGCCGATGACCCGCAGCTTTCACTGACTCCAGGAGCGAACGAACCTTCTGTCGCACGGCTGCGGGCGTGCCTTCGAGCAGCACGCCCACCGGATCAATGTTCCCCCAAAGCCCGACGTCCGGCCCCACGACGTGGCAGGCAGGACCGAGGTCCACGGGATGATCCAGCTCCAGCACATCCGCTCCCGACGAAGCCATCAGTGGCAGACAGGCGGTGGTGTTTCCGCAGATGTGCAGGGACACTGGCTTGCCGGTGGCCGTCTTCAGTTTGGTGATCAGTCGTTTCTCCGCCGGCAGCACGAGGTTCTCGTACCAGCGGGGTCCGACCAGGCCGGCCGGTGAGTCGCCGCCACTGAGCAAATCTGCTCCCGCCTGAGCCAGGGCGCGGCCGTAGGCGAGGGCATATTCCTCGCACCGCGCCATCAGAGCCTCCACGAACCGTGGGTCCTCACGGAGTTTGAGCATGACGGTATCGAGACCCATCAGGCCGGCGGCGAGCGAGAACGGGTATTGATCGAAGCACGCGACGACGCAGACTTCCCGACCCAGTGCCTGCACCACACGCGTGAGCGCTTCGAGCATCAGCGGGTATCGGCCCTGGCGGCCCACGTCGGGCGGCGGGATGCGGTCGATGTCGGCAACCGTTCGGACCGCCGGTTGGCCTACACCGCCGAGCGGTTGCTGGTCATCGGCAGCACCCAGCCTGGCGCCCATTGCCTCGGCGCTGACCCAGGTGTCGGCCGAAACCCAGACGGCATCCGGCCGGAAGCGCTCGTAGTAGCGGATGACCGACTCCGCCAGGGCTGCGGCCCGGCTGCTGTACTCACGCAGCGTGTAACCGGCAATGCCCGCGCAAAAGTGCACGGCCAGCGGGCCGGTCGGTACCCGCGGGGCCGGGAGGCCGTGGAGGGTAGCGGAAACGAGTTCCTTGGAGGTCATGCAAGTGCGGCTTGGTGGCTTCGGTCCGCCCGCTCACCGGGCTTTCAACAACGGCAGCCGAACCGGCCGCTTCGTGCGGTAGCAGCGCAGCGCCGCGAAAGCCACTTCATGGGTCTTGAGGGCGTCGTCGAGGTTGCAGTGGGACTCGACGCCGTCCTGCAGGCACTCGACAAAATGGTCCATCTGCGCCTGGAAGGGATGATGGGAAACATCGACGGAGTCAGGGAGGATCGTGGGCAACTCAACCCAGTCCTTCTGCCCCGCAAACCGGTGCGACCAGAGGCGGTTGTCGAACACACTGCCGCGGTCCCCGAAGATGCGGATCGGGAAACGGTACGGCATGACACAATCGAAATTCACCGAAACCTTGCCCAGGACACCGTTGGCGAATCTCACGAGTGCGAGCTCCAGGCCGTTGTACTCCATGGGCGGGACGCCCTGTAACCAGATGTTCCGCAAGGGATCATAGGAATCACGGCGGCCTTTCCGGTAGCCGCCCTCCATCGCGAAGACTTCCACCGGTTCCGCTGCCTCGAACTGTCCCTTGGCGGCGAACCATCGAAGGGCGTCGATCGCGTGGCAGCCTGCGACGAGCATCGCGCTGACCCCCTGTTTCTTCGTGTAGGTGTCGCGCCACCCGGACCACCAACTTCCGTTATGGCTCAGATAATCGGTTTCCACGGCATATAGCCGGCCGAAAGCGCCTTGAGCGCTCAGGGCTTTGAGCATCTGAAAGAGCG
>Ga0315274_10012302_pt1 | contig 12208 bp, 8 predicted proteins | sample YL17G02_20_MG_FD_203700 | JGI IMG/M metagenome (GOLD analysis project Ga0315274, IMG submission 203700) | Sediment microbial communities from Yellowstone Lake, YNP, Wyoming, USA - YL17G02_20 | ecosystem: Environmental > Aquatic > Freshwater > Lake > Sediment | place: USA: Wyoming | collected... | reverse complement strand
CGGTTGCGGCGGCGCGGGCGCGTGGCCGGCGTGAAACTCCGCGTGGCCGGGGGGCGCACGACGGCCGAGGAGCCGTTCGTCGAGGCCCTGCGGGGCCGCCTGGCCGCCGAGGGCCTCGCGGACGACGCCGAGTTCCTCCTCCACCCGGACCCGAAGGCCAAGGCCGCGTTCCTGCGGTCGCTGTCGGTGCTGTGCGTGCCGGAGCCGCGCGGCGAGGCGTTCGCCCTCTGCGTCCTGGAGGCGCTCGCCTCGGGCGTTCCGGTCGTCGAGCCGCGCCTCGGCGTGTTCCCGGAGTTGCTCGAAGCGACGGGGGGCGGCGTTCTATATGACCCGGGCCACGCGGAGGCGCTGGCCGACGCCCTGGAGGGTGTGCTGGCGGAGCCGGTGCGGGCGCGGGACCTCGGGGCGCGCGGCCGCGCGGCCGTCGTCGAGCGGTTCGGCGTCGAGCGCATGGCCGACGAGGTGGCGTCCGCCTTCGCCGAGGCCCAGAGGCGCTTCGCCGGGCCGCACGCGACGGCCTGACCACGGCCATCCGCGGCGCGGCCCCGAGAGCAAGAGGACATGTGCACATGGCTGAAAACACGGCGCTCTTGGAACTGGACCACCTCGCCAAGCAGTTCGACTCGCCGGAGGGCGCGGGGACGCTCGCGGTCCTCAAGGACGTGTCGCTCCGGGTCGCGGCGGGCGAGCGGCTGGCCGTCGTCGGCGTGTCCGGCTCCGGCAAGAGCACGCTCCTCAACCTCATCGGCGCGCTCGACCGGCCCACATCGGGGCGGGTGCTGCTGGAAGGGCGCGACCTGGCGTCCCTCCCGGAGAGGGGCCTCGCGGCCGTCCGGAACCGCCGGATCGGCTTCGTCTTTCAGTTGCACCACCTCCTGCCCCAGTGCACGGCGCTGGAGAACGTCCTGGTGCCGACGCTCGCGGGGGGCGGCGGGCCGGGCGCCGCCGACGCCGAGGCGCGTGCGCGGGGTCTCCTGGAGCGCGTGGGCCTGGGCTCGCACCTCGCACACCGGCCCGGGCAACTCTCGGGGGGCGAGTGCCAGCGCGTCGCGGTCGCCCGGGCCCTCATCAACCGGCCGGCGCTCCTCCTGGCCGACGAGCCCACCGGCTCGCTCGACCGCGCGTCCGCCCAGTCGCTCGCGCAACTGCTCGTCGACCTCAACCGCGAGGAGGGCGTCGCCCTGATCGTCGTGACCCACGCCGAGGCCCTGGCGGCGCGGATGGGCCGCGTCCTGGAACTCAGGGACGGGACGCTCCGCGAGCGGGGAGGCGCAGCGTGAACACCCGGACGCTGGTCGCGCGCGGCCTTCGGCACTACTGGCGGACGCACCTCGGCGTCGCGCTCGGGTGCGCCGCCGGAACGGCCGTACTCGTCGGGGCCCTGGCGATCGGCGACTCGGTGCGCGAGAGCCTGGCCCGGACCGCCCGCGCGCGGACCGGGTCGGTCGCCCTGGCCCTGACCGCGCCGGACCGGCTCTTCAGGACGGTGCTCGCGTGCAAGATCGCCGCGGACCTTCACGCGCCAGCCGCGCCCGCCCTGCAACTCTCAGGTACGCTGGCGACCGACGACGGATCGGTCCGCGTCCCGGAGGTCCAGGTCCTAGGCGTGGACGCGGCGTTCTGGCAACTCGACGGGGCCGCGCGCATGGAGGCGCTGCCCCCGCGCGGCGGCGTCGTGCTCAACCGCCGCGCGGCCGCGCGGCTCGGCGTCGGTGTGGGCGCGACGGTGCTCCTGCGGGTCGAGAAGCCCGGCCGCCTGCCGGGCGACGCGCCGTTCTCCGGCGACCAGGCGGGGTCGATCGCGCGGCGGGTCACGGTCGAGGCCGTCGCGGACGACGCCGACTTCGGCCGCTTCAGCCTCACGAGCGCCCAGGTCTCGCCCGTCACGGCCTTCCTGAACCGCGCGTGGCTCGGGGCGAAGGTCGGCCTGTCGGCCGGCGAGACCGGCTTCGCGGGCGGGGCCGCCAACCTGCTCCTGGTGGGGGACGACGGCGCGGGCGGACCGAGCGCCGAGCAGGCCGACGCGGCATTCGCGCGCCACTGGGAACTGGCGGACGCGGGTCTGGAGGTGGCGGCCATCCCGGAGCGCGGCGTGTTCGAACTCCGGAGCCGCCGCGTGTTCCTCGACGAGCCTGTCGCGGCGGCCGCTGCCAAGGCATCGCCCGACGCCGTCGGCGTCCTCACGTACCTCGTGAACGAACTCCGCCTGGGCGACCGGGCGACGCCCTATTCCATGGTGACGGCCATCGGGCCGCTCGGCGCGAACGCGGCGTCGCCCGCCATGCCGCAGGGCGTCCTGCCGGGCGACATGCGCGACGACGAGATCGTCCTGAACGCGTGGCTGGCCGAGGACCTGGCGGCCAAGCCGGGCGACACGCTGGACCTCCGGTACTTCGTCCTCGGGCCGACGGGGGGGCTCAGCGAGACCTCGAGCGCGCTTCGCGTGCGCAGCGTCGTGCCGCTGGAGGGCACCGCCGCCGACCCGACGCTCATGCCCGACTTCCCCGGCCTCGCCGACGTCGAGAACTGCCGCGACTGGAAGCCGGGCATCCCCATCGACACGCGCAAGATCCGGCCAAAGGACGAGGCCTACTGGAACGAGCACCGCGGCACGCCGAAGGCGTTCGTCACGCTGGCCGCCGGGCAGAAGATGTGGGGGAACCGGTTCGGCAGCCTGACGGCGGTGCGCGTTCCGGCCGCGGGGCGGACGCAGGAGCAGGTCGCGTCGGCCCTGCGCCGGGAACTCCGGCCGGCGGACCTGGGCCTGTTCTTCCAGCCGGTCGGCGGCGGGGCGCCCGAGCCGACGACCGACTTCGGCCAACTGTTCCTGGGGTTCAGTTTCTTCCTCATCGTGGCGGCGATGCTGCTGGTGGGCCTCTTGTTCGCGTTCGGCGTCGAGCAGCGGGCGGCGGAACTTGGGACGCTTCTGGCGCTGGGCATCCCGCGGCGGCGCGTAGTGCGGCTGATGCTCCTGGAGGGCGGCGCGCTTGCGCTCGTCGGAAGCGCCGCCGGATGCGCCCTCGGCACGCTCTACACGCGGGCAATGCTCCACGGCCTGGCGACCGTCTGGAGCGACGCGGTCGGCTCCGCACGGATCGACTACCATGCCGCATGGGCGACGCTCGGCGCCGGCGCGGCCGCGGGCCTGGTGATCGCCCTCGGGACGATCTGGCTGAGCGTGCGGCGGCTGGTGCGGCGGCCGGCGCGCGACCTCCTGGCCTTCGGGGCAGGCGTCGAGGCGTCTGCCGCGAAGCGCGTGCGCTGGCGCGGCCGCGTGAGCCTCGCCATCGGCGTGGCGGGCGCGGCGGGGGCGGCGGTCCTGGCGGTTCTCGGGGCGGCCCGCCGAGTCGACCTCGTCGCGGCGTTCATGACGGCGGGGACGCTGGTCCTCGTGGCGGGTCTCGCCTTCGCGCGCACGCTGCTTGTGGCGCTCGGCCGGACGAGCGGACGCGCGCGGCTGACCTTGCGCGGCCTGGGTCTGCGGAACATCACGCGCCGGCGCGGGCGAAGCCTGGCGACCGTCGCGCTCCTGGCCGTGGGCGCGTTCCTCGTCGTGGCCATCGGGGCGAACCGGCAGGACCCGGCGGCCGGGGCCGCGAGCCGCGAGGCGGGCACGGGCGGCTTCGGCCTCTTCGGCACGTCGTCGATGCCCGTGCGCGAGGACCTGAACACCGAGCGCGGCCGCCAGGCCTTCGGCCTGCCCCGGGCGCCGCTTGAGGGCGTTGCGGTGGTGCCCCTTCGGGTGCGGCAGGGCGACGACGCATCGTGCCTGAACCTCGGCCGCGCGCGAAGGCCCGCCCTGGTCGGCGTGGACCCGCGGGCGTTCGCCGAGCGCGGGGCGTTTACGTTCGTGCGGACGATCCGCCCGCCGGCGGCCGGCCGATCGGCATGGACGCTCCTGGACGAGCCGCTCGAGGACGGCGCCGTGCCGGCGGTCGGCGACGACACGATGATCACGTGGTCGCTCGGCAAGTCGGTCGGCGACACGCTCGACTACACGGACGACCGCGGGCGTCCGATGCGGGTGCGGATCGTCGGGGCCCTGGCGAACTCGGTCCTCCAGGGGAACCTGGTCATTGCCGAGCGCGACTTCGTCGCGCGGTTCCCGAGCGAGGGGGGGTACCGGATGTTCCTCATCGACGCGCCGGCGGACCGGGCCGAGGCGGCGTCGAAGGCGCTCTCGCGCGGCCTGGAGGACGTGGGGCTCGCCCTGGTGCCGGCGGCCGAGCGGCTGGCCGCCTTCGCCGCCGTCGAGAACACGTACCTGGCGATCTTCCAGGTCCTCGGCGGCCTGGGCCTGATCCTGGGCAGCGTCGGCCTGGGCCTGGTCGTCCTGCGGAACGTTCTGGAAAGACGAGGGGAACTTGCGCTGCTGCGGGCGGTTGGATTCAGCAGGGGCGAGGTCCGCTGGCTCGTCCTGTCCGAACACTGGGGCCTCCTGGCGATGGGCCTGGTGTGCGGCGTAGCGGCCGCAGGGGTGGCGGTGGTGCCGGCGCTGGCGTCGCCGCGGTCGCCGGTGCCGTGGGCGTCGCTCGCGCTGGCGCTGGGGGCGGTCGTCGCGAGCGGAGCGGTCTGGACGTTCGCGGCGGCCGTGGCGGCCCTTCGCGGGCCGCTCCTCGGGGCCCTGCGGAACGAGTAGGGTGGCCGCCCTGCCCTCGGGCGGCAGCGGGTATGCCCCGGCGGCGGACGCGCGTATAATGGTCCAGGCGCGTAACTGGTTTCCAGGAAGCCCTTTGTGAAAGCGATCGCGATCCTCCTCGGCATCCTGGTCCCTGCCGCCACAGCCGTGGCGTGCGTGGCGATGCTGGGGGTCTGGCTCTTCGGCGGCCCCCCCATCGAGGTCGCCGAGCGGGTCCCGGGGACCGACCGCCCCCCCGGCACGGACACGATGCAGCCGACCACGTCGACGGCCAAGCCCCAACTGGTCCAGGGCGACGGCGTGCCCGCCGAGGTCTTCGGCGACTGGCCGCGCTTCCGCGGGCGGAACTTCGACGGCATAAGCGATGAGTTCACGGCCCTGGCGAAGTCGTGGCCGACGGACGGGCCCGAACGCCTGTGGGAGATCGAGGTCGGCGAAGGCTACGCCGCCGCCGCTATCTGGGAGGGGCGCGTCTACGTCCTCGACTACGACCGCCGCAAGAAGGCCGACGTCCTCCGGTGCCTCTCGCTGACCGACGGAAAAGACATCTGGCGCTACTCCTATCCCGTCGACGTGAAGCGCAACCACGGTATGTCGCGCACCGTGCCGTCGGTCACGGAGGGGGCGGTCGTCTCGCTGGGCCCGAAGTGCCACGTCACGTGCCTCGAGCCGAAGACGGGCGAGTTCCGCTGGGCCCTCGACCTGGTGAAGGACTTCGGGACGCGCGTCCCGCCGTGGTACGCCGGCCAGTGCCCCCTCATCGAGGGCGGCCGCGTCATCCTCGCCCCGGCCGGGCCCGAGGCGCTCCTGGTGGCGGTCGACGCCCAGAAGGGCGAGGTCCTCTGGCGGACGCCGAACCCGCGCGGCTGGCGGATGACCCACTCGTCGGTCATGCCGATGGAGTTCGCCGGCAAGCGGATGTACGTCTACTGCGCCTCCGGCGGCGTCGTCGGCGTGTCGGCCGACTCGGGCGCGATCCTCTGGGAGACGAACGCCTGGAAGATCAGCATCGCGACGGTCCCCTCCCCCGTCATCCTCGGAGACGGGCGGATCTTCCTCGCGGGCGGGTACAACGCGGGCAGCATGGTCCTCCAATTGAAGGAGGCGGGCGGCCGGATCACGGCCGAGCCGACCTTGCGCCTGGAGCCCAAGGTCTTCGGGGCCGCGCAGCAGACGCCGATCTATTACCATGGCTGCATCTACGGCGTGCGGCCAAGCGGCGAACTCGTCTGCCTGGACCTCGAGGGGAACGTCGTCTGGACAAGCGGCCCCGAGCACCGCTTCGACCTCGGGCCGCTGCTCATCGCGGGCGGCCTCCTCTACGTGATGAACGACACGGGCCTCCTCGTGATGGCCGAGGCGACGCCCCAGGGCTATAAGCCCCTGGCCCAGGCCCAGGTCCTCTCGGGCCACGACGCCTGGGGGCCGATGGCCATCGCCGGCGGCCGGCTGATCGTGCGGGACCTGACGCACATGGTGTGCCTGAACGTGGCGGCCCCCAAGTAGGCGCGGACCGCCGCGCGGACGGAGAACGGACGTGCGGAACACGGGACTGAGACCGGGCCTCTCGCGAACGGGCGTCCTCGTCGGCGTCGCCGTGGCGGCCGTGGCGGGGGTGGGCCTCCTGATCGCGGTCATCTTCCTGGCGGGGCTCTTCTTCGTCCACGAGCGCCGGGCGGCCGACGCGACGCGCGGGAGCGGCCTGGGCGAGGAGTTCTCCTACGACCTCCGCGCCTACCGCCGGACCGACCCCGCGCTGATCGGCTACGGCGAGGTCAATCGCATCGCGACGGGCCTGGCGGCCGCGCGCGGCATCGCCACCGACGCCGCCGACCGCATCTACGTGGCGGGCGACCGGGCGGTGCGCATCTTCGGCAAGGACGGCGCCCGCGCCGGCGAGATCGCGCTCGAGGCCGAGCCGCGATGCCTCGCCGTCGCGTCCGAGGGCACCGTGTACGTCGCGATGAAGGACCACGTCGAGGCCTTCGGCCCCGACGGCGCCCGGCGGGCGGCGTGGGCGGGGCTCGGCCCACGGGCCGCCATTACCTCGATCGCGGTCGGCGACGCCGGCGTCTTCGTGGCCGACGCGGGCAACCGCGTCGTCCTCCGCTGCGACACCACAGGCAAGGTTGCCCGCGAGATCGGCCGCAAGGACCCCGCTCGCGGCATCCCGGGCTTTCTGATCCCGAGCCCGCACTTCGACGTCGCGGCGGCGAGGGACGGGCTCCTGCGCGTGGCGAACCCGGGGCGCCACACGATCGAGGTCTACACGCCCGACGGCGACCTGGAACTGGAGTGGGGCCGCGCCTCGATCGGGATCGACGGTTTCTCCGGCTGCTGCAACCCAACCGACATCGCGGTGCTCGAGGACGGGAGCGTCGTCACGAGCGAGAAAGGGCTGCCCCGCGTCAAGGTCTACGATCCGCAGGGCACGCTCCAGTGCGTTGTGGCGGGGGCCGAGGCGTTTCCGGAGGACGCCGTCGGGCTCGACCTGGCGGTCGACTCGGGCGGGCGCATCCTCGTCCTCGACCCGACAGACGCATCGGTGCGCATATTTGTGAAGAAACCTAGGTAAACGGAAAGGGCGGCGATGGCTCGAGGGGCTGACGCTAAGCACGGGCGGCGGGGCTTCCTGCGAGTCCTTGCGGGGGGCGCGGCGCTGGCCGCCGTGGCCGCCGCGGCCGCCGTCCTGGCCGCCAGGCGCCGGGCGGGCGCGGCGCGGGGCGAGCCCTGCACCGGGGGCGGCGTCTGCCGCGGGTGCCCGGCCCTCGGGGGCTGCGGCCTGCCCCAGGCCCTGTCGCTCAGGCAGTCCCTCGGGAGGCGCTGACCATGGCGGACGAGACGCACGACCTCAGGCCGGAAGAGGTCAGGGCGATGACGCGGCGGCGCCTGCTGAAGGCGGGCCTCCAGGGGGCGTGCCTCCTGGGCCTGGGCGGCGCGGCCGCGGCCCTGGCGGCGAGGGGCCGCCCGCGCGACACCGTCTGGCAACTCGACCCCGCCAAGTGCATCCAGTGCGGCAAGTGCGCGACGAACTGCGTGCTGGCGCCCTCGGCCGTCAAGTGCGTCCACGCGTTCGCGATCTGCGGCTACTGTGAACTGTGCACGGGCTACTTCGATCCGGAACCCAACGACCTCAACACCGGCGCGGAGAACCAGTTGTGCCCGACCGGCGCCATCCAGCGCACCTTCGTCGAGGACCCCTACTACCAGTACACGATCGACGAGACGCTGTGCATCGGCTGCGGCAAGTGCGTCAAGGGGTGCAGCGCGTTCGGAAACGGGTCGCTGTTCCTCCAGGTGCGGCACGACCTGTGCCTGAACTGCAACGAGTGCTCGATCGCGATCGCGTGCCCCTCCGGCGCGTACCGTCGCGTCCCTGCGGATCAGCCGTATCTCCTGAAGGATCGGCAGCCACCAGGCAAGGAACGCGAAGCGTGAGGCGGCTGACCCTCGTCATCGTCCTGGCGGGCGCCCTGCCCCTGGCCGCGCGGGCCGAGGAGCGCTTTCCCCCGCCGGACTTCGAGTCGGGCTACAAGTTGCCCGTGACGACGACGCCCCCGCCGCGCTCGGACGTCCTCGAGTACGTCGACGTCGCCGTGCTCGCGGCAGCGCTGGTGGCTGCCTCGATCCTCGTCCTCCGGGTGCGCTCGCGCCGCGCGGTGTTCGTCCTGATGGCCTTCTCGCTCGCGTACTTCGGCTTCTACCGCCAGGGCTGCGTCTGCGCGATCGGTGCGATCCAGAACGTGACGCTTGGCCTCGCCGACCCGGCCTACACGGTCCCCCTGGCGGTCGTCGCGTTCTTCGCGGCGCCGCTCGTGTTCACCCTCCTCTTTGGGCGGACGTTCTGCGCCGCCGTGTGCCCGCTGGGCGCGATCCAGGACGTCGTGCTCCTGAGGCCCGTGCGCGTGCCCGCCTGGGTCGAGCACGGCCTGGGCCTGGTGCCCTACGTGTACCTGGGGCTGGCGGTGCTCTTTGCGGCGACGGGCAGCGCGTTCATCATCTGCGAGTACGACCCGTTCGTCGCGCTGTTCCGGCGAAGCGGCAGCGTGGCGATGCTCGGCCTGGGCGTGGGGATGCTCCTCGTGAGCGTCTTCGTGGGGCGGGCGTATTGCCGGTTCCTCTGCCCGCTGGGGGCCATCTTCAAGGTCCTGTCGCCCCTGGCCTGGTGGCACGCGACGATCACGCCGGCTGAGTGCATCCGCTGCCGCCTGTGCGAGGACGCGTGCCCCTTTGCCGCGATCCGCCCGCCGACGGCCGACGCGCACGGGCCGCGCGCCGCCGGCATGGGCCGCTTGGCTGCGCTCCTGGCGCTCGCGCCGGTCCTCGTGGCGCTGGGCGCGGGGACGGGACGGCTCCTGGCGCCGGCGCTCGCCCGGATGCACGCGACGGTGCGCCTCTCGGACCGCATCCGCCTGGAGGAGGCGGGCGAGGTCACCGAGACGACCGAGGCGAGCGACGCGTTCCGCATCCACGGCAGCGCGCCCGGCGACCTCTACGCCGAGGCGGCCGGCATCGAGGCCGGTTTCGGCACGGGCGGCTGGCTCCTGGGCGGATGGGTGGGCCTTGTCGTCGCAGCGAAACTTCTGCACCTTTCCATCCGACGCACGCGGGCCGATTACCTGCCCGACCGCGGCCGGTGCCTCTCCTGCGCGCGGTGCTTCGCGTACTGCCCTGTCGAAGCGAAGGGGCCGAAAGAGCGAAAGGCGTAGCGCGCGGCCATGCGCACCGGCGAGAAGAAAAAGCCGCTCGACCCCGACGTGGCCCGCGGGCTGTACCGCGCGGCGGTCGCGAGCGCGCTCGTGGCCGGCGCGTTCGTCCTGGTGGGCGCGGCCCTGCTCCTGGCGAACTGGTTCCGCAACCGCGAGGCCACGCCGCTCGACAACCCGGACCTCGCGGCCCGGAAGGCCGCGCTCGCCGAGGACCCCAAGAACGAGGCCCTGAAGGCCGAGATCCGCGCCCTGGATCACCGCCTCCGGGTCGAGCACTTCCGCCGCCAGGACCAGCAGAAGCGCGGCGGGTGGATGCTTCTGGCGGGCGGGTCGGCCCTCGCCGTCGCCCTGAAGTCGGCCGCGGCGCTCCGCAAGAAGTTGCCGCACCCCTCGGCCGAGGGGCCGGCCCCCGACGTCGAGGCGCGCCTGGCGGCGCTCGCCCGCGGGTCGGTCGCGCTCGTGGCCGCCCTCCTGGCGGCCGGGGCGGGGATCCTCGCCCTTCGCGGCGGGCCCGTGCCGGTCGCCCCGCCCGCCGAGGACGAGACCTGGCCGAGCGACGCCGAGGTCCGGCGGAACTGGCCCTCGTTCCGCGGGCCCGGCGGCCTGGGCGTCGCCACCGCCAAGGACGTCCCCGACGCGTGGGACGGGAAGACCGGCCGCGGCATCCTCTGGAAGACAGCGGTGCCCCTGCCCGGCTTCAACAGCCCCGTCGTGTGGGGCAACCGCGTGTTCCTGACGGGGGCCGACCGGAAGCGGCGCGAGGTTTACGCCTTCGACGGCGACTCGGGGGCTCTCCTCTGGACGGCGGCGATCGAGGGCGTCCCCGGGAGCCCCACGCTGGCGCCCAAGGTGGGCGACGAGACGGGGTACGCCTGCCCGACGGCCGTCACGGACGGCCGGCGCGTCTACGCCATTTTCGCCAACGGCGATGTCGCCGCCGTCGACTACGAGGGCCGGCGCGTCTGGGCCCGGAACCTCGGCGTCCCGCAGAGCACGTATGGCTATGCGTCGTCGCTCGCCATCTGGCGCAACCGCGTCCTCGTCCTCTGGGACCAGACGCCCCTGGAGGAGGGGAAGTCGAAACTCATCGCCCTGAGCACGCTGACGGGGCGCACCGTCTGGGAGACGCGGCGGCCGGTGCGCGATTCGTGGGCGTCGCCCGTCGTGGCGGCCGTCGCCGGCCGCGAGCAGGTCGTCGCGGTCGGCGACCCGTGGCTCATCGCCTACGACCCGGCCGACGGGCGCGAGCGCTGGCGGGCCAAGGTCGCGGGCGGCGACGTCGCCCCCTCGCCCACCGCGGCCGCCGACTTGGTCTTCGCCGTCCAGCCGTACGCGAAACTCGTCGCCGTCCGCGCCGACGGCGCGGGCGACGTCACGAAGACGCACGTCGCCTGGAAGGCCGAGGACAACGTCCCCGACATTTGCAGCCCCCTGGCGGCGGGGGACTGGGTCATGACCCTGACGACCCAGGGCATGCTGACGTGCTTCGGCGCCGCCGACGGGAAGAAGCGCTGGGCGCACGACTTCGAGGAAGACTTCTACGTTTCGCCCACCCTCGCGGGCGACCGGGTGTGCCTGGTGGCGGCGAAGGGGACGACGATCTTCCTGGCGGCCGGCGCGGCGGAGTTCAAGGAACTGGGCCGGGCCAACCTGGGCGAGCCGGTCCACGCGTCGCCGGCCGTCCTGGACGGACGCATCTACATGCGCGGTCACAAGCATCTGTACGCGATAGGGAAGCGATGACGGAGCCCGTGGACCAGTTCGTGGATCGCACGGTCGCGCGGATCGGCCGCGGCCCGGAGGCGGTCATCCCGATCCTCCAGGCCATCCAGGCCGAGTACCGCTACCTGCCCGAGGAGGCCCTGCGCCGCGTCTCGCAGGTCGCCGACATCACGGCCGCCCGGATCACGGGCGTCTCGACCTTCTACACCCAGTTCCGCCACCATCCCGCCGGTGAACACATCATCAGCGTCTGCCACGGCACGGCCTGCCACGTCAAAGGGTCCGTGCCCGTGCACGAGGCGCTCGCCAGGCACCTGGCCATCCCGGCCGGGGGCGACACCGACCCCGCGCGGCGGTTCACCATCGACAAGGTGGCGTGCCTCGGCTGCTGCACGCTCGCGCCGGTCGTGCAGATCGACGGAATCACGTACGGCCACCTGACGCCCGACGCCGTGCCGCGCATGATCCACGACTTCCTCGAACTCAAGCGCCGCGGCGCGATCCAGACGGAGAAGGCCCACGGCGACCTGGGCGCGGGCACGGGCGAGGTGCGCATCGGCCTGGGGTCCTGCTGCATGGCGCGCGGCAGCGACCGGGTGTACGACGCGCTGGAGCGCGCGGTCGTCGGGGCGGGCGCGCGGGCGGTCGTCAAGCGCGTCGGGTGCGTCGGCATGTGCCACCAGACGCCGCTGGTGGAGGTCGTCGCGCCCGGCGGGCCGCCGGCCCTCTATGCCCGCGTCGAGCCGGACGACGCGCGGCGGATCATCCTCAGGCACTTCCGGCCGGCGGGTCTCGTCCGGCGCGTGCGGTCGGCCGTCTCGGGCGCCCTGGAGAAGGCCCTCACCGACGAGGCCTGGGGGCCCGTGGCGCGCTACGCCCTCTCGACGCGCGACCCGCCCGTGGTCGCCTTCCTCGGCCGCCAGAGGCACCTGGCCACGGAGCACTGCGGCCACATCGATCCCCTGGACCTCCAGGAGTACCGGGCCGCCGGTGGGTTCCGGGCGCTGGCGACGTGCCTGCGCGAGCGCCCGCCGGAGCGCGTCGTCGAGGAGATCGCCGCGAGCGGCCTTCGCGGGCGCGGCGGCGCGGGCTACCCCACGGGCCTCAAGTGGGACAAGGTCCGGCGCATGGAGGCCGA
>Ga0315274_10012301_pt1 | contig 12209 bp, 14 predicted proteins | sample YL17G02_20_MG_FD_203700 | JGI IMG/M metagenome (GOLD analysis project Ga0315274, IMG submission 203700) | Sediment microbial communities from Yellowstone Lake, YNP, Wyoming, USA - YL17G02_20 | ecosystem: Environmental > Aquatic > Freshwater > Lake > Sediment | place: USA: Wyoming | collected... | reverse complement strand
TCGCTCCGCGTCGTTGCCACCTGTGGCGCCAGGGCCGGTTCGGTCGCGCCGGTGGCCATGGTCACGATAGACCGGGCGTCCGGCTCGATCTTATCGGTCAACAAACGGGGCCAGCAGCCGAAGAGGAGCAGGCTGGCCAGCAGCAGGGCAAAAGGCAGCCGTCGCCAGGCGGTTGACGCGTCCATTACGCCGGCCCAATTTTCCGGCAACGGCCCGTAGAGAACCGAGCGGGCGGCCCGGAGCATATAGACCGCGCCGATCACCAGTGCGCCCCACGCGGCGAGCACGGTGAAAACCGGAAGGCTCTTCCAGGAGCCAAACAGCACCAGCACTTCGCCCGGAAAATTGGCGAACCCAGGCAAGCCGCAGCCGGCGAACATGGCCATGACCAGCGCCGTCCCCACAAACGGCAGCCGGCGGAGGAGTCCGCCCAGCCGGGCGAGTTCCAGTGTGCCGGTCTGCTGGTAGAGGTGCCCGGTCAGGCCGAAGCTCAGCGCCGCCAGAAACCCGTGGGCCACCATCACCACCACCGCGCCGGTGACCCCGATCACGCTCAGGCTGGCGATGCCCAGGAAGACAAAGCCCATGTGCGCCACGCTGGAGTTGCCGATCAGCAGATTGAGGTCCCGCTGCCGCATCGCCACGAAACCGCAATACAGGATGTTCCCCAGACAGAGCAGCGCCAGGAGGCTGAGCCACGGTTTCGCCCCTTGCGGCATGAGCGGCAGGGCGATCCGGATCAGACCGTACAGACCGAACTTCTTGAGCACGCCGGCATGGAGCATGGCGGTCGGGGTTGGGGCTGAGGCGTACCCCAGCGGCGCCCACGTGTGGAATGGCCAGAGCGAAACCAGAATCCCGAAGCCGAACAGCAACAGCGGAAAGATCAGTCGCTGGGCCTCGGCAGCCATCGGGTTGCGCTGGAACTGAGCGGTCAACCGCACGATGTCGAAGGAGCGGACCGGGGCCGGCACTTGCAGGTAGAGGACGAGCAGGCCGATCAACGCCAGGAGTGCGCCGAGGCTGAGGTACAGCGTGATCTGGAAGGTCGCATAGTTTTTCCGTTCGCCCCGCCCCCACACGCCGATCATGATGAACGTCGGCACCAGCGCCAGTTCATGAAAGAAGTAGAAAAAGAACAGGTCGAGCGAGGCGAAGGCGCCCAGGATGCCGCCCGCCATGACCAGGAGCAGGAAGTAAAACTCCTTCTCGTGTCTCTGAATTTCCTTGGCCAGGCACACCGCGGCAAAGGCCACAATGGCCCCCATCAGCACCAGACCCACGTTTATGCCATCCACGCCGACATGGTAATCGATGCCCAGCGACGGCACCCAGGGCACGTCTTGCGCGAACTTGTAGCCGTCCACGGCCGCCGCGCCGGGAAAGCGCAGGAACATGACCACGGCCAGCAGCATGCTGACCAAGGTCGCCAACAGCGCCAGGCAGCGGATCAGGAATCGGTAGTTGCGCGGGATGGCGGCCAGCAGCAGCGCGGCCAGCCACGGCACGCAGATGATGAGAGTGAGCAGGGACATGGCTCAGCGGCGGAAGTAAAAGTAGAGCACGAACACGACCCCGGCGGCGAACAGGAACGCGTAGGTTTGCACGTTGCCGGTCTGGACCAGGCGCAACGTCCTCCCCACGAGCTCTGTGGTGCCGTGGGTGCCCCGCACGATCAAGCCGGCAATGATCCACCGGTCCCACCAATCCGCCACCAGCGCGACGGTGTCCTGCGCCCGAACCACCGTGGCCGCATACAACTCGTCGAAGTAGAACCGGTCGCGCATCCACCGGGCCAAGGCGCCAAGTTTCCGCGGCAGAGGGTCGGCCGCTGCCTTCGCATATAGCCCGAACGCGGCGACGAGGCCGATGGCCGCGGCGCCCAATCCTCCGAGCGCGGCCAGTGGCGCGCGGGCGAACGGGGCGACGACCGCTTGCACGAGGGTCCCGGTCGGGGCTTCCTGGCCGGCTGGAAAGGAACGGCCCACGAACTGCTCGATTCCGATCAGCCCGCCTATCAGCGAAAACAACGCGAGCAGCCGGAGCGGCACCGTCATGACCGGTTGCGATTCCTGCGCGTGGCCGGCCGCGTCAGACCGGGCCGGACCGAGAAACGCCACGAAGACCAGCCGGAACATGTAAAAGGTGGTCAGCGCCGCCACGAGCACCCCGAGTGCGAACAGGGCTGGGTTGCGCTCAGCGGCTTGGGCGAGGATGGCGTCCTTGCTGTAGAAACCGCTGAACGGCGGCAGACCGCACAGCGCCAGCGTGCCTGCCAGGAACGTCCAGAACGTGGTCGGCATCCGGCGGGTGAGCCCGCCCATCTTCCAGATGTCCTGTTCGTGATGGAGCGCGATGATCACCGAGCCGGCGCCCAGGAACAGCAGCGCCTTAAAGAAGGCGTGCGTGGCGAGGTGGAACAGGGCGGGTGTCGGACCGCCCAGACCCACCGCCATCACCATGTAGCCCAGTTGCGAAAGCGTCGAATAAGCCAGGATCCGCTTGATGTCATTTTGTTGAACGGCGATCAGTGCGGAGAGCAAGGCCGTGACCCCGCCGATCCACGCGATCGCCTCGAGCGCCGAGAAGCCACGCAGCCAGGCCAGGGCGTCCGGCCAGGCCGGCGGGACCGCAAACAGAAAGAAGATCCGGCAGAGCATATAAACACCGGCGGCCACCATCGTCGCGGCGTGGATCAGCGCGCTGACTGGTGTGGGGCCTTCCATCGCGTCGGGCAACCACACGTGCAAGGGGAATTGGGCCGACTTGCCCATGGCGCCGCAGAAGATCAAGAGACCGGCCAGAGACGCGAGGGCGCCCAGGGCCTGTGGATTACGGCTGAGGGCGGCCTGGACTTCGGCGAATTTCACCGAGCCCAGCAGCCCCCAGATCAGGATGATGCCTAGCAGGAATCCGAAGTCGCCCAGCCGGTTTGTCAGGAACGCCTTCTTGCAGGCCTCCGCCGCGGAGGGCCGATCATACCAGAAACCGATCAGCAAGTAGCTCGACAGTCCCACCAGTTCCCAGCAGATGAACAGCAGGACGAAGTTGTTCGCCAGCACGATGCCGAGCATCGCGAAGGTAAACAGGCTCAGGCAGGCGAAGTAGCGGCCGAACCCGCGCTCGCCCCGCATGTAGCCGCAGGAATAAATGTGGATCGCGCCGCCGACCCCGGTGACCACCAGCAACATGAGGAGGCTGAGCGGATCCAGTTGCAGGCCGAGTTCAACCGTAAGACCGCCGACGCTGAGCCAGGTCACCGGCGGGACTGCGGCCTGGCCGGCATCCTTGAACTCGGCGAACAACACCAGACTGGCAAGGAACGAAACCGCCACCGCCCCAATCGACAGGCCGGCGCTGCGTCGGTCATGCCCTTGCGTGAAGAGCGTGATGACCACCGCGGCCGCGAGCGGCAGGAACAGAACGATCCAGGCCAGGTCTGACACGTGCATCGACGGGCTAGAGTTTCAAGGAGGTGAGATCTTCGACCTGGGCCGTCTGGCGTTTGCGATAGAGCGCCACGATCAGCGCCAAACCCACCGCCACCTCGGCTGCGGCCACGGTGATGATGAAGAAGACCATGACCTGGCCGCTGAGGTTGTTGTGGAAGCGCGAGAACGCCACCAGCGCCAGGTTCGCCGCATTGAGCATCAGCTCGAGCGACATGTAAATCAGCAGCAGGTTGCGCCGCACCAGGACGCCCAGCAACCCCACGCTGAACAACAGCGCGCTGACGACCAGGTAATGTTCGAGAGTGACGTGCATCTTCCACTTAGCCGCGAAAGAACGCAAAGAGCGCAGAGAGGAGGGAGACACGGCCTGTCAGGGGCGACAGTCCCTCCGCTGCGGCTTGGCCTTGCCTGAAGGCGTACTTTCTGATCTGGAAACGGTAGGAACCAAAGTTGATCAATAAGCCGTGCTCGATGCGAGCGGCCTTCAGGTAGCCGAGCATCTGTGCTACATGCTCGTCTGCGATCGTCCGTGCCGCTTTCAGCTCGACAATCAGACAGTCCTCCACCAACAGATCGGTGAAGTACTCGCCGATTTCAGTACCGTCTTCGTCGTAAACCCTCAGCGGATGTTGCTGCTTTACGCTCAGCCCCGCTTTCTGGAGCCGATGCGCAAGTGTATTCTCGTACACCTTTTCGAGGTGACCGTTGGAGTGATAGACGTGAATATCGTAGGCCGTCTGCCGAACAATGTCGCATAGCTCTTTGATCGCCTTCATTGCCGTATCCTTTGAGTTCTTTGAGTTCTTTTGCGGCTATTTCAAGTCCTTCTTGCTTAACAACACTACGCCCACCATCGCCACCAGCAACAAGACCGACACAATCTCAAAGGGCAGCAAGAACCCCGTGAACAGGAGCTTCCCCAGCGACGTCGTCGCCCCCTCCAGAATCGGCGGTGTCAGGCCAGCGTCGGGCGCGGCCCCCAGGATCTGCCGGACCAGCAGCGCCGCAAGGGCCCCCGCGGTCCCCAACCCCGTTACGATGCCGAGTTTGCCGACCTTTCGGCGCTCCTCCTCCTTCAAGTCGAGCATCATGATCACGAACAGGAACAGCACCATGACGGCGCCCGCATAGACCAGGACTTGAACCGCCGCGAGAAAGAACGCGTGCAACAGCACGAACAATCCCGCCAGCGACACGATCGTGAGCACCAGAAACATCGCGCTGGTGACGGGGTTGCGGCTGAACGGATTGGCTACCACCAGCAAGCCGCAGAGCAGGGTCAGGGCGGCGAAGAGATAAAACAGGACGGTGTCCATGCCTAGAGGTTCCCTAACTTGAAATCCAAAGGCCGAACTCCGAAGTGCGAACTCCGAAGGAAGACCGGTGGCCGACACGCCACGGTGCGTCGTTGAAGCCAGGGGTCATTACGGATATCGAGGTTCGGATTTGTTTCGGAATTCGGGTTTCGAGCACGGGATGTCATATCGGTTTTACCGGTAACATCTGCTGCCTGGCCGCCTCATCCGCTTTGCGTTTCCACTTCCGGATCTTGTCGTCGTGCACCCCTCCGAGCGCGAGCAGTTTCTGTTGGTTGTAGATCATCTCCTGGCGGCTCGCGCCAACCAGCGAATAGTCCTTCATCAGGAAGATCGCTTCTTCCGGGCAGACTTCCTGGCAGTAACCGCAGAAGATGCAGCGGAGCATGTTAATCTCGAATTCCTTGGGACGCTTCTCCACGTTGCCCGTGGACGGATCGATCTCCGGTCCGGGCGGGACAATGCGGATCGCCTTGGGCGGGCAGACGAACTCGCAGAGCTGGCAGGAGACGCACTTGGTCCGCCCTTCCTGGTCCCGGACCAGATACGGCGCGCCGCGGTAGCCGTCCGGTACTACCCAGCGCTCTTCGGGATACTGCATCGTCACCTTCTTCCGGAAGAAATGCCGCAGCGTGACCTTGAACCCGCCCCAGAGGGCCGGCAGGTAAAGCCGTTCCCAGAAGCTCAGCTTGGCGCGTTTGACGATCATTGCATCCACAGCCACAATGCCGTCACAAGGATGTTCGCCAGGGCCAGCGGGATGAACCGCCGCCAGCCCAGATCCATCAACTGGTCATACCGAAAGCGCGGCAGCATCCAGCGCGTCCAGATGATGCCCACCATGATCGCCAGCATCTTGGCCAGGAAGATGCCGATCTGCGCTGCGCCGACCAGGAACGTCGTCGCCGGCTGGTCCAGACCGAACAGCGGCAGCGTCCAGCCGCCGAAGAACAGCGTCACCATCATGGCCGCCGAAGCCGTCATATTGGCGTACTCGCCCATGAAAAACAGCGCGAATTTCATCGAGCTGTATTCGGTGTTGTAACCTCCCACCAGTTCCTGCTCCGACTCTGGCAGGTCGAATGGCAGGCGGTTGGTCTCGGCAAACGCCGCGACGAGGAAGATGATAAACGCCAGCGGTTGTTTGCACACGAACCAACTGGTCCACCCGCCCCGCTGGTAACCGATCACGCCGCTCAAGTTCAGGCTGCCGACCAGCATGAACAGCGGGATCACCGACATCCCCATCGCGATCTCGTAGGAGATCATCTGGGCGCTGGAGCGGATCCCGCCGAGGAACGGGTACTTGGACCGCGCCGCATAACCCGCCAGCACGATCCCATACACGCCGAGCGACATGATGCCAAAGGTGTAGAGCACACCGACATTAAGGTCGGCGATGACCATGCGGTTGTCGGGATTGCCGAGGGTGGAGCCGAACGGGATGACCGCCACCGTCAGCAGACTGGGGATCATCACGATGGCCGGCGCCAGCCAGTAGTAGGCCTTGCGCACGTGCGCCGGGGTGAAGTCCTCCTTCAGGAAGGACTTCACGCCGTCGGCGACGGGTTGGAGCAACCCGAACGGACCGACGCGATTGGGTCCCACCCGGTCCTGGATGGCCGCCGCCACTCTCCGCTCAATCCATACCGCGTAGGCGACCGTCAGCATCAACACGGCGAACACCACGACGATCTTCAACACGCTGAAGAGCAGAAACTGCTGGGTTGGAGAAAAGTGATCTAGCCAATTCATTCAGTATATTGCACTCAAATTACCATGTCGCGTTCCACGCGGAAACGGTTTTCAGATCGCCACGGTGACTCCGGTGTCGCCCAAGCCGATCCAAGTAAGGCCACGGAACGCGGCCACTTCCTTCGCCATTTGGTTAAACAGGCCCTCGATGCTAACGAACCCGTTCTGGCCGGTCACGTTATGCACCAGTTCCTGCAGGAACTCCCACTCCGGTCGGGCGTCGCCGGGGGGCTCGACCGCTTTCATGAACTTTTGCACACGGCCTTTGACGCTGGTGAATGTCCCGCGTTTCTCCGCCTGGGCACAGCCCGGCAAAAGGTAGTGGGCCAACGCGGCGGTCTGGCTCGGCAGGATGTCACTCACAACCAGCGTCGTCAACTTGCCCAGCAGTTCCGCGCCGATGCTGTGCCGGGTCACGTCTTCGCCAAAGACGATCAGCGTCTGGATCGACCCTGCGCAGATGCCGGCCGCGATCCGGGCCAGGTTCGCCCCCATCGGCTCCGCGGCGATCCCGACCAACCGGGCCCCGGCGCTGTTGGGGTTCTGGTCGGCGCTCACCAGCAGTCGGTCGCCTTGGCCGGGGCGCGGGACGGAATCGCTCAGCGCGCCGAGCCTGGCCTTGAGCCCGCTCAGCAGCCAGAGCTCTTCGTTGGTCTGGCGCGCCGAGCCAATGATGGCCACCGAACCATCAGGCGCGGCTTTGAGTTTCCCGGCGAGCTCATTCAGCACTCCGGACCACGACCCGGTTCCACTTCGCACTTCGGACTTCGGACTTCGGACTTCCTTAAGCCGCTCTTCCCGCCCGATCCATTTGTAGTTCAGCCGCCCGGCGTCGCACATCCAACAGGAGTTTACGGCGTCGTTGGGTCGTGGCTCGTAGCGGTAGATCTGCTCCTCTCGCGAGCCGATGATGATGTTGCAGCCGGTGCCGCAACTGGTGCAGAGGCTCTTGGTTTCCTTCAGGAACCAGACCCGCATCCGAAACCGGAAATCCTTCGACGTAAGGGCGCCGACCGGGCAGATATCGACGGTGTTGAGCGTGTAGTTGTTGTCGAACGGCCGGCCCGGATAGGCGGTGAGGGTGTTGTAGCTGCCACGATTGGCAATGCCCAGCGCGTCGTCGCCGACAATGTCCCGGGTGAAACGGATGCAGCGCGAGCACAGGATGCAGCGCTCGTCATCGAGCATGACGCGGGGGCCAAGGTCCACCTGCTTGGGCTTGTGCACCTTGGTTTCGACAAACCGGCTCGCGGACTGGCCGTGTTCGACGGAGTATTCCTGGAGCTTGCACTCGCCCGCCTGATCGCAGATCGGGCAGTCCAACGGGTGGTTGATCAGGAGGAACTCCAGCACGCCCTCCCGCATCTGCTTTACCGCCGGCGTGTTCGTGTAGATCTCCATCCCCGGCGAGAGCGGCGTGGCGCAGGCAATGGCCGGGCGCGGCGACTTGATGATCTTGGGTGTGCCGTCGGGGTTGAGCACGGGTTGGCGGTCCGGGCCCAGGGCGGGTGTGCCAAACTCAACCAGGCACATGCGGCAATTGCCGGCCACCGCCAACTTGGGGTGGTAGCAGTAATGCGGAACCGCCACCCCAGCCATGTTGCACGCCTGAATCATCGTGGTGAGGACCGGTTTGCCCGACCAGTCCGGCGTGAGCCGCGGCACTTCGACGTCGCGGCCGTCCACCTTCACCTTGATTTTCTCGACTGAAGGCGGCGGGGACTTGGTTTCGGTTGCGACTGCGGTTGACATCGTTCTTGTTGACTCAGGCGATCCTTCCAAGTCCCGGCTGTTGCTCATTATAAAACTGGGCCGCCTCGACCAACTTAGTCTCTGCAACGCTGAGGTAACTGAGGCGTTTCACTCCACTTTGCGATACGCCTCCCGCAGAACGTCAGCGGCGTCGTGCTCGGTAATTCTGCCTTCATTAAATGCCGTGCAGCGGTCGAGCGCCTCTTGTTTCCCAGCCGCTTCGATCTCTGGAGAACCTTCTTCGGGTTCGAGGCTCAGCAAGAGCTTGTGAACAAGCGCCGCTCGCTCGCGCTTCGGCAGCGAAAGCGCCTCGATAAACACATGTTCCGTGGTTGCGCTCATGACATTGAATAGTCCAAGGCGGCCCGAACATCGGTACTGAGGGTGTCTGAGGCCCGGTCCCGGGCTTGAATCAGCCACGCCACCACTCTGGGGATGCAGAACCAAACTGGAGTCTTGAATTCCATCGCCTTGATCAGACCTTACCAGCGTGTAGATCCGCGATCGGGAAAATCATCTCATAATCGCCCCACATCAAATCGCCGTAATGCAACCTGAAGCTCTTGAACTTCCGCAACTGCCGATACTGCGTGAGGTCGGGGTTGCCAGCCTTGCGCAAGAACGGCTCGAAATCCAGGACGCGCACCGTGCCATCGTTGAATGCGAGACGAATCCTGTAACCGGAAACGTGTGTCGCCTCCGTGATCTCCAGATAGTTTGTCGTCTGTATTCTCACATCAGCTCGTGTTCATTCGCGTAGAAGAACACGAGCAGTCCAAAATACTCGTAAAGCTTGGGCATGGGGATTCAATATCGCGGACTCGCCGCATTCTTCATCTCGCTCAGTAGCCGAGCGCCTTTGGCTTCCTGCGCGCACCGCTCTTCGTCCGCCTTGCCCCGGGCCACAAATTCGTCTTTGAACTTGGCCACCACGCTCTGCACCGGCCAGGCGCAGGCTTCGCCGAAAGCGCAAATGCTCCGACCTCCGGGGACGTTGTCGGCGATATGCAGCAGGTAATCCGCGTCCTGGGACCGGCCGGCGCCCTGGGTGAGTCGCTGGAGCGCTTTGGCCATCCAGAGTGACCCTTCGCGGCAGGGCGTGCACTGACCGCAACTCTCGTGCGCGTAGAACTCGCTGATGTTCGCCAGGGCCTGGACCATGTCCGTCGAGTCGTCGAGCACGATAATCGCGCCGGAACCCGACATGCTGCCAGCCGCAATCAGCGAGTCGAAGTCGTACGGGAGATCAAGCATCGCGACCTCTTGCTCGGTTTCCCTGCCGTCAGGGCCTTTCCGCTTCAATCTGAACTTCTCGCCCGCCTTGAAGACCTTGGCGGAAGAACCGCCGGGAATGACCGCTTTGAGCTTGCGCCCGTCGCGCAGGCCGCCGCCAAAGACCGAGTCGAAGATCAACTCGCCGATGGTGACCTTGCCGACCTCGACTTCGTAGTAGCCCGGGTGTTTGACGTGGCCGCTTAAGCTGACGATACGGGTGCCGGTGTTGTTCGAGGCGCCAAGCTTGGCGTAGTCGGCACCGCCCATCGCCACGATGTGTTTCACCGCACAGAGGGTCTCGACATTGTTGACGATGGTCGGGCATTGGTAGAGGCCGAGCGCGGCCGGGAAGTACGGCGGCTTGATGCGCGGGTACGGGCGCTTGCCTTCCAGCGACTCGATCAACCCGGTCTCCTCGCCGCAGATGTAGGCCCCGGCGCCGCGGTGGACATAGATCTCCAGTTCGTAGGCCGTGCCGAGAATGTTCCTGCCGACGACGTTCCTGGCTCTCGCTTCGGCAATGGCGCGGTTGAGAATCCGCGCTCCTTCGACAAACTCGCCGCGGATATAGATGTAGGCCAAGTGCGCGTCGTTGGCGTAGCAGGCGATCATCATCCCCTCGAGCAGTTGATGCGGGTCCTTGTAGATGATCTGGCGATCCTTGAACGTCCCCGGCTCCGATTCGTCCGCGTTGCAGATCAGGTAAACCGGCTTGCCGCTCTTGCGATCGACGAACGACCACTTCAGTCCGCAGGAGAAACCGGCGCCGCCGCGCCCGCGCAAGCCGGAGATCATGACTTCCTGGCGGAGCTGTTCCTGGCCGCTGAGCGTCCTCCCGTCGCTGGTGGTCTTCGGGGGCAGCGCCAGGGCTTTCTTGAGCACCTCGTAGCCGCCGTGCCGCAAATAGCAGTCGATATCCGGCGTGTAACCGGACTGGCCCACGTGCTGGAGGATGAGGCGGTATTCCTGCGGCATAGCGGCGGCTTGACTCTCAAACGGTTTTCTTTAGCGTTGTCACGGCGCCGGCTTGCCCGATGGTGTAACGGTAGCACAGCAGACTCTGGATCTGTTTGTCATGGTTCAAATCCATGTCGGGCAGCCAATTTCCCTTTGAAAAACGGGGTGTCTGCCATATCTGACACAGATTCCGCACAAAATGCGCCTGAATCTGAGTTCGCTGAAGCGGCCAAAAGGCTGAACGGCCATACCTTGGCTGAAGCTGTGGACGGATTTCTTAGGTCAGTTGTCACGGTTAAACGCGTCACTCTCCAAGCAGCGATAGAGCAGTTTATCAGCTTCCGCAAGGGCAAAACCGTTGCCACGGAAGGCCGCAGACCGCAGTTAAGCTTTGACCACTGGCGCAACACTGGCTGCTGGCTGCGCGAGCTTGCCCAAACCTTCCCCGGCCATGCCGTGTGCGATTACGCCCTGTATGCGGACGAAGGTTTGACCGCCAAAGAAGCCGGGAATTCTCCGGCAATGGTTCACAAGAATTACAAGGGGCTGGCCACAAAAGCCGAGGCAGAGAAGTGGTTTGCTGTGGCGCCGCCAAAGCCTGCCCAGAACGTGATCGCGCTGCCTACCACCGCCTGACCCGAGCCGCTTGGGAACTGCCATTGACAATGGTAACATAAATGGTACTATATGGCCGAGACCTTTGAGCTGCGGGAGTACACCGAGGCCGGACGCTCGCCGTTCGCGGAATGGTTCGACGCGCTGGACGCGGTGACGGCGGCGCGGGTGGACCGATACCTCCGACGGCTTGAGGCGGGCAACTTCGGCGCGGCCAAGCCGCTGCGTGAGGGCGTGTTTGAGTTGCGGCTGGATTTCGGGCCGGGCTACCGCGTCTATTTCGGGCGCGAAGGCCGGACAATCATCATCCTGCTCGGCGGCGGGAGCAAACGGCGGCAAGACGCCGACATCGCCGCCGCCGTGGAGCGCTGGAAACGATACAAACAGGCGAAAGTGAATAATGGCACTGACACGAGAGTATAAGGAAACGGTCGTGGCGCGGATTCAGCGCGACCGCAAATTTGCGCGCGCACTCTACGCCGAGGCGATGAGCGCCCTGCTGGACGGCGAAACCGCCGAGGGGCTTTCCATGCTGCGCGATTTGGTCCACGCCGAAATCACGTTCAAGGAACTGGCGCGGCAGACCGGTCTAGGCGAGAAGACGCTGCTTCGGATGCTCCATCGCTGCGGCAATCCCACCGCCCGTAATCTGGGGGTGATCGTCAAGCGCATCGCCGACGACCTGGGCATCAGGCCGCGTGTGGAAGTGGCCGCGTGCCGGTGAGGCTCCTGCCTGTAATGAGCGCGGCTCCCCCAGGCGCTGAAACCCCAGGGACCCCCGGCTCGCCGGACGGCCAACGCCCCAACAGCCGGTCGCCCGAGTCGACGCCGCCTTCCCCTGCCGCCAATCCCAACTCCGAACCCCGAGCTGTCCCGCAGGTTCCCGACCACGAATTGCTCCATCCGATCGGCCGCGGGGCGTATGGGGTAGTGTGGTAGCGGACATCGGGCTGGTGGCCGACGTGGGCGACGCCCAATCCATTGTGGGCACGGAAGGCTACATCGCGCCGGAGGGTCCCGGCACACCCCAGGCCGATCTGTATGCCTTGGGGAAGGTCTTCTACGAGATGGCGATGGGCCGGGACCG
>Ga0315274_10012300_pt1 | contig 12210 bp, 8 predicted proteins | sample YL17G02_20_MG_FD_203700 | JGI IMG/M metagenome (GOLD analysis project Ga0315274, IMG submission 203700) | Sediment microbial communities from Yellowstone Lake, YNP, Wyoming, USA - YL17G02_20 | ecosystem: Environmental > Aquatic > Freshwater > Lake > Sediment | place: USA: Wyoming | collected... | reverse complement strand
AGCGGGCATCAGGAAGGTGGTGTCCGTCGACGACAAGAGCCTGGAACCCAAGCTGGACGAGCTCCTGAGGGACAGGACCGTGGGCATCCTGGTCATGCACAACGAGGACATGAAGAAGCTGAACCCGCTGCTCAGGAGGTCGCTGGTGGAGTGCGTCGAGCCCGTGGTCATATCCATCGGGCGCGTGGAGGAGGTGGACCTGCGGGAGAGGATAAAGCAGGCGGTGGGGGTGGACCTGTGGAAATGAGACATTCATCGCAGTCGTCGAACGAAAGGAGCATGGAGGACCGATCATGGTCGTGAAGGCCAATCTGAAGGGCGCCGTTTGGAGGGTCTCGGGACCCGTGGTCACCGCGACCGGCATCGCGCCTCGCATGTACGATGTCGTTTTCGTCGGCGAGGAGAGGCTCATGGGCGAGGTCATAGGCCTGGAACTGGACAAGTCCATAATCCAGGTCTACGAGGATACCTCCGGCGTGAGGCCAGGCGAGGTCGTGGAGGCCTCGGGGATGCCCCTCCAGGTGGAGCTGGGCCCGGGCCTCATTCGGAGCATCTACGACGGTATCCAGCGGCCGCTCCCTGTCCTCAAGGACACCATGGGCGACTTCATCAAGCGTGGCGTCTCGGCCCCAGGCCTGGACCATGCCAAATCCTGGAAGTTCGTCCCTACGGTCAAGCCCAAGGACGAGGTCTACGCCGGCGCCATCATCGGGACGGTGCAGGAGACCAAGAACGTCATCCATCGGGTCCTTGTCCCTCCGAGGCCGGACAAGAAGGCCCGGGTCGCGGACATCCTCGAGGGCAGCTTCAAGGTCGACGATGTCATCGGCCACCTGGACGACGGACGCGAGCTCCGCCTGATGCAGCGGTGGCCCGTCCGGTTCGGCCGGCCGTTCCTCGAGAAGAAATTGCCGGACATCCCGCTGATCACCGGCCAGAGGATATTCGACACGCTGTTCCCGGTCGCCAAGGGCGGCACGGCGGCCATTCCGGGCCCGTTCGGCAGCGGCAAGACCGTCATGCAGCACCAGCTGGCCAAATGGTCGGACTCTGAGATCGTGGTCTACATAGGCTGCGGCGAGCGCGGGAACGAGATGACCGAGGTCCTGACGGAGTTCCCGAAGCTCAAGGACCCGAAGACCGGCGAGCCCCTGATGGAGAGGACGGTCCTCATCGCGAACACCTCCAACATGCCGGTGGCGGCCCGCGAGGCCAGCGTATACACCGGCGTCACCATCGCCGAGTACTATCGGGACATGGGCCACAACGTATCCCTAATGGCGGACAGCACGAGCCGCTGGGCCGAGGCCATGAGGGAGATATCATCCAGGCTCGAGGAGATGCCGGGCGAGGAGGGCTATCCGGCCTACCTGGCCGCCAAGCTCGCGGCCTTCTACGAAAGGGCCGGCCGCGTGCAGACACTGAACCACCAGGACGCATCGGTAACGGTCATCGGGGCAGTCTCCCCGCCGGGCGGCGACTTCTCGGAGCCGGTGACGCAGAACACACTGCGCATCGTCAAGGTCTTCTGGGCCCTGGACGCGAAGCTGGCCAACCGGAGGCACTTCCCGGCCATCAACTGGCTCAATAGCTATAGCCTCTACAACAACATCCTCGAGAAGTGGTTCATCGATCACGTGAGCCCGGACTTCTCGAAGCTCCACCACTGGACCATGGAGCTCCTCCAAAAGGAGGCCGAGCTCCAGGACATAGTGCAGCTGGTCGGCAGCGACGCGCTCCCGGAGGAGCAGCAGCTTCTCCTCGACGTCGCGCGGCTGGTCCGCGAGGTGTTCCTCCAGCAGAACGCCTTCCACGAGGTCGACACCTACTCGCCCATGACACGGCAGTACGCGCTTTTGACGACGATAAAGAAATACAATGACCTGGCCTTCAAGGCCCTGCAGGGCGGAGCCCCCCTCGAGACCATAACCTCGATAAAGGCCAAGGACCTCCTTAGCAAGATACGCTTCGAGGTGGAGTTCGACAAGGAGTTGGCCTCGGCGGTCAATCTCATGGAGGAGGAGTTCGAGGGCATGGCGACATTGTCAACAGCCAGGGGCCCCGCGGCCAAGGAAGGAGGTGAATAGGATGGTCAAGCAGTATCACACCATAACCGAGATCTCCGGCCCACTGGTCTTCCTCGAGGAGACCGAGCCCGTCGGTTACGGCGAGCTGGTGAAGATCCAGCTGTCCGACGGCACAACCAAGCGAGGCCAGGTCCTGGACACATCACACGAGATGGTCGTGGTCCAGGTCTTCGAGGGCACCTCGGGCCTGGACAAAGCCTCCGGCGTGACCTTCCTCAAGGAGACCATCAAGCTCCCGGTTTCCATCGGGCTGCTGGGGCGAGTGCTCAACGGCAGCGGCGATCCGCTCGACGGCGGACCGCCGGTGGTGCCCGAGGACCGCATAGACATCATGGGCGCGGCCATCAACCCCTGGGCCCGCGAGAACCCGAAGGAGTTCATCCAGACCGGCATCAGCACTATCGACGGCATGAACACCCTTGTCCGGGGTCAGAAGTTGCCCATCTTCTCCGGCAACGGACTGCCGCACAACGACATAGCATTGCAGATCGCACGGCAGGCAAAGGTCCTGGGCGAGAAGGAGGAGTTCGCGGTCATCTTTGGCGCCATGGGCATCACCAACGAGGAGGCCCAGTACTTCATGCACGACCTCGAGAGGACCGGGGCCTTGAAGCGCGCCGTCATCTTCCTGAACCTCGCCGACGACCCGGCCATCGAAAGGCTCATCACGCCGAGGCTGGCCCTGACAGCGGCCGAGTACCTGGCCTTCACCCAAGGCATGCAGGTCCTGGTGATCCTCACGGACATGACGAACTACTGCGAGTCCCTGCGAGAGATCGGCGCCGCACGGGAGGAGGTCCCGGGTCGGCGTGGCTATCCGGGCTACATGTACACCGACCTGGCCTCGATCTACGAGCGCGCCGGAAAGATCAAGGGTCGCAAGGGGAGCATCACGCAGTTCCCGATACTGACCATGCCCGGCGACGATATAACCCATCCGATACCGGACCTGACGGGCTACATCACCGAGGGACAGATCGTCATCTCCAGGGAGCTCCACCGGAAGGGCATCTATCCTCCCATAAACGTCCTGCCGTCGCTGTCCCGTCTCATGAACGCGGGCATCGGCCCGGGCATGACCCGTGAGGACCACAAGCCCGTGTCCGACCAGCTCTACGCGGGCTATGCCGAGGGCAAGGACCTGCGCGGCCTCGTGGCCATCGTCGGCAAGGAGGCGCTTTCTGATAAGGACCGGGCCTTCCTGGACTTCGCCGACGTCTTCGAGGACAAGTTCACTCGGCAAGGCAAGGAGGAGGACCGTAGCATCGAGGAGACCCTGGACCTAGGCTGGGACCTCATCGCGAGGTTGTCCGAGGGCCAGCTGACGCGCATCGACCGGAAGTGGATACAGAAGTATCACCCGAAGTACAGGAAGAAGGACGAGAAGGGGGCAAAGCCGGTCCAGCCCCCGAAGGCATAGACGAGGGTGTTCATAGGATGACCATCAAGGACAACGTCAAGCCCACCAGGTCCGAACTGCTCGAGATCAAGAAGAAGATCAAGCTCAGCCAGTCGGGCCACAACCTCCTCAAGATGAAGCGTGACGGCCTCATCATCGAGTTCTTCAACATCCTGAACAAGGCCAAGGATGTCCGGGCCAGCCTCGTTGAGGACTTCAAGATAGCTGAGAACCGCATAGCCATAGCACGGTCCGTCGAGGGCGCTCTAGCTGTAAAATCCGCGGCCTTCGCCCTCAAGGACAAGCCCGAAATTAAGCTCCGCAGCAAGAATATCATGGGCCTCGTGGTGCCGGTCATCGAGGCGGCGAAGATTAAGAAGACGGCCCAACAGAGGGGCTACGGCATCCTCGGCACGAGTTCGCGCATAGACGAGGCCGCCGAGGCCTACGAGGAGCTCGTCGAGAGGATAGTACTGGCCGCCGAGGTCGAGACCACCATGCGCAAGCTGCTCGACGAGATAGAGAAGACCAAGAGACGTGTCAACGCCCTGGAGTTCAAGGTCATCCCCGAGCTGCAGGAGGCGGCCACCTTCATAAGGCTCCGCCTCGAGGAGATGGAACGCGAGAACATCTTCCGGCTCAAGAAGATAAAGAGCAAGGCCCGTGAGACCCTCGACGAAGAGGCCGAAGAAGAAGCGATGCCGAGGCCGGCGTGAGGTGCTGACATGCGCAAGGAGGTCAAGGCCCCTGGTGCGGGCTTCGCCTATCCGGTGGCGGTCATTACCGTCAGGTGCGACGGGAAGCAGAACGGCATGACGGCCTCATGGCTCATGCCTGTATCCATAGCGCCCATCATCTATGCGACGAGCATCGGACTGACGAGGTACACGCACGAGCTCATGGACAAGGCTTCCTCCTTCGGTATAAACCTGCTCTCCAACGGGCAGGCCGAGCTCTCCAACCTGTTCGGAAACACATCAGGTAGGAAAGCGGACAAGCTGTCCGACCCAAAGGTCAAGCTCTACGAGGCCAAGTCCATCGATTGCCCAATGCTCGAGGGATGCATCGCCAACATTGAGTGCAAGAAGGTCGGCGGGCATACCTACGGCGACCACACGATATTCGTCGGAGATGCCTTGCGTACCGAAGCCGATACCGAGAAGAGGCCGCTCATCTATCATAGCCTGAAGTACTATTCCGTGGGCAAGTTCCTTCTCGACCGTTAAGCCATGCCCGCGCTATTCTTTCTGCTGTTCCGGACGGTCGAACCTTCCCGTTCGCGTCGGCCTGAAGCGCTTCCCGATGATATAGGTCTCGGAACTCGAGCTACGACTGGCCTTGGGATGGTGGGCCTTGCAGAACTCGAAGGCCGTGGAAACCTCCCTCTGGTAGTTCCAGAACAAGTCCCCGACAAAGACCTTCACCACGAAGGCCCCGCCGCCCCTGAGGACCTTGCAGGCGAAATCGAAGGCGGTCTCGGACAGTTCGATGGACCTCGCGTGGTCGATGCTGTAGTTGCCGCTGATGTTCGGCGACATGTCCGACAGCACGACGTCGGCCCTGCCCGCTGGGAGGGCGTCCATGACCTTCCTCGCCACCTCGGGCTCCCTCATATCGCCTTTGAACACGACCGCACCTATCAAAGGCTTGACCTTGTCCAGGTCCACGCCGACGACGGTCCCCCTAGGGCCCGAGAGCTCGACGGCCACCTGGAGCCAGCCGCCGGGGGCGCAGCCCAGGTCCACGACCGCATGGCCGGGCTGGATGATGTCGAACCTCTGGCTGATCTGCATCAGTTTGTAAGAAGCCCTCGAGCGGTAGCCCTGGCGCTTGGCCTTTTTATAGTACGGGTCCTGTTTGTGCTGCTGGATCCATCTTTTGGTCAAATCGGCCACACCGTCCCGCTCAGGCCATGCGCCTTCTCCTCTGGCCCTTCCATCTCACGAGGCCGACGCAGCCGACGATGATGGCCACACCGGGCATGATTGTCTGGAAGCCGCATGTGCTCTTCGCCAACGGGGTGGGAGAGACCGTGTAGAAGTTCATGGCCTCGGGATGGCCCTGGACCTCCACCCTCAGGACATGGGCCCCTGAGCCGGCCGTCCAGTCGACCGAGACATTATGCACATCCCCTGGGTTGAAGAGCGTAGGCTTGCTCTTCGCGTAGGTCTTCGTATTGTCCTTGAAGACCACGATCAGCATCTCCGAGGCATCACCTATGTTCTTGACCTCAGCGGTGACCGTGACCGGCCTGCCCTCGGTGGGCTTCCTGTCCGATATCCAGACCTTATGGACGTCGATGACCGCCTGGGCCCTGTGTCCGACGGTGAAGTAGGATGTCCTCTTGGCCGATCCCACCGTAAGGACGGCCATGTGGTTCCCTTCCTTGCCGGTGGCGTTCCACTCGATGCCGACGACCTTGGTCTCGCCGATCGAGATCACGAGGGGTTTCTTCACAGTGGTGGCATTGTCGACGACGAAGCTGGCGTCCAGGGTCGCGTTCGCATCACCGTCGTTCCTTATGGTTCCGTTGATGTATGCGAGCACACCTTCGACGAGCGTCGTGGGGGCGACCTGCAGGGACACGATCACGAGGACGGGCATGGGCCTCTTCCTCAGTAAGATGCTCGCGCTCGCGTTGTTGTTCGTCGTGTTCGAGTCGCCCTGGGCTACGACCGTGACATTTATCTTGTAAGTCCCGGGGCCCAGGCCCGTCGTGTTCCACTGGCCTATGGCCGCCGCGCTCGCTTGTACGACCGACAGGGGCCTGGTATCGACCACGGTGGCCCCGAGATAGAACCACACGTTGACGTTGTTGGCCGCAGTCCCATTGTTCATGACGATCACCGTTATATCGACCAGGTCACCGGCGTAGGGCGAGGTCGGGTGGACGGTGATGTCCTTCCCGGAAATCGAGACGTCATAGCCGGCGCTCTGGACGGTCCCCAGCGGTAACAGGATGATGGAACAAAAGAGCAGGGCGATGGCTATTACTGCCAAGGAAAATGAAAAGCTAGGGGCCTGCATAGATGTATCACCCGGCCCCTGGGAACACCGGCCCCGCCTACCTGACCGAGTCGATGTCCAGGTTCCTGCCCGAGAAAGCCGGCAGGCTGGTCTTGCCCACGATGTCCTTGGACCTGATGCCGGTCACGACGAGCATGACGCGGATGGTGCCCTCGAGGTCCGGGTCCACCGAGGCTCCCCATATGATCCTGGAGTTCGTCGGGATCTTCTTCTGGATGAGCTCCGCGACCTTCTCGGCCTCCTGGATGGTCATGTCCGGGCCGCCGGTGACCTTGATCAATGCGCCCGTGGCCGTGGAGATATCGTACTCCAGCAGAGGGCAGCTCAGGACCTCCTTTACGGCCAGTTCGGCGCGCTCGCCGGGCTCGCTCGAGGACCCGATGCCGATCATCGAGACGCCGCCGCCATCCATGATGGTCCTAAGGTCGTTGTAATCAAGGTTCACAAGGCCGGGCTTGGTAATCAGCTCGATGAGGGACTTGATGGAGTTCATCAGGAGCTCGTCGAGGACCATGAAGGCCTTGTTCAGCGGGAGCTTCGGCGATATCTGGAGGAGCTTGTCGTTGGATATGGCAATGACCGTGTCCGAGACGGCCGAGAGCCTCTCGAGGCCGGCCTGGGCCAGGTTGGCCCGGCTCGTCCCCTCGCCCTTGAATGGCTTGGTGGCGAAGCATATGGTCAAGGCCCCGGCCGCCTTGGCGAGGTGAGCGACAAAGGGCGCTGAACCCGTTCCTGTCCCGCCCCCGAGCCCGCACGCGACGAAGACGATGTGGGCGTTGGCGAGGACCTTCTTGAGCTCCTCTTCCTCCTCCCTAGCGGACTCCTCTCCGACGGAGGGGTCTCCGCCGGCCCCGAGGCCCCGTGTCCTCTTCTTGCCGATCAATATCTTCCTGTGGGCATGAACTGCTACGAGGTGCCTGGCGTCCGTATTGATCGCGATCATCTCGGCTCCCTTGACGCCTTCCTCCATCAGCCTGGAGACCGTGTTCGAGCCACCCCCACCGCACCCGATCACCTTGACGCTAAGGTTCAGGCCTTCTACGATCTCGGCCAGTTCTGCGTCGTCGGGTGAGACCTCGACATGGCGGTCCTCGTGAGGGGCGATCGGTGGTCTGTCTCTGTCAAGCGCCTTATCGAATAGCTCTTTCATGGGCATTGCTCATCACCTGGTCTCTTGTTAAATCCGTTATCTCGGTATGGAAATAGGTATTTATAAACTATTCTTTTATAGTTTACGCTAAGAATATAAACACCCTATAGAAAAGATAAAGTAACTTTTGGTCCCAAATCACCAACCATTTTTTCAAGGTCAATGACCGTTCAAGAAACCGGAACAAAACCAGTAACCTCAAATATCGCCCCATCCAGAAAGTATCCCAACAAGCCGGTGGTGGACCAGGGAGCGGTGGGGCCTCACGGGGTCAGCAAGGACCGAGCAAATGGGCATGGCAGGAGCGTGGGATGAAGATGTTATGGAAAAATGGGAGATCTCCGACGGTGGGGGGTTCGAATCGTTCGTTCGTAATATGGGGAACGATTTCGAAAGCCTTTTATACAGTACATAATTACCAGATGGTGGGAGAACATGAGGATCTTCGGTAATGTCATACTTGATTATAATTCGTTCAAAGCCCTCTCCTCCCACGTCAGGATCGACATCCTTAAATTCCTCGATAAGAGGCAGATGACCGTCACTGACCTGGCGAAGACCCTGAAGATAAGCAAGTCCACCGCCCACAAACATCTGGAGCGGCTTGTCGAGGTCGGCCTCATCGAGAGACAGAACGACAACAGGAAATGGGTCTATTACCGGATCACCCGCAAGGGCATCAAGATCCTTCACCCGGAGAACGTGACAGTCAGCTTCATCCTGTCCTGGGCCATCTTGCTCGTCGGCGTTGTGCTCGTGGCCTTGGCACTGTACCTGGTGTGGTTCCCATTGCCATTGATCCCGCTCGACAGGACCGCCCTGAGCATAAGCTCAGTGATCGGCGTGATCCTCCTGCTGTCTGGCGGCTCCCTGGTGATGAAGAGCCCCATACGGCCAAGGACCAACGATGATGATGATACTGAATGATCAATAATATGAGAGGGGGGAACGAAAGGGGTCTAATGAAAAGGACCAACAGAAAGGACCGATGGTGGATGGCCGTCACCGACCACCAACGTCCTTCTGTAAAATCCTAGAATAATAATATATAAATATCCACATCGGCATTAGCCGCGGAATACCACGGTTTCTGCCGATGACCTGAGGTTGTTAGATATCAGGCCTTGAGGCCAGGTTCGAGAGGAGGTATAACAATGGCAATGATGAGGAAAGTGAAACAGATGGATACCATCAAGCTCATCGAGCTGATGATATTCCTCGTGATGTTCATAATCGCGGTCGGACTGATAATAGCTGCCGGAGTGCTGTCCTCCAGCGGTAACACCAAGTACACGCCGACCGACAACATCAAGTTCAGCACGGCAAAGCCATCGATCCTACCCTTGCAGGACACGGACCACGATAGCCTCTCGAACATCGCCGAGAACTACATATACGGAACTAACGAGAGCAACCCGGACACCGACGGTGACGGGATGCCCGACGGGTGGGAAGTGAGGTACGGGACCAGGGACCCGGTCACCCATAAGTACAACATCGACCCCAACGACCCCTCCGATGCCTATGTTGACGCAGACAATGACGGCTATGATTTCAACCACAATGGCAAGTTAGATGCCTATTACGATGACATCGTCCTTTCAAAACTGCATATACCGAAGCAGGTGGACTACACGGATGTGACCATCAATAATCTTATCCAGAACATCGGTCAATATAGCCAACCAGGTCACAACCTGGTCCGGCTCGAGGTCGCACAGGTCACGGACAACGGCTCCTTCAAGGAGGGCCTCGGCAGGGAGGTCACCTTCAAGATGAGCAAGACCTCCGATTACGTCTGCGCCATGACCATCACCGTCGCGGACCTTACCTCGATGCAGCCCCTCGAGGTGTGCGTCGAGGCTGGTGGCAACAGGCCCTTTAAACTTAGCGACAAGGACACCTATGTGGACATCCAGGGGGTCTTCAGGATAGTCGAGAACCTGAAGCCACAGATCGTCGTCCGGGGCGGGGAACAGTACAACAACCTCATGGAATACCAATACAGGGGATTGACCGGGAACGATACCAACCCGGTGAACCCAGATACGGACAAGGACCAGATGTACGACGGATGGGAGGTGGCCTACGGCAGGGGTTACATGAATACCACCCTGAACCCGCCGAGATGGACGTGGATCTATCACATCGACCCGACCTGGAACGGCGATTGGAACCTGGATCCCGACAACGATGCGATAATGTACGCTGATAAGCTGTTGGGCAACAACCTGGACGAGTACCATTGGGGAACGGACCCGACGCAGGGGGACTCGGACCATGACAGCTATGACCCGATCCACCCGGACCAAGCAAAGAACTGCATCGACAGCGCCGAGTTCCTGATCTATCACACCGACCCGAACAACTGGGACACGGACGGGGATGGGATGTCCGACGGCTGGGAGATCTACTACGGCCTCAATGCGACAAACCCCACCGACAAGTACCAGGACCCGGACAAGGACGGGCTGGCCAACATCGATGAGTTCCTGGCCGGGACGAACCCGAGGAAGTGGGACACGGACGGGGATGGCATGCCCGATGGCTGGGAGGTCAAATATGGCCTTAACCCGCAGAACCCGGCCGATGCGCTGATGGACAGCGATGTCGACAAGACGGGCAGGGCAAAGCCCGACCTCCTCATCAACCTGTTCGAGTACTACAACAACACGGACCCAACGAGCCCCGACACGGACGGCGACCATCTTGGAGACTATGAGGAGGTCGTGGTCGGGCAAGAGGTCAAGGTCAACCATCACTGGGAGCACTATCGCACGTGCGCCACCAGCGTGGACACGGACCATGACAATAAACCCAGGGACCTCGACGGGGACAACGACTTCTCTGCCGATGAGGACCTGGTGAACGGCATCACAGGGCAGATCATAGACAACGACAATGACGGGGTCGACCCGGCCCATGTCGAGCTGAACACGAACGACTACAACGAGGTCTACGCCGGCTGCCGCGGCTATGTGACCAACGCGAGCAACCCGGACACGGACGGGGATGGCATAGACGACTGGACCGAGATATTCACGGACCGCGATCCTACGCAAACAGGGATACAAAGTACGGACCCCACCCTGGAGGACACGGACGGCGACGGCCTGAAGGACGGGCAGGAGATCCTGGGGGTCTATGCCTGGATGCCCGGGCGGCAGGTGAAGACACTGCTCAAGACGAACCCGCTGAAGCAGGACTCGGACAACGACGGGCTCTCGGACGGCAAGGAGGTCCTAACGGACTTCGACCATCAGACATGGGAGAAGGGCAACCCTGCGATCAAGCAGTTAAAGGACCCGCTCACCGGCCTGATAATCGCCTACGATGCCGTGTACTCCACTGGTGTGGGCGTGGTCAATAGCTCGGACCCCGGGAACCCGGACACCAATGGCAATGGGATACCCGATGGCTACGAGTACGATTATTCGGACCTGGACCACGACGGCATGCCGACCTGGTGGGAGGAGCAGTACGGCCTGGGCAGGCTCGACCCGACCAAGCTCGACACGGACGGGAACGGCAACATCGACTCCGAGGAGGACTTCGACCTGGACGGCTTCGACAACCTGCAGGAGTTCATCCACAGGGCCGACCCCAACAATCCTTATACCTTCCAGACCGGGCTCTTTGACAGCAAGGTCACTTACACCGATCCCTACGGAAGGCCGCTCATGCTCCGGATGCCGGTCTATGACAGCACGAACGGCGACCATATACCGGACTGGTGGAAGAACTATTACGGCCTGAGCACCACCTTGAACATGACCTTGCAGGACCTTGACACCGACGGCTTCAGGAACATCGACGAGTACCTCTACAATACGGGGCCCAGCACCCCCAACCCGAACGACTGGTTTGACCATGCGATAACCTACTCGCCCTACGCTGCGGACTCGAACGATAAAGGCCTGGCCGACTGGTGGCAGCATTACTATTGGGGCGATGACTGGGAGAAGAAGTGCGACCCGGTCGCCAATGACGACGGGCCCCCGGACCACGTGAACGGCGACAACTGGACCAACGCGCAGGAATGGCAATCAAAGACCTTCGACGACACGCGGAACGTCTACAGGACCGTCCCGGTCTTCCAGTTCCAGGACCCGTTCACGGGCAGGAAGTACAATGGCAATGACTCGAACAACAACACGATCAACGACGACATAGACCCGGTCCCGATGGATATACCCATCCTCCCGGCCCCGCACCCGATGAACCCGGTCGATATCGGCCCGAGCCTCAACCCGATCATGTCGGGTGGCGAGAGGGCGGACAGCGATAACGACGGGATGAACAACCTGGAGGAGTTCAGGAGACCCCTGGGCCAGACGAACCCGACGGACCCGGACTCGGACGAGGATGCGATGCCCGACGGCTGGGAGTGGGGGCACGGCATGTACAACAATGATACCCGTACATTGAACCCGGACCCGCTGATCTCGGATGCCTACACCGACGCGGACATGGAAGGAATCAACTACAGCAGGAAGTGGATCGACACCAACGGCGACAACAAGAAGGACACGAACGAGTCCTGGGAC
>Ga0315274_10012298_pt1 | contig 12210 bp, 8 predicted proteins | sample YL17G02_20_MG_FD_203700 | JGI IMG/M metagenome (GOLD analysis project Ga0315274, IMG submission 203700) | Sediment microbial communities from Yellowstone Lake, YNP, Wyoming, USA - YL17G02_20 | ecosystem: Environmental > Aquatic > Freshwater > Lake > Sediment | place: USA: Wyoming | collected... | reverse complement strand
TAGATTGATTATCTTTGGTAATGGATTTTACTTCCGGTTTATGTGTATGACCATAAATAAGAATATCGATATCATTTTCCAATTGAATCGGTTTATGTGTAATTAATATTTTTTTATTGTTAATCTCAGTAATATAAGGTGGTTGGTAAATTGAAAAATTTAAATTTTTAGCTTGCGTCAATAAATAATCGTGCTCACCATCACAATTTCCAAAAACACCGAGTAATGGACATCGTAATTCCTTAAAGGAATTTAGCGTAAATGGTGCGACAAAGTCACCGCAATGTATGACTAAATCAACTTCAAAACTATTGAAAATTTTAGTGGCCTCAATAACATTGGGCAAGTTATCGTGCGTGTCCGAAATTATTCCGATTGTTGTAATCATTTCATTGTAGAAGTTCGCGAAGTTGCGAAAATCTACGGAGTCGGACTGGATGTTGAAGTTTCTTTAAAGCTTTAGCTTCGATTTGTCGAACTCTTTCTCGTGTTATATTGAAAATCTGTCCCACTTCTTCTAACGTTCTCGGATAACCATCACTGAGACCAAATCTAAGTCTTAATACTTTTTCTTCACGTTTTGAAAGAACACCGAGGGCTTCTCCTAATTTTTCTCTAAGCAAAGAAATCCCGGCAGAATGGGCGGGTGAAATAGTTTTTTCATCATAGATAAAGTCACCAATAAAACTTGATTCATCATCGTCAATCGGTTTATCTAATGATACTCCAAATTGTGAGATTTTAGCCAATGCTTCGATTTTATCTTTAGGAGTTGATAATCTTTGTGCCAACTCAGCAACGGTTGGGTCACGTCCGTATGCTTGAATGAATTTTCTTTGAACTTTGGCAATCTTATTGATAGCGTCAAGAATATGAGCGGGTACTCTTACTGTTCTCGATTGGTCGGCAATTGCTCGAGTAATTGCTTGTTTAATCCACCATGTCGCATAGGTCGAGAATTTAAATCCTTTATGATAATTAAATTTCTCGATTGCCTTAATTAACCCGACATTTCCTTCTTCTAATAAATCAGCAAATTCTAATCCACGGTTAATATACCTTTTAGCAATTGATATTACTAGGCGAATATTTCCCTCGATCATTTTATCACGGGCTTCAATTATTTTTACTTCTTCATTATCAATATTTTTTAAAATTACATTCAAATCGTCATGTTTTTTATTAAAAAACTTTCGATAATATTGTAGTTTCTTTCGTAGTAATTTTAGTTCTTCTTTAGATGATTTTTGGTGTTTTGATAAAGACATAATTTTTTCACTAGTCGTTATAACATCTTTAGCGGCATTTTTAAATTCTTGAATAAAATTGTTAAGTAAGTGGTGTTGTAAAGAAAGGGATTGAATTTTTGTGAAGATATGTTTTCTGATTATTGCGGTTCTTTTTAGTATCGAAGTAGTTTGCTTGCGCCCGAAAATTTTTTTAAGGTTTTCTAAATCACGGGATATCGCTCTCACGCGACGGATAAATTTTTGTCGGTCACGCCATAACGCTTTTTTATTTAAAAGACATTCGAATTCGACACGAGCGATTTGATCTAGTGAACGAGTTCCTTCCTCAACCGTAAAACATTCTTTAACTAATTTCTCAGCAAATGGAATCGGTTCAAAAATATATTGGGTAATTGCTTTGTAGCCGACCTCCATAATTTTAGAAAACTCAATTTCCTCATCTCGAGTAAGCAGTGAGAATTTTCCTAATTCGCGGAAATACGATTTAGTGGGATCCTCAACTTTGAAAATTTTCGGTTTGATTACTTTCTTTTTGAACGGCGTCGCTAATTCTCTTGTGGCTAAAACCTTGATACCTCGTTCGGTTAGCGTAGATACAATATCTTCGATTTCTTCAGCCGACGATAAATCATCCGGCAATAATTCGTCTAATTCATCGTATGTTATCGTTTTACTTTTCGATACTTTTTTATAAACACTCTCGATTAATTTTTTATTACTTTTCATTATAGGCACTCCTCTTTTGACTTAAATTCTTTTTTAAATTATAATGTTCTAAAGTCAATTTTTCTAGTAAATTGAAATCACCTTTAACTTTTGCTTCATTCATCGCTTTATAATACCAAGCTGCTTTCAAAGTTCTTAATTTACGCTGAAATTCAATTTTAGTAGGAATAGTTTTCGTCTGGAATGATAAGTCAGCTACTAATTGTTTCATTTCTGATTTGTCAATAAGGTCGATTAGTTTTGCTGATGAGAAATTTTCTAAATCAATATTTTCGTAAATAGTTTTAATAAGCTCCTGGATTTCGGAAGAGGCAAAATAATTATAAGGAATTTCTTGTTTTGCAATTAATGCATATTCTGGAATTGAAACGATCAAAGGTAAAACTTGCTTTTCCGCCATATTTTGAATTAATTGGTTACTGGTCTTTGTCGGATTAGAGCTACTGTTTGCGGTTTTGCGGTCTCTTTGAATTTGATTTAATAACGTATCTTTGGATACTTTGAACAAATCGGATACTTTATTTAAATATAATTCTTGACTAACATTTTCACCAATCAAGGATATTAATTCGAGGATTTCCTTTAACCGTAAGCATTTATCGGTAACGGAACTTGTCGGTTTTATTTTTAAAATAAAGTCAATGAAATCAATATTATTATTTAAAATTGTATTAAATTTCTCTTTACCGTAAGTTTTAATATATTTATCCGGGTCAAATCCATCATCAAGCATTATTACATGCGGATCATTATTTGCTTTTAACAATATTTCAATTGTCCGAAAAGTAGCGGTCTGTCCTGCAACATCTCCATCAAAAGCAATTATAAGCTGATTTGAGTATCGGCGGATTAATAGTGCTTGCTCTAAAGTGAGTGCGGTTCCTAACGGTGCAATAACATTATTAATACCTTGATTAACTAATGAGAGTAAATCAAAGTTACCCTCAACAAGGATTGGTATATTTTGATACAAATAATTCTTAGCTTGGTATAATCCGTAAAGGTTAGCCCCTTTTTTGAAAATCGGTGTTTCCGGTGTATTGATATATTTAGGTTCGGTATTAGCATCCAGCGCGCGTGCCCCAAATCCGATAACCTTGCCCGCGATTGAAAAAACCGGAAAGATTATTCGTTTATAAAACCAATCATGGCAACCATCTTCTTTTTTTACAGCCAGTCCTGCTCTAATAAGATTTTCTTCAGAAACTCCGTTTTTCTTCGCGGCATTGAATAAAAGATTTCCACTTGGTGCATAGCCGAGTCGAAACCGCTTTATCGTGTCTTGATTAATTTCACGATGTTTTATATATTCGATAGCAAGTTTTGAGTTTTCTAAAGCATCCGCATAGAATTTAGCAGCAAATTCACATGCGTCATATAAAGCTTGATATCGATATTGTGATTTGTCTTCCTCAATAGTGATGCCGAGTTTTGAGGCTAATTTTTTTATTGCTTCGGGAAATGGTAATTTTTCATACTGCATTAAAAATGTGTAAACTGAACCGCCCGCACCGCAACCAAAGCAATGATAAATTTGACGTTCCGGACTGACGTGGAAAGAAGGTATTTTTTCACTGTGGAATGGACATAGTGTCTTGTAATATCGACCAGCTTTCTTTAACGGTAAATACTCGGAAATTATCTGAACAATATCAGTTTGTTCACGAATCTGATCGATAATCTCTCGTTTAATCATTTAGATTTTTCTTGTTTAAAATTATTTTTGTCATTCCCATGCCACCTTCGAATGACTCGCCAAATCGCAGTTGCTTAACACGAGCGTCACTATTTAGTTTATCCCAGATAAGGTCTTTAAGGATACCTTTGCCTTTGCCATGAATAATTGACACTTCCGGTATATTATTACCAATCGCATCATCTAAAAATTTATTTATTGATAAAATCGCCTCTTCTTTTGTTTGTCCACGAATACTAAGAATCGGTTCAAAATAATCTACTTGATCTCCAGTTTGGATAGTTCGATCTAGCGGATTTACTAAAAACGCTGAATTATTAGTGACTTTTTCTAAATCATGATGTTCTAATTCAAACTTAATACTACCAAATCCTACGGTTGCTTTATCTTTACTAATGGAAAGGATGACACCGGTTTTTTGAAATGTTTTACTAAATACAACATCACCCGTGTTATGCGGTTCCTTCGGTATTGTAGTTTCAGCAGTTAGGATGTCTGATTGTTTAGTATTAATATTATTTAATTGTTCTTCGATATGATGTTTTGCCTCAATGATTGTTTTCTTTTCGGCATTTGTTTCTTTTATATTACGCACGAGGTTCTCGATATGACGTCGTTGTTCGAGTAAGAATCGACTACTCTCATTTAATATCTTTTTTCTTTCTTCTTGTTCGTACGATTTGAAACTTTTAAGTTTTGATGCGTAATCTTGACGGGTTTGTTCTAAAATTGACTTCTCTTTTTCTAACTTTTCATTTAGTTCTAATGTTCTTTCCGTTTCGCTGGCTAAGATTTTTAGTCGTTCCGATAATTTCAGCCAATCCTGATTTAAAAATTTTTTTGCCCGGACTAATAATTTTTCAGAAAAACCAAGACTTTGTGATATTTCAAAAGCACTAGATGTTCCCGGCAAACCAATTGTAAATCGATAGGTTGGGTGATTAGTAAATTCCATCGACGCATTCACCATTCCTGGTGCATCATTGACAAATGCCTTGAGAGGATTCAAGTGACTAGTCGCAAGACAATGGCTACCTTTATCACGCAAGTTTTCTAATACTACAATAGCTAATGCGGAACCCTCATCAGGTGCGGTGGAGGAACCAATCTCATCTAGCAGCACGAGACTGTTGCTATCGGCATTTTCAAGAATTTCTTTCACTCTCAGGATGTGAGCGGAAAATGAAGATAGGTTTGAATCTAATGACTGTTCGTCACCGATATCAGCAAAGACTTTTTGGAAAAATGGTATCTCAGTTCCTTGCAAAGCTGGTAAATAAATTCCCGATAAAAACATTAGAATAAACAAGCCAACGGTTTTCATTACAACTGTTTTACCACCGGCATTGGGACCAGAAATCAGAATCACATTAGTGTTATCAGGAAATATAATGGTTAAAGGTATTACTTCATCTTTTGACATCTTTAATAAAGGATGGATTCCCTTAACGATGCGAATTTTACCATCCTGCGCAAACTTGGGTCTAATACAATTAAGCTGAAGAGCGAATCTCTTTTTTGCAAATAATGAATCAAGTTTACCAATTATCGAAAAAGCTAAAAGAAGTTCATCCGATATTTGGAATATTTCTTTTGATAAATTAGACAAGATTCTATGGATTTCATTCTTTTCTTCATCTCGATAACGAGCTAGTTCATTTTGACGATCGACCAATTCTAATGGTTCGATGAAGATTGTTTTTCTCGCCGGGGAATATTCATGGAGGATACCGGGAATCTTTTTTTGGTCTTCGATCTTCAATGGTATACAAAATCGGTCATGGCGTATCGTAATATTATTATTTTGTAGAAATTCACTCTGCTCACTTACGATTCCCTCTAACTTTTTAATAATTTCATTTCTCTTATGCGTTATTTCAGAACGAACTTTTCGAAGTTTAGGAGTTGCATCCGACTTGACTTCACCGAACTCGTCAATAGTTTTGTCAATAACTTTTTCAATTGGCTCATAGGTTTGAACGCACTGGACTAGTTCAAATAGTTTCGGAACCGTACTTTTTTTCTTATTGATAAATTCTTTGGTTTTTCTTATTACTTGAAGCGTTATCGAAGCATCACGAAGCTCAATTGGTGATAAAACCGTAGCTTTACCGATATTCGTTAAGTAAGGTCTTAAGTCAATTATGCTAGATAATGAAATTTCTTCGCTTAAATTCGTCGCTTCTTGCACCAAGTCAAATTCCCGCTCAATTCCCGATATGCTTTTCATCGGGCAAATATTTTGGACAGCTTCTTTACCAAAGGCAGTCTGAGTCTTTCCATCAATAATTTCCAGAATTCGGTCAAATCCGAGTAATGATAAGGTTCTTATGTCCACCATCTAATGATTATTCTATCATCTTACTTTTAATTATGGAATATCTATCCACCATAATTCAATTATAATTTAAAACGTCAGATATGAAAAAAACTAACCGAGTGCTTCTTGCGTCTTTCGCCACGCTTTGCGTTTTGCTTCAGCCGCTTTTCGCTTGCGCCGTTGACTTGGTTTTTCGTAAAATTCCCTTCGTTTGACTTCTTTAGGAATTCCAGCTCGTTCGCAAGCACGACGAAAGCGTCGAATAAAACTTTCATAACTCTCGCCGTCTTTGACATTAATCTGTGTCATTTTGTTAAGCACCTCCCTTCAAAACTTATTGAATTTTTTAATCTTACTAACATATTACATTTCCTTTAGCTTATATAAAACTAAAGATAATGCAGCTAATGCAGCAGTTTCAGCACGAAGACGCCTTGGTCCTAACGTAAAACTGTTAGCACCAGATCTGGTTGCTTCGGCAATTTCACTTTCGGTAAAACCACCGTCGGGACCGATGATTAATAGAATATTATTCACACGCTCTTTTGTTGTGACGTTCGTTAATCGATTGGTTTTTTCAGCTTCCCACGTAATTAAAGTTAAGTCATAATTATCGGTAGTTTCTAATAGCTTATTAAATAGAATCGGCTTAGAAAGAGAGGGAAGACGAGTTCGGGTAGAAGACTTTATTGCGTCAAGCATTAATTTTTCATAACGATTTAGCTTTTTGTCGGAAACAGCGGCAATTGTTCTTTCGGTTTTAATCGGTGTTATTTGAGCAACGCCTAATTTAGTTGCTTTTTCGATAACAAAATCCGTATTACTACCTTTAATAATGCTTTGCGCGAGTGTAATATTAGTCATGGTTTCATGGGCTTTTCGGTTCTTATTAATAATTGACGCTTCCACTGCTTTATTATCAGCATTTGTTATCATTGTCTGATATTCGTTACCTTCCCCATCAGTTTCATACAACATATCACCTTGTCTATGACGCATCACTCTTGTGATATGATGTGCTTCCGAACCAGCAATTCGTAAATAAGTTGAGAAGATATTTATTTTTATCAGTATGGTATAGTTCCATTATAATTGTGTCGGTTTTCTCACATGCGGAACCGATTCGCTTCGAATCCGTTCCCATTCACTAAGTAATGTTTTTTCTTGACCGGATGGATGTTTTGGAATATGGACGACAATTCTCACTAATTCGTCACCATGACCGCCATTCAATCGCTTAATTCCCGCACCTTTAATTCTGATAATTTCACCGGATTGGATACCGGGGGGAATTTTTATTTTCTTTCTTCCATCGAGGGTAGGAATTTCCATATCGCCACCAAGAATTGCAGTTGTTACTGAAATCGGTGCTTCTAAAACAATATTATCGCCACTGCGAATAAATAACGGATGTTCTTTTTCTTCAATTTCAATTAATACATTACCTTTTCCGCCTGGACCATAGTGTCCTTCAGCACGCAATGGTATATAATTACCGGTACTAACACCAGCGGGTATCGCTACTTTAATCGTTCGTTCTGCTCGTGCTCTACCTTCGCCGTCACATTTCACACATTTATTTTTAATCGTTTGTCCTTCACCATGACAATCCGGACATGCGGTGATTTGAACAAATTGCCCGAACATACTTCTTGAAACATGTTTTTTTTCACCACGTCCTTGACATGTCGAGCAGGTCATTGTGCCACTGCCGCCAACACCTTTACAAACATCACAACGTTCATAGCGAGAAAAACTGATTTCTTTAGTTGTACCTTCGGCAATTTCTTCTAAGGTTAGCCGAAGTCGAACATGGATATCGTGTCCCCGCGTTTTCGATTGACGGGTCGTTTCACGACCGCCGCCGAATAAATCAAAGATACTACCTTCACCAAACCCACGAAAAATTTGGCTGAAATCAAACACGTCGCCAAAAACATCTCGCAAATCTTCGGCATGAGAAAAATCTCGCCACTGGAAGCCGCCCGGACTGAATCGTTGCGAGACACCTTCGTGCCCGTATTGGTCATAAAGTTCTTTCTTCTTAGGGTCAATTACAACTTCATAGGCTTCAGAAAGCTCTTTAAATTTTTCTTCTGCGGCTTTACGGTCATTTGGATTCATATCCGGATGATACTGCTTGGCTAAGCGTCGATACGCCTGTTTTATTTCATCGGCATTGGCGGTTTTGGCAACACCTAATATTTCGTAGTAGTCGCGTTTTGCCATCTTATCGATTATAAGATTAGAAGATTGTAGATTTTAAGATTAATTTTCATTATTATTTCTTTTCTTCTCCTTCATCGTAGACTTGATAATCGGCGTCGACTTTCTTTTCGCCGGTTTTTGGTTCTTCTTTAGTTGTGGTTTGCTCGCCGCCTTTAGCCTGAGTCTGTTTGTACATCTCTTCGGCTAATTTGTGATTTGCTTTTTGTAAAGCTTCCATATCGCGTTCGAGTGCTGATTTATCGTTACCTTTCATTGTTTCCTTAAGTTTATTAATCGCATCTTCAATATTTTTCTTATCGTTCTCAGAAATCTTGTCACCATATTCTTTCAGACTCTTTTCCGTATGATAGACAACTGTATCCGCACGATTACGACTATCAATCAAATCTCGTTTGGCACGGTCTTCAGCCGAGTGAGCATCCGCATCTTTTACGGCGCGGTCAATATCATCTTTATTTAAACCCGAAGACGCGGTAATCTTAATACTCTGTTCTTTTTTAGTTGCCATGTCCTTTGCTGTTACATGTAATATTCCATCGGCGTCAATATTAAAAGTAACTTCAATCTGTGGAATACCACGTGGTGCAGATGGAATACCATATAGTTCAAAACGACCTAAGGTTCGGTTGTCAATCGCCATCTCCCGTTCACCTTGTAACACATGAACCGTAACAGCATTCTGATTATCTTCCGCAGTAGTAAATGTTTGACTCTTTCGAGTTGGAATCGTCGTGTTTCGTTCAATAATCTTAGTCATCACTCCACCTAACGTTTCAATACCTAAAGAAAGCGGAGTCACATCGAGCAAGACAACATCTTTAACTTCACCAGCAAGCACTGCCGCTTGAATTGCCGCACCAACTGCAACTACTTCGTCCGGATTAATACCTTTATGAGGTTCTTTACTAAAGAATTCGCGGACGGTTTCTTGAACTTTTGGTGTTCGGGTCTGACCGCCGACTAAAATAACTTCATCAATATCCTTTGGTGTCATCTTAGCATCTTCTAATGCACGTTTTACTGGTCCTAATGTACTCTGGATTAAATCCCCCACCAATGCTTCAAGTTTAGCACGGCTTAATCTTAACTCTAAATGCAGTGGACCTTTTTTCGCTTCGGAATAAATGAATGGTAAACTGATTGTTGTTTCCATTACGGTTGACAATTCACACTTTGCTTTTTCCGACGCTTCACGGATTCTTTGTAATGCGGTGCGGTCTTTGGACAAATCAATACCGTGTTCTTTTTTAAACTCATCTAAAATCCAATCCATTATTCGAGTATCAAAATCGTCACCACCCAAATGGGTATTGCCATTAGTGGAATGGACTTCAAATAACCCTTCTCCGATCTCTAAAACCGAGATATCAAATGTTCCGCCACCCAAGTCATAAACAGCGATTTTTTCATTCTTTTTCTTATCAAGACCATATGCGAGCGATGCCGCGGTTGGCTCATTAATAATTCTTAGCACCTCTAAACCTGCAATTTTGCCAGCGTCTTTAGTCGCTTGCCGTTGCGAGTCATTAAAATATGCCGGAACCGTAATCACTGCTTTAGTAATTGCTTCACCTAAATAAGATTCAGCGGATTTCTTTAAAAACTGAAGAATCATTGCAGAAACTTCTGGAGGTGAATAAGTCTTGCCTTCAACTTCAACCCAGGCATCGCCATTAGGCGCTTCAACCACTTTATAAGGAATTCGTTTTGTTTCTCCTGATACTTCGCTATATTTACGACCCATAAACCGTTTAATCGAAAAAACGGTATGTTCAGGATTTATTATTGACTGACGTTTGGCAAGTGTTCCAACTAATCTTTCTTTTCCAAACGCTACGACGGATGGGGTAATTCTACCACCTTCCGGGTTAGGAATAACAATCGGTTGACCACGTTCCATCACCGCAACACACGAAAATGTAGTTCCTAAATCGATACCAATTACTTTAGACATAAACTGCCTCCATTTTTATTAAATTTCTTTATGATTATTAGACTTAAATTTTAAAGAAAAGATTTAGATTTTATTCAGTCGGAAACGTTAAATCACGCTCCTTTTTCCTGCTCATTAGAAATAGACTTTTCTTGTTGATTATCGGTATGTTGCAAACTCGGTTTAGCAACTATTACTCGGGCGGGTCGGATTACCCGATTCTGATATAAATAACCTTTACTCAGTTCGTCCACTACCGTATTTTTCGGTTTATCATTCGTTTCGATAAAACTAATCGCTTCACAGGTTTTCGGGTCGAATTCCTGACCAACACAAGAAAATTCTTTTAAACCAAATTTTTCTAAGACACTCTTTAATTGCCGGTAAGCAATGTCAACACCCTTTTTAATACTTTCACATTTTTCATCTACGTCTTTAACCGTTAAAGCACGGTCAAAATTTTCTAAAACGGGTATTATCTCATTCAATAAATTTTCATTAGCAAACATTCGAAAATCTTCAATTTCGCGTTCCTTTCGTCGCCGGAAGTTTTCAAAATCAGCTAAAGCACGTAAATAATTCTCATAATGAGTTTTAGACTCATTTTTGAGCTTTTCAAAGTCTTCTTTTAACTGTGTTACTGGTCCTTTTTTCAATCGAATCACCAATCCGTATTATATAAATAAAACCAAATAAGTCAAGGTTTTTAACAAATTTCTTACCGAGACATGAGGGCACAGCGACTTAAGAGTTTTCATTTAAGATTCTTTAGTCTCGCTCAAGACTCTCGAGTGTATTTTCTATTATTGACACCCATAAAATTAAAATGTATCATAAATGTTAAGCTTTATATGAGATTTACTAATAATTCGATACATCCCAAGAATGTTTTTCGAGCGTTTAAATATCGGAATTATCGGCTCTATTTTGGCGGACAGGGGATATCTTTAATCGGCACCTGGATGCAACGAATTGCAATGGGTTGGTTAGTGTATCGGTTAACTAATTCGACATTTTTACTTGGTTTTGTTGTCTTTTTGAGTGCATTGCCAATGTTATTCATTACACCGTTTGCGGGTGTCCTGATTGACCGCATGAATCGCTTTCAAATCATACTTTGGATGCAAATTCTTGCTACGATTCAAGCCCTTGGCTTATGGCTGCTTGTTATCACACACACGATTCAAATCTGGCATATTATCGCTTTAAGTGTCTTTTTAGGTTTAGTGAATGCGTTTGATATGCCAGCCCGCCAGTCCTTTGTTATCGAAATGGTAGATAAAAAAGAAGATTTGGGAAATGCGATTGCGATGAACTCAACGATGTTTAATGGGGCAAGGTTAATCGGACCGACCGTTGCCGGTATTTTAATCGCATCCGCTGGGGAAGGGGTATGTTTTCTTGTAAATGCAATAAGTTTTTTTGCGGTGATTATCGGGTTACTTCTAATGAAAGTTAAAGAACATAAAATCGAACCGCAAAAGTCGCATATTTTTAAAGAAATGAAACAAGGATTTCATTACACTTTCAGTTTTATGCCAATTCGCTCTATCATATTACTACTGGCACTAATCAGCATAATGGGAATGCCTTATGCAGTGCTGATGCCGGTTTTTGCTGGGCAGATACTTCACGGCGGACCTCAGACACTCGGATTTTTGATGGGTTCAGCCGGGGTTGGCGCGATAATCGGTGCATTGTATCTTGCGTCTAAAAAGACCGTGTTTGGACTTGATAGGATTATTCCGATATCAGCAGCAATTTTTGGTATTGGAATTATAACTTTCGCAGTTTCACGAATGTTCCTGCTCTCTGCATTATTCATGACTTTAGTTGGTTTTGGGATGATGGTTCAGATGGCATCGAGCAATACGGTTGTTCAGACAATTATTGACGATGACAAACGGGGGAGAGTAATGAGTTTTTATACGATGGCATTTATCGGGACCGCTCCATTTGGCAGTTTATTAGCGGGAAGCGTCGCTTCTAAAATCGGTGCGCCGAACACCTTAATTATCAGTGGCGCTTTTTGTATATTAGGGGCAATAATATTTAT
>Ga0315274_10012296_pt1 | contig 12213 bp, 13 predicted proteins | sample YL17G02_20_MG_FD_203700 | JGI IMG/M metagenome (GOLD analysis project Ga0315274, IMG submission 203700) | Sediment microbial communities from Yellowstone Lake, YNP, Wyoming, USA - YL17G02_20 | ecosystem: Environmental > Aquatic > Freshwater > Lake > Sediment | place: USA: Wyoming | collected... | reverse complement strand
CCCTTATTTTCGGTGCTCCGGTCACGGTACCAGCAGGAAATGCACTGACGAGTGCATCCACGCCATCTTTAGCATCAGAGAGCTCCCCGCCCACCTCAGATACCATGTGCATCACATTTGAGTATCTCTGAATTTGCATAAACTCATTCACCTTCACGCTGCCGTACTTACAAACTCTGCCGAGATCGTTTCTCCCGAGATCGACCAGCATTACGTGCTCAGCGCATTCCTTCTCATCTGCCAGCAGCTCCTTCTCCAGCAACTGGTCCTCGGCATCATCTTTGCCCCTTCTCCTCGTGCCGGCTATGGGTTTCGTCACAACCATGTTCCCTGCCACCCTGACAAGCGGCTCGGGAGATGATCCGGCTATCTTGAAGTTGCCGCATGAAAGGTAGTACATATATGGAGACGGATTTATCACGCGCAGCACTCTATAAACATTAAACGGATCAACATCAGTTTTAACCTGAAACCTTTGTGAAAGAACAACCTGAAAAATATCTCCAGACCTTATATATTCGATCGCATTTTTAACTCCATCTTCAAATTCGGCTCTGCTCATATTCGAACCAAATTCAAACGGCGTTTCCTGAAGAGAAATGGGCTTGTTTGAATAAAACTCAGCGCCGGTTAATATGCTTCTAATCCTCCCGATTTCCTCAACTGAAGAAAGGTAAGAATCGCGCGGGTTATCTTCAATCGGCTCAGCAACGACAATTTTTATCTTTCGAGTGAAATGGTCAAATACAAGCACTGCCCTTGTTACCATGAAAAAAGCATCGGGCAGCTTCAGTTCATCACAGGAATCCAGGTCTATGTCCTCAAAATACTTAACACAATCATAAGCAAGATAGCCAACAGCCCCGCCAAAGAAATGGTCCAGCCCATCTACTGTTGCCACTTTCCTGGCGAAGATCTCACTCCTTATTTGATCAAGCGGGTTTGCAACAGTCATCTGGCCAGATCGATTTAAACCGTCAATAATCATTTTGCCATCTTTGCAGATGATAGAGCTGAGCAAGCCACAACCGATAAACGAAAACCTGCCCGCGACGCCCACGGTCTCAGCACTCTCAAGCAAAAATGCATGGTCATTCTTACAGAGCTTCAAAAATGCAGAGACCGGCGTCTCAAAGTCAGCAACCAGCTCCTCGTAAATGGGGATGACATCGTACTTCTCGCTTAACCCTAAATATTCTTCCAAACTTAAATTCAAATGAACCTCCCCATACTTTTCAGCCCCAGTCTAAAATGATGCAGGCTATGCACCGCAACCAGTTCAGCAAATAAAAAAACACCCACAAAACCACCTGCGGGTGTTCCTTAATTCTCTTATTTAATTTTTACTTATTATTAATTTCTTTAAAAAATATGCTTATCGGGAAAGATTAAGGCAACACTGCAGGTAACTAGCTTACCTGCCACCACCAGTTCCAGTTGTTGCCTATCCAGTTGTTTGATTTCCCGATTAAGATCAAATCTATCCCCTAAAAATGTGAAAAGATTATAAACAGTAAAATCCAAAAAAGTCAACTAAAAAGCGTAATTTAAAAACTGAATTCTTTAGTAATGCCGATTTTTATAAATATTTACTTACTAAGAATTTCACAGTCTTCAAGCTAATAAAATAATACTAAAAGCAACAGATTTATCTTAATGAAAAATAAATTTCTTTGAAAAATTTTCTATTATTATGTGTTTTCCTTCAGCTCCTGGATTTTTTTAAGATCCCTTTCTTCATGGAAAACATCCGATAATATATAAAGAATAACAAGAATAGAATTTAAAACAACAGCAATTTTCATTACAATGCAAAGTCGATAATATACCAAATTATTGTTATCAAAACATACAAAAAGTAACCCTAAGTTTATAAACAATGAAAGCACTATTACGACTGATAATATTATAAGAAATACCCGCGAGGTAATAGCACCCTTATATGTTAATTGAGAGAATTGTAATCCATGATTCGTACCACTTGGTAATCTTAAATTAACAAATATAGTAAAGAATTGTAAAAAAATTATTCCAAGTATGATATAACTGGTTTGATCGCCCAGTAAGGTCCCCTGGCTCATGCCACTTTCCCAAAAGAGCACAAAAATAAATATTTTCTAAATTCATTTAAGAAAAAACCTGCAAGGAAACGACTATTTTCAAATTCTGAATATATCTTACCATCTAATTTATTATCAGAGTGGTTAGTCTCGATTTTAACGTAGGAATCATCTATTACTCTAAAATGATACTTTGGTTTAAAATTTGCTAAATATACTTCGACAGAACCATTATTTTTGATTTCATCCAATACACTATTCATTTTTTCGGTGATAATAATAATTTTTATTTTTCCTTCTTTTGCCGCTTCAATTAAGGGCACTCGAATTTCATTAAAAAAATCCTTACTGCCGCCCGTAACCATGTAAAAATATTTTTTTGCACTATTAATATTTTTAATAAATAGCCTTTTAGCTTCCGGCATATTATTAGTATTATTCATTGAAAATATACTCTTGTTTTTTTTGGGGATTCCTATCATCTCAAAAAATATATTCAATATTAAAAAAAGGAACACTAAACTAAAAACCGCTATCAAAACAATTGTTAAATATAACAAATTGCTCACCTACCAAATTGTTTAAAAAAATGCGACTTTTGTTACGCTATGTTAACACAAATGTCAATACTTCTTAACCCAAAGTCAATCATGGCGTATACAATGATTTGCAATATGAGACTAATACTCTATAATTCAAAAAAACTAAACATATGTTTAAAAAATCAGACATATGTCTAAATTATTAGACAACAATTAAAAATAATAAGATAAGACTATGAGATTAAAAAATGCATTAGACGATATCCTAGGGAACAAAAAAAGAGTAAATATACTGCGTACTCTATTCCGATATCCTGGTGAATTTACCGGGCGACATATTGCCAGATTATGTAACTTATCACAGGCATCTGTACAAATGCACTTAGAAGCACTTGCAGACAGCGACATATTGAAAATTAATTATGTTGGTAAAAGCAGGATATTTTCCTTGAACAAGGAGAATGTGCTATTTCAACCCTTAAAAGACTTGTTTCAAGTTGAGGACAAACTCATTCCTCAATTAACAGACTCTATTAGGGATTTTATAAAAGGAAATCCTGAACTCCAAGAATCTCTTCTTAGTGCTTCTATTTACGGTAGTATACTCACAACAGAAGCAAGGCCAGATAGCGATATAGATGTATTGCTTGTGATTAAAGACAAGAACGATAAAGAAATTTCAGAAGAGCAATTTAGTGAACTGGAAGCAAAAATATACAAGCTCTTTGGCAACAGGTTTCATTTTTTCATTACTAACATCAATGAGCTCAGTGAGTTAAAAGAGTCAAATAAGGCGATTTTTCATTCACTAAAATTCGCATATTTAGCTTATGGTACGGAGATACAAAAGCTTTTGAGGTAGAATGCCAAAAACACCGAGAACCACAAGTACAAGTATAGGTTCAGAAAAGCTATACATGCAAAAAGCCCAAATTTTTCTTGATGGAGCAAACATTTTATTCGAGCATGGAAATTTGGAAGCGTCAGCAACTCTTTGTATCCATGCAGTAATCTCCAGCTGTGATGCCATTACAGCAAAATTTCTTTCCTGTAAGCACTCAGGGCCAACACATCTTGACGTTATTAATCTCATAGAACAAATTCCAATGGCAAATAAATCTGAATTGAAAACAAAGATCACTCAAATAAAAGAGGTTATCTTAATGAAAAATAAAGTAGAATATGAAGAGAAACCAATCAAAAAGTTTCAGGCACAAAAGATCATTACCCAGTCTGATCGAATTGTAAAATGGATTGCAACGCATGTAATGCCATGATCATTGCTACTGTCCTACAAGACCTTGGAATCTAGTTTATATTCATCTGATCAGAAGAAACCACTAGAATGTAAGGATTTTATCGCTATCCACTATCCACTGCGTTAATTCAACCATATTGCTTATCTGGGCACCATCAACTAATTTCAAATCTTTTATGCCCCTGGCGTTTGCACATGTCCCGCATATCTTGACCAGCGACAGCACAGGTAGCAGCATCTGCCATCAAGGAAATCATCAGTTCAGATTGAACTGATCTCTGTTAAGGATAATATTCTGAAATATTATCCCTCGTGATTATGACAGTATCAATATAAACTATTTCAGGTACACTTCTTCCTGCGATAATATCCAAGAGAGCTTGTATCGAAACTTCACCATATTTCTCAGGGAAATAAGCAACCCCTGCCTTGATCGGGGTATCACCCTCCATCATCATCTTCCGCAGCGTCTCCTGTATGCCCTGTCCGACAATAACTGCCTCACCTGTCTTCCCTTCGTCCTTTAAAGCAGTTAGCGCTCCTTTTGCGCAAGCGTCGTTCCCCACCCCAACTAAAATTCTATCTGCATCAGGAAATCTGCCCATTGCTGATTTCATGACCTGGACCGTCTGATCAGTACGGCCTCCTCCATCCACCCGTGCAATTTTTTCTTCCGGAACTTCTATCCTGGATTTCAATCCCTTCTCGATGCCCTGAAATAGCTGGCCGATGAACTCACCCTCAAGCGGGGAATATACGATTATCACAAGATCTACATTACCAGCCCACTTATCAACTGCATAATCACCCAACCACTTACCAGCCATAAGGCCAGCCTCGTAATTATTCACGCCGACATATACTGAACCAGGCACCGGATAATCCAGCGAAACAACAGGGATACCTGCTTCCCTGAGCACACTGACGGAGTCCTTTGCGGATACGGGATCGCGGTAATACTCAATAGCGCCTTTGATACCACCGGATATCATCTCTCTTGTGTTTTGACTGCTGTCCATGTCGCTGCTGTTATACACAATCGTCTTTACGTTAAATTTATCTTGTACCTCTAGAATGCCGTTCTGAACATCTACAGTGAATTCATCTGACTGATGCCAGTTCTCGAACCCAACCGGGATCTTCTCCCTCTGCTGTGTTTCAACAGTCGTTTCACTCGATTCTGTTACTTCTACAACCTCATCTGCTGATTCAACCTCAGCAACAGAACTCATTGTGCAGGATGTAAGGACGGCTGCAATGACAAATATTAAAGCAGTAGCTGATACAAAACTCTTTATAAATTTAATCAACAGATTACTGCCGGGGCTTTACCAGTCTCACTAAAAACGTGATTATCATTCCCGCTCCGACCACTATCAATATGATTGGCCAGAACTCCCCAAACCCAAACAGAAACCCAAAGCCAACCGCAATAAGTATGATGCCGGGAATGACCCTGTCTATAATCGGACGCCTGAACTGAGGAACAACACTCCTTATTATCGCATCGATCAAAAATATAGAGCCAAGCCCTATCAAGAAATATTTCCACCAGTCGTTCCACTGCACATAACCCAGAGTCCGCAGCAGAAACAGGCCGCCGATGAGTATGATTATCAGCGCCGCAAAAAGAATCCCCATCGGATCCTTACTATTATCGTTATGTTTCTTTTCACCCTGCTCTTTTTCATCAACCATTCTTCTATCCCCCTGAACTATACATAATCAAACCAACAATCTATACAGAAATTTTAATATTAATATGATAATACTACTTCTCAAATGTTAAATTATCTACTCAGCTTTCCAATAATCTTATCGACTACTTCGTCACTATTGCGCCTTTGGCGCCTTTGGCGTCTTTGTGGCGTCATTATTGCATCTTTCGCCCAATTGGTACCCAATTTGCCCATTTATTGCGCTTTTTTTATAAAATGTATATTTACCGCGCGTCCTAATCTTTTAAACAAATCCATAAGGAGTTATTTATTGTTAATTACTTCTTATAATATTTTAGGATCCTATCTCGATCCTCATTTTCTTTGTCGCCCTTATAATAAATCTTAATTAGCTCAATTTTGTCTATCTCTTCAAAATAAGCATAGATTACCCTAATACCAGATTGAGATCCTCTGCCTTTTAGCGAGCGGCATGCAAATTTCTTAGCTTTATAAATTTTGGGGCTATCAATTTGTAAGCCGGAAAGCGGGAAAACACCTTTGTTATCAACCTTTAATTTGTGATAAAGGAATAATCCTTTCTCGATAAAAATTGTTAAATCATCCTCAATCATCTGGAACTTTTTCTGTAGTTTCTTTAAGTCTCTCTCAAATTCAAGGACAGATGAAATTTCACTGAATCTCTTCAATATATTCTCTTACAGAATATTGAGGCGTCCTATAAAATACGGACTCGTACTCAATTATTTCCCCATCCTCAGTAGTTAACCATGGGACATCATTATGAGAATAGTCACTGATCTGATTAGCATTCAAGTCGGAGAGCCTGTATAAAACATCATCTATAAGCTCAACCTCACTTGCTTTTAGACTTGAAAGATCTGGTTTTCTTAGTGGAAGATATTTTGTTCGGGGATAATTAAAATATTTACTCTCAACCTTCATTATCTCGCTGTCGTTCATCATTTTGCTTACAATCTTACTAAACTCAAGTGGAGTGGGACCATAATGGTTTTTAATATAAGTGGCACCAATCAATTGTTCCTCATATTTCTCATAATAATCAAAGTCAATGAAATAAAGCAGCTTATAAATTACGGTCTCACCAATATTCGGTTTTGAGCCTACTTTGTAAAGCATATATAAGAGTGCTTCTTTAAACTTTTCTAAATTTTTTTGAGGAACATTGATCCTGATTTGAGGCTTTCTTTCCCTCTCGACCTCGCCATCATCTAAAACGACTTCGGGTTGCTTCTTCAAATCCAATAAATATTCGACAGAAATGTTAAAAATTTCTGATATCCTTATCAATTCTTCGATAGATATCTTTCTTTCCCCGGACTCTATCAGAGAAATAGTAGGACGAGATAATCCAAACATCTTAGCAAGGTCTTGCTGTCTAAGACCGTATCGCTCCCTAAGTTCTTTTATCCTTTGACCAATTTTTCTATTGAGATCATTCATTGAAATCACCGGTTGTTCCGCCTTTTGTATTTGCAAGTGCTGAGATGGTTTTATAAAATTTATCGTAATATTGCATATTGACTATTGATGTAACCCTGCTAAAATTTATTATAAATTAATATTAACCATGCTAAAATTACCATGACTTACGTCAAGAGAGAGATAGAAAAAATAATTGAGCCCTTTCTCGACAGGAAAGAGGTAATAGCAATCATTGGTCCAAGGCAGGCCGGCAAGACAACTTATCTGCAAAATCTAAAAAAAATACTTACAGAGGGAAAGAGGTCGGTTAAATTCATCACGTTTGAAAAAAGAAGTGAGCTTGCCCTGTTCCAAAACAATATAGAAGATTTTAAAGATCTGAACAAGCACTTTCAAATTGTCATCATCGATGAATTCCAATATGCAAAAGAGGGAGGGGCTAAACTCAAATTCCTTTATGACACAACTGAAACAAAATTCATCATATCCGGGTCGTCTTCTTTAGAACTTACTTTCCATACTGGTAAATATATGGTTGGAAGGATGTTCAATTTCACACTTCTTCCTTTTTCTTTCAGGGAGTTTCTTTCATATGCAGATGTGGAATTATTTAACCTGATCCAGGAGCGAATGCCCGATATCTTTCCCCCAGACTTTAAATTAAACAACACTTTTGGAGATGAAATTAACAGAAGACTCGAAAATCTATTCGAAGAGTACATTATCTGGGGAGGATATCCTGCAGTAGTATTAGCAAAAACTCAAACCGAAAAACAAAAAATCCTGGAAAGTATTCTGGAAAACTATCTTTTAAGAGATATTGGTAGCCTTCTTCAGCTAGCTACAGAAGATGAACTCACAACTTTGATAAAATTTTTGTCTACTCAAATTGGAAATTTGATTGAATACAAGGAGTTATCCAATATATCAGGACTTCCGTATAAAAACCTCTTAAAGCATCTCGATATCCTAAAACAAACTTATATTATAGATTTGATCAAGCCATATTTTTCTAATGTGCGCACTGAATTGACCAAGAACCCCAAGGTATATTTTATAGACTCAGGTTTAAGAAATTTTTCCATTATGGATTTTAAGCCCTGTGATATGAGAAGCGACAGGGGCAGCCTGGTTGAGAATTTCGTTTTTAGCTCCTTAAAAAGAAGGCTGACCCCTTTTGACACTCTGAATTTTTGGCGCACTAAAAGTAAGGCCGAGGTTGATTTTGTATTAAAAGTTGGACAAAAAGTAATACCTATGGAGGTTAAATACACAAATACCCCGACAATCGGTAAAAGCGTATATAGTTTTATCAATAGATTCTCACCACCTGAATTATTTATTTTTACCAAAAACTTTGTTTCGGAGCATAAGATAAGAGACTGTAAGATTAAATTTTTGCCTGTTTATTATTTATGATCAACTAATTGACTATCTATTACGGCAGTTGTATATTATCAAGCTGTTAAGTAATTGTATTTAGGAGGAATTTAGGTGCCAGAAGGAAAGGTTAAGTGGTTCAGCAACGCGAAAGGCTATGGATTTATCGAGAGGCCTGATGGTGAAGACGTATTCGTCCACTACAGTGCCATCAAGACAGAAGGCTACAAGACTTTGGAAGAGGGGCAGAAGGTCTCCTTTGACGTAGTCGATGGAAGCAAGGGCAAGCAAGCAGAGAACGTTGAGCTGATCCCTTAACCATAGTAATCGAAACTCTTAAACCCCCGGCAGCCCATGCCGGGGGTTTTCTTTTACCGGAATGATAACAATTAACCCTGCCGCCAAAAATAAAATTACGACGGACATCGCCAATCTCTGGCTGCCTGTTATCGAGGAGATCAAACCGAAAACCAGGGGGCCTGTTATCGAGGAAAGCTTGGCAAAGAGCCCGTAAAGCCCAAAAAACTCGACCTCCTCATCTTTTGAGACAAGCAGGCTCATCAACGCCCTGCTTGATGCAAAAGTAGATGGAGAAGCAAAACCAGAAAGTGCCGCCACTATGTACAGCGCAATTTTTGTTTTGCCAGTCAGCGCAATAACAATAATAATAATCCATAGCCCAAGCGTCATCATGATCGTCCGCTTTGGCCCAATCCTATCTGTGATGAATCCAAAAATAAATGATCCAATAACCGCGGGAATCTGAGCAAACAGAAACAGGACAGCGATTTCGCTGACCTTAAACCCATAGGTATTTCTGGCATAAATGGCAACAAAAAATGCCATTATGACAAGCGCATTCGAATAAAGAAAAAACGCAAGCATAAATTTAAATATGTTAGCATGTGACCTGTAAGACCTGATCGTCTTGAAGACCTTGCTAAAACCGTACTTCGAAAGCGCAGCAAATCCCAGGTTACCGGTAATTACCCTGCTCTCCCTAATGTTTATGAACAGCGGCATGGCAAATATCATAAAAAGCCCTGAACACACCAGGAAGCTATATCTTAAAAGTGAAATATCGCCCATCCTCTCAGCAAGAAGAAAGATGGGGTAAGAAAAACCAACAGCAAAAAACGCACCAAGATAGCCCATCGCAAAACCAAACCCGGAAATCCTGCCAACATCCTGGGGCTCTGAGATCGATGGCAGAAGCGAATCATAAAAAACCGAGGAGGCCTGATAGCCAATATTTGCCAGTATGAAAAAGGCCACCGCAAGGGCGATCGTTCCACTCCCCAGGAAAGCAAGCAGTGTGGTAAATAGAAGACATATTGCTGTTGATATGATGAAAAAACGCATCCGCAGTCCTGATCTATCTGAAATCGCCCCAAGAATGGGGGAAAGCAAGGCAACTACCAGCATGGATATGGAGATCGAGAGCCCCCAGTAAAAATCCCTCAGAGCGTTCTCTTTCCCGACAATTACCTCTGTGAAATAGACGGCGAAGGAGATGGTCATTATTAAGACCATATAAGAGGTATTGGCGAAATCGAAAAGAGACCAATATATAATCCTCTTGCCTCTACTCCCCTTTAATATTTCAAGGAAATTCTTTATCACACCTTACCCCACATGTTTATGTTTGCCCCTGAGGCTGGATATCACTGATGCTATAAACAACGTCACTGAAGTTATCCTGAATATCTCTGCCATATTCCTCAACAGTGCCGCAGGTGAATCATTGCCGAAAATCGTATCGTACACCGGCTGTCTTATGCTTATCAACACAGCGATGAAAGCCATCCCCATTATCCAACCCAGGTTTCTTACCACGCTCAAAATCCCACTGGCGACGCCCAGCTTGCTTTTCGGGGCTGAGCTCATTACAGAATTGTTATTAGGGGCCATAAATATTCCCATCCCTGCTCCAGCAAGTGTCAACCTTGCGATTATTCCGATCAGGGAGGAGTCTTTTTGTAGGAAAGAAATCAAAAAAATGGCAAGGGCTCCCAAAAACAAGCCCAGAGTTGCGGGCCATCTTGTGCCAATCCGATCACATATCCAGCCCGATATAGGAGCCATAATCGACATTGAAATGGGTATGGATAGCATTACAAGTCCGGAAAAGGAAGGGGGAAGAAGATATATGCGCTCAAGGTAAAACGGCATTAGGTATGTAAGTGATATTGAGGATGCAAAAGCGACAAAACCTGATAGATTGCCAATTAAAAACATCCTGTTCTTAAACAATCCGAGATAAATAAGCGGATTTTTCACCCTTAACTGAAGAACGATAAATAGTGCAAAGCCGAGCAAGAATACCAAAAAAAGACCTATCGTTTTAACCGAGCCCCAGCCAAAATCTGCACCCTTCATCAGGGCTAAAACGAGAGCAGAAATAGAAACCACAAAGAGGGCTGCGCCCGGGAAATCAAACTGTCTTGAATCCGCAACTTTTTTATCTCTTCTCAAATTGATGAAAGCAATTACTGTGCCAACGACTCCGATAGGAACATTTATTAAGAAGATCGAGCTCCAGCCAAAATGTTGTACCAGAAAGCCTCCAAGCGGCGGCCCCATGGACGAGCCAGACGCCACCACGGTCCCCATTATGCCAAGCGCAACGCCTCTTTTCTTGAACGGAAAAGCATCTGTTATGATCGCTAGACCGTTAGCAACTATCATCGACGCCCCGATCGCCTGGACTACCCTTGATATGACCAGCCAGATAAAGCTGCCCGCAAACGCACAGAATAGCGAGCCAACCGAGAATATCACAAACCCGATGTTATAGATCAGTTTTCTTCCGATTATGTCAGCTAATTTGCCAAAGATAGGCAAAAAAACGGTTGTGGCCAATAGATAGCCGAGCACAATCCACTCCGTATTAACAATATCAATATGCAGCCTACTTGATATTGTCGGGAGAGCGATGTTAACTATGCTGCCATCAAGAGAAGACATAACCGTGCCGATGGAAACAGTTGCAAGCGCTATCCAGCTATAGTTTTTGCTTTCTCTTATTCTATTTGCGAAATTGGCGTTTGGTATCTGCGCTATGACGGGAATACACCTCTTGGGCTTAAGCTACCAATAATCATACCCATCCTGATCAAACCAGTTTTGTTCTCCATCTTAAATTTCAAAAAAATAAGATAGCCTGCCAAGAAAATGAATATATAGATTCTAAATAACCTAACCGAATATCTGACAGGCTATCTTATGACGTTCAATAAATATTTGCTAACGGTCCATTTCCCTCAAGGTCGTAAACTTTGTAAGTACTAACGCGCCTAGTCCAAACGACCAGACCAGAATTGTGACCAAAAATGAGAATACCGGGATTAACCATAATACAAAAAGTATTGCAAGACCGACCAGCACGGACAGCAATGGGTGAAGCGGCTTGCTCCTTTTTGAATTAAGGATCAGATCTCCGATTGAAATCCCAACAATAACTTTGGTCACGAAAAGCATGAACGGATACACAGTTAGTGCGAAAAGTCCGATCGGAAGTCCAACCACCGTACACATGAGAATTATCGCGCCAACCGGGACAACTATCAGCGCCAGGAAGCCAACTCCAAGGCTTTTCCATGGAGACTTTACAAAGATTTCCATGGCCATTTTTGTACGCTTCGGGAACCCGTACACAAAAATCAGCGAAACAACAAAAGCCATCGCAAACAATACCAGTTTTCTGATGAATCCCCACAGTATGATGCTTGCAATCGAAGCTGCAGTCACGGCAGCAACACCAGCCTTACCTGCCTCGACAGCTTTCGCAGTCTCCGGTACTTTCTGCTCGACCTTGCCAGTGATCTGAGCAGTCTCATTTATCTTTG
>Ga0315274_10012295_pt1 | contig 12213 bp, 6 predicted proteins | sample YL17G02_20_MG_FD_203700 | JGI IMG/M metagenome (GOLD analysis project Ga0315274, IMG submission 203700) | Sediment microbial communities from Yellowstone Lake, YNP, Wyoming, USA - YL17G02_20 | ecosystem: Environmental > Aquatic > Freshwater > Lake > Sediment | place: USA: Wyoming | collected... | reverse complement strand
TCCTTCCCATGATGAGATTGTATCTTTATCACACCCACCCCCAGGGAGACAAATTGTTCTATAATCATACTGATTAAATTCATCTGGACCCCAATAATACATCTTAGCCTGTGTCCAATTATAATTAGCACCAGAAGCCTCACTTATATTCAGTTCCATTGTCCCATTACTAAACCTCAGCTTACTCCACTCATAAGCCTGCCCGCTTAAACTTCCTCCAACACCTGGTATGCTTAGATTTGCTGTTCCATTCATAGCCCTTACTTTTATCCAATAACCTTTATTTTGCCTTAAAGCTGTATCTTGCATAGGAATCTCAGGAGTTGAAACATATTTAAAAACATTATTTTCTCTGTATACTAAATAAGCCTGGACCTTTGACTGAGAAACAGCTGTTGACCAGTTTACTGAATTACCAGAAGAATTCACAAAATTAATATCAGACAAATTAGTTGAAACATTAGCAGAATATGCAATTAAACTCCAAGAATTGTTTGCTACAGTTATGTTCTTATTTGTTCCTGTGTCTGTATTATGCATACTTAAACCAATTAAATTCCAGCCACTAACCAATGGAATTACTGTTTGTGAAAATGTAAAAACATCTTTGTAATTGTTTCTTCCAGATTGAGAAGTTCCTTGGCTAGTCACATTAAAACTATGATTGAGATAAGGCCAAGAACTATTGCCTGCATAAATACTATAATTAGAATAATAAGTTCTTGTCCCCCCATCATTTATATAATCAATAATTTCTCCTAATCCTGTGTAGCCAAGGGGAACAAAAGTTCCTGGAAGAATATCAGCATACATTGCATAAACCCATGTATACTCCCCAGAATCTTCTTCAGCATTCCCTAAGGATATTTGCAAATTATCAATACTAGTTTGATTAAAACTAACAGAACATTCTGCAGATTGCCATGATGGAGCTCCTGATGGAGCATTGATAGTAGCACAAAAAGTCCAATCAGCTCCATTATTAATAGAAGTATAAACACTTATATAACCCTTAGCACCAGCACTTTTATTGCAATAAACCATAACATCTATTTCCAACCCACCCACTATCCCAGGAATTGTTTCAATAGTAAATTTATCAGTTCCATAAGCACCACAACTCGAAGTTGCATAAATATAATCTGATAAATTTGGGGTATTTGTTGGAGATCTTATCCCATCATCTAATTCTGTATAATGTGATGCCCCTGTTGAACACCAAGGAACACCAGTTGCCTCATCCCCCTCAGGATCAAGATAACGCTCCACACTTGGAACTGTTAAATTAAACTGATAGCTTCCTGTTGAATTATAAGCAGTTATGTTTACTCCTGACATATTATTTCCAGCTGTGTCATTAACATATGCTTGGTAATACCACTTGCGGGTGAGTTGAGCTCCTTCAGCAACTTTTTCGCTTGAAATGTTGTAGGTTACATTTAAAAAAGTAGCAGTTGACGAGCCCTCTAAGTCTACCTCATAACAAAAAGCTGCACTTCCAGAAATATTAGAGTTTGATATATTATTACCATTGCCAGAGGCACTATAGATTCCATAAGCATTGGCAGTTACTATAAGGTTTGTTAGAATATTATTGTTTGAGCCTGATATAAAATAAATTCCCTGAGCAGTATTTGAATTTACAGTGTTGTTTTTTAAAGTGTTAGAATTTGAGGAGCTAAGATAAATCCCAACAGAATTCTTATTTGCAGTATTATTTGTTAAATTGTTGTTTGAGCTTGAATCAAGTTCGATTCCATAAGAGGTTGATGTTATATTATTTTTTTCTATTCTTGTATCAAAAGTTGAAACTAAAGATAATCCATAATCCGACTTTCTTAAAGTATTATTATAAATATAAGATTTGTTTGCGTTGGATAATTCAATTCCATGACCTCCACCACTCCCCATCCCTATACTTACATTACAATTTTTTATTGTTGTATTATACTGATCAGAAGATATTCCATAACCAATATTTGCAGTCGCAATCCAAAACCCATTTCCATCAAAAGTTATGTTTTGGGCTGTTATGTCTATACAAGGACTTGTTGTTGCAGCTATATTCGTTCCTTGTGTATAAACACTATTTGCTGTGAAAAGCTCTTGGCATGCTGTTACATTTGAGCTTTGTAATGTAAAAACATGTTTGTAGTTGCTTTGTTTAAGAGTTGCATTATAAGTATGGCTTCCAGTAAAATAGCTTGAATTAATAGCATAAATTGTATAATTACTATAATAGGTTGTTGTTGTCCCATTTCTTACATAATCAATAATTTCTCCTAATCCTGTATAACCAGTTGAATCTGTTGTTAAATTAAATTGATAACTACCTGTTACACTATAAGCAGTTACATTTGCTCCTGAAACATTTAAGCCAGAAGTATCATTAACATAAGCACGATAATACCACATCATAATCAAAGTTCCATTTGCTCCTGCTGTCCAACTTGTTGTTATTGGATTTCCATCTGCTCTTGTGACATTTGTAAAATTCCAAGTTCCGCCTGTAACTGCACTTCTTACATAAAACTCCTTAACTAAAGAAGAGCCAGAAGAATTTAAAATACTATCTGTAATTGTAAAATTATGGTTTGTATCATAAATATGAATAGAATTAGCTTTTGAATTTTTTGTTTTAATATTCATTCCTGAAAATGAATTATTATTTGTATTTGAAAAAAGATAAATTCCATATCCACTATCTCCAAAAGTTGTAATTGTATTATTTGATAAAGTATTAGTTGAGCTTGTATATAACTCAATTCCATAACTAGAGCTTTCAGAAGTTGTAATTGTATTATTTGATAAAGTATTAGTTGAGCTTGTATATAACTCAATTCCATGTCCACTACTTCCAGAAGTTGTAATTTTATTATTTGATAAAGTATTAGAGTTTGAATTTGAATCTAAACGAATTCCATAACTAGAGATCCCAGAGGTTGTAATTGTATTATTATTTATTGTTCCATTCTTAGCACCATCAAAATAAATTGCATAATCATAATCTCCTGCTACTAAACCTTCTTTTATAAAACAATTTTTAATTGTCGTAAAATTATAAGTAGAATAAACACCATATTCATAATTCCCACCATCTTTTGAAGAATATTTTATTTCATAACCTTGACAATTAAGAGTGATATTATTTGCTGTTACAGTAAAGCAAGTTCCTGTTGAAGTGACATTATTAGATAAATTATAAACAGCATTAGCTTGGTCTAAAATCCCGCATTTTGTTATGTTCTGCCCTAAACTCAAAGTAAAAACATCTTTATAGTTGCTTTGCTTGAGAGTGGCATTATAAGTATGATTTGAAGTTAGATAACTTGAATTAATAGCATAAATTGTATAATTGCTATAATAAGTTCTTGTTCCACCATTATTTATATAATCAATAATTTCTCCTAATCCAGTATAACCAGTTGAATCTGTTGTTAAATTAAATTGATAACTTCCTGTTGAATTATAAGCAGTTATGTTTACTCCTGAAACATTATTTCCAGACGTGTCATTGACATATGCACGATAATACCATTTTCTTGTTAATTGACAACCAGGAGTTGGCCAATCGTCATAAGCTGATTCAACAGCTGTTGTATTCAAAAAAGTATTATTTATTGATGCTGAAGTTAAACTAACTTCCTGTATGTTTTCTCCATAAAACCTAATATTCGAAAAAATATTATTACTGGATTGTAAAATCCCAAAAATACCATAATTCTCACTATTAATAACATTATTATCAACAATGGAATTTGAAGTATCTTCGAAGTATATTCCTGTATAAGATTTTAGAGTATTATTAAAAATATAAGAGTTATCAGCCCCCTTTAGGTATATCCCATTTCCTGTTCCTGTGTATCCTATAGTAATATTGCAATTTTTTATTGTTGTGTTAAACTGATCGCTATAAACACCTGCATAATTATCATCGCTTGAAATATAATAGCCATTTCCATTAAATGTTATGTTTTGAGCTGAAATGATAATACAATCGTTTGTTAAAGCATTATTAATTATGTTTGCTTGTTGTGTGTAAATTGTGTTTGCTTGGTCTAAAGTTTTGCAAATTGTTACATCTGATGACAGAGCTTCTTCTTCATACCAATATGTAAAAGTCACATTACCTTTTATAATCGGCGAATAAAAAGGATTTGTGCTATTTCCTGCAAAAAATGTGTAATTAAGAGTTAAATTAGTTGAAGTAGAAGAGATGTTAAATATTTGAACTGCTCCAGAACTAACAACTTGAGGAGTTGTATAAAACCAGCTATTACTTGTATTATAAAAGCCTACTGTTAAATTAATACTTGAACCCAATAAACTCTCTATATAAGTTGTAACATTAACTCTATTATTCCCACTTGTAATATTCATATATGATTGATTAACTATATCTTGAGTTCCTGTTGCTAAAAATCTTGCTGATTGATTATTATAAATTGCTAAAATCTGGTCTGATGTTAAAGAAGTGTTGAAAATCATGACTTCATCTATTGTGCCGTTGAAATCCATACCTGCAGTATTGCTTGTTCCGATTTCAAAATCATCAATTGCAGAGCCTAATGTAGTTTTTACTGATGACCCTTCATTTACTGCTCCGTTTAAATAAATGTGATTATTTGTTATATTCTCTGATATATAAAAACAAACATGTTGCCATGCATTATAACTTACAGTGCTTGAAGAATACAAATATGCTGTATCTTCCAAGTATATAATAAATTGGTCAATAGCTCCTCCAATAATTCTTATGTATGGCTTTCCAGTTCCTGTATTTAAATCAAAAATAATTTGGCTGCTTGCTCCCCTATCCTGAGGTTTAACCCAACCACAAAGAGTATAATTATAAGTTATAATATTTCCAACATCAACATAATCTCCATCACCATCAAACCTCGCACAATCTCCATAAATACAATTTGTATTATTAACAACTACATCTCCAACTCCTGTCCTATCTTTATTATATCTTGAAAAATCATAATGTGTTGTTAGTTTTGTATTTTCCTTATCTCCATCAAAAGGATAATATAAAATTAAACTATTATATGGAGCTATTGTTGAAATATTTAAATGAGTGAAATTACTATTTCCTGTTTCTGCTGTGATGTTAACTAAACTACTAGAAGCAACTACATTTTCAGCTATTGTCGGATCAACAATATAATCAAATTCAACACCAGTTTGATTACCCCCTATAATTTTTAAATCAAAAACATCATAACTCTCATTTTCACTTAAATTACTTAAATAAATTTTATACCAGTTTTCTTGTGTGATATTTTCAAACTTAGCAATTGAATTATTATCATCTTTTCTATAAACTTCTATGCTTGTAGTTACAGGATTTGAATTTCCACTCCAAACTGCTCTGCCTAATTTCCCCCTGCTGTTTCTTCTTACAAGCACAATATCATTCTCAACATCAACATCATAAATCTTGTCATTATAATCCTGCTTTTCTATGCTCTTAACTCTAACAGGATTATTCTCAGCATCTAAGAAATAAATCTCTTTTCCATTATTAATGTCTTCGTAAGTTTCTGTTATTAATTGAAGAGAGAAGTTAGAAACATTTAAATAAGCATCTTCATTAAATTCGCTTATGGCAGAAGTAGTTATTAAAGTTGATGTTCCAGAAGAACTAAGAGAAAGATTTGCATTAGCTTTAGATAAAGTAGTAAAGCAACTTGTTAGAAGAGTAGAATTTTCAATAGCTGACGAAATGTTATCTAAAAGCAAATTAACAGACGAACAGATTTCAAAACTTGCCAGAGAATTGAAGCAAAAAGTAGCTAAACAACATGAGCTATAATCAAAAATGCTTCCAAAATCATTAATAGTTGATGCATCTATATTATTCTCATTTTTCAAGTCAGAATCTGTAAGAAGATATGTAATAGAAGAATTACTCAACAACGATTGTGTCTTAATTTCTCCTGATTTTGTCTTGAAAGAACTGTCAGAAAAAAGAGACAGAATTATTAAATTTTCAGAACTTGATGAATCTGAATTTGACTTTTTATTTTCTTTATTAAAAAAGTCAGTTAAAACATTTGAGAAATCAAGATACTCTAAATTTCTTTCAGAAGCTAATAAAATATCACCACATCTTACAGGGATAGAAGATGACCCATATTTTGCTTTATCTTTATTATTAGATAAAACTCCAATTTGGTCAGATGAGGAAGCATTTAGAGAGCAATCAGAAATTGAAATATTCTCAACAAAAGATTTAATCAAAGAGTTAAGGTTATTATGATATTCCCTATTTTCCCCAACATAAACCTTATGTTTCTCACTAACTAATAAATCCGAGCCATCTTCTAATTCTATTTTATACATTTCTTTATCATTATTAAATTCTTGATATTCTGATGGTAATTGCCATTCTATTTTCTTTGTATTTTGGTTCAATGTAGCAACTTTTTCGTTTCCTGTTAGCTCATAAAAGTATTTCCATCCATTTTCAGTTAATACCTGAGTTTCATTATCATAACACTCTTCAAATTCATTAGAATAATTGCTTGCTCTTGCATAAATTGTTATATCATTTTGATTTGTCAAGCTCTGATTAAATGTAACTCTTACATATTCACTATTATTAATTACCTCACTCCAATTATTATCTTTTTCTTTAACATCATTATAAATATCAGAAATAAAACTTCTATTTTCATCTAAATGCTCTGCTTTGCTTATTTCAATTATGGTTAAACTTGGGTCTAAAAATATAATATCTCCTATTGAAACATCTCCTGAATTATCAATATCTTCATATTTTACAGGAGTTTCAATATTTATTAGATTATTTTGATCAACAATCAGTTTATTATATTCATTAAAATCTTTTTCAATATAAACTGTGATTAAATTCTCATATTTAATATCTTTAATTTCTGTTTCTTCAATTAAAATTCCTTGCTCATCAACAGCTTTTCCTGTTAATTTATAAATTCCTGCAAGCCCTTTTATAATATTTCCAGTAATTGTTGGTTCTTCAGTAACTTCTTCAACAGGCGCTTCAGGAACAACTTCTTCAGTTATATTCTCTTCAACAACTAGAATTTCTTCTGTAATATTAATCTCTTCTGTTACATTCTCAACAGGTTCAGTAATATTAGTTTCAGTAATATTCTCAACAAACCCAGTGATATTCTCTTCACTAATCTCTTTAATTTCTTCTTCAGGGATTATAATATTAGTTTCAATAATACTAACATTAGAAACACTGCTTTCTAAAACAGGCTTTTCAATTTTAACAGTATAACCTGCTTTAACTAAATCATTAAAACTTAAAAGATTATTGCCAATTCGCAATGTGTCATTATTATAAATATAAATAGATTGATTAGTAGTAATATCAATCTTAGCCATAAAATTAAGCTCATTTAATTTAATTTTATAACCCCATTTATAATTGTCTTTTTCTGCATTAGTTACATTAACTTCAAAACTTTCAGCTTTAGCAATAGAATCTTCTGTAATACTATCAATTTTATCTTCAGATAATTCTTTAACTTTTTCTTTTATGTCATCAACATTAATATTCTCTCTGATTCCTTCAACAAGAGTTTCATTAACAGCAGGTTGTTCTTCAACAGCAAAACCTATAATTCTTGCAACAAACCCAGTTACTCCTTTTATTACATTGCCTATAACTACTGGTTCTTCAGTAGCCTCTTCAACAGGAATTTCTTCAGTTATATTCTCTTCAATAGGAATTTCTTCAGTTATATTCTCTTTAATAGGGGTTTCAATAATTTCACTAATATTTTCAACTGATTCTTCAGTTACATTCTCAACAGGTTCAGTAAGATTCTCTTCACGAATTATAATATTAATTTCAATAACAGGCTCAGCTTTTTCTTTTTCTATTTTTTCAACTTCTTCTGCAACAACAATATTCTGAACTTTATTAACAAATTCAGAATAATTTAACAAATCAAAATATAATCTTATTTTACCTTCAGGAACATTAAAATCCATTCTTTTATTCTTATTCTTAGAAATAGCTTCTCCTGCAAATTTAGTAGGATTTTTAATCTCTAAATCAATAGTTTCTGTATCAAATTGTTCTACAACACCTTCCTCTTTATAATCCCCATATAATAAAGCAGAGTTTGTTTCAGCATAGGATGTATTTGGAGAAACAGCAAAGCCCACCATGATTAAAGAAGAAACATTAAAAAAATATCCTAAAATAATGCCAATAATAAAAATCAATGCTATCAAAGAAATCAAAAACATTAACATCCCAATATTAAACGTTTTTTTAGAAACAGCAAGTTGTTCTACTTTTTTTTCTTGTTTTTTATTTTTCAGCCATTTTTTATATTCTTTTTCGCTGCCAATATAATGTTTTTTAACATTTTCTCCAGAGCGATAACTTTCATAATAATAAGGCCCAAATATTTTTCCACCCTTTTTCAAATATTTCTTATAAACCATTAGTTAGTCTACATGAATAATCCCTTTTTTTATTAGAATTTAAAAGAAACACTAGTTTATAAATGTTTTTTGAGGTTGTTCTACACTTAAAAATACAAAAATAACATATTCCTCGCAATAAATTGTGAAGTTTCTTGATATTCTATTTCTTTTTCAGTTATACAAAGCAGAGTGTAAGCTTTTTATCAGCACATCTTAAAAGTTTTAAATATTATTGATATCATATATCAGGATATAGAGATCTTTATATTTTAAGAATTATTTTCACTTCTTTAAGCCCCTTCTGCTTTTTCTTCCAGTAATTCTGCTTTTTTTTCAGCTTCTTTTTGAGTTTTAGTAATTTTTTTCTCTTTTTTTATCCAATTAACTTTTCTTGGGTCTCTTTTCAAAGCCATATTTCTCCTACATTTACTAGAACAAAAATGAATAGTTTTCCCTTCAAATGTAAACACAGTTAATCCTCTTGGTTCTTTATAATGTTTTTTGCAAAATGAACATGCTGGCATTTTAAACAGCCCTCTTTCTTTGTTTATATTTATAAATATCTAAATAAACTCTTAAAGTTTGTTCAGGTTGAAGACTTTTTGCTATCTCACAAATTTCTTCTACACATTCCCAATGATTATAATTATTATAAATTATTCTATGATTTAAACTTTTCATTTTATCTATTACTTGTAGTAGTTCTAAAACCAGTTCTACTGCTATCTCCTTTAGTGTATTTTCCTTTGATTCTTCTTGCCTCAATTTGTGTTTCTCTTAGCATTAAAATATCTCTTTTCCTAACAGGACCCTTAATGTTTCTTCTCATAGACTTTCCTTTGTCAAACCCTTGTAAAATTCTGCATTTAACTTGAGTAACTTCTCCTCTTGCACCTGTTCTCCCAATAATTCCTTCAACAACAGCTGGCACAGCTTTTTCAGATAATAAAGTTTCAGCTTCTTTTGAAGCACTTCCTTGCCCTTGTTTTACTTTTTGAGTCTTACTCCCCATTTTATTTTTTATTATTCCTTTTTATTAATTTTAATAAACTTAACTTCAATCACTTTGACTTCTTGTTTCTATTTTATTCTCTCAACTGTCAAGCATTTTATTTTTAAACATCAAAAATTTATAAAATTTTTGTGGCTTAAAAAATCAGAGATTTTTTAAACATTAATGATTATTATTTATTAAACTTAGGGTTTATTTCTTTTTATTTAATTGAGTCTTAACGAAACTTTCAAAATCTTTTTCAGCATCTCCTAAATCAATTACAGCAACACTTGCACAACTAATATTTAAACCTGCAGAAATTCCTAATTTTTCTTTTTTATCAGCTTTTACACAAGGGATGTTTTTTTCCTTACATAAAATTGGTATGTGTTGTACTATTTCTTTAGGCTCAACATCAGCACCATAAGCAACTAATTTTGCTGTATTTCTCTCAATTGCTTTGGTAACTTCATTAGTACCTTTCTCAACTTTGCCAGATTTTCTTGCTTTCTCAATTATTTCATATACAGAAACCATATTAACCTCCATAAAGTCATTGGTTTAATAAAATATTTATCAAATAAGGGTTTATAAATCTTGTTGCTCGCTAAGTAAATTATGAACTTGATATCTGTCACCAGCCTCGCCTTTGGCTCGGCTGCCTTAATTTGCCTTGTCAAAAAGCTCGCTCACTCCGAGCAGTTTCATTTAAGTAACCAAATAATGAATAGGAAATGAAACTGCGAGATTTTTCCAAAGCTATTTTATAATAATTATTAATAATATAAATCTATTAATTGTGTAAAAGATGATTTGTTAAGGCAGATATATGTTAAGATAGCAACTTAACTTAATCCACTTATAGCTGTTAGATTAAGTTTTTATATCCAGAACTCTTGATAAATTTATGGGAAAAAAATCAGGCATCTTTATAACAATTATAATAATTATAATAATTTTAATTTTTTTAATATCTTTAAAATTTACAGGTTATTTAATTAAAGAACAAGAAAAACAGGTTCAGTTTTATTTTTATGATGAATTCACAAACTGTTCTTTAGAAGCATATGTTTTTTCAGGAGAAAAATTAATTGGAAAATCTCAACAAGGAATTTTCAATTTAACTTATGAAAATTATAAAGATAATTTTCAGAATAAAAAAGAAATCTCTGTTTTTGGAAGATTAGGACCTTGTTTTAATGAAAATTCAGATTTGCTCTTTGATAAATACTGGGAGCCTCCTAAAATTGAAGATTATTATTTTTCTGGAGAATCTATTTTTAATTTTAAAACAACAATTAACCCACATAATCCCACAAAAAGAGAATTAATTGGATTTGTACAACCTCTTAAAATAAAATCAGAATTAAGTAAAATTAATTTAAAAGGTGATATTTTAGATGACTTATCTAAAATAAATCAATATCTTAATAATAAAATAAGTTATGTAAAAGACTGGGATTTTAATAAAGAAACAAATTACTGGCAAACTCCTTTAGAAACTTTAGAGATTAAACAAGGAGATTGTGAAGATTATAGCACTGCTTTGCTGTCATTATTCTTAGCTTACAATTCTTCATTAAATTGCTATAATATTGTTTTTTCAAGTCATGTAACTACTTTTTGTCATATTAATAATTATTATATTTATTATGACCAAGAAAAAACAGAGCTAAAAAAACAAATTAATAAAATTAATACAGAAGAAGCAAAATCCCAGCTTGAAAAACTAAAACAAGATTATTTCGAGCATTATGGTATTAATAACACTAACAAGAATGAAAGCATGGTTCATCATACATTTAATGACAATCAATATATAGAATTTAGCGATGAAAATGATTTTATAAACTGGCAATACAGCTTAGAAAATAAAAAACAAGAATTCAGTTCATTTGAAGAACTAGAAAAACAAGCTACTGAAATTCAAGAAAAATATCCTGCAACAAACAAAGCAGAACTAGCAACACAACAGCCTTTAGCAACAGAAAAACCCTCAACAAGCTTAGCAACTCAAAAACCAACTATTAAAGGATTTATAACAGAAAATCTTTTAATGTTTATCTCTCTCTCAATTATTTTTATTGTTCTAATTATAGTTTTAATAAAAATAAATATCAAAAAAAATTAAGTCAGAGAAAAAATTATCTTCTTCTAATCCTTTTTCCAGATTTCTTCTTATTCTTCTTTTTCTAAACTCTCTAGATTTTCTAAAACATCCTCTTTTCTCTCTTTTTTTATCATAGAATAACAAGTTTTCACGCATATTTAAATTTTGTTGTGGTTTAAGTGGGGACTAAAATTAGAGAGATTAAAAATTATCATATCTTAAAAAGATTCCTTAATTTTGGATAAATCTTTCTAACAAAATCAAGAACCTTCTTGGCATATTCTGCATCAAGCTTTGTTCCATAGTAAGTTATGCCATTTCTAAAATATCTTAATTGATTTGCAAATTGAACTTCTGCTTCTGAAAATTTTAATTCTCGGAGATATGCTACCTCTGCCTCATGAGCATAAGAACCAGAAGAATTAAACCCCTTGGTGAGTAATATCGCCCGAACTAATTCCATCATGGGATCATAGGCGTTCTTTATGAAGGTATTTGCATTGCTGTTATCAATCCCGACTTTCTTTACCATTTCTATTAAAGACTTATAAGCATCTTCAGACTCACTAACTAAAAAAATTGCTCGTTCTTTATCTGGAGATTGTCTCCTGATAATTCCTTCTTTTAAAAATTCACTGAATTGTTTTAATGGTTTCATAACTCAATACTT
>Ga0315274_10012294_pt1 | contig 12214 bp, 12 predicted proteins | sample YL17G02_20_MG_FD_203700 | JGI IMG/M metagenome (GOLD analysis project Ga0315274, IMG submission 203700) | Sediment microbial communities from Yellowstone Lake, YNP, Wyoming, USA - YL17G02_20 | ecosystem: Environmental > Aquatic > Freshwater > Lake > Sediment | place: USA: Wyoming | collected... | reverse complement strand
GCAAGGGAGAAAGAGCCGTGGCTGCTTTACCGTGCTAAAGAATTTGTTGAAGAGGATGGGGGGGTTTATCAGATAATTAGAAAATATTGTGAGGACAATCATCTTGGTTTAGGCACGGCGTGGTTAAGGATTAGGCACATTCCAAAAAATGTAAAATGCCATTTGAATGGAAAGAAGATTAAAACTCATTACGGATATTATTGGTATGTTGTTATAGGATTTAAGAGAAGCAAGGCTAGAATGAAGTATCTTGCAATGAGAAAGGGAGAATTGAAATTGGGAAAAAGAGTTAAAAAAATTGGGGGAGATTTGGATAAGCTTGTGGAAGATTGTGAAGATGATTAAGAATATCTCAGTATATTGTTGATTTTTAGTATACATTTATTTTTAAAGCCACAACTTTTAGTAAAAGTTGGGAAAACAGGTTAAACAAAATGGAGGAAGTTGCAATTATTGCGGATTCTAAGGGGAAGGGGTTTGGTTTTGCTCAGGGAGTATATGATTATCTGAAGGCTAAGAAGGATATTGACACTGCGCTTGTTGATATTGAAAAATCTGTGTTTAAGGATGGGGAGTTTAAAGTGAGAATTAAGGATAACATAAGGAGGAAGAGATGTTTTTTGATACATGATTCTAATAAAGCGCCTTGTGAGTGGTTTACTGAGCTTATTTTTTTGCTTGAAGCGCTGACTTTTTCTTCTCCAGAAGAAATTAATGTTGTTTTGCCTTACACAAGATTTGCGAGACAGGAGAGAAAGGAAAGTTCGCGAGTTTCTGTGAATGCGAAGGCGCTGGCAGATGTTGTTTCGCTGTATGCTGACAGGGGAATGACTGTTGATTTGCACGCTGGGCAGATGCAAGAGTATTTTTCTATTCCATTTGATAACTTATATTCATTTCCTTCACTTATTAATTATCTAAAGAGAAATCATCCCGACATTTTTGAGAATTTGGTTGTTGTTTCTCCTGATTTGGGAGGCGGGAAGAGGGCTGAGAGTTTAGTAAAGAGGTTGGCTGCTCGGGGAATAAAAACTGAGATTGCTTTTGGGCATAAAACCAGAGAAAAAGACAATGAGGTTGCTAAGACAATAATAATTGGAGAGGTTGCCGGAAAAAATTGTTTAGTTGTTGACGATATAATTGATACTGGGGGGACTCTAATTAAGACTTGCCAGGCATTGAAGGAGAAGGGTGCGATGAAAGTTTATGCTTTCTGTCCACATGGGTTATTTACTGAAGGAACTGAAAAATTTTCGTGTTTTGACAAGCTTCTTGTTTCAGATACTTTATGCTGCGGCTTGGCGGAAAATATGGAGAGGGTTTCTTTGGTTAATTTATTTGGAGAGGCTATATACAGAACGACTATTGGTGAAAGCATGAGCGTGCTGTTTGATGATGGAAAGGTTCAAGAAGGACAAGTTTCTCTGGAAGATTATGAGAAGATATGATGCTTTCTAGTATAATATTATTTAAAAAGCAGGATAACTTGGAGAGAATATGTTAAACAAACAGATAAGAGATTATTACATCAAGAGAAATGCTGGAGGTAATTTTGATGAGCTTAGGGGTGTTTTAGATTCGGTTAACAAAAGACTTGAGAATGTGATAAGTATTGATGAAGTCAGAAATACTGCTGAGGTTCTTGATGGCGAAAGGGGAAACCCGAATACTGACTGGACAGGAACATGCTATTCTGATGGAAGGGAGATTAGATTTTTTGTTAATGGGAATGTGAGGAATGGAACTGTGCGTGTTGAGATGAGATATCCTGAGAAAATTGACCCTGCGGATATTGGAAAAATTGGAAGAGTTTTGATTGAGGAAGGTTTCTTGCAAATAGGGAAAAGAGGATATTAGATAGTTCTAAATAGTTTATTTTTTCTGAGGTTATATGAAAAAATATGAATTTTGGGATAAAGCCCTTTGGTTTCCTGTGGAAAAAATTTTATGTATTTCTGATTTGCATATTGGATATGAAAATAGTCTGAATTCTGCCGGGGTGTTTTTGCCAAGGTTTCAGTTTGAGCAGATTATGAGCGATTTGAAGAGGATATTTGAGAAAACCGGGAAAGTTAAGGAAGTTGTAATTAACGGGGATTTGAAACATGAATTTGGAAAGATATCTGAGCAGGAGTGGAATGAAACCTTGAAAGTGCTGGATTTTTTGCAGAAAAACGCTGGGAAAGTTGTTCTTGTCAAAGGAAATCATGACAAAAGTCTTGAGCCGATTGCGAGAAGAATGGAAATTGAAGTTGTTGACTTTTATGTTGGGGGAAACACGCGCTTTTCACATGGAGAGCGATTAATTCCTGAATGTTTTGATAAGAAAATTGAGAGAATTGTTTTAGGGCATAGACATCCGGCTGTTTCTATATCTGACAAGTATAAAAAAGAGAGATATAAGTGCTTTTTAGTTGGAAAGTACAAGAAAAAAGAAGTAATAATTCTTCCTAGCTTTTTTCCTCTTATTGAGGGAAGTGATATTGTAAACTCTGATAGTAATCTGCTGTTTATCCCAGAAGAAAAACTTGGAAATTTTGAGGTTTATGTTGTTGGGGATAAACTTGAGGTTTTAAAATTTGGGAAGTCAAAAGATTTAGGGTAAATTAATGAAAATCTTCTGGAGATAAGGGGGGATAATGTGGTTTTTGAGAAAAAGTTATATTTTCGGGAGGGTTTTTTAGTTCTCTTTTAGAAAATGAAGAGAGATAGAGTTCTATTTCAGACAATTTAATTTGAATTGAAGGAAATTTGAGAAAGTCTTTTGAGGGGGAGTCGTTTTCGGGGGAAGAATAGTATTGCTGAACTGCTTTTTCGAGCTGGCAAAGGTGTCTTGATGCAATTAAACTGCCTGATTCTTTGAGTCTTTTGAGTGTTAGCAAATGGGACTTGTATTTTTTTAGAGAATACATTGTTTTTCTGAGATTGTTAAGTATATAAGAATTATTATTGTGGAGATCATTAATCTAATAAAAATTAATGTAAATCTTAACTTGATTAGATGATGATAGATTGAGTGTTTAATAGATTTTTTAAAATTTTACACTTTGAACAGAAAAAAGATTAAGATTAGAGATAATTTAATTGGTTTTAGAATTTTTAATCAGTTATACCAGCCACTTGCCGTTTTCAAATATAATCTTATTGTCTAAGATTATTTTACCGCGCTTCATGCTTCTTACGATGTCAAAATGAACTGCTGAATCGTTGTCTCCTTTATTTTCTTCATATGATTTGCCAATTGCTAAATGTATTGTGCCTGCTGATTTTTCATCTATCCAGGAAGATGTAACTTTGTTTACATTTGGATTAATTCCGACTGCAAATTCTCCAATGTATCTGGAGCCTTTGTCTGTTTCTATTAAAGATTTTAAGATATTTTGATTTTTTGAGGCTGAATATTTTATGATTTTGCCTTTTTTGAATTTCAAAAAGATTCCTGAAATTTCCAAGCCATCACGAACTGCTGGAAAGTCAAACTTAACCCAGCCTTCCAATGAATCTTTTATTGGAGCGGTGTAAATTTCGCCTCCAGGCATGTTTTCTTTGCCTGCTTCAAGTATTGAGTTTCTTCCTTTGATTGAAAGTTTCAAGTCTATGCCTTCGCCTATCAGATGAATGTAATTTCCTTTATCAAAAAGAGAGTTTATTTTTCTGAATTTCTTTGAAAGAGCGTTCCAGTCAAGCAAACAGCAGGAGTATACATAGTCTTCAAACTGCTTTATTGACATTTTTGCGTCCTTTGCTGGTGATTCTGAGGGAAAGAGAAGAGTAACTCTTCTGTAATTGTGCTTAGCATATACTAAATAATCCCATACTGGCTTCATTATTAAGCTGTATGACTTTATTTTTTCTGAGGAGATATTGCTGTAGCTTGAATCATCATTTTCTATGTCAATTACTGCATGGGTTGTTTTTGCGATTTCAAGAATATGGTTCCTGAGATTTTCTATTTCTTTTTTATTTCCTGATTTCATTAAATTATATTCAAAATCTTTTTCGAAAATTATCGAGACTGGAACTGCCTCTTTCAATTTTATATGCTTTTCAAGCTCTTTTACGTATTTCTCAACTATTTTTTGGCCCATAATCAAGATTCTCTCGCCCTTTTTTACATTTAAGGAGTAATTTACAATTAAACTGGAAAGTTTTTTCATCCTCAAGTCTTTTTTTGCCATTTTTTAAGAAACAAAAGAGATTATATAAAGCTTGGGAATTGACTTGAAATTAATTGTCAATCAAATTTATGGGATGATCATTAATTAAACAGTGTTTATGGCAAGTTAATTTTAATTTAAGAAGTTATTCTTTATTATTTGTTGATTTCAATTGATTTCTTACGATTTCTTCATCTGCGGGATTGGTAACTCCAATCCATTTATCTGGGGTTGAATGGAGAAAAAGGTTTACTTTATTTGATTCAATCAAATTAGAAATTTCAGAGGGGAGAAGGCATTCTGCTTTTCTGTCATTTGGATGATTATTTTTGAATTCTGCAACAATTTTTTCTAAAAATTCTAGAATCTGGGGGTGAAATGCGAATATGTTCTGGCTGCATAAATCATCTGGAGATAAATTTTTTTCTCCTAGATTTTCTTTTGAGATGTTGAATGTTTCTGTTATTTTTTTTACATAATTATTTTCTACTTTGAAAATTCCACGATTAACTGCGCCTTCTTCGGGAAGAACGTCAAAAAGGTTGTAGCCTATTGTTGCGGAATCGCTGCTTTCTTTAAGATGATTAAACAGAATTTTGAATGTGCTCTCTCCATAAATGTCATCTCCATTGCAGGCTACAAATGAATCCTGCAAGAATGGCCTGGCTGAGACTAGAGCGTCTGCTGTGCCCCATGGCTTGTCTCTTTCTTCTGGAGAAAACTTTTGGAGAGCATAGTGAACAGGAATTCCTTTGTAACTTGAACCAAATTTTTCTTTGAACGGCTTTTCTGTTAGATTTCCCACAACAAATACCATTTTATTGAAGCCGGCTTTTATTGCCTGATTGAGAGAGAATTCAATTAAAGTTTCATTGTCTGTGACTTGGGCAAATTGTTTAATTTTGCCACCGAAACGCGAGGACATTCCGGCTGCCATGAATACGATTGATATTTGTTTTTCCATTTTTTTATGATGTGACTTTACGCCCTTCGTGCGTTTTCACTTCTTAATTTAATGAAATGATAGTAAAGTGAAAACGCCCGCACCAGGAGTCGAACCTGGAAATCTTTGCAGAAATCAGTTATCTCGCTGAGATTCGAAACTGACGCAGTACCGTTGTGCCATGCGGGCTTGCTTAAAGTGATTATTTAGAATTAATAAGCTTAATGATTATACAGAATATTGATGCTTAACTTAAATCTGGTAATCTATCCCCAGTTTATAGCCCTTATACGAGTTAATTTCCAACTTCGCTGTTGTTGAAAATTGCTTTTCAAAATGCAAAGCATTTAACTGAACTCTCAAGTTCTGAAAAGCTATTTTCCGGAAGTTGCTATAATTTATATGCTAAAAGTTAATGTCCATCCTTAATTTAATTTATATCAGAAATATTCGGTGTTGAGTGGGTTTTCTTTAGCGATTGTTAATCACCCACAAAGCTGTGGGTATATTATTGAACATAACCTTGGCCTTTGTCTTGGGGGGGCGCTAATCTTGGCATGGGGACGTGAGTTGGAAGATTGAACTCTTCTTCCATCTGCAATGCTTTAAGATTACATTTTGTAAGAATAGTGTTGAACAGAGGAAGGCGGATTTCGTCTGGGATTTTTTTGGTTTTCCATTTTTTAAGAGTTTCTTTGATTGCATCTTTTTCAAGTATGGCGAGTATTGCGCCTTCAAACTTGAGTACTGCTGTATCTGGAGAGTATTCTATTGTAAACTCGAATGTAAATTTGAGAACTTCTTTGTCTTTAATCAAGTCCAATTTTTCCTGGGCGATATTCTTTAAGTCTATATTCGATTTTATTTCCAATTTTCCGGAAGGGTCTTTTTTCCTTTCACAGGAAATTTTAGTAAAGTTAAATCCTATAATTTGCATTTTAATTGATTATTTTGTTGATTTAAAAAGATTTGGGTGATTTATAGAAATTATTAAATGTTTACTTGTCTTTCTAATTGTTCTCGGGTTGGGCGAGTATCTGCGCATAATTCTCTATAAATTTCTTGATATCTCTGTTCTCGTTCTTCTCGGGGTGCAACCTTGTCCATTAATGCTAAAAATTCTTTTCTGGAATCTTCTAGTATACCCATTTTTTACATAACGTCTTCTTCGCTGACAACTACGAAATCGCCTATTGCTATTATTGAGTTGTAGGGAATGAGCATTTCATTTTCTTTTGTTCTTTCAAGATTAAGATTTTTTGAGTATGGGGTAGGATCTTTTACAACTATCTGAATCAGTTCGCCTGTGCGGGTTTCGAAGGTTATATCTCTAACGATGCCTAATCTCTTACCCTCTTTTGTTACAACGAGCTTTCCTGTTATTTCACCAAACGGTCTTTTATCCATTGCCATATTAACTTGAGAAATAATTTCTTTATAAACTTTTCTGTATTCTCTTGTTGTTAGCGGTTTATGATTTACTACTAAGATAAAGGGATTATTATGATTTTATTGAGAATAAATTCGGAATAAGTGAAGAATAAACTAACTTAATGTGAAAAATAGGGGGTGAGTTAAATTATTATTAACACGAACTTCTGCTTTATTATTTTAGGTTTTGCGCTTTGGGGGGTGACCCTGTGGTTGCGTATGGAGAAGGTTTATAAAGGATTTGTCTTGTTGTTGTTTGTTGTTTGGTTTATAAATATTTATATATTATATTATATATAATTAAAATAGATATAATAAAAAGCATACTTTTTTTAGTCAATGTTTCGAAACAATTTTTAATAATTTCCACAGGAAATTATAAGCTGATTTTAGGTGTTATTTTAATGTTTTTATTTAAAATAATGCTGTTTTTTTCGAGGGCGAGCAAGTTTGTGATTAGCGGTTCCATGGGAAATAGGGGTGTGACTACTTAGGAGTTTTCAGGAATTTGCAAAACACGCACTGGAAAATATAAAAGTTTAAAAACAAGAGAAATTTGAATAAACTCGGGAGAGGAGAAAAGAGGTAAAATGACTTGACATTCTCCGATTCATAATTAATAAATAAAAGAGTAAATTGAAAAATGTCAATAGGAATGGATAAGATATTTGATTCTGTTTCTCAGAACAAGATATTTGAAAATAAAGCGATTCTGCAAACTAATTACACTCCTGACGTTATTCCGCATAGAGATAAGGAGATACAGCATATAGCTGAGATTCTTGCTCCGGCACTTAGAGGAGAAAGAACAAGCAATTTATTCATCTATGGGCAAACGGGAACGGGCAAGACTCTTTCAGTACAGTATGTTAAGGACGAATTGCTTAAGAGAGCTAAGAATTCTGATAAGAAATTGAGAATAGAGTATATCAACTGCAAATTGAAAAAGGTGGCAGACACTGAATATAGAATACTTGCAGAGATTATCAAGAAGCTGGGAGGAGAAGTGCCTGCGACTGGGTTGCCTACAGATCAAGTGTACAATAAGTTTATTGAAATTATTGAAAGAGAAAAACAATTAATTATCCTTGTTCTTGATGAAATTGACCAGGCTGTGAAAAAAATATCAGATAACTTCCTGTATAGCCTAACTAGGCTGAATTCGGAGTTGAGCAATACTCAAATTGGAATTGTTGGGATAAGCAATGATTTGAAATTTTTAGACGAGCTTGATCCGAGAGTTAGAAGCAGCTTAGGGGAAGAGGAAATAATTTTTCCGCCCTATAATGCAACACAGCTTATAGAGATCCTTAATAAAAGAGCTGAGAGTGCGTTTAAAAAAGGAGCGATACATGAGGGAGTGGTTGAATTATGCTCGGCGTATGCTGCGAGAGAGCACGGGGATGCGAGAAGAGCGCTGGATTTGTTAAGAGTTGCCGGGGAGCTGGCTGAGAGGGATGGAAAGGATTGCGTTAAAACAATTCACGTGGATCAGGCTAATGAGAAGATAGACAAGGACAAGATGCTAGAAGTTATAAAATCCGCGCCAAAACAACTCCAGCTTGTTCTGTATTCCATAATTGCTCTTAATGAAAGAAAAACTTCGAAGCTTTTTGGAGAATCAAAAACACCGATATTTACCGGGGATATATATCACTTTTATCAGCAAGCGTGTTTGAAGGCAAAAACAGAAGTTCTTACTCAAAGAAGGGTGGGGGATTTAATTGCAGAGGCAGATATGTCCGGGCTGATTAATGCGCACGTTATAAGCAAAGGGAGACATGGGAGAACAAGAGAAATTACTTTATCTCTTCCTGCGCAAATATTAGGGAAAGCCAAGGAAATACTTCACGAAAATCTGAACCTGTGAGATTAATTTTGATTAAAAGATAAAAAATATCTCTTAAACGCAAACTTTTATAAAAATAATAAATTAATGATTAGCATTAACTTTTATGGAGGATAGAGACAGTTAAGTTATTTTTTATAAGTTAGACAAATTGGAATAATGCTTGCATCACAATAATATATTTATACTGACAAGGGTGTTTTACTTTTTTATAAAAGGGAGATAATATGAAAACTGAAATTTTGATTGAAATTTTCAAAGGAGAAATAATATGAAAACTGAAAATTTAACTAAACAATAGCTCAAAAAGAGAAATGAAAACTGAAATATTGAAATTTTGCATGGCGAAAGGCATTCTTCTTGACAGGGAAGTGGGGGAAGTTCTCTCTGAGTTCAGCGAGGAGACTGCTAAAGAGATTATAGAAAAAGTAAGCATGTTAAAGGGGAAGATAATCAATAAACATTTTTTCAGCGAGAATGTGGAAAATTTAAGAGGGATTATGCCTGAGGGGGGTTTTGAGAAAATGTGCATTAATCTTGGAATAAGCATTGAAATTTCGAGAGAGATTGCACCCATAAAAGAGGCGATTGTTCGCGAGGGGGAAATTGTAAATAACAGGAAGAATGTGAGAGTTTTATATTCTTCATCTAATCAGACTAAAAAGATAACAGCGCAGGATTTTACAAAATATTTCAGGGCAAGATATTCTGAACTGAGAAAAGTCTTGCAAGAAAGGCCGGAGCTTGAGAATTTGACATCAATAAATAAGATAAGCAGCCAGAAGCAAAGTTTCAGCATTATCGGAATAGTTTATGGGAAGAGAGTAACTAAAAATAAAAATTTGATGCTTGAAATTGAGGATTTAACCGGAAAGATTTCTGTTTTGATAAATCAGAATAAGGAAGAGGTTTACAGCCAGGCTAAAGATATACTTCTTGATTCTGTGATTGGGGTGAGGGGAAGCGGTTCGAGAGAAATGTTTTTTGTAAATGAGATAATTCTTCCGGAAGCTGTCCTGAGAGAGAAAAATCATTTAGAGAGGGACGAGCACGCAGCATTTATTTCTGATACTCATGTTGGAAGCAGGAATTTTCTGGAAAAGAATTTTTTAAAATTTATTGAGTGGATTAACGGGAATCTTGGAGACAGCAAGCAGAGGGAGGAGGCAATGAAAATAAAATATTTGTTTATTACAGGAGACACGATTGACGGGGTTGGAGTATATCCGAATCAGGAGCTGTTATTGAATATAAAAGACATCACAGAACAGTATCAGAAACTTGCTTCCTGCTTATCCAGAATAAGAAATGATTTAAGCATTATAATTTGTCCCGGGCAGCACGATGCTGTTAGGGTTGCTGAACCTCAGCCAGCGTTGGGAAAAGAGTTTGCTTGGCCTTTGCACGAACTTGAGAATGTTATTCTTGTGAGCAATCCCGCACTAATTGAGATTATGAATGAAAGGAAAAAAGGAGTTAAAATTCTAATGTATCACGGGGCGAGCATGGTTTCTATAATAAATGAGGTTGATTCGCTCAGGACTGCAAAGGCGCACGATACTCCGAGCAAGGTTGTGAGATTTATACTTAAGAACAGGCACTTATGCCCCATTCATTCGGCTGTGACTTATATTCCAAATGAGAAAAGAGATGAACTGTTGATTTCAGATATTCCTGATATTATAACTACTGCTGACTTGCACAAGACTGACATTGATATTTTTAATAATATACTTATTATTTGCTCGAGCTGCTGGCAGTCAACAACTCCTTTTGAGGAAAAAGTTGGAAATCATCCGGATCCGTGCAAAGTTCCGATTGTAAATCTGAAAACAAGAGCTGTGAAGATAATTGATTTTTCTGAAGAAGAGGAAATTGAGGAGACTAAGACATGCGAGGAAAAGGGAAGTGAGCTTGTATGTGAAATTAAGGGGGAGAAGAAAGAATTGGAGGTTGTAGCAAAGTGAAGATTGGAATAGACAATTCGCAAAGAGAGGAAACTGTTGGGGAACAGGAATTAAATTTAGAATTCTCTTTGGTTAATTAAAAATGAAGATTGGAATTGATATTGATGAAATTGTGACAGAATTTGTCAAGGGTTATTTGAAGGTTTATAATAAAAAGCATGGCAGGGATGCAAGATATGATAAAATCTTTTCATATAATCTTTGGGAGCCATTGAATATTTCAAGAGAGGAAGCAATCATTTTGGCTGACGAATTCTATGATTCACAACATTTTCAAGAGATAGAACTTGTTGAGGGGGCAATAGAAGCAATTAACAAACTTGGCAAGGAAAATGAGATTTTTTTTATAACATCGCGACCTGGCCATATTAAAGATAAAACCCGAGAGTTTATTATGAAACACTTTTCTCAAATAAAAAGCGAAATAATCCATTCAGGAGACTTTTGGGGTGGTTTAGGTTCGAGGACAAAAGCCCAAATTTGTTCTGAACTAAAATTAGATTTTATGATTGAAGATAATAAATTGTATTCACAAGAAATTGCCAACTCAGGAATAAAAGTTTTTTTGATGGACAAGCCATGGAATATTGGGGTTGAAGAGAGCAATAATCTGGTTAGAGTTAAAAATTGGGAAGAGGTTATGAAATTAATAATATGATAACTGAAGAAATAAGGAAATTTGTTGAAGGGGAATGCAGAAAACCTGGCAGCAAGTATGGATTTGAGCCCTATGAAACTCATTTTGTTCCTATGACAAGATATTCTTTGATGCTGGCTGAAAAATTAAATGCTGACAAAGAAGTTGTGGAAATTGCTGCATGGCTTCATGATATTGGGAGCATAATTTATGGAAGAGAAAATCATCATATTACTGGAGCGAGAGTTGCTGAAGAAAAATTAATTGAACTTAGTTATAATCGAGAAAAAATTGAACTCGTTAAAAGGTGCATACTGAATCACAGGGGAAGTGTTTCTGGAAAAAGAGAGAGCAAGGAAGAGCAGATAATTGCAGATGCGGACGGAATGGCTATGTTTGACAGAATTGAAGGAGTATTTATGGCAGCATTTGTTTATGAAAAACTTGGACAAATTGAAGCAAGGGAATCAGCTAGAAAAAAGATGATTAATTCTTATGTCAGAAATGTTAGTGTTTTCATTTCTGAGCATCCTAAAAACCCGACAAATAAACAAGAGGGTTTTTTTGATAATAAACTTTCAGATGACGCAAAAGAAATAATCAAACCTAAATTTGAAGCTGCAATGCTTTTGCTTAGCTGAAAAATTTAGAATGGAAATGAATAATTATTTTAAAGTTTTGGAGGAAAGATTGCAATATGAACATAAATAATTATTTTAAAGAGCTGGAAGATAAGGTTCATGTTGCATATTCCATAGCTGAGGAAGCGAGGAAGAAAGGGTTAGATCCTAAGAGCAGTGTGGAAGTTCCGCTTGCAACTTCGCTTGCAGGGAGGGTTGCGGGATTAATTGGAACTATTTATCCTCAATTAAACAGCCCGCAGATTGTTAACAGAATTTTAGAATTGGAAAAAGAATACGGGGCACTTGACCCTGCTGTTTGCTTAAAGATTGCTGAAGAAATTGCCAAGGAAAATTTCTGCAAGTTTCAGAGCCACCTTGAGGCGATTGATGCGGGAATAAGAGTTGGAATGGCGTATATTACCTTAGGGGTTGTTTCTTCTCCTATTGAAGGGTTTACTGAATTTAAGCTGAAAAAAACAAGAGACGGGAAAGATTATTTTGCAGCGTATTATTCCGGGCCGATAAGAAGCGCGGGAGGAACCGGGGCTGCTTTTTCACTTGTGATTATTGATCATCTGAGAGAAATATTTGGATATGCCAAGTTTGA
>Ga0315274_10012292_pt1 | contig 12217 bp, 20 predicted proteins | sample YL17G02_20_MG_FD_203700 | JGI IMG/M metagenome (GOLD analysis project Ga0315274, IMG submission 203700) | Sediment microbial communities from Yellowstone Lake, YNP, Wyoming, USA - YL17G02_20 | ecosystem: Environmental > Aquatic > Freshwater > Lake > Sediment | place: USA: Wyoming | collected... | reverse complement strand
ATGTTCCGGAATGAGTCCTTGTTGATGATGGCAATCATAGAATCACCAGCCATCTTGGCACACCAGGTGGACTTTCCGGAACCGGGTAAGCCACAGAGAAGATAGGCCGTAGGAATTCGTGTCTGTTCAGGCATGGACTACCCCTTTGGTGCTGAAAACTCTCTGCTATCTATTAATAATACTTTTTGCTATTGACTTTTTAAAGAATATTTATTATAATTATGAATATAATTTATAGGAGAAATTAATTGCAGAGCATTTCCTTTACTACAGCAATCACGACCGTCGCAGTCGGTACCGTGGCCACAGCGGGAACGATAGGGCTATTGCCGTAGGAGGAAGTTCAAGTGTAGAAATTATACAAGGGCTTCCTCCGAAAAGAGGGAGCCTTTTTTTATAAACCGACAGGAAGGTAAAAGTTAAAATGCCCGAATCGCTCAATGGTTGAGCAGTAGATCTGTAATCTACCTATGCTGGTTCGATTCCGGCTTCGGGCTCAGGAAACTCTAACGAAAGGAAGAAACACTATGGCGTCCATACTCTAGCCGGGAGGCATAGTGAATCATCCAAAGAACCGCCTGGAACGCCATCTGATCGGCGTCCATCAAGGTATCAGAAGATCAGAAAGCATGAGAAGCAGTGACCGTGGGCTAAGTGAAGACTGGCTTAACCGAAATCAGCGTCGTCTTCGCAACACAACCAAAGTCTGCTCATGCAGCATGTGCGGCAATCCACGACGAAAATCATGGAAGGATAAGCTGACCATACAGGAAAAAAGAAATTACTGCGGGAGGCAAGGCCCAGTGGTCTGGAAAGTCTCATAAACTTTCAACCTACGTGCAACTCGTAGCCCCGCTATTTTGCTCTTTGACATTTCTGGATCGAAAAAAGTACTTTAATAATTACTCGTCCAAGAGTATTATATGTAGGAAGTTAATTATGGGGCTGTAGCTCAGCTGGGAGAGCGCGTGCTTTGCAAGCACGATGTCGCAGGTTCGATCCCTGTCAGCTCCATTTTAAATTTGCAGGAGTAACTCAATGGTAGAGTGCCACCCTTCCAAGGTGATGGTTGCGAGTTCGAGTCTCGTCTCCTGCTTTTTCACTTTACATGCGGGAATAGCTCAGTTGGTAGAGCGCCACCTTGCCAAGATGGATCGCGCCGGTTCAAATCCGGTTTCCCGCTCCATTTTTTCTGATAAAAGGATTAAGCGGGAGTAGCATAGGGGCTATGCACTTCCTTCCCAAGGAAGGTCACGCCGGTCCAATTCCGGTCTCCCGCTCCATAAAAATATGAACACCTCTTATTTTGCCAAGTCCTCTAACAACTTCTATGCTGTCTCGATCGCGGGTAAGACCCCGGACTGGTTCAGTGGCAAACGGTATAAGAAACTAGCACCCCATATAGGATTTTTCAAAAAATACAAGGAAGACGGAGACGAGGCCTTTTACCGGATACAATATCAGAAAGAAGTCCTAGATGAACTGGATCCCCGAGAGGTCTACGAGGAACTTGGAGAGCATGCGGTTCTTCTCTGCTATGAAAAGCCTGGAAAGTTTTGCCATAGGCATTTGGTCAGCGAATGGCTGAGTAAAAATTTAGGAGTCACCATAACGGAATTATAAGGAGGACCCATGATAGTTGAAACTTTTTGTTATCAGTGTAACATTTGTGGCAAGGTATATTTTCAGATTGAAGACTCAGACAAACATGTCTGTCACAAACCCTCAACCAAAAATGAAGTCATCCAAATAGTTGCCCTTGACAAAAAAGGTAGAAAATTGGCAAAACTTTTCCCTAACAAAAAAATATCCCATAAAAGATTTGATGTTCTGAGTCTCATGTATTATGATGAAAGGAATCAGAGATGCACACGGTTCTTGAGCAATCCAAAATTACAATCTAAAGTCTGAATTTTTGATTCCTTGTCCCAGGCATCCCTTTATGGTAGAATTAGTATGGAGGGAAAATCTATGTGCTTATCAACCCCATAACTAATTAACGGGAGGAGGGCTATATGAAAGCATTTTTGGTTCTTCTCATAGTTTTTTCTACCGTTTTTGCCTCCGTGAAAGATTTCAAAGAATACACTCCGGTGGCAAAAAAAATAGAATCTAAATACCTAAAAACTAAATATGAATACGCCAAATCAGATATGTACTATAAATATGAGTTCTTCCCAATAACTCTCTTCCCGTGCTTTTGTCTTCAACCGGATACATTATCGAAATTCATAGCCAGAAAACCAGTGATTGTCTACATAGAAAATGTGAATCTCGGAATCTATGTACAACGAGGATACAGGCATGTACTGATGGCTGTGCGGAACTACATAGTGCCAAAAAAGGGCCCCCCAGAATATATGACCTACACATTATACTTTATGAGGCAGAACTTTGAAACAAATAGTTGGGAGGAATCTCAGCCACCTGTCATTGTGACTCTTACTCTGAGTAACAGAGAAAGAAAAGAATATGTTTGCAGGACCAAATAGTATTTTCTGTTTAGATTAAACAGGATTATTTTGTATAATTATTAGTTCTTTGAAATAGTGGGCTGGCATGGTATTCCATATACCGGAAGTGAAGCAGAAAATCTATCTGACTGTGCCTATGCTTCAGCGCCAGAGAAGATAGAAATGGTGGTTAAACCAGTTCATTCGTGCTTGTCAGCGCCAGGAGCTGCTGCGCGTTTGAAAATGTTTAAAATCAGCATTTTTTGAGCTGAGCCATATTTGTATAATGTCCAGCCCACTGTTTCAGAGAATGCAAAAAGGAATAAATTATGGGCTATTCTTTTGAAGATTTCTTTGATGATCATCTAGCAGGAAAACTGATCGACTTCGTTCGGGATTATCAGGAACCAAAACATCCTGAAGATATATACGAAAAATTCTTTGATATTCTGAGGGATGCCCTTAACCAGCAGTATAATCGAAGAGATGATTTTGCCCGTCGACTTTTAAAGCTTATCGCAGATGACGAAATGGACATGACTCCGGACCAGTTCGTAAAAAGATCCTTTCAGCTTCGATACGAAGAATTAGAAATAAGAAAACTTGAATATCAACATCCAGACGGAACGATTATTAAGGCTAACTATCGAGGCGAACAAAAAGAGAAGAAAGATATCTATGATAACGATCATTAAATGGATTAGTCGTGACGAAGCCGATAATCTAACGGTCTCATTCGGCGGACTAGGTGGCTTCTTTCAAAATGGAATGAGATGGAAAGATTATATCGATTCTTGGAAAGAGGAAGTGCATCCATACATTGAAGCCTTGAGAGAAGAGATCATAAAAAACAAGATCAAAGAACGTGGCCCCTGGCATCAGAACGATCCTAAGGGTGTTCCGATGTTCAGTGATAATACTGTGGCTACTTTTTCTTTTCGGGCTTGGGGAGATCTGCTTGCAGCAATATGGTCAACAGAAGAGAATAGAGATTCTAACTATATGGAGTTTTATTGTTAAAGGATGGCCTATGTTAAAACTGATCAGAGAACTAATCAGAGGAAAAACAATCCTTGAAATACGAGATGACTTCCGAGATACCTGGACACGAATCGAGCATGGAGATTGGAGAAATGAGAAAGAGCTAAATGAGCACATAAAAAACAGGCCGGGGCGCTATGAAACTTATTATAAATTATACTCATGGGAAAAATCGAACATTCCTGAAAATTACAAGTACCAGATGTTCGATTTTCATGAGAGGTATCCATCAGCTGAAGCCAGAAATCAAAAAGTTAAAGAATGGTATGACCGGTTCGGCTGGCCTGCTTTTGACGCCCCTATAATCATCTGATAAAAATCACGGACCCATAGCTCAGTTGGTTCAGAGCGCCTGTTTTACAAGCAGGAGGTCCTCCGTTCGACTCGGAGTGGGTCTAAATTTTCTTAGGGCTCGTAGCTCATCTGGTAGAGTACTACCGCGACATGGTAGGGGTAATCAGTTCGATCCTGGTCGAGCCCATTTTTAATGCCGATGTAGCTCAGTTGGTAGCAGCAGCTGTTTCGTAAACAGCAGGTCGGGAGTTCGAGTCTCTTCATCGGCTGTCTATTTAATCGCTTAAGAAATTTAATATAATCTATTAATTATTTTTGTTTAGTATGAAACTATCTAATCAACTACGGCATATTGCCAACATTGTTCTTCGCATGGAGCACTATAAAAAGCATCATATCCCGTCAGGCGAGGATCTGGATAGGATTCATGTAGAATTTCTTGGAGAATACAAAGGATATAAATTCTGGCTCGTAGATGGGAGCTATGTTCGGGACTCAATCGAAATAGATTTCATAGAAGGAGGAAATCCCGGCAGATATGGCTATGTTCCTGAAGACGAAATATGGATTGAAAAAATTATGGCTCCTAAGGACCAACTATCAACTATGGTCCATGAGTTTATTGAAATGAAAAGAATGGAAAATAAACACTGGGATTACGATAAAGCCCATAACTATTCTTCTAATTTTGAGGAGAAAATTCGTAAAAGTCTACCAGACAAACTACCTCCAAATATATCTCTTTTTAATAGCTTTAAAAACGCTATTGAGCAATTAAAAATAAAACTCACCTGATGGCCTCTTAATTTATCATCATTGGGCAATTTTTTAATTTACGGGCATTCCCTAAAAGAATTCGAGGAGTCCTTCAAGATTGCTCGGACAAAGAAACTGAAAAAATGTGATAGAACGACCCCAATTTTGTGTACAATGTAGAGTGTGAGGAAAAGGGAAGGGATAGCATCCCACCTCCTACCCCCAAATGCTACCCATCCCTTTTCCGTTTTAGTGACCTCCTCTAAAAAACTCTTTAGAAAACCTCCCTGTTCTGCGTATAATGAGATATCAACATAATTTAAGGAGTTAAACCTCATGGTCCCCGTATTAGTAGGAGTCATCATTTCCATGATAGGAATGTTACTCGTGGTCATAGCATTGTACCTACGCATTAACTCACTCGAAGATAAAATCTCCCGGCACATGGCATCGATGTCTACCGTTCCACTACTCACTGCACATCAGTTTTTAACTTCTGCACCAATCAATGAATTGATCTCAGCCCATCAGCGCCTGCAACTATCACAGGGGAAAAAATGACAGACAAAGAACGGATCCTTCTGACGATAATACGGCAACTCAGCTCTACGGAAACTCTAGTCATGGATAGGCCATGGAATCCTAAAAAATATGAGGGTCATGTCCATTTTGCTCCCTGGCTCGCCAGTAATGACAATGAAATCAAACCAGGCATGCTGGTCATGTGCGAAACTGGTGGAATTCACGACTGGACCATCGGATATACCATCGAGCCCCTAAACGATAACTTTGGAGGCTGGCTTATTCGAGAAATTGGCAGTCAAAGAACGTGCCGTGTCAGTAACGAGCGGTTCACTCCCATTGTCGGACTGAGAGCCACAGACCTTCTGGAAGGAAAAGAAAGAGAATTCTATCATAAGGTCTGCCGAGCCTTTCACAAAGGTGATGAATACATATATCGTTTTGGTGGCGTGGACATGCTACCAAATCGCAGGGCCAGAATATGGATCCGAGAGGCCTTCGGGGGACTCAACCATAATTCCATACCATTCAGCTTTGAAATGAATTGGACTCCCAAAACTTCCATAAAAGCTATTTTAAAGGCAATGATCGATACCGGTTATGGCACACGAGAATTTGATCATAAGCCACTATGCTGAGAATCAACTACATACTTCCGAAGTCTGGGGCTAATGGCCCTGGCACCCGCTATACCCTATGGGTTCAGGGATGTAGCATACACTGCCCTGGTTGTTCGAATCAGGACACCTGGGACCCCAAAAAAGGCTATTCTGCCTCTGTAGATGATATAGCTTCAGAAATACTCAGACAAAAGGATATAGACGGTGTCACCATCACTGGGGGAGAGCCCCTCGATCAATTCGATGCCATCTACAGTTTATGCTCGAAGATCTTTGGCAAAATAAGCATCTTTCTGACCACTGGTTATACCATAAGACAACTCATCTGGCTCAAATATGATATTAACTCCGTCGTGGATATTTTATGCACAGGCCCATTTCGTGAGAAACGAATTTGTTCTGGATCCTGGAAGGGGTCGAGTAATCAGGAGATTCGATTTTTAACAGATCTTGGTAAAAAACAATCCAAAATGCCCGTAGTCCTCAAAGAATTCTTTATAAGACCTAATGGCTCGGTCATGGAAACTGGATTCTCCACATAGAGAAAAAGGTTATAGATGGCAGCAGAAGATAAAAAGACTATCATCAGTCGAATGAAAAGTGCAAGTGAAACTGAACAGATGGCATTCGATCTTGGGTGGGGTGCCGCCATTAAATGGGTGGAGACGCAAAGCACACCCACCAACACAGGCAGCGATGAATTGAGTGATTTCATAACAAAAGCATCTAAAGCAGGGATTGGCATGAGCCAAGCCTTTGAGCTCTATCAGCTTCTGGAGCCTTCAACGGTACGGAAGAATAAACCTGTCGATGTCAAAGCAATTTATTGTAAAAAGTCCGGCTGTGCCTCAGCGGTCTGCATTTTACAGGAGCAGTGCTGTGACATGACACCCTCAAAACTCGCTAACTATTCCGTAAAAATAAAAGAACTCGAATCTGTCATATGGAATCAACGTCAGCAACTCGAACAACATAACGAGGCACTAAGAGCCAAGAACCAGGCACTCGATGCCTTGCATTATGTCTGGTGTAATGGGGGTTGTAAAAGTGGTGTTCATCGGTTTAGCAACGAGAAACTCACAGAAGAAATCGTACGCGACGCCGAATATCATGTCCAACGACTACGGACATGGTTCATTAATGGTAGTAGATAATAAACAATTTGAAGGAAAAAGTGATCCAACTCAATATTCTATTGAAGATGATATTATATATGTTAAATCAAATTATAATATTCATAAAGATGTGGAAGGATGGATAATACATGAATATGAACATTCAAAACAGAAAAATGTTAAAGATGATAAAAAAGAATATCCATATAATAATATTGAACGTATGGCATATATAGCTCAATTTAAATGGTTAAAAAAAACTGGAAAAGCATTAACATTTAATGATATTCAAGATAAGAAAAAATTTCCTACTTTATCATTAAAATTTATAAAATATAATGGTGCTTGGAAAGAAATTTTAAAAAAATATTGGGAACTTGCTAATGGAAAAGTAGAGGAATAAATGTCATATCAATTATATTTAAGAAAATCTCTTTTGGAAAATCAGACACAGTCCGTAATGGGAATACATGTCGCTCATGGAAATATCCCCCATGGTACTGGCGATTGGCTTTGTGGCTGACAGATATTGCCTGGACAAAATATAAAAGGAAAAACAAATAATTACCAGAAATTTGCTCAAAACTTAGTATAATAGGTTATGATAGATCATCAGGCAATACTGCAGGCAAGGAACAAAACGAAGATACAACATAAAGTTTATTGTTACGAGGCGATGAAAAATATGCTAGACGGGTTTGCTGGAAACAGTATAAGTGAAAATTTTTCGGGATTGTCTCTTGCTTTTTGGAGAAAACTGGGCACCCAATGGATTTTCTGAATCAACGTGATAGATTGATAATGACTAACTTACGCAAGGCCATTACAAGAAAAAAGTAGTTGGTGTACATATTTTGCTTTTTGGAGGTTATAGATGGCCGCGTTAAGTTTTGAATCGTGGTGGGCAGAACAGGGTCTAGTTATAAATCCGTGGCGATATCGTCGTTGTTGGAATGCGGCCATAGCACTGGTGGAAGCGCAAAAAACGCCCACCAACAGCGCTATGGACGAAATTGCGCGTCTTGAAAAAATACTTTTGGTCGCTGAACGAAATTCTGGTACGGTAACAGTCACTAATTTTATCAAGGAACAAATCGCGCAACTTCGCCAGTAGCGCGGACGTTGGCTGCAATAGCGGCCAAGATCAAATATTATAGGAGGTTTGTTTGACTATATCATTAGCCGAGGGATGGGCAGAGTTTGGGGCAACGTGTCGATACTCTTCCCCAATTGTAGATTTGGGTGGTTTAACTGTTCTTTGGTGTCATGTCGCCATGCATGTGTGTTCTGATGGTGAATGCCCCAGGAATCCACAAACCTCAGAGCAAAGGGAGTTGGCCGCATCAACTAACATACAAAGTGACGCCATTGCTTTCCAGCTCTATAAGCAAGCAAAATTAGAGTTGGTTGCGCTCAAAGCTGCGGAGGCGTTAAAATCTTCGCACAACACAGGCAGCCCAAAATTGCCGCACATTGAAGATGTTATTATCGGAGCATCCAAAGCTGTTCAAAGGCCGTTATCCCAAAGCGATATTGATATTGTAACTGAGGCGTATGAATTTATAGAGCGGCAACTTCAGGCAGGTGCCTGAACCGTTGTGGGTAATTCGCCCACGAAGACAAGCGGTTATAGGCCGCGCCAGGAGAAGACAAATGAAAAAAGCAAAAAATACCGAAGCTGCGTGGGACATCCAGGAGCAGTATAGCGGACAACCTCACGGGTGGGTGCAGTGGAAGGGAACCGATGTCTGCATGGATGTTCACTGCAAGTGTGGGGTACTGTCACACGTTGACGCAGATTTTACGTATCACGTCAAATGTCCATCTTGCGGAACAGTCTACTTTTGCAATGGGCACATTGAGTTTATCGAGCTTGAGGATGACAAGATTTTTGAAAATAAAGATGCGAAACTGGATGAATCCGCCCCTTCCGCATCAACCAACACGCAAATTATGCCATGTGGCGAGCCTATCGATCTTACCAGGCAATGTCTATGTTGTGTGAAGAATATTTCTTGTAGTCAGTCTTTATGTGTTCGCACGGCATAGGTTTGCGAGCACGTTGGTTGAAACTCCAGTCGCCCATAGTCAACGAACACGAAGATCTCGTAATTTCTTTCGATGCAACGCAGTTTTACACCAGGATTATGGGCAGTCTCGAAAAAATTCCTCCTTACGCCCGGAAAACATAATTTCCCTGCCACCAAGAGAATCAAAAAATGAATGAACCATCAATCAAAAAGGAGTGCTGTATGCGTACTATCATCAAAGCAGTTTCGACGATTATCTTTGTTTTTGCAGTAGTCTATTCTTTTGGCAGTGGCTTTTGCGAAGGATGGGAAGATGGTTATGCTTCTGGATACTGCTATGGCAAAGGCTATAGTTGCCTGCGACCATTAGCGCCCTTGTGCCCTCTCCCTCGTCTGGGAGAAGACACCTATCAGGGCGGCTATAATAGGGGCTTTTTGGCCGGTTTAAAAGCACAACAGTAATTATTTTAAAAAATATGTTGACATGAGTGCAGGAATTAGGTATAATACTGATGTACGGATCTTAACATGTAGGAACAAAAGAGAAAACTGATGAACTCCATAAATACAAGAACACAGACAACGCTAAAGACGGGCAGGAGCCTTAGTCTGAAGCCATTACGTTTGTGTTCGAGTATGCTACACTTTTATTTAATTAAAACAAGGCATACTCAGGTGGGGTTCATGACCTAATTCAGATAAGCAGACCAAGGTAACATGAACCCCACCGAGAACTAAAGACTCGGTGGGGTTTTTTCGTTTAAGATAGTCAGAAGAGAGGAAAAACAGCTATGGACAACGACGGCTTTAGTGACTTTAGTCATGGCTGTTTAGCTGAGATGGATTAGCGCCAGCCTGAAGAGCTGGAGAGGTCGGTCCGATTCCGACAGCAGCCAGTTTTAAAATGAAACAAGAAAGGTTCATGTTCGCCAACAATTAATGCTTACATTCAAAAATTCTTGGTTCGACTCCAAGCTCCCCAACTGGGTTATTTAAGGATGATCTAGTTGGGGAGTAGCCAAATGGTAAGGCAAGTGTCGGTAAAACACTGAAAAAGAATGCATTGATAACTTGAACGTGAATCTTTCTCATTTCTGTTCTTTGAAAATTTTGGGTTCATAACCGCCAATGGTTAATGCTTACATTTCAATTATCTTGGTTCAACTCCAAGTGCGCCCGTTTTATGGGCGTATAGCCTAACGGTAAGGCAACAGACGTTTAATCTGCGATAAGAAAAATGCATTGATGACTTGGTTGTGGATCCATTTTGAATTATACGGAGCCCATACTCGCTAATGTTTGATGCTTACATTTCAACTTCCAGGTTCGAGTCCTGGCCCTCCGACCTAGTTATCTTAAAAGAGATGACCCGGTCGGAGGGTAGCCAAATTGGAAAAGGCAACAGTTTATGGAACTGTGTTAACGAAAAATGCATTGATGACTTGAGTGTGGTCTCCTTATAAGCGGTCGTGGTGGAACTGGTAGACACGTTGGTTTCAGAGGCCAATGCAGGCGACTGTGTGCCGGTTCAAGTCCGGCCGACCGCATAGATTTACGGGCGTGTGGCTCAGACGGTTAGAGCATCTGTCTGATACGCAGAAGGCCAGAAGTTCAACTCTTCTCACGCCCACCAAGTTCGGTTCTTTGACATTTCGGAATAGCAAGCACATCACGTTTATCGCGGTCGTGGCGAAAACTGGCAGACGCACTACTATGAGATGGTAGCGGGAGTAATCCTATGGAGGTTCGATCCCTCTCGACCGCATTTTTAAAAATTACGGGCTCGTAGCTCAGCTGGTAGTAGCACCGCCCTTTTAAGGCGGGGGTCGGGGGTTCAAACCCCTCCGGGCTCAATTACATATATGCCTCGCTAACTCAATCGGTTAGAGTACCAGCCTCTTAAGCTGGGGGTTATAGGTTCGATCCCTATGCGAGGTACTAAATTATGGAGAGATAGGCCAATGATTAAGCCAGCAGTTTGCTAAACTGCCGCCCGCAAGGGTTTCGGGGTTTGAGTCCCCGTCTCTCCGCCAAGTAAGAAGACATGGAGATGTAGGATAATGGTAATCCACACGTCTCGAAAACGTGCAAGACCAATTAAGGTCGTCCTGGTTCAATTCCGGGCATCTCCGAAATCTACCTTTAGTTTTTACTCTACAAAGAGTATTATACGTAGGGCCTAAAATTAGGGGATAACATGAATATTCCAAATGTGAACCGTACAGGTAACAGAAAAAAGGTAGGGGATCGCTACTATCCCGAGATTCACTGCTCTTTGTGTGGAGAGACTCGAAATGTTAAAGAACAAGGTTTGGAAGAAATGAAAAATTGTCCGGCATGTCACGGTCTGGGTACAATTGAAAACAGAATAAAAAACAGGGGCAAGTTCGATGAAATAACAGGGTGCATCAATTGGTTTGGATGCCATACTAAAGATGGCTATGCCATAATTGGCTCTGGAAAGAAAAGGATCCGTGTAGCAAAATTTCTTCTTGAGAAAAAATTAGGAAGGAGTCTATTATCAGGACATGAAACATGCCATACTTGTAACAATAGAAATTGTGTGAATGTTGAACATTTGTATGAAGGGACGCATAAACAAAACGGCATTGACATGGCTAATCGAGGGATCCTTAAAGGCAAGAATGCAAAAATAAATTATGATGAGGCACGCAGAATAAAACAGCTTATTTCTCAAAAAGTAAAATCAAAACAAATTCAAAAAGAGACCAATACTCCCAAAACAATAATATCTCATATCCGATATGGTAACAGTTGGGCATGGGTTTAAAACATTGATGGAATGGTGAAGTGGTTAACACAGCTGTCTGCAAAACAGCCATTCGTGGGTCCGACTCCCACTTCCATCTTGAAATATGGAGGATTAGGATAATTGATAATCCAGTAGTCTTGAAAACTACCGGCGGCAACGCCTTACAGGTTTGAATCCTGTATCCTCCGCCATTTTTTTCATTGTCAACATACGGCACAGTTTAAAAATCATCCAACCCGTGCCAGGGTCATGAGTTATCATGTAGTTAACTGTCAACATAGAAAGGAGTCCCTAGTCATGAGCGAATATATACTGACTATTCGAATTCCGATTACAGCCATAGACGATCCCGAGGCCCGAGTTCGTGCTCAGTCGATTCTAGGTGACTTTAGAACATCCGGGTTGCTGGGGCTGGAAGATAGTGGAGGGGTCTCTGAAAAGCTTCAGCGTCTTGAACAGGAAAAGCCTCCTATAAAAGTTAATCTTTGAAATTTATGGTGGACGTAGCTCAATTGGTTAGAGCCCTGGATTGTGGTTCCAGTCGTTGTGGGTTCGACTCCCATCGTTCACAAGTTTGAGAATGTTAGTGCTTAAATACCACTGAGAAGTCCTT
>Ga0315274_10012291_pt1 | contig 12217 bp, 11 predicted proteins | sample YL17G02_20_MG_FD_203700 | JGI IMG/M metagenome (GOLD analysis project Ga0315274, IMG submission 203700) | Sediment microbial communities from Yellowstone Lake, YNP, Wyoming, USA - YL17G02_20 | ecosystem: Environmental > Aquatic > Freshwater > Lake > Sediment | place: USA: Wyoming | collected... | reverse complement strand
CAGTTCATCGCTGTGGCAGGCAACATCGGCGTGGGCAAGTCCACTCTCACCGCGCTTCTCACGGAGCGGCTGGGCTGGGAGCCGTTTTACGAGGCCGTCGACGACAACCCCTACCTGGCCGACTTTTACCGCGACATGCGCCAGTGGAGCTTTCACTCGCAAGTGTTCTTCCTCTCGCGCCGCCTGCAGCACCACCACGAGATTCTGAAGCGCCCTGGACCGGTGGTACAGGACCGCAGCGTGTACGAAGACGCCGAAGTCTTTGCGGAGAACCTCTACCGCCAGGGGCATATGAATGAACGCGACTATCGCACCTACCGCGGGCTGTACGAGGCCATGGCCATGTTCCTGCCTCCGCCGGACCTGGTGATCTACCTGCGCGCCTCGGTGCCCACACTGGTGCAGCGCATTCGCAAGCGCGGGCGCGACTATGAAAAATCCATGACCGGCGATTACCTGGAGCGCTTGAACCAGCTCTACGACGCGTGGATCGACCGATTTTCGCTCTGCCCGGTGCTGACCGTGCCCTCGGACAACCTGGACTTTGTGCGCTACAACTCGCACATGGAGCTGATCGCCGCCAAGATTGTGGACAAGCTGCAGGGCAAAGAGGTAGTATCGTTCGATTGAGCTGGGGCGCCGAACCATCGCAGAGGGAAACGCAAGCCCGGTTTCTGCTGTTGGAGACTGGGCTTGCGTTCTCCGTTGTCTGCACCGGACCCTACTGCTGGCGCATCGCCCTTGCCCTGCTGCTCCACCCAGGTGTAGTATTTCAAGTTGTGCCAGCGGGCGCGCGCCTCGCGCGTGCCTTCCAGGATCCAGTCGGTCTTCTGGGTGTGGAAGATGCTCACCAGGCGCACGGCGGCCTCCGTCTCGTCGATGCGGCCATAGGTGCTGGTCATCTGCGCCATCACCGAGCAGTAGCGGTCGATGGCATCGGTCAGCACCGTGACGATGACGTCGTTGTTGTTGACGTTGTGGATCCACGCGACGTGCTTGTCGCCGATGCCCTGGATGTCGTGCCCGCCGTAGCCGTTGTTGAAGAGCGTGGGGCACTGCACCGGCTCGAGGCCCACAACCTTGTGCTCGAGCCAGACCTACTTGAGGCGGTCGCCCGCCAGTGCCAGCCCGGGCAGCTCTCACCGGTATTGTCTTCGTCTTGCGCACGGGCATTCCTTGGGAGCTGCTGCCCCAAGAGATGGGGTGTGACAGTGGCATGACCTGTTGGCGGCGCTTGCGCGACTGGCAGGAGGCGGGCATCTGGCGTAAGATTCACCCAGTGCTACTAAATCGCCTTGAGGAAGCAGACCAAATCGATTGGTCGCGGGCCTCGCTAGACTCAGTGAGTGTACCCGCCCCCAGGGGGGCGCGGAAAACGGTCCGAGCCCGATGGATCGGGGCAAATCGGGCTCGAAGCGCCACCTTGTGGTCGACCGAAAAGAAGTTCCCCTCGCAGTGACGCAGTCAGGGGCCAATGTGCACGACTCAATGCTGCTGGAAGCAACGGTAGATGCCATCGCGCCGATTCGCCGGCCCCGGGGACGGCTTCGGAAGCGGCCAGACAGTCATGGAGCGTTCCTTGCCTTGGGTTGTGGGATGGTCTGCTGGAACTTCCTCCAGCATAGGGTGTGTTAGGCGCTTTTTACGGCGGCGAATTCACCTCTCTGAGCGACGCAGACTGGGTGTTGATTCGCCCTTGCCTGGAGGAGAACGCGAGACTCTTCGGTATCTGCGTCGAGGATCTTTTGACCATGGACGGGCAGCCGTGCCCACCGCAACAGGTCTACCGCGGGGTAAGTGCGACACGTCTACAGGTGCTCACCTGACCGGCACATGCTACTTGCTCAGTGCCTTGTTGCATTGCGATGAGTGCGGCTCCCATCCAAATCTCGCGTGCCGCACTGGAGCAGTTCGCCGGGGATACGTGCGCCGTCCTGAAACAATGAGGCGACACGCTTGCCTGCCGGCAGCTCCTGCAGACCTTCATCCTGCGCATAGAGGCAACAGAAAAAGGAGGCGTCATCTACTACACACCCCCTTTTCCGTCATAGGTATCAGCAGTGCCCCCAATGGAATTCGAATCCATGTCGCAGCCTTGAAAGGGCTGTGTCCTAGGCCACTAGACGATGGGGGCAAGCGAAGGGAATTCTACCCCAAAACGCACACTGGGTCAAACAGAGCGCACCATGCTCCGCGGGCAGTAGAGCGAACCGGGAGTTTGGGATCAGCACGGCGTCGGTCGCCGTGCTGATCGCCTCTACAGTTGCTTTGTGGCCGGTTCCGTGCGCACCTTGAGCAGTGTGACGCTGGAGAGCAGAAAGAGCACCCCGTAGATGCCAAAGACCACCAGCCAGCCTAGGCCCTTGGAATAGGCATTGAAAAAGTCGGCCATGGGGCCGCCAATTCCCGCACCGACGATGCCTGCCCCTGCACCCGCCAGGTTGGAGATGCCTAGGAACAGGCCCGCGTCCGCCGCGGGCACCAGCTCGGTGCCCAGCGCCCAGTTGGTGGTCATGAAAATGCCCACCGACAGGCCGATGATCACCCCGCACACGGTCACCAGCATCATGTTGTGGGCCGCGAACAAAAGGAAGGTTCCTGCCGCGGCGACCACCCCGGCCACGGCCACCATACGCTTGTTCCCTAGTTTGTCGCCCAACCAGCCACCGGGCAGTGCCGACACCACCGTGCACAGCCCTACCACCATCATCAGACTACCCGTCGCGGCTGGAGCGTTGGGCACCTTGAGCACGTCCTTCAGGAAGTACATGGCAAAGCCCTGGATCGAGCCAATTGCCGCCAGGTAGAGCAGGCGGTTCACGACCCACCAGGTATAGGAGGTGTACTGCCCAGCGCTCCGACCGATGCCAACCCGAGCGCTCCACCACACGCCCAAGACAATGGCTCCTGCCATGGCGATGAGCCCTGCCAGAGCAACAGCCACCAGTTGCAGCATACCCTGCCCGGCCAGCGCACGCCCCACAAAGCCCACCAGACCGCCAAAGACCGTGGTCACGACGGTAAAGATCAGCGTGAGCAGCACGATCCGCACCAGTTGCGGTTTTAGCGAGTCCGCCGGCTTCTCCCGAAGCGGTTCCTCGCGCACGGCCACCACAGTGATCAGCATCGTCACCAGCAGCGAACCCATGACCACCAGGATGGCAGCCCACACCTTGCCCGCGCCTACCAGTTTGGCCGTGGTAAAGGCACACAGGATGACAGGCAACAGCTCCATCATGGCCTTGACGCCCGAGGCGCGTCCGCGTTGGTCCTCGGGAACCAGGTCGGGAATGATGCCCTGCAGTGCTCCGTGAGCCACGTTGGAGGAGAACTGCAGCACGAGCACGGAACCGAAAAGCAACCAGTAGTTCCCTGACAGCCCGATCAAGGCCAGGAAGACCAGATCCAATACAGTGCCTACCAGGATGAAGGGGCGCCGGCGCCCCCAGCGCAACGTGCTGCGGTCGCTGAGTAGGCCGGCCATGGGCTGGATGATAATGGCAACGATGAGACCGGCGGAGCGGAGGACGCCGAGGTAGGTGCCCTTGGCTGCATCTCCGACGAATTGGACCACGAGGAAAGGCAGGATGATCGGGGTGAGACTGCCAGAGGCCATGTTGAGGCCCAGCCAATAGATGTTGTGGGTGATATAGTCGTACCAGCGCATTCGTTTCACGGTAACCCTCCTTTGTCGAGATCACTAGGCTACTGCTGCCCGAATAGGTCTGCCGGTTGCTCAGCACCTGCTGTGGACGGACTTTCCCGAACGGTCCCTCGGCTGCCGCAGCACGTACCGCGGCGCCACGTTTCGGGAAGGTTCTTCGACACCCTCACCTACTCGCCTTTGCGCGCCCAGAGGGGCGCTTCGCTGACGATCACGCGGCGCGTGGCGATGTACCACTGCGTCACGGTGCGGAAGCGGTCCGGCCCATCCTGCATGGGCGCGACTTGAGCGCCGTGCACCCGCTCGTCCATGGCGCAGGTATAGACCGGGTGGTAGAGGGGCAAGGCCGGGACGTCTTCCGCCAGAATGCGCTGCAGATCGCGGTACAGGGCGCCGCGTCGCTGCGCGTCGGGGGTGCGGCGTGCCTCTTCCATGGTCAAGTCGGCCTGCTCGTCGCTGTAACCGGTAAAGTTCTGCCCCATCCCGTCCTTTTGCGTGGTGTGCCATTGTGGATAGGGGTCCGGGTCTGCGGGCAGCCGCTCCCATTCGTACAAGATGGCGTCATAGTTGCGCGGCGCCAGGAAATCGCGCACCACTCCGGCGACACCGGCTGTCTGGGGCACGGCGCGCACTCCGATCTCCGCCCACTCACGCGTCAGTTCGTTGATGATCTGGATGCGCGTTTCATCGTCGTTGGTCAAGAGCGCGAATTGCAGCTTGAGATCACCCTTTTCGCGCACGCCATCGTCGTCCTTGTCGGTCCAGCCGGCCTTGTCGAGCAACTCCCTGGCCCTGGCGGGGTCGTAACTGTACTGCGTGGCGTTGGCCTCGTAGGCCCATGAGAATGGCACCACGGGGCCCTGCGCCACGATCGCCTGCCCCTCCAGTTCCTGGTCGATGATCTTCTGCCGGTCCGTGGCCCATAGCAGCGCTTGCCGCACTTCTTTCTCCTGGAACACCGGATGTTCCAGGTTGAGGAAAACCAGCCCATAGCCCGCCAGCGGAGCCGAGTAGAGCGTGAGATGCTCCTGGCTCAGGACTCGGGGTACGTACTCGGGTGGCACGTGGCTGATGCCATGCACCTCTCCGCGCTGATAGGCGCTGATGACACTGGCATAGTCGGGGTAGAAAACGAACTTGATCTTGTCCAGGTACGGTCGCCCCTTATAGTAGTCGGTATTGGCCAGGAGCATGGCGTACTCTGAAGTCACCTCGCTGACCCGGAAGGGGCCCGTGCCCACCGGGTGCAGGTTAAAGGCGTGCTCAGACAGCAGCCTGGCCGGCACATCCTTCAGCACGTGAGCGGGAAGCAGGCCGATGGTCGTGTAGCTCAGGAATGGCGCAAAGGGCTCCGCCAGGGTGAAGCGCACCGTGTAGGGATCCGTGCGCTCGACCTTGACCGTGCGCCACAGCTTGGCCAACTCGGGCTGGCCCTGAAAGTCTGGCGCGCGCAACACGTCCAGGGTGAAGACAACGTCATCGGACGTGAAAGGCTGCCCATCGTGCCAGCGCACGTCTTTGCGCAGGTGAAACGTGTAGGACAGGCCGTCTGAGGAGATGTCCCAGGTGTCCGCCAGGTCCGGCACGATCTGACCCTTTTCGTCCGCAGCGGTCAGCCCGTTGAAGACCAGGGCCGCCAGATCGCGGTCCACGTCGTTGTAGGTGCTCAACAGCGGGTTGATATCGTGCGGATTGCCCGCGACGCCTTCAAGGTACGTGCCGCCATAGTCCGGCACGACCACCGTGGTCATGTGGATGGCCGCATACCCCACCAGAGCCAGGATGAGGCTGACGGCCAACACCGCGATGACGGGTTGCCACCGCACGTCGATACCCGGATTCGTGTTTACGCCTGGAAGACTACGCTAAGCAGAGAGAAGACAAAGAACGCCACGATCAGGGCCAGGGTGGCATTGAAGAGCGTCTTTTCCAGCCCGCGGCGTGTCTTGTAGATCCCGCCTTCGCCTCCGAACATGCGGCTCAGGCTGCCACCCTTGCTCTGCAGGATGACCAGGACGATCAGCGCCACGGACAGAATGATCTGCACAACGTTAAAGTACTTTGCCAACTGCCAAATCCCTCCATCGAAAGTCGAAACATTATAGCACAATTCGTCCTCCAGCAAAAACGGCCAATCGTTCTTTGACTTATTTGCCGGGCTGTGCGAAAATAGGCTGTGAGCATCATCGACTTTCATACCCACATCTTCCCGCCCGAAATCATCGCCCAACGCGAGGCCTACCTGCAGCGTGACGCCTGGTTCGGTCAGTTGTACGCAAACCCCCAAGCCCGCATGGCCAACGCAGAGGATCTGATCGCGGCCATGGACCAGGCTGGAATAGACGTTGCGGTGACTTTCGGTTTTGCCTGGACTGACCCTGGGCTGTGCCATGCTGCCAATCAGTACGTGCTGCAAGCCGTGTCACGTTGGCCGCGACGTCTGGTTGGCTTCGCGGTGGTCAACCCTGTGGTAGCGGGTGCACTGGCCGAACTGGAGCTGTGCCTGCACAGCGGACTGTGCGGCCTGGGCGAGCTAATGCCCGATGGGCAGGGCTATGCGCTCGACGATGCTCGTCTGGACGAGCTCGTGCACGAAATGGCGCTCCGGGAGCGACCCATACTCATCCACGCGGGCGAGCCGGTGGGCCACGCCTACCCCGGCAAGAGCCGCAGCACGCTGCAGCCCCTGTATCAGCTCGCCCTGCGCCACCCTCAAGCGATCCTGGTGGCAGCCCACTGGGGCGGAGGCCTGCTGTTCTACGAACTGATGCCCGAGGTGCGCCAGGCGCTGCAGAATGTCTACTATGACACGGCCGCCTCGCCCTGCCTGTACCGTGACGACATTTTCTCGTTGGCCGCTCAGATCGCGCCACAGAAGGTGCTGTGGGGCACCGACTATCCCCTGCTCGACCCGCAGCCCTTCCTGCAGCGCGTGCGCGCGGTGGGGCTTGACGAGGGCCATCGGAGTGCCATCCTGGGAGGCAACGCGGCACACGTGCTGGGCGTTGACAAACCCTTGGGGTTTGCTGGAGACCCCAAGGGTTTTGAGAGGTGAGGCATGGAGACCATTCGCACCTTTGTCGCCATTGAGCTGGATGAGGGGATTGTGACCGCCCTGGGCGAAGTGCAGGCACAGCTCAAACGCGCTCCCGTCGCGCGCATCGGGCGTTGGGTTGCCCCCGAAGGCATCCATCTGACGTTGAAGTTCCTGGGCGACGTCTCGTCCGGTCGCGTGCCCGAGATCACGCAAGCGATCGAGAGCGGCTGCCGGTCATGCGCTCAGTTCTCGCTCCATCTGTCGAATCCCGGCTTCTTTCCCAACGCGCACAGGCTGCGCGTGGTCTGGATTGGCGTGGAAGGCGACGTGGAAACGCTCGCGCGTCTGCAGCGCGCCGTCGAGTCCGAGCTCAACGCGCTGGGCTTCCCCCCAGAAGGGCGCGGCTTTCAGCCCCACCTCACACTGGCGCGCGTTCGCGAACAGGCCGGCACCTACGAGCGCGAGGAGCTGGCCAAGCGGATCGCTGCGGTGCAGGTGGATGCCTCGGTTGGGATGACCGCGCGCGAGGTATGCCTGATGCGTAGCGATCTGCGGCCCAGCGGGGCGGTGTACACGCGCCTGGCGACAGTGCCGCTGGCCATGGCCTAAGGAGGCGGGCATGCGCTTTCGAGATCGCAGGGAGGCGGGTCAGCTTTTGGGCAAGGAGTTGGCCGGGCTCCACATCCAGGGCGATGTGATCGTTCTGGGCGTGCCCCGTGGGGGCGTCGTGGTAGCCCACGAAGTGGCGAGGGCCCTGCACGCTCCGCTGGACGTGTACATCACGCGCAAGATCGGCGCCCCCCACAACCCGGAGCTGGCCGTGGGCGCGGTCGCCAGCGACGGCACGACCTACCTGGATCAGAACCTGATCCGCAGCATGGGCGTGCCGGAGGCGTACTTGCAGGACGAGACACAGCGTCAGCGCCAGGAGATCGCGCGGCGCATGGCCGCCTACCGAGGAACGCGTCCAGAGCCAGAGCTGAAGGACAAGACAGTGATTTTGGTGGACGATGGGGTGGCCACCGGGGCGACGGTGCTGGCCGCCTTGCGCGCCCTCAAGCAGCGCAAGCCGGGGCAGTTGATCCTGGCCGTGCCAGTGGGTGCGGCCGACTCGATGGAGGTGCTTGGACACGAAGCCGACCAGGCGGTGTGCCTCTACGCTCCCGAGTCCTTCTGGGCTGTCGGCGCTTTCTATGACCTCTTTGACCAGACCACGGACGCGGAGGTGATCGAGTTGCTGCGGGAGGCGCAATGAGCAAACTGCGGCGGCAGCGCTACCACCGCAGCACACGTGAGCCCGCTACTGGCCCTGTGGCTCGGAGTTGGCACCGGCAGGCTCCGACCCCGTCTCGGGTTCGGTTGCGGGCGCGGGTTCTTCCGCCGTCTCCGTAGCCGGAACGGGCTGTGTGGCAGGCAGGGAGGCGCCTCTGGCCGTGGACTGCACCCACAACGCTCCCTTGAAGAGTAGCCAGGGCAGCAGCAGAGCGACCACCAGCAGCGCACCGATGCCAGTGCACTGCGCATAGAACTGACCGGGCCCTGCCACCTGGTAGCCGTGTGCCAGCAGCAACCCCGAGACCCCCTGGACCGCAATCCCCAGATACTCTTGCGCGCCCACGCCGTTCCAGCCTGCGCCCCAGCGCCCGTCGGCAAAGACGGTTACGGCCAGGACGCCCCACAGCCCGGGCAAGGCAAACGTCGCCATTGCCCCGCTCGGGTCGTCCATGCGCAGCATCTGCTCCCACACGTAGAGGCCCAGCAGAAGCAACAGGCCGGCCACAGCGCCGATCAGCAGGGCGGCCCAGGCCGGAACAAAGGCGCACGCTACGCTCGCCGCGACCAGACCAGCCACACTCCCGCGTGCGATGGCCAGCGCGTTGGGCGTGCCCGTGACGAACCAGGAGTAGAGCGACACCAGCAGCGCACCGCCTGCGGCCGCCAGCAACAGGTTGACCACTACGAGTGGGCTCACCACTTGTTCGTGGATCAGCACGTTGCCCAGTACCAGCGTAGGCCACCCCACAACGGCCAGCAGCGCGCCCAGCACCATCAGCAGGGGAAAGTGCACGGGTGGCAGTCGGGCGGGTTCGTCCATCGTCGCCACAGCACGCCGTGGCTTGACGATGAGGAACACGCTCAGCGCCACCAGCGCACCCAGCAAGAAGATGGACCCAGCACCCGCCACGTCCACATAGCCGTGGCCGAGGTTGAGGTTCAGACCCAGGTTGGAGAGCCAGCCCCCGCCCCACAGCCAGTTGCCAAAGAGCGGGTAGAGCAAGCCTGAGACCAGCAGGCCGATGACGAGCTGCTGCATGCGGCGCAGGTGCTTGGCCAGCGCCAGCAGCGCCACCAGCACGGCAGTCGTGACCGCCGCTAGTTGCGACGCGAACAGAAGGTACGCGTCCGCATTGTAGGCCTCCCCACCCAGCAGAAAGCCTCGCAGCCCGACCAGGCCCCACCCTGGCCCCCAGGCCAGGTCCAGCGGCGACCACTCGGCTGTCAGCCCCTTGAGCCCGGGCAAGCCCGAGACAAAGGCAACCCCGCCGAACTGGAACGCGAATCCACAGGCTAGGTAGCCGACGAACGCCGCCGCAAGAGCAAGCACGGCCGTCTCCGCTACGTCTTCGGCCCGCTCTTCACTGGCGGCGCCGATAGCCAGAAGCGCCAACCCAACCGGCACCAGGAAGGCCAACAGGTTCAACGCGAGCAGACTGGATGCCTGTAGCTGAGGCATGTCACCTCCGGAAGGTGGTTTTGCCTCGTCTTGCCGACCTAGTCTTGGCGACTAGACAAGGCGAGACAAGGCAGGGCCCTAGGTCCTGGGGCCCGCGGTGCGCACGTCCGCCGAAACGTACTGGGCGAACTCCTGGAAGTTCTGCATGAACTTCTGTGCAAGCAGAGCTGCCTGGCGGTCGTAGGCTTCGGGATCGCGCCAGGTCTGGCGCGGCTGCAGCAGCTCGGATGGAACGCCTTCGCAGGCGGTGGGCACCTGGATGCCGAAGGTTGGATCGGTGCGCAGGGGCACCTCAGCCAGCTCCCCGTCCAGAGCCGCCTGCACCATGCGGCGCGTGTAGGCGATCTTGATGCGCTGGCCCACGCCATAGGGCCCGCCATTCCAGCCGGTGTTGACCAGCCAGCACCCGGCCTGGTGCTGAGCTATTCTCTCACCCAGCAGCTTGGCATACACCGTCGGGTGCAGTGTCATGAACGGCGCCCCGAAACATGTGCTGAACGTGGCCTGCGGCTCGTTGCCTAGACCGCGCTCCGTGCCCGCCACCTTGGCGGTGTAGCCTGACAAGAAATGGTACATGGCCTGGTCGGGTGTCAGCCGGGAGATGGGCGGCATCACGCCAAAGGCATCCGCCGTCAGCATGATGATGTTCTTGGGGTGGCCCGCCTGGCCGGTGCTCATCGCGTTGGGGATAAAGTCCAGCGGGTAGGCGCCACGCGTGTTCTCGGTGATGGAGCCATCGTCCAGCAGGAGCGTGCGTGACTCGGGGTCCATGATCACGTTTTCGAGCAACGCCCCGAAGCGGTGGATGGCAGCGTAGATGTGCGGCTCGGCTTCTGGGGAGAGTTTGATGATCTTGGCGTAGCAGCCGCCCTCAAAATTAAAGACGCCCTGGTCGCTCCAGCCGTGCTCGTCATCGCCGATCAGAGGGCGCTGCGCATCGGCCGAGAGCGAGGTCTTGCCCGTGCCCGAGAGGCCGAACAAGAGGGCCGAATCGCCGGCCTGGCTCACGTTAGCCGAGCAATGCATGGAGAGCACGCCCTGCCGGGGCAGCAAGTAGTTCATGATGGTAAAGACGGATTTCTTGATCTCTCCGCCATAGGCCGAACGCGCGATGAGCGCCGTGCGCTGGCCAAAGTGGATCACAATGGCCGTGTCAGTGTCGGTGCCATCGATGGAAGGCACCGCACTAAAGCCAGGCGCGGCGATGATGGTGAAGTTGGGCACAAAGCCTTCCAGTTGTTCGGGCGTGGCCCGGATGAAGAGGCTGTGGGCAAACAGACTCTGCCAGGCCGTATCCGTGATGACCCGCAGGGAGAGGCGGTAGCGCGGGTCCGCCCCCACGTAGCAGTCCTGCACAAAGAGGTCCCGCCGCTGCAGGTAGGCCAGCATGCGCTTGCGCAGCGTGTCGAAACTGGCCTCGGCAAGCGGCCGGTTGACCTTGCCCCAGGCGATGTGCTGAGCGCTGGACGGTTCGCGCACGATGTACTTGTCGCTGGGCGAGCGGCCGGTGTGGCGGCCCGTGCGCACTACCACCGCCCCGCCGGCTGCAATGGCCGCCTCACCGCGGCGAATGATGTGTTCGTACAGTTGCGGCGTGGAAAGGTTGCGGTATACTGTGCCCGCGTTGAAGATGCCGTGCTGTTCCAGTTCCTTGGGGTCCCATGTTTGGCCTGGCAGTGACATTGTGGTCGCCTCTGTGGTAAGATGATGTGCTCGGGTGCTTGGTCCTACTTCTCACAGTCTGAGTGAGCTAGCGGACGGTCGGGGTCCTTGTCCGCCTTGTCCAACATGGACAGGATGCGCGCCGTGACCAGCTCCAGCGCCGCCACGTTTTGGCCTCCGCGCGGGATGATCACGTCCGCGTAGCGCTTGGAGGGCTCCACGAATTCCAGGTGCATGGGGCGCACTGTGGACAGGTACTGCTCGATGACCGATCCTACCGTGCGCTCGCGTTCCGAGATGTCCCTCTCGATGCGGCGGATCAGGCGCAAGTCGGCGTCGGTATCCACGTAGATCTTCAGGTCAATCAGGTCGCGCAGCTCGCGCTCGGTGAGGATCAGGATGCCCTCTACGATCACGACCGGGCGAGGTCGCACCGCACGTGTTTCTGGCAGCCGACAATACGTGGCAAAGTTGTAAGTGGGCACCTCGACACAGCGGCCCTGGCGCAGCTCCTGCAAGTGATGAACCAGCAGAGGGGTGTCCAGCGCATCGGGGTGGTCGAAGTTAAAGGTCCGACGTTGCTCCAGGGGCAGGTGGCTGAGGTCCTGGTAGTAGGAATCGTGCTGGATGTAGGCGATGCGTTCCCGTCCTACGCGGTCCAGGATGGCCTGCACCACGGTTGTCTTGCCTGATGCTGTGCCCCCTGCCACGCCGATGACCAGTATCGGATTCGCTGAGGCATCTCTCTCTTTGTCCGCCATCACAGCACCACCCCAGTCCACGTTTCACGCACCGACCGACCCACCGTCTACCGCTTGTGCATTGTAATTGCTTTTGACCGGCTGTCAATTCGAAAACCATCCCCAAACGCGGCGCCGTGATGCCTGCTGGCGCTGGCCGAAGCACTTGGCGGGAAGGTCCCTCCACGCAGATGTCGCTCGTCAGTTGACCGCGCCTGCGGGGAGTCGTATAATCGCGCACAAGGCCATGCGCCTGCTGGCCCGCGGCACGAGGCGAAGGGTGCTCAAGGGCTCTTCTCTGGCTGGAGGGTCCGCGCCATTCAGTCGGCAAGTGAGGAGTGATGTTCAAAGACAAGCAATCGGAACAAGACTGGCCCTGG
>Ga0315274_10012288_pt1 | contig 12218 bp, 5 predicted proteins | sample YL17G02_20_MG_FD_203700 | JGI IMG/M metagenome (GOLD analysis project Ga0315274, IMG submission 203700) | Sediment microbial communities from Yellowstone Lake, YNP, Wyoming, USA - YL17G02_20 | ecosystem: Environmental > Aquatic > Freshwater > Lake > Sediment | place: USA: Wyoming | collected... | reverse complement strand
CCGGGGGGCCGGGGGGCCCGGGGGGGCAAGACCTGGCGAAATGCCTGGTGGTCTTTCCCGGGCGGAGGCCGGGGCATTTCCTGACCAGGGCGCTGGCCGAGGCGTTGAGGAAGCCGTTCATCCCTCCCCGGATCTTCTCCATGGACGACTGGGTCGGGGAAACCTGCCGGACCTCGGGGGAGGATCGCTCCCTGGCAAGCGAGATCGATGCCGTGGCCCTGCTCTTCCGGCTGGTCAAGGAGAGCGGCCTGCCCGGAGGGGCCGGGGGGAACATCTCCCTGGACGCTTTCATGCCCTGGGGGTACAAGCTGTTCTCGGACTTCGAGGAGCTGACCCTGGAAGGGGTCACGCCCAAGAGCCTGAGACGGTACGAGGTCCTGATCGGGATGGGGGCCGGGGGGCAATACCCCGGAATGGAGCGGGTACTCTCGGACCTAAGCAGGCTTTACGAGCGCTTCTACCAGAGCCTGGAAGCGGAGGGGCTCTTCACGCGTTCCCTCGCCTACCGCCGGGTGGCGGTGGCCGGGCCGGACCTCGCCGGGCTTCAAAGGATCCTGCTCTCGGGGTTCTTTGCCCTGAGCGGGGCCGAGGAGACGATCTTCAAGAAGGTGCTCGCTTCGGAGAAGGCCCTGCTGCTTCTTCAGGACGGTGACGGCTCGGGGATAGAGGATTTCATCAAGCGGCTCGGCGCCTCTTTTGAACGCCTGGAGGGAAAACCTTCCCAGCCCAAGATCCACTACTGGAAAGCTCCCGATGTGCACGGGGAGGTGGTGAAGCTCTCCCAGGTGCTGGAAAACCAGGCGGGGATCCGGACCGCGGTGGTGCTGCCTTCGCCGGGAACGCTTTTCCCGGTGCTCCAGGTCACCCTGTCCGGATTGGACGCGGAATGGAACGTGTCCATGGGCTATCCCCTGCACCGGACCCCGGTCTGGTCCCTTCTGGCGACCCTGGGCCGGGCCCTGGAGAGCTCGGAGGAACGGGACCGGGGGGGCCGGGGGACGCTTTACTTCGTCCCGGACTACCTCTGTCTCCTGCTTCATCCCTATGTCAAAAACCTGTTCTGGGGCCGGGCCAGCTCGCCCACCCGCATCCTCCTGCACACCGTGGAGGAGATTCTGAGCGGCCGGAAGGCCCGGTTCGCGCGCCTGGAGGACATCGAGAAGGATGGGGAGATCCTGAAGGAGGCTCTGCAGAGGCTCTCCGGCTCCGGGGTGGAGAAGCTCTCCCCGGGGGCCGTCACCGAACAACTGGCGGGGATCCACGACCTCCTCCTCCGGCCGTTCGAAAGCGTCCTGAACGTGGGCGACTTTTCCGGCCACCTGCTGGCCCTGGTCTCCCACCTCTCCCTGGAGAGCCAGGCTCACCAGCATCCTTATTCCGGGGACTTCTTCCTCTGCCTCATCGAGGCCCTGCACGAGCTCAAGTCCTCGCGCCTGGCCGGGGAAACGTTCCGGGACGCGCGGGGCTACTTCGAGCTCCTGGAAAGCCACATCCAGGAACGACGGGTCCCCTTCCCGGGGACTCCCCTGCATGGCTTGCAGGTGCTGGGTGCCCTGGAGACCCGGAACCTCAACTTCGATCACGTCTACCTTCTGGACGCGAACGAAGGCATCCTGCCAGCCACGGGCAAGGAGGATACCCTCCTCCCCTACGCCGTCCGGGTGAAGCTGGGGCTCTCCACCCACGAGCACCGGGAGGCCATTTCCCGGTATTACTTCGAGAACCTCCTGGCCGGGGCCAGGGAGGTCCACCTGTTCTACGTGGAAAGTGGGGACCTGGAGAAGAGCCGGTTTGTCGAGCACCTCCTGTGGGAGGAGCAGAAGCGCGCCCGGTCGTTGGATGTCCCGGAGCAGGGCGTCGTCTTCTTCCAAAGCAAGTTCAGTAAAAAGGACCCTGAGCCGATCCCCAAGAACCCGGAGATCCTAAGTAAGCTCAAGGGGATGGCCTTCTTCCCCTCCAGTCTGGATGTCTATCTCGCCTGCCCGCTCCAGTTTTACTACCAGAAGGTTCTGGGACTTAAGGAAAAGGGGGAGCTGGGCGAGGAATTGGAGGCCCCGGAGATCGGAACCTACCTTCACGACGTCCTGAAGGAGGTCTTCCAGGGCAGGACGAACCGTCCCCTCAGGTTCACGAAGGCGGATTATGAGAAAGCCGCCGGGATCGCGGAGCGGATCTTCCGGGAGACCTTCGGAGGGCACCGGGAGGGGAGACTCTACCTCATCCACTCCCAGGTCCAGACCCGGCTCCGGGAGATCCTCTCTTTTCACGCCGAGAAGCTGGCGGGCACCGTGATCCAGGCCTGCGAACAGGACCTGACGGGAAGCCTGGAGGTGCCGGGCCAGGGGAGGGTCGCCATCAAGGGACGCCTGGACCGCATCGACCTGAGGGGCAAAGAGACGGTCATCCTGGACTACAAGTCCGGGAGCACGGCGAAGACCCCGACCGCGAAATTCTCACCCCTAGAAAGGGAGACCTGGCACAAAACCTTAAAGTCCGTTCAACTGCCGCTTTATCTCCTCTTGTACAAGGCCTCAAACCCCGATATCAAGCTCGAACACTTGAACAGCGGGCTGATGCTCCTCAAGACCCGGCCCATCGAGGAGAAGTTCCTGTTCCGGGAAAAGGACGACCGGGAGGTGCTTTTCAAGGGATATTGCGAGGCTATCGCAGGACTCATCCGGGAGATCCTGGACCCCGGGATACCCTTCGGCGACACTCCGGATCCCGCCCAGACCTGCCCGAACTGCGCTTACCGGGTGATGTGCGGGAGACAGTGGGCGGTGAAGAATTGGTAGGAGTTGTTTCTTAAATTTACGCTAACGGCTTTTTAAACGAATACGAGGCAAGGCGAAACAGGGCTTAGAGTCAAGCCCTGTTTTTATAAACCCCATCTTATTGAAAAAACCCTACCAAGCGACGAGCCTTTTCACCACCTCGTCCTGCAGGTCGCGGATCTCCGAGGCCGGGACCGCGTGTCCGTTCACTAAGACGGCAAAGGCCTGGACCTCTCCCCGCTTGTTGACCGCGTATCCCGCCAGGCTCGACACCCCCTTTAGGGTTCCCGTCTTGGCCCGGGAGAGGCGCGAGGCCTGGTCCAGGCGCCGGGTGAGGGTGCCGTCCTCCCCGGCCACGGGAAGGGTGGAGACGAACTCCGGGGACAGCTTGAACTGGTTGTACATCCAGGCCAGCACCTTCACCAGGACCTCGGGGCTCAGGGCGTTGGCTCGTGAAAGCCCTGAGCCATCCGCCAAGCGGTATCCCTCCGGCTTCACCCCCAGCGTATCCAGAAACATCTTCACGGCCTGGATGCCCTTCTCCGCGGACCCTGGAGGCCCCATCCTCTCCGCCCCCAGGGCCTTGAGCACCTGCTCGGCGTAAAGGTTGTCGCTCTCCTTGTTCATCGTGCGCAGGAGGTCGGCCAGGGCCTGGGAGCGATGGACGGCCAGCGTCTTTGCGCCCGGTGGAGATGCTCCCTTCACGACCTTGCCTTTTATCCGGAGGCCCTCTGCTAACAGAGCCTCACGGAACAGGTTTCCGGTGAACCAGGCGGGGTCGGCGATATTGCGCGTGAACGTCTCGTCTTTATTCCCCGTTACGATTTCACCGCTGAGCTCAAAAAGAACCCCGGAAGGAGTGTTTTTCTGCTCGATTTGAACGCGGGTGGTTCCCTCCCCGACCACCGCGACCTGGCTCCGGACCTTGACCGCCCTGGATTTGGGCTCCGCTTCCATTCTCGCCAACCCGCCCGGCTTCCTGGGCCTGACGGTCAGGGTCACGAAGTTGTGGTGGCAGACCAAGGCCGAGAGGGTGGGGTGGTAGGGATAAGGGGCATCGTCCGGAGACCATCCCGCACCGTAGAGCAGGGTATCCTGATAGGAGGCGTCCAGGACGAGGTGACGTATCCTTCCCGGCTCGTCCCTTCTCACTTCCCGGGCCAGGTCTTTGAGGTCTTCCGGGGTAAGGGAGGGGTCCCCCTCTCCCGCCAGATACAGGTCCCGGTCATCCCAGCGGGCCTCGGTCCTGAACCTGAACTGCGGGGAGAGCCAGTAAAGGGCCGCGGCAGAGGTCAGCAGCTTCTGCACCGAGGCCGGGGTGAGGAGCGTGCCGGGGTTCGTGGCATAAAGCGTCTTCCCGTCCATCAGGGAGACGACCTGGATCGCGATCGTCGCCCCGGCGAGCGACGAGGAGGTGAGCAGGGTGTCCAGCGATGCCTGAGGAAACTCAGGAGCCTCTGGTTTGCTGACCCGCGAGGTGTCCGGATGGAGGGGAAGGCCCGGTGGCGGGAGGGCTGCGCGCTGGTGCACGCAGCCTGCGAGCAGGACGAACAGGGAAACGCCTAAGGGCGAGAGGCGAAAGGCTTTGAACACCTGGACCCTTATTTGACCAGCTTCTTGAACTCCGGCTCCTTGCGGAGCGGATCCAGGTCCGTGTCGGTCTTGGCCATGCTTACGGACTTGGGCGTCAGCACCAGGGCTTTCTTCAAGGCGGCCAGAGCCTCGACCTTGTTTCCGGAAAGGGAGAGGTAACAGGCGTAGTCGTACCAGCACTCCCCGCTCTTGGGGTACCGCTCCACGGCCTTTTCCATCGCGGATACGGCCTGGTCCAGCTTGCCCTTCATCCTCAGGGTGGAGGCCCCGTAAAGCGTTGCCATAGTCAGCCCGGTCCCCAACATCCGCCGGAGCTCCTTGATGGGCTGGGGATTATCATCAACCCGGATGTCCAGGTAGCGATCGTCCCATCCCCCGTAGCCCCCACCGGAGCGGACCACCAAGATGGCTGCGGACTGCCTTCCCCGAGAATCCCCGCCGGCGGCGTCCCCGGCCTCCAGGGCGGCCAGGAGCCGTTCGGCCAGTTCTCCCTTGCCGGTCTCAAATGCCTTGGCCATGGCCTTAACGACCTTCTCCCCAGCCAGGATGTTCCCCTGGCAGACGAAGTTCACGCCCTCCACGCCCCCAGCCCAGGCATTGCACTTCTCCCCGGTGTAGGTCGCGGTGTTGCCTTTGGCATCCACGATGCCCGCCTGCCGTTGGGCTCGCCCGGAGTCGCTGGCGACCAGCACTTTCAGGGCCGTCTCGGCATCCGCCCCCTGCTCCAAGAGGGCGAGGCCCCTCGGCCCGAAGCTGATATTCGCCCAGGCCTGGGTGGCTACAGCCCCGACACCGGCCTTGGCCCAGGGCACGACCGAGCCCACGGCGAAGAACTTGGAGGCCACGGCCACGCCCCAGTCCTGGTTCACCGGGTCAAAGGCCACAATGGAGAACGTGCCCCCTTTGGGGGCTTCGGCCCAGGAGCACACGGCCGATAGAGTGAGCGCCAGGGCCAGGACGAACAGGTTCTTTCTCATCTTGAACCTCCTTTATGGGTTGAAGGTTAGGTTTCTTCGACAACGCCCACGGGAACGTATTTCGAACCGTTCAGGCTCGGGGAGAGCCGCGTCCCGAACCAAAGGTATCCGAGCATGGCCACCACGGCGAGGCTTGAGATCGCGGCCCACATGACGACGGGCCGGCCGATGAGGGCGTCCAGGATCAACCCGCCCACCAGGGGGCCCATGGCATGCCCGAAGGTTCCGAACAGGCCGAACAGGCCCATGTAGCGTCCGCGCCTGGCCTCCGGGGAGAGGTTGGCCACCAGGGCCTGGGAGGAGGGCGATACGATGACCTCCCCGGCGGTGATGACCCACATCGCCAGCCACAGGAACAGGAACGAATCCGCGAACCCCAGGGAGAAATAGCCCAGGGCGTAGAGTAGGGCGCCGAGGGCTAATGCGGTGGTCGTTCTCAGGCGGCGGATGAGGCGGGAGGCCGGGAACTGGAACAGGACCACGAAGAGACCGTTCGTGGTGTAAAGGTAACCCACCTGAAGCCTGGTGATGTGGGCGTGGGCCGTGCCGAAGATGGAGAGCGTGGTCATGAGCTGGGCCATGACCACGAACAGAAAGAGGCAGATGAAGCAAAAAGTGGTGAACTGGCGGTCCTTGAAGATCTCCCAAAGCTCCTTGGCCCCATAGCGCTCCTCGGAGGAACCCCGATGGGATTCCCGGATCTGGGTCAGGATCAGGAGTCCGGAGAAGAGGCTCGTGGCCGCGGTCAGGAGGAAGAGGGAGGAATAGGAGAAGCTCGCCAGGAGACCGCCCAGGGCCGGACCCAGAGCCCAGCCGAAGTTCACGCCCACGCGCAGGATACCGTAAGCCTCCACCCGCTTTTCGGGCGGGACCACGTCCGCGATCATCGCCTGGGAGGAGGGTTCGATCAGGCTCCCCGCAAAGGAGGAGAGTAGGAAAATACAGGCCAGGACCCAGAGGTTCGCGCCCCAGCCCACGGCCATGGCCAGGAGCAGGAAGGTCAGGACCCGGCCGAACATGCCGAAGACCATGATGCCCTTGCGCCCGAAGCGGTCCGACCAGTTCCCGCCCACGATCTGGGAGAGCGAACCGGAGATAGCCGAGGTCGTGTACAGGGCTCCGATCAGGACCATGGGCACCTTGCGCTCGTGGTAGAGGTAAAGGCCCAGGAAGGGCATGACCACCGAGAAGCCCACGGCCGAAGCCAGGCGCCCGAAGAACAGGACCCAGAGCCGCCGATCGTAGCTTGTTAAGAGTGTCCGGAGTTTCTCAAACACCCAAATCGAATTCCTCTCCTAAATATTTTAACTTATAATGATACCCCAATGAACAAGGAGAGTCAAGGGCTTGGAAGGGCAGGGTCAAGGGTTCTAGGGGTCGAGGGTCCAAGTGAAGAAAAGGAGACAAGGAGAGGGGGAGCGAAGGTAGAGGGGTGCGGGAAGGCTTCCCGCCATGTTCCCGCTATGTTCCCGCTATGTTCTCGCTATGTTCCCGCTATGTTCCCGCTATCTTCTCGCTATCTTCTCGCTATCTTCCGGCTATTTAATGCCACCCCATTGGAGCAAGATTCTTTCGTCTGCCTACTTGACAACGATATGGTAAACACGAGTATAATTAGGAGGTTGATCGAGAAAGGTGAAATGTAAACGGTAGAAAGGAGTAAGAGATGGCTAAAGTCATAGCCCCTCTGCACAGCATCGGCCTGAGGGGGAGAATGGCGGACGGGGTCGTGTTCGGGGAGTGGAGAGGGATCCCCTGGATGAGAACCTTCGTGATGCCGGCACAGCCGAGGACCCAGCGCCGGGAGCAGATATGGAAGATCATCCCCAGGGTCACCCGATCCTGGGCGAACCTCACGGCTGCGGAGCGGGCAGGATGGGAAGACTTCGCGGCCACGGTCAAGCCCCTGGACCCGGTCCTGGGAAGACCCGGCAACTGGTCCGGGTGCGACGCCTACGTGTCCGCCAACCAGGCCCTGGCCGATGCCGGACTCCCGCTCGCCACAGTCCCCCCGGCGATCCCCTTCCCCAACCCCCCGGAAAGGTTCAGACTCCGGAATCCGGACCCGGGGGTCGTGCGCATCCGCTGGGAAGCCCTGCCCGCAGGCACCCTCGTAGACCTCTGGCTCAACCAGACCAAACCCTCGCGCAAAGCCTACCCCTCCAAGTTCAAACACCTCGTCTACGCCGACGGAACCATAGGGCTCCACATCCTCACCGGAATCCCATCCGGAGCCAAGGTCGCCGTGAAAGCCAGGACCCTAAGACCGGACGGGGGGAAGTCTCACTTCGCCCAGGCGGAGATAATAACCGCGTAAGGCGTGAGGCGTCCCGATAGGTCGGGATCTTCGCTACGCTTCGATAAGGCGTGAGGAGGAAAAGACAAAAGAGGAAGGAAAGATTAGAAAGGCTAAAAAAGGGGGGAAGACAATCGCGGAAGAGCCTACAGGGAGGCGGGGCTACAGCGGGCATCAGAGGGTTCGAAGAGAAGGCTATTCGGGCTTCTCTCCGGATGAGGCCTCAAGGAGGGATTTAAAGAAAGAATAAGCAGCTGGGTTTTCGGATTGGGCGATATGGTCGAAGTCTTCGGCCTCCCTGGCCAAAGCGTTTAATTGATGAAAGATACTCCCAGCGCCCCGTTTATCCCCAAGAGCATACATCGTCTCCAAAGCCATTAGCAATTTCTTGATGCCCTCCTCAAGGTGTTCTTTTCTGCTTTCTTTTCTCCATCTTTCCAAAGCAAGAGTTCCGAGGTGTCTCAAGGCATTAACTGCGCCCTGTTTATCTCCCAAATCCTGAAAGGTTTTGAGGGCCTGGCCGAAAGACTTCTCAGCCTGGTCGTAATCCCCACGACTTTGGGCAAGGTTGCCAAGGTTCATGATGGTCATGGCGAAGCCGTGTTTATCTCCCAAATCCTGAAAGGCTTTGAGGGCCTGGACGTAAGACTTCTCAGCCTGGTCGTAATCCCCACGACTAAGGGCAAGGTTGCCAAGATTCATTAGGGTAGTTGACATACCATGTTTATCTCCCAAGTCCTGAAAGGCTTTGAGGGCCTGGACGTAAGACTTCTCAGCCTGGTCGTAATCCCCACGACTCCTGGCAAGGATGCCAAGATTTCCTAAAATTTGGGCGATGCCATTTTTATCGCCCAAGTCCTGAAGGGCTTTGAGGGCCTGAGAGTAAGACTTCTCTGCCTGATCGTAATCCCCACGACTTTTGGCAAGGGTACCAAGATTTGTGAGGGTATTGGCGATACCCTGTTTATCGCCTAAGTCCTGAAAGGTTTTGAGGGCCTGGACATAAGACTTCTCAGCCTGGTCGTAATCCCCACGATTACTGGTAATGTTGCCAAGATTCGAGAGGGTATTGGCGATACCCTGTTTATCGCCTAAGTCCTGAAAGACTTTGAGGGCCTGGGTGAACGACTTCTCTGCCTGGTCGTAATCCCCACGACATCCGGCAAGGATGCCAAGATTCATGAAGGTATTGGCGATGCCCGGTTTAACGCCCAAGTCCTGAAAGACTTTGAGGGCCTGGGTGAACGACTTCTCTGCCTGGTCGTAATCTCCTCGACTACTGGCAAGGTTGCCAAGATTCATGAGGGCACCGGCGATTCCCGATTTATCACCCAAGTCCTGAAAGGCTTTGAGGGCCTGGGCGAAAGACTTCTCTGCCTGGTCGTAATCTCCTCGACTACTGGCAAGGACACCCAGATTCTCGAGGGTATTTGCGATGCCCTGTTTATCACCCAAAGTCTCAAAGGCCTTCTTTGCTTTTTCCAGAATAGGCTCTGCAATTTCGTATAGGCCGGATTCCACAAAAATAACGCCAAGGCTTCTGAGCAACGCACCTTTATTACGCTGATCTTCCACCCTATCCGACAAAGCCATAAGACTTTGAAACAAATCTGGATAGCTAAAAATCGGAGAAGGTCGAAGGGAAGTAAGTAAGCGACCGAAGTTGAGAGCCCTATCTACAGCGTCCGAGTCCATAGATAAGGAAAAGGCATTTGAGAGCAAAAAGAAATCAGAGCGCGAGGAGAGGGCCTCCTCTTTGACCTCTTTGGCGAACCACTCCTGGGCAAACATTCTATGGGCTGATAACTGCTCGGGGGAAACATCATTCAAAAGGAAAAGAGAAGTCATGGGTGAGATTTTTAAATCTCCCTCATCCTCTTCAAGGAGGCCGAAGCGTTTCAGATTTCGTTCCACTTCGGGGGTAACCACTGCCTCGATGTACTCCTGAGGAAAAGGATAAGGAACCACAGCGAGCTTGAGAAGGGGAGCTTTATCCGGGAAGAAGGCGAGAACCTTATCCATTCCCCTGTCTCTCAGACAAGGAATGAGGTAACGCGAGGGATTCTTGGAAACCTTTTCAAGACCATTTTCCACAAGGACTTGCATGCCGAGCGGATGAAACCCCACGACGTCCCGACAGAAAACCATCACATCAGAATCAGGCTCAATATGGTTTTTCTTCAGAAAGAGGGCAGCCTGATGCGGGGTGAACGGTCCGATCAACATCCGTTTGACTGTAGGGAAGACACTCCCCGGCTTCTGGAAGGATAAAGACAGGTCGAGGGTAGAGGTCACAAGGGCCTTGCCCTTCCAGCGGCTCCGGATCAAAAGGTCAAAGAACGCCTCCCATTTAGGGGGAAGCATCCCCTTTTCGTCCAACCTGCGATCCACATCATCCAGAAGAAGAAGGATATTGAAGCCAGCGATAGTCACCCAGCCCTCTTCCAGGCTTTTAGCTTCTTTTTTCCCCAGCTCCGTTAAGATTCTATTGACCGCCTGAAGCGGGGAAAGGCCAGATTCCTCGCTGAGTGAAAAGACAAAGGTACGATGAAACAGAAATGAATAAAACCGAGCGATATAAGAGGCAAGGCTCGTTTTCCCCCGACCAATCATCCCGTAGAGGAGAATAAAACGGACAGAATCCTCCCGAAGATGATCCCCGGCCTCGCGCAATTCCCTAAAACGATAGACGAAAGACTCGCCAATCGGAACGAGATCTTTGGCAACCCTTACTTTGGCCACCTTTGGAGGCTTGGGGGGAGAGGCGACCTTCAGGACAGGATTGTCACGGGGAAGGTAGATGACAGGAAGCCACCAGGGCTCAGTAGGATGCATCAACCGCCGAATTTCACCAACTCTCTCGAGGACCTTTTGGTCAAAAAGGGATTGGTATAACTTTTCGGCAACCTCCTTAGCACGAGCGTCCTCAATGCTCCCCTGATAGCCAAAGAGAAACGGAATCTCACCCTTGGTGTGGAGATGATGAAGAAGGGAAGCCAGTTGCCCGGAGCCCGAGCCGGTTTTGCAGGCATTGAAGAAGGCAAAGAGGAGACCCTTTTTGCCAAAAATCTCGCACAATTCCGGGCCGCCCACAGAGCTGCCCTGCTCCGGATTTTCGCTATCCTCAAGAAAAAGCTTTCCGCCTTCATCGCCGTGGCCCACGAAATGGAGAATTTGGTAGGCTCCTGGCTTAACGAAATGCTCACGCAGGTTTTTAGACGAAGCCCGCTCCTCGGCAGTAATCGTTAAACCGCCGGATTCTTGATAGGGGCTAAGGATGTGATAAAGCGATTCCCACTCGTCGAGAAGACTAACGGGGTGGTCCTCCATAACAGCAGCCGGGAGGGAGAGGACTGTAAGAGCGCGTAGAGGAGAGGGAACTTCCTGCTCAAAATCCCAGTGGATGTCCTTGAGAGCGGAGCGGTAGAGAAGGAATTGGGGATCGCGGAGAAGATACTTACCATCTTTGAGGCAATAGAGAAGCTCCCAGGGGAGGGCTTGTGCCGCAACATCGTCGGAAGCGATGTTAATTATGGTCGGATCGGTTGGAATCCCTTCAGGAAACACCAGACGACAGAGGTAGTCCCCCAATTTCTTCCGGCTCTCTGAAGAGATGGACTCCAGATCCTCAAGCCATTCCTGATAGGCCACGGGAGGAGAGAAGCGACGCTCCTGACCCTGAGAGCGTAGAAGGAATTCGGCTTTGTCAGGAGCTTTGGTTATTTCTACTGTAAGCGTTTTAAAAAGCCTTGTCATTGTTCAATTTATAAGTTGACGTTTAATTATAGCCTTTTGAGGTTGAATTTTCAAGTATTGAAAGGTGTTAAGGTTATATATTTAATCCCGCCCGCCCACCCAATAAACAACAGAGTTAAGAGGTTAGAGATTAGAGGTCAGAAAAAACCAGAAACCCAGACCTGAAGGCCTGGGCTATTGAACGCAAGCCCTCAATTCATTACAGCAAAACCGCCCTCGGGAACGACAGAGTAAAAGTCAGGTACAGGTAGAGGTAAAGAGAACCCCCCAAAACGAAAATCGCCGGACCCTCAGGGCCTCGGCATCAAATCCCCCCTTCCCCCCTTTTGCAAAGGGGGGACCTGCCACCCCCACCCGCCTCCCAGAACAACCGCTGGATCACTTCGTTACGGTGGAGACGCTGGAACGCTGCGTTACGATGGAGACGGAAGGGCGGAAAAACAAGGGTGTAGGGTCAAACGGCCCGAACTTTAAACCCAACCTAAAGACCCGGCTTAAAGGCCAAAAAGGGAGAGGCCCTGGTTTGCGACAGGGCCTCTCAAATAAAAAAAGTGATTACTGACGAGGAGTTGAAACCGGGGGCCGGGATGGAGGCGTCTTCACCGCCTCGGCCTGACGGGCGAGTGAGCCGGCCATCCGGCGGAGGTTCTGCCAGAGGCGCCCGCGGTGGGTGGATCCCCAGAAGGCGACGAATTCCCCGTGGGTCCGGTGCCTTAGGGCGGCCACCCGGCGCTCGAACCAGGAGAGCCCCGGGAGGAGACGACGGTAGGGACGGTCGTTCCCGAAATAATCCCGGGCCCGGCGCTGCTCCTTGCTCAGGAA
>Ga0315274_10012286_pt1 | contig 12220 bp, 19 predicted proteins | sample YL17G02_20_MG_FD_203700 | JGI IMG/M metagenome (GOLD analysis project Ga0315274, IMG submission 203700) | Sediment microbial communities from Yellowstone Lake, YNP, Wyoming, USA - YL17G02_20 | ecosystem: Environmental > Aquatic > Freshwater > Lake > Sediment | place: USA: Wyoming | collected... | reverse complement strand
TCACTTGCGCGTCGGTAACCATCCCAGCCTCCTGCTTCAACAAGTCAGTCAGGATGGCTTACCGCAGAATTCCCCAGCCGGGAATTCTAATCGTCGCCAGCCAGGAGGTCTAATTGTCGCTGATCACACGGGCCCTTAGTGAGTATTCGTACCTGCCCATCCGTGGAGTTGATGACCGCGATGCGGAGGTTCTCGCCGCGGAAGTTGCAAGGCTCACCAGCGAGGCGGAAAGCACGACGCACGATAACGAGTGGTCGCAGGGTATTGTTACGATTGCGTATCAGTCGGTGGAGAGTAGTATTCCTTCCATTCAGCAGTTCTTGCGCGAGAAGGTGGTATCAACCGCTGTTTCTCCAGAAATGCTTTATGGCCAAACAAAAGTACTGGTTGACCGGCTCCTACGCCAGCTCCCGCCTTGCGGTAACGAGACGGACCCTACCAGCCCCGAACCGGCCACCCTTCCGGCTATCCTTAATGCAGCGTGGTTCTATCGGCGCTTGCGCATTTCTCGAATAAAGCAAGAAACAGCCGACTGGCAGAAGGAATATCTTGATGAAATGGAGATCGTGCAACGGCTGACACTCAGAGCCATTGAGACCAGTTACTGGCAGAAAGAATTTCGTTACTGGCAGAAAGAATTTCGCAATGCCCAGACCAGAATCCACAACTGAGAACAACCCGCTTGATGGTAGTGTCCTGGGAAGCGAGGAATTGCGCAAGCGAATGAGCGGGGACCTATCAGAGGACTCCTTGGTAATTTCGCCCATCTTGGACTGGAAAAAGCAAGTGGGCATTGCATCGGTGGACGTAAGACTGGGAAACGAATTCATTACCTTCCGAACATCGTCTTTTCCATATATGGATATCCCAAGTGATCCTGCGAAGATTGAGCAGAAAATTTACCGCTATCAAAGGAAGTTCAGGATTGATTATGGCGAGCGCCTCATTCTGCACCCAAGCGAGCTTGTCCTGGGTGCGACTTTTGAGTATATGCGAATTCCAAAGGATCTCCTGTGTTATGTGATTGGGCGGTCATCTTGGGGAAGACTTGGGCTGACCGTTGCGACTGCTACTGTCGTTGAACCTGGGTTTAGAGGATGCATCACCCTGGAACTTGTCAACTCTGGCGTGGTTCCGATCGCGCTTGTTCCGGGCTGCCGTATTGCACAGCTTGTCTTTCACCCGGTTAGGGGCGCTGGTCGGTATGAGGGTAAGAAATATACCTGCCCCACCGGACCCCAGGAGTATCTCATCGTTCTGGACAGTATTGATGGAAGGGAGTTTAAGCGATTTCCCGCGTGAGGGACGCCCGGCAGCCTCCCCCGGTTTTCGCTCGATTTTTCTCGACCTTTTGAGCTGCCTCGACAATGAGGATCTGCCGGCCGAGACCGATCCGCAGAAAATGGCGTACCTGGCGACCAATCTCAACCGCGTCGCCGGCCTGCTCCAGGGGCGCTCGTGGATAATGTGAAACTCCTGCACCGGACCCGACTTCAGCAAGATTCACCTCGACAAAGAGCTGGTATTCTGGGCCCAGCCCCGAGAGTCTGCAGGAATCTCCGCAATTGGGTGAGGGGATACGGATTCACTTGGTCGGTGTCGTCCTTGGCGCAATACGAAGCGCTCGTGGCCCGGCCCACTGCGAGGTAGGTAGAGCTCAGAGGCGAGAGGTTGGAGACGGTAAGAAGACGTCTCTAACGGCCACTTCTGCTCAGTATAGCTCATTGTTCAATCCGCGTTCCGCATTTCGCCTACTCAGGACTTCTCAGCGGGGTGGGGCCAACAATGCGCCGTTATTCGAGACCAGCCACCGGTCCGGGATCTCTTCGGGTTTGAGCTGGACGGTCTCCTCAAAGTCCACGGGGATTGTCCGACACGTCCAGTAGAGTTTCGGGCCCGTCAGTCGCCAGCGGTCTTCTCGCAGGACTTCGAAATGGAGATGCTGCGCCTGGGTCTGGCCCGTGCGGCCCGACTCAGCAAGGACGTCGCCCTGACGAACCGCCTGGCCGACGCGCACTCGCGCCGTGCCCCCTCGCAGATGGTAGTAGCGGGCGAACGTGCCATCGCCGTGAGCGATCACGATGCGGGTCGCGAACTCTTCGTTGCCAAGCGATTCCGCCGTGTCTTCGACGGCGCGAACAACGCCGCCCCGGGCAGCGAGTATGGGCATCCGCTGGGGCAGCAGGAAGTCGAGCGCGTAGAGTCCGCGGTCGCTGTGAGGGGTCTCCAGACGTCCTTCGTGCGAAGCGCAGAAGATCGCCCTCCCCGCAGGCCAGGGCAACCGATAGGGTTGAGGCGAGGCCTGCACCGACGCCGAAGTGATATATGACTCATTGGTCCTATTGGACTTATAAGTCCCATCGGACTTATGCCCCACCCGGCTTAACCACTCGTCAATCCGCCGGCACGCTGCAACATCACCCGTGTGCCGGTAAAGATCGCGGAAAGCAAGCGCGAGGGTAACGCTCTCGGGAATCTGCGCGCGCGCCGCCAGAAAGTGCTCCTCACCATGTTCGGTCTCGCCACGAACGAAGTAAAGCATCCCCTGCAAGAAGTCGGACCCGAACGGCGAATTGCCCAGCGCCGACTGTAGCATCTGAATCAGAAGGCTCCTGTTGCGCCGAGGCGCCGAGAGGATCGCCACTCGAATGCACTCCCACACCCCGTCATTGCGGGGATTCACAGACGCGACCCGCACCCATGGCTGAAGCGCGCTCACCAGATCGCCCCGACGCCAATAGGCCAGGCCCATGAGGATTTGACCCCTGATTTCGGAGGCCGCACCTGCGAAGCGCTTTGTGCCCGCCAGCGTAAGCAGCCTCCAGTAGGAACCCTTCTGGTAGAGGCAATAGAGGTAAGCATAAGCGATGTCCGGGTCGTTTGTCCCCTTCAGTTGCTCCTTGAGGAAGCGAGCGGCGCTGTCGTAGTCGCTGTTCTCGATCGCGGCGCGGGCGGCCGAGACCCAAAGGCGGGTCTCGGACTGCACAGGTTGCTCCGCAGCGGGCGATAAGGGCCGACATACCAGGAGCACCATCAGAATCGAGACGAAAACCGACGCGATGCGCATTAGTTCCCTCCTGTCCCAGACGAGTTATCCGACTGCCCGTCAAGCCACTCGCGCAGAAGTGCGGGAGCGACCTGATCGAGCGTTTCAATGACCCGTTGCGCCCGCGAAAGCTGCTCGCGCGAAAAAGTGCCGATGACGCCGACCGCGAACATGCCGGCGCGATTGGCGGCAACGATTCCGTTGATCGAATCCTCGAAAACCACGATGCGCTGGGGCGCGAGACCGAGTCGCCTGGCGCTGAGAAGAAAGAGAGCCGGATCGGGCTTCCCCGCCGCCACGTCATCGCGGCTTGTGATGATCGGGAAGCGATTAGCGAGGCCGAGAGTGCCGAGCGTCAGGTCAATCTTGGCGCGAGCCGCCGCCGTAGCGATGGCGTAGGGAACCGAAGCGGCGGCGAGTCGGTCGAGCAGAACGATGGCCCCGGAGGCAACGGCAATCGGGGCGGCGGCAATAACGCGGCGATAGCATTTGATCTTGATCTGACGGAAGTGGCCGGGGTCAATCGAAAGGCCGTGGTTCCTGTTCAAGTGGGTCACGATCGAATCGTCGTCGCGGCCGCAGACGAAGTCGAACAGATCGGGGGAGAGGGTGACTTTGCCCGCAGTAGCCTCTTCGATGGCGAGGCGAAGGGCGTCAAGACTCTGCCGCTCGCTGTCGAAGAGAACTCCGTCCGCATCGAAGATCACGCCGAAAGGGGCCATTGGGGCTCCTTCAAATCCGCAGTGGCGGAATCAGGGCAGAAGGCAAACGGGAAGTCAAGCGTGGCGTTCAGTATTTGCTTGCAAGCGGGCAGAGGCGGGTGATAGTTGCGAACACAGACAAGTTGCCCCGTGGGCAAAAGATGAAGCAGCGGCCGAAATTTGAAAAAGGAAGGGCAGTGTTTCACGTGAAACACCCCCCCTCTGAGTTGGCCGGGCAGCGGCTCTTGGGCATCCGCCAATGGCGCAGACGATCGGCATAGCCAACCAAAAAGGCGGCGTGGGAAAGACCACCACCGCCGTCAATCTCGCCGCCTGTCTGGCCGCCGCGGGGCGTCGAACCCTCCTGGTGGACATGGATCCCCAAGCCAACGCGACCAGCGGCATGGGTCTGGTCAAAACGGCAAACAGACCCTCTGTCTATGACATCCTCCTGGATGACGTGGAAGTCGAGCGAGTCCTTTACCCCTCTTCGCTCGACAACCTGTCGCTGATCCCTTCGACCCCACAGCTTTTCGGCGCCGACATCGAGCTGCTGGAGTTTGAGAACAAAGAACACCGCCTGGCCAATGCCCTGGCCGCCGTCCAAGACCGCTTCGACTACATTGTCATAGATTCGCCTCCCGCTCTCAATTTCCTGACGATCAATGTTCTGACCGCCGCCGAGAAGCTCATCATCCCGGTCCAATGCGAGTACTACGCCCTTGAGGGACTCACCCAACTGGTCGAAACGATCCGGCGGGTCAAGGCTTCGCTCAATCCCCGGCTCGACATTCTCGGCATCCTGATGACGATGCACGACGCCCGCACCAATCTCTCTCATCAGGTGATCGAGGAGGTCAGGCGGCACTTCGGCGACCGCATGTTCCGCACAGTAATTGCGCGGTCGGTCCGCCTGAGCGAAGCCCCCAGCTATGGCAAGCCGATTATTCTGTACGACTTTCGCTCGACCGGTGCGGCGGCCTACATCCAGTTCTGCCAGGAGGTAACCGATGCTTGCGAAACGCAAAGCTCTGGGACGGGGACTTGACGCACTGCTGCCGGTTGTCGAACAGGAATCCGCTCCCTCGACCGACCGCAAGACGGTTGCCGATGTTGATATAAACTCAATAGTACCAAACCCCTATCAGCCTCGCACCACCTTCGACGAAGAGGCGCTGGCCGATCTGGTTGACTCCATTCGCACACAGGGGGTCATTCAGCCGGTCTTGGTCCGTCGCGTGGACCGCAAGTACCAACTTGTGGCTGGCGAGCGACGCTGGCGGGCGGCGAAGCTGGCCGAAAAGACCAGCATTCCGGCCATCGTCATCGAGCCAACCGAGCAGGAAATGCTCGAGTATGCCCTCCTGGAGAACATCCAACGCGAGGACCTGAACGCCATCGAGGAGGCCCGTGCCTATCAAACTTTGCTGCAGGAATTTGGTCTTTCTCAGGAGGAGGTGGCCCATCGCGTCGGGAAGAAGCGCTCTTCGATAGCTAATTCATTGAGATTATTGAAGTTATCTACCAACTATCAACGGCAGATCGCTGAAGGTCTGCTGACGGCGGGGCATGGCCGAGCGATTCTGGCGGTCGCCGACCCGGCCCTTCAGACTCATCTTCACGATGCGATCTTGAAGCGCAACCTCTCGGTGCGCCAAGCCGAGGTCATGGCCAATCGGCTCAACAAGCGGCGGTCGGCCGCTCTCATCAGGAAAAGGGAGACCGAGCCTCAACTGGCCAACCTCGGCGAACGTCTGGCCGAACGCTTCGGGGCGAAAGCAGCTGTCAAGCCAATGGGCAAGACACGCGGCAGGGTCGAAATCTACTATCACAGCCTTGATGATCTGGATCGAATTCTGGGAGTCTTGGGAATCACTCAGACTTCACAATCGTTGTCTGAATAATCTATGCAACTGTGAGAATGGTCTCTAATGGAGGAGAGCGAACTGAAAAATGACTGACTTGCTCTCACTACTCAACGCTGTCATGGGCGATCCACTCGCTGCCATAGGCCGGATGGCGGTCGAAGCCCCCGTTACCTCGCACCACAGCCTGCTTGGTGTGGACATTGTCCGGACCATCCGCGAATCCGATCTGGTCGGCATGATCTGCTACGTGGTTCTCTCGATCATTTCGGTAATCTCATGGGCCATCATCGCATACAAGATGCTGCACATCCATCATGCCAACAGTCAGACCGACCAGTTCGTGGAATTGTGTATGTCAGGAAGCGGCAGCCTGGACGAAGCGTATAAGCACGCCGGCGAGTATCCCGACAGCCCGCTGGCTCAGGTACTGCGCGAGACCTACCTCGAACTTCAGATCGAGAATTGGTATCGCGATGCCGGGCAACTGAACTTTTCCAACCGCCTGGAGTTGGCTAAAGTCAGTATTGAGCGGATTCTACAGCGAACGTGCGACAATGAAGTCCGGCACCTTGAGAGCTATCTGATTTTCCTGGCGACGACCGCCGCCGTCAGTCCGTTCATAGGATTGATGGGAACGGTTTGGGGAATCCTGGGAGGATTCCAACTACTGGCGGTCCAGGGGGCGGCGGCCGTTCAGGCGCTGGCGGGGCCGGTCTCGACGGCGCTTGGCGCCACAGTGTTTGGACTTGTGGCCGCGATCCCGGCGGTTGTCAGCTATAACTACCTGACGAACAAGATACAGATTCTGGTCACGCGTATGGACTCGTTTGCACTGGAACTGTCCAATGTCGTCCAGAAGCGCATTCTCCAGCAGGGACACTGAGAGGCCTCCTTCATGAACTTGGCGAGGTTCTCTCTTTGACGGGATAACAGGATGGACAGGATGGAAACCGCACCAGAGCAAGTATCCAGTAGATCACAGCCTGAAGGAGGCGCGAGAAATGGAATTCAAAGACCTGACGGAGAAGATCATTGGGTGTGCCTACCGCGTGTACAACAAAATGGGGTTCGGATTTCTGGAATCGGTCTATGAGAAATGCCTGATGATTGAACTGCGCAAAGCGGGCCTTCGCGCGGAATAATCAGAAGCCCATCATCGTCTGTTACGATGGAGAGATCGTTGGCGAGTTTGTCGCGGACGTCTTGGTTGAAGACACCATTATCCTGGAGCTGAAGTCGGTTCGGCGGATCATTGTCGCGCATGAGATTCAGTTGGTGAATTACCTCGTGGCGACGGGGAAGCCCGTGGGGCTGGTGTTGAATTTCGCCGAACAGAAGGTGGAAGTAAAACGAAAGGTCGAGGAGTTCCGCGAAGGATAAACAGGATTCAATAACATCCCGTCCATCCTGTTATCCCGTCAGATTGAAAACGTCGCCGGACTTATGAACGAGAGGACCCACCCATGCCGATCTCGCGCCGCCATAAAACCGCCGCACAACCGCTCGGGGCGATCAACCTGACGCCGCTGTTGGACGTGATGTGCAACCTGTTGATTGTGTTCATGATCGTGGCGCCGTCGCTGAAGAGGGGCCTGCAAATTGACTTGCCCACGGTGACGGACGCGAAGGTGTTCACGCCGCGCAAGAGTTTCACGATCAGCATCGCCAAGCCGTTCGAGCCGGGGGCGTCTCCGCGCATCTACATCGAGGGGCGCCAGGATACGCGCCTCGACCTCGAGCAGTTGCGGACCGAACTTCAACAGCTCAAGGACCGCTATCCCACCGATCTCGACATCCTGATCGAATGCGATCGCGAAGTTCCCTGCGAGACCATGCTCCGAGTCCTCGGCGTCACGCAGGCCGTGGGATTGGAGAGCGTGGGGGTCATTACGCTTCCGGAAACCGAGAAGAAGAAATGATCCGCATGACCCTTCTATCGCTCGTCGGCCACGCCGTGGGGTTCTGCGTGCTGCTTTTCCTCTCGTGGTATCAGCCGCTCCCAAAAGTTACGAGGGGCGACGTTCAGCGGATTCGTTTTCCCCCCGGCAGCGGGCCGGGCGCGGCCGGCGCTCGCTCGCAGACTCCCGGCGCCGCCGTCGTGAAAACGCCTCCGCCTGCAACGCCGAAACCGAGCACGCCCGAGCCGGTCAAGACAATCGCCGCGAAGAAGACCATCGAGCGTCAGCCGAAGAAATCGCCGACGCCCGAGGCGACCAAAACCCCAACCCCGACAAAGAAAGCAAAGACACCGAAGGCAACAGCGACACCCGCCAAGACGGCCAAGGCGTCGCCTGCGCCAACAAAAGCGCCGACGGCAACCGAAGCGGCCAAAACACCTTCGGCGCCGCCGAAGACGACGCCGGGCAGCGCGACACCGTCGAAAGCCACGAGCACGCCCGGCGGCCCGGCGAGCACGACTCCAGGTCCAATGGTCGTCGGCGGCACCAAACAGGGTACCGCGGGAACAGTGCCGGGTCTGCCAGGTGTGCCGGGCGGCACAGGCCCTCCCGGAACGCCACTGTCGGATTTCGAGTACTATCGGTACATGACGCAGGTGAAGATCGAACAGAACTTCACGGTGCCTCGGTATTTGCGTGCGGCGGGGGTCACCTGTCTGATGAAGTTTGTGGTGTTGCGAGATGGGCGGATCACGAACATCCGAATGGTCCAGGGAACAAACGATGCGATTCTGGACGGCTTTGCGCAGCGCGCCCTGGAGACGACGGAGCAGTTGGGGCCGTTTCCCGACACGATCAAAGAAGACAGCATCGAGCTGACGGTGCTTTTCGATTACTCCCTGCCCGAGGAAACCCCGCCGCGCGGGTAAGGCTGGCGTCGGACGTGGCGCAGGCTGTTAGCCACAGGCGTTTAATGGTTTTGGCGGGGCGAGAACCCTTTTGACAGAATGACAGGATGCACCGGATGAAACGAGACGAAGAATCCTGTGAATCCGGCCCACCGGGCTTCTCCCGGCAATCGGGCGGCATGGAGAGGCGCGGAGACTCCGCAAGGGCATTGACTCGTTGCGCTTTCTCGGAGTTTTCGCGAACCGGTCAGGGGCAGGAAGAAATACAGGGCTTGACGCGACGGCGGACGTGTATGCTTTTTTGGGAAGAGCCGGAAACAGGCAAGAAGATGAACAGGATGGCGGGCAAAGGATGTCCCGGATTTCAAAATCCCGTGAATCCTGTCATCCTGTCAAAGGCTTAAATCGAGATTCTTCAAACAAGTAGAGGATGGGAAACCGTTAAACGCTTGTAGCGGGACGCCTGTGCCACAACTCAAAACGGCCCTTTCGCAAACTGTCTCGGCCGAAAAAAGTTGATTCCGTTCTTGACGCGCTGCAAGGCCGCCGGGTAGGCTCACCGGCGACGCGCAGTTCGCGTTGAGCGTATTTTTCCGAATAGCGAAGAACGAAGCGGTGTTGGCTGATAGGCCGACACCGTCAGCGTTTAGAATTCGAGAGGCACGGCAATGCTGAAATTCAAGATCAGTGAAACCGTTGTCGAACCCACGTTGGGCATCTGCACGATCGAAGGCGTCAAGCGAATGACCATTGATGGCAAGATGGAGGACTACTACGTCTTCCAGTCGGGCAATGCCCGCGTCATGGTGCCGCGCGCCTCCATTGAGAAGCGCGGAATCCGCAAGCCGATGACCAAGGACGAGGTGCGCAAGATCGTCAATCTGCTCAAAGTGCCCGTTTCGCCCAGCCGCGAGGACGCCAAGATGCAGTACATGGGCTATCGCGAAATCATGAAGAGCGGCGACCCGGTGCGGATCACCAAGCTGCTGCGCGAGCTCTATACGCTGGAACAGTCGGACGAGCTCAAGGGCAAGGAACGGGAGATCATGGAGCAGGCCAAGAAGTTTCTCGTGGATGAGATCACGTATATCAAGGGCGCGTCGAAGACAGCGGTTTCCGAGCAGATCAATGAAAGCCTGCGCCAGATGTACAAGAAGAAACTTCAGAAAGAGCGGGCCAAGGCCAAGAAACCGCTGTGAGGGAGGCGGGAGGCGGGAAGTCAGAGGTCAGAAGTCAGAAACAGGAAACCGGCAGCTGGAAGAGAAGGGGAGTGCTCTTGGAAGCGCCCCTTTGTCTGTTCTCGCGTTGCGTTCCGCCTTCATCCCTCATCCTTCCGCCTTCATCGCTCGATCTTCATCCTTCCGCATTCCACGTTCTCATTGAAACTGCGACGGGGCGGGATCGGCGCTTTCGGCGCATCGGATGTCGTCGAAACCGAGGGCCTTTTCGCGGATGATGAAATCATCGGCCTCGGTGATCCGGGTCACCCGCTGCAGCAGGTCTTCGGCCTTGAACGGTTTGAGAAGGTAGTCGGTGGCGCCAAGTTTTTGGGCGTAGGCGATCTCCTGGGGACTGCCTTTCGACGAGACGAAAAGGATTTTGATGGTGCGAAGGTTGGGATTGAGCCGGAGAAGCTGACTGAGCTGATAGCCGCTCAGGCGCGGCATGAGATTTTCGATGACGAGCAAATCGGGTTGATAGCGAATGATCTTGTAAATGGCCGAGACGGGATCGTTGACGCCGAAGACCTCGAAATGACCGCGCAGGGCGTTGAGCATGAAGCCGACCAGCTCGGGGTCGTCGTCCACGATCAGGATACGCGCGAGTGCGTGGTCGGGGCCGGGCGCGGTTGGGGGCGGTTGGCCGGCAGCGGGCGCCGGGGAACGCGATTCGGCCGCCTGCGTGGGGGCGGTCAGCGAGGCGGCGCGGGTCTCGCCGGTGCTCGCGAAGCTGCTCTTCAGCTCCTCCACGTCATACCGTCTGCGGGCCGCCGATTGGCTGCCGGCCTCGCGAAGCACGTCGTGACACGATCGCAGGAGATCGGCAGGCGCAATCGGTTTGCGCAGGAAGTGAGTGGCGCCCAACCCTCGGAGACGATTGACGTAGCTGTTTTCTTCCTGTCCGCTGATAAAGATGATGGGGAGATCGCGAAACCGGACGTTCTTGCGCAGCGCGCGACAGGTGTCTATTCCGTCCACGCAGGGCATCGCGATGTCGAGAACGATCAGCTCGGGCTCGGCACGTTCGACCTTTTCGAGCGCATCCAGACCGTTGACGGCGCCGATCACCTCAAACTCGGTTTCGAGCATCTCCACGGCCATGTCGAGGAACGCCAGGTCGTCGTCCACAACCATGACGCGCTTTTTCTCCACACTCATGTTCGCGCGAACAATCCTTTCTGACAACGCTCCGCAACGTATGACCGTTCGATAAGAAACGGTCAAGCGCGATTCGCCGCGCGCAGGGCCCGCCTGATCAGCGGCGGCTCATCCAATACTCGCGGAACGCACGCAGGCGGGGCAGCGATTCGCGATCTCTCTGGCGGTTCGAGGCGGTCTTGCTCGCAATGATGTCATCCAAGTGGCAGACGGGAAAGCCTTCGACCTCGACGCGCCGTCGCCAGGCGCCTTCGAAATGCTCGATGCCGTCGGGCGCGAAAACCAGATCGAGATCGAACGGCCCATTCTTGAGCTGCACGAAGTCCTTGCCGCGCAGAACGTCGCCGGCCTGATCGTCGCTCAGCGCGAATCCAAGTTCGCGCAGGGCCTCGACCAATGCCCGGCAGTTCTCCGGCGACCGCTCGACAAACAGAGTGGCGTCTTGCGTCGTATCGGGAAAACCCAGCAGAATCGCTCCCGACTTGCCGATGAACAAGCAGCGGCATGCGTGGCGGCTGAACGCGTCACGTATCTCCTGAGCCTGACGGTATTCAAATGCGCCCATAGCCCAGCCAATCCGGCAGATTCTCTTCGCACCAGCGCCGGTAGTCTTCCATCGTGTCGAACGCCCGATATGGCGCATCGTCGAGAACGGGCTTGTAGGTATGGATGAAGGCATAGCGCATGCGCTGTTCCAGCGGGCGGCGGGCAGCGGCCTCGAATTCCTCGAGCCACTCGGCGGGAATGTCCGAAGTCGAGCGCAGCTCGGTGGAGGGCCGTTCGGAAGCGGGATTCGGGCTTTTCGTCGCCATAACGCACGCGTCCCGGCTGCCTTGAAGTTGACCGAGTTTCAGTCGTCAGGTGGATACTTCGAGATCCGACCATTCGAGGAGAGCGCCGTCGCCCGGGTCGGGGCCGAGCGCCGGGGCATAAACGACGTCATAACCCTCCGTCCGAAGCCATTCGGCCAGGCGACGGCCCGCGCACCGATCCACAAGGAATTTCATTTTCCCACCTGGACCGTGTCGAGGGAATCATTCGCAATGACGGCGCGGGCATACGCGAGGCACGCCCGGATGTCGTCGGGTTCCAGGTCGGGATAATCGTCCAGGATCGCCTCCCGCGTTTCTCCCTGGGCAAGCAAGCTCAGGATAAGTTCCACGGAGATCCGCATGCCTCGGATAATGGGCTTGCCATCGAAGATATCCGGACGGGCCGTGATGCGCTCCAGCAAGGTCGGGTCCGTCATGGTTGCCTCCTCACGGTCGTAAAGCAGCTGCTCTGGCCGGTCCCTTTCGCGCCGACACTAGCCCAACTTCCGCACCTGGATGAGTAGGGACCAATGTTTTCGCGGGTGCGGGGAGTTTTTCAGTCACTATGTTTTGGCGGTTTTGGATTCTTGTCTCCTTCCGAGACACCAG
>Ga0315274_10012283_pt1 | contig 12222 bp, 10 predicted proteins | sample YL17G02_20_MG_FD_203700 | JGI IMG/M metagenome (GOLD analysis project Ga0315274, IMG submission 203700) | Sediment microbial communities from Yellowstone Lake, YNP, Wyoming, USA - YL17G02_20 | ecosystem: Environmental > Aquatic > Freshwater > Lake > Sediment | place: USA: Wyoming | collected... | reverse complement strand
ACCTTCTCAGTCTGAGCGAGTGTGCTGACCGTGTAAACAAGATTCTGATAATCTTTCTGGGCAGTCTTGGCGCTAACTCTGTACATTCGGCGAACATTCTTCAGCAAGACTGTTTCCGGAGTTCCCTGCATGAAAAAGTAGGCGTATGCCGTGGCCGTCTCATTGAGGTAAAGAACGGTGTTAGCGTTGATCACCATGACTCCCTTACTGTCGGGTTCGATGCGAAGCTGCAAGGCTAGACCAGTGAACTTGCCTCTGCCTCTGTAAGTGTAGCGTCCATGCGGAATCTTGGGCGGGTGAAAGACCCTGCTTAAGAAACCCACCTTATCCAACTCCCCCTCCTGCACACGCACAGGCGCACGATACACAGGCACATGCGCAAGCGCAAGCGTGGCACGCGCAGACGCAAGCGGCGTTGTGTTGGGTAGGTTCATTCGAGGCTTTGGACGGCGGCGCTGGGATGATGGAGTTGGCGAATTTCTCGACGTTGACTACGATGTTGTTTGCTGTGCTTTCGAGTGAGGTCGCGACGTTATTGGCAAATTCGGCGCCTGGAATAGCAGGTGGTTTCGTCGATAGGGTTGGTATTGTGGTGCTTGGTTTGATAATGGGATTCGGGTTATAGTGCGTGTAGCCATACCAGTACCATAACCAAAGTGGGTTTGGCTCAAAAGCCCGGTTTTGGAAGGCGGTTTGGGTGTGGTCTTTCATGTTCGGATCCAGTAGCAGCCAGAGTAACTGCTCGTCATATGCGTTCGAGGCTAGTTCGGGCGTGCCTGCCTGCTCGACTTGTGTCCACGCTTTCGTGACGATGTTCCTGTAGTAGTCGATAGTGTCTTGCCTGCAGTACCCACGCATTTTCTCCTCGACATTGTCCCTTAGCGACATGACTGTTTCCGCGAGTTTTTCCTCGTTCAATGCCCCGTCTTCTCCTATTGCTTTCAGGAAATTGACTTCATAGTACCTTAATGGTGTTTCTGAAGATCCGGCTTTGTCCTTGAAATCGAGCATGATTCTCAGTTTGATTGAGGGTTTTGTGGCTTCAACCCAGACAGCCCTCTTTTTCAGAAGACTGTAGAGTATTTCGGTCACTATTTCTGTCGGTTTTAGGTCAAGCAGGTAAGATGCTTCAACGGCTGTTAACCCGTGCTTGACTCCGAGAGTTTCCATGCTGATTTGGGGTGAAAGGTACTGTTTCTTGCTTGCTGCAATGATACCGACGACCACAATGAAGATGAGCCCTATGAGGAAAAGGAACCCTACTAAGTACGGTGCGATAGAAGAAAAGTCGATTGAAAACCCGTTAGGTGGTTGCGTGTCGTAGTTTTGCACATATTCTTTCGGGAAAGATATGCCTACTGGAAACTGCTCGTTCGGAGAAAGATCGTTTTTCTCCCAGTACACTGCAAGCTGCCCGTCCTCCATGAACGCGTTAGTCCAGTTTATTGAAGTCTTCACCATGTCGGTAGTGACGTTCGGAGGCAGCACTATTGAGACTCGAAGATCCTGTATGTTTGCATTATACCATGTTGGGGTGAACTGCATGCCCACGTTGCCTGGGTTTTGTGTGTCGTTGTATATCATGTGTGCAACGTTTGTGTTTAGTGTGAACCAGACGGTTTGTCCTTCTTGCAGTGGCGACTGGAGTGTGACTTTGACCTTAAAGTCGCTTCCTTGACTCACGTCAATTGCAGAGAGATTGTTGCCGTCTTGATCTATTGCCTCTCCCACGGTGAAGCCTGCTTTAGGCTGACCGACGGTTATGGTGTTTATGTTGTCGCCTGAGTCAAGTGTGAGGGTTACGTTGTAGAATAGGTCGATTGTTCCGTTTTGGTTTATCCATATTTTAACCCATTCATTGTCAAGGTGATAGGTTCCACTCCACGCTGCCACAGCGCCTACGTATGTGACCAGAATGAATATCGTCAAGATTGTGGCAGAAAGGAAATTGCCTTTCACCATTTCGGTTCCTCAGCTACCTCAAACGTGTTTCCACAGTAGGGGCATGTCGCATAAGGTACGCCGGAAACGATCTTTATCGACTTGGCGTCTATGGATGCTGAGCAGTTCGGACACTTTATGGACACGGCCTCCATTTGCCCGGATAACTCGACTTTCTGAATTATGGTTTTAGGCTGCCTGCTGATGTAGTAGGCGATGCCGAAGCCGATAATGAACAGTAGAGCGGCCACGATCAGTCGTGTTGGAGCGTACACGGAAGCGAAAGCGAATATGATGCCAAATATGAATAGGACGGCAACTGCAATGGCACCCAACACGGTTATGATTTTCACAAGTGTTTTTGGTGCATCACCGCGCGATTTAACCTTATCTCCCCTCTGAAATCCCGCTCTGCCTAATATCTGACTCAGAGCGACATTAATCATGGCTAGTTGAAGACAACACTAGAAAAGCCCTCGTGGCATGTGCAGCCTCAGAACAACACATAGATTGCCAACGTTGCTGCATACGTTGCGAGAATCGAGGGTATTACATACTTGTAGACCTTGCCCAATGTTGTTTTGAAGTAGTCCACGGTGAAGACGCGGCAAAGGTGAGTTGGAGCCATTGTGTACCCTAGATAGGCGCTCATGTAGATCAATGATGCATTCTTAGATGAAAAAGCTATGACTCCTGCAAGGATGGAGATGGCGGCGGCTACTCCGCCTGAAGGTGAGCCTGTCATGAAAGCCAAGATCATTGGAATGAAAACAAGCAGTATGACGATGTCGACGTTTCCGCCTGTCACAAGTGTCTTGAAAATGCTGGATATTCCTGCTGCATCCATGGTGTTTCTCAATAAGAATGCGCCATAGGCTGCGGCGGTTATTCCGTATATTCCCCAACTCTTGAATGGCTTCAGAAAAATGGGAAACGTCACCTTGGAAATCATGATCAGCACCAGCAGTCCCACCACAATCGCTATCAAAACATCAAAACCAGCCTTGGAGAGACCAAAACCGCTCAACCCCAAACAGACAGCTACAACTATGGTTGCCAAGATTGGGGAAAACGCCACGAGGAAACCCTTGAGGTTCGATCTTGAATCGCTCCTTTGAACCGTTTCATCTTTGCATCTGCTTTTTGGCAGCTTCCAGAAGCCGATAACATATCCGACGAGCACCATGACCACGACGACAGGTATTTGTCGAAGCACTAAGGATGTGACGGTCATGCCAGTGAGAGCGGCGGTTATTATCAGAAACTGGCTGATCGGATATACCGGAAAAATCGTGTGCCTAAACCACAAGTTAAGATAAGCCTTCCGTTCAGGTTTCAGTTCAAGCTTTTCAGCTTCTGAATCGACAAGCGGCGCCGACATCAATGCCCCGCCTGCAACTGGAAGAAGACCCAAAACGGCCGGAAGAACACCTATCACGATTTTCGGGTTATTGATGATTCTGCTTAGGCTTTCACTCATTCGGTTGATGAGCCTGGTTTCCTTGTAAAGCTGACTCAACAGCATTATTCCGAACGTGGCAAGCACGATCGAAACGGTAAGCTGATCCACGCTAGTGGCGTACAGAACGGCCGGTATTCTCGACCATTCAACACCAATCAAAGCCAACAGCATTGCGGTTGCGTTCAAAGCTATTCCAAGATTAACTCGCTTGTACAGCAACGCTATGAGAAAGCACAGAGAAACGACGACTGAGACTGAAGGATCAAACAGCACCAATGATAGTCTTCCTTTTCTGGGAACCTTGCCCCTGCAAAACGGAGGTTAACCCAGACGCTTTATGCCTTTCCCCGAGAAAACGGTGGAACATAACATAGACTGGCACTGCATCATATCATGCGCTATTTTCCATGACTCTTAAGATTTAAAAGCAAGTTTATAATCCTACCATCATGTTTGTATCGCAGTACCGTACTAGGCGGCCGTAGTCTAGTTTGGTCTAGGACATCAGCCTGCCACGCTGACGACCCGGGTTCAAATCTCGGCGGCCGCACCACCATTCCTCTGAGCGGACTGACTTGAATTCTGATGAGTCTTATTAGCAGTATTGCCTACGTTGCTGGAAAATTGTTCGACCTTGTGATAGAGCTCGCAATTATCCTTGACAATCAAATCTGGCACTATCTGGTTTTCGTGCAGAAATTCAAGCGAATAGAACTGTGAAGGCACAAAAACCGTCTTCATACCCAAGGCTTTAGCACCTTGAATGTCTTCCAAGGGACTGTCCCCAACATAAACCGTTTCCTCAGGCCTAACTCCAAGCCTTCTCAGAGCCTCTTCAAATATTCTCTTGCTGGGTTTACGCCAGCCGACATCAGCTGAAACCAAAACAGCACTAAGAAACCGGTTTATCGCCAACCTCCTGAGCCCCACATAAATCACAGGAGCGTACGTGAAGTTTGAGATCAAACCCAACTTGAAATTTACTGAGACTTTTCTCAACAATTCCCTAGTGCATGGTCTGAGTTCAAAAGACTTCACGTAATCTTGGAAGAATATATTGAGAGCTGATTTTATGCGTGCGTCACCTGGACTTGTTTTAAGTCCAAGGTTGTTCAAGGCTTCGGAGATCCAAACGGCGTTAGTCACTTCAACCAGTTCTTGATAGCGGACAACCCTGTACTTCTCATGAGCGCGGCTGTATGCTTCCGAGAAAGACGTTTCCTCAACGTCAAAACCTTCTGCCTTGATCGCCTTGCACAGCTTCTTCTTTGAATCCTCCATGCTATAATCTTTAACGTTTGTTAGTGTCCCGATGAAGTCAAAGACCACCACTCTAACGGTTGCCACACATAGGCCTCTCGTGTCCAGAGTAATTCTTGCGAATCTCTGGAATGTTCTTCGGATAATAAAACTTGTGCACGGACCTCCCAACTTCGAAGCCCTTCCTCAGCATGGACAAAGTCTGATTCAGATTCTGAATCAGATTCCATCGTTCATAGGGCTTAAGTGCAAGAACAGGTTAGTTTTGATAACCAAGGTGGATAGTAATGACTCAATTACCGCCCGAGGTTTTCACACTAATAGGGATAAACCTATTTCTAGTGTTAAGCCTGTTGACTCATCTGCTGGGCAACCGCTTTCCCAAAGCCTTACCTTACATCTATCAAGTTGCTGCCCTCTTCGGACTCGGATATCTCGTGGCAAGCAGAGGATACTTGATGCAGGCTGAAGAGAGCACAAGATTCTGGTACTCATTTGCCTATCTAACAACAGCCCTAACCAGCGTCGTTGCAGCAAACTTCTACGTAGCGGCTGCAAAGAGACTGTGGACCATCGCCAAAGCTTGGTTTGGAGCGTTCAGTTTTCCATCGATCTTGGTTGCAGTCTTTTTTGTCTTCCAGTATGACTCCATGCAAGGAAGCATTATCTCTCTGACCCCACAAATCGGCCTTGCAGTTCTTGCATTTGCGGCGGGAATAGGCCTAACTGTTACATTCAGTCCGGCGACAGTGAAGATGCTTCGAAGGGGCAAGGAGGTGAAGCAATGAACCTAAAGAAAATCAGCTCCAAGAAGTCAATCACGCTACTCACTCTCATTCTTGCATCAATACTCATATCCACAGCCAGCGCCGCAGTCTACTACTCAATGATAGCGCAGCCTGCCGTCACAATCACCGCGGCTCCAATAGTCTTCGCTCAAGGAAACGACTGGCCAAGCGACTCAACACTGGGATCAAATGGGACATGGGTTAGCCTAGCCCTCAAAGCCTATCCAAACGCGACTCTGGCATACGATCAACCACTCAACGTAAGTAATACTGACTCGTCCAGTCACACCTTCAGACTACGCCACGTCTCCATCACGCCAGCCTCTGGAAATTCGCAGGTCAGCAACTTCACATCGATAAACTTTGTCGTGGAGAATACAGCGGGAACAGCGCAAGCTTCTTTCAACTACACGACTGGAGGGACGACCACGTGGACCACCCCATCAACAACATCATACTTGACCCTGCCAGCGGGCACACAATGGATTATCTACGTTTCAACGGTGGCAACGGCTGGAGCAAACAGCGGCATAACGGCAAACATACAGATATCGGTGGACGTAGAGTAATAGCCTCTTTCCACCATTTTTCTTGAATTCAGAATGGGAAACGACGTGAGAAAACATAGTCTTAACGCTCGCAGAATCCTTCGTTCAATCTTGCTACTGGCTACTCTGTTTTGCTCATCCAGTCTCTCGTTTGAGAACGCATATGCAAGCGTCTATTCATCTCCGCTTTTTCAACCCTACGCGACCATTGCAACTCCACCTGTTATCCTTAATAGCGGCACAGGCGGCAGCAGCACAATCTACACGAACGGCACGAGCGCGAAAGTCAGCGTTTCAGCACCTGTCACCCAAGGATGGATTGCTAACTTTCAATATCGGAAAAAAATCACTTTCAACAATTCAGCAATAAGTGAGAACCTAGCTAATTTCCCAGTACCAATCATACTTAGCAGTTCCAACGCCGATTTCTGGGGGCATGTTCAAACAAACGGAAACGACACACGATTTGTCGATGCCGACAATACAACCGAATTGTACTACGAATTTGAAAAATTCAACCACACAAGTGATGACATGATCGCTTGGGTAAAGGTTCCACAGATAGACGCCAGTTCAACAACCGACTACATCTGGATTTACTACGGAAATAGCACGGTGAATTTTGACAGTTATTCCAGCAACAGTAATAACGTCTGGGACAGCAATTACATAGCAGTCTGGCATTTGAAAGAGAACCCAACAGGTACGGCACCTCAATTCAAAGATAGTAAAGGCAGCAATGCCGGCACAGCAAATAACATGGTTGTAGGGGACCAACAATCCTGCAAGATTGATGGAGGACTCAATTTCAACGGAGCAAATGCCAAGGTGTCAACAAATACTGGCGCCTCAGTTAAAGGTTTGACCCGATATACGGTTTCCGCTTGGGTCAATACAGGGACTCTCAATTCCGCTACTCGTGAGATCTACGAGGAATCGATTGGCACGAGCGCGCTATCTCGGGTCAAATTTGGCTTAAGCTCAAGCAACCGTTTTCAGTTAGCAGGTCGAGCCCTTGATACAGGTTCCCTCACCACTTGGGTTAGTCCAACCACGACTCTTTACACAAGTACCTGGTACTACGTGGTAGGAGTCTTTGATTCTGTCTCTGACGTCCATCACTTCATGATCAACGGCGTTGACACTACGAGTACCGTGACAGCTTCTACAATTTCCAATACAAACCCTTATGATACCCCTACCATTGGAGCTCGGCCAGGAGCCTCCGAATTCTGGTCTGGCAAGATTGACGAGGTCCGCATCTCAAAAACCGCTCGTTCAACAAACTGGAATAAGGCCTGCTTCCAATATGAGGTTGACCAGTCCAAGTTCACTTATGGAACCGAAGAAGCCCGCGCGTACGACCCTGTGCTTAATGTCGTCAACCAAGCAACAGGTGCTTGGAACGTAAGCATGAAAGCCTATTCTAACTCAAACATTGCCCGCTTATCAAACGCGATATTAAGTCTCCACGATGCTGCGACCTCAAGCGACCAAATAGTTGTCAGCAGTGGAAGTGTAACCCAGTCCCAAGGAACACTATTCAACCTTCCAGGGGGTTCAGGATCTACGGTGTACATAAGCATGAGCAACCTTCTTGCAAACGCAACCGGATCGTCATACTTGTACGTCCACTTGAAAATCCTTACACCTAACACAACCACATACTTGTTGTACGTCATTACTTTTGAAATCACATAAAGTCAAAGCACTAATCGCGGCATGCGCTGACTATTACACTGCTACCGCGAAGGCTCTTAAGGAAGACGGAGAACTACTGAAAGCAGGGTTTAAGCATGCCACTGAGCGAGAACGAACCAAGATCTTCCGAAAGCGCAAATGATCTTGAGGTGATTAACAGGAACAAAGAAGACGACTTCCTAGTGAAACATCCCAGACCGGAAGCATTTGCACCATAGTAGACACGTTCGCCGAGATGTTCACTGCAATGGAGATATCTCCCGAACTCAGTCTTCACATGACCGTTTTCTTCTAAGAATAGATAGGGTCAAATTGGCTTAAAAAGACTGATAGATGATAGTTCTACCTAAAGGTGTATTGGCTAATCATATTATTCCGATGATTGCACCAACAACTATTCCAACTACACTTTGGCAGTACGGACTTTGGTTGAAAAAGAGAATTAAGTTGTTGCATATCCTGAATCTTGGAGAAGCGGGCACGGGTTTTTCAGGCGAAGATCCCGTACATCTGGTCTGGTGCAAGAATCTCTGGAAACATCTTTCTCAGTTTCAGTCGGGTCAAGTAGCAGAGGTGGCATTCATCCACATAGCCTTCTTCGTGATCAACATGATATGTTCTGACAAGTTCAGCTGGGCCTCCATTTAGAATTGGTTCACATATAGGGTGCTTGTACGGGTCGAACTGTTCAAACAAGCGGTGCAGTGGGGTCTTCTTCATATTTCCCATGGTTATGCCTTGACATAGATGAACGTACCCGAAAGGGTCGATGTGCACCCGCTTCTGATTGGAGAAATCCTCGTCTAAGCACTTGTCAAATTCCCGCCATGGCCTCCTCGGCAAGCCTTCAACGAGTTTTTCGGCAGGTCTCCCTTTGAATAGCACAGCCCCTTCTGTGACAGGCCTCCCCTTCCATTCTTTCGTAGCCATGTATTCTTTGGGTGTCTCTATACTGATGTTACTGACAGGAACCCTCAACTCCTTGGCTGCCTGAAAAGCATACTTCGAAAGGTTTTCTTCCTCCTTGCCGTAGTGGAAGAGGTCATCGCTTATTATCACGTCAGATATGCCTATTTCTGAAATGGGTTTCAGCCATTCTTTTGCATCTTCAATCGAAGTCGCCCAATAAGCATTCGTAATAAAGCCAGTCTTGTAGCCCTGCTTCTTTGCTTCACGCAACCCCCACAAGAGAATCGGATAGTAAAGAATAGGTTCACCACCTTCAATATATATCCAGTCAATGCCCCTGATCTTTTTTGCTTCCTTCAGTATTTCTCGTATGTCGGCAATTTTCATTACCCCTCTTGCATCTGGGCTGCCGAAGACAAAGCAATGATCGCATTCTAGGTTGCATTTGTAAGTTAGAAGAAGATCAAGCTCGTTTATGGGCATGGTAGTCCCAGTAGAATAGGGGCCTATGCTTGTATTTTAAGGCTTGAGGACACGGCAAAAAACAAACGGGGCACTAGGAAGGTTAGCACCTAACTCAAAGTGGGGATATCTCCCGAACTCAGTCTTCAGATGGACGATATCTCCAATAGGTATTATGGTTTTGATGGTTTATGAAGGCATATGGAGGAATCCTCTGGCTATTTTCGCTCTAGCTTGAAGACCACTGGTCTTAATCCGTCTCCGCAACACCCCACTGCAACTCCAGGTTCATCATACCACTCGCTGAAGTTGCCATTTGACTTGAGCGTTATAACTGCAAAGAAAATTGCGTCCCAAGCATAAGGGCAAAACCCGCTTGGCATGCTGTCATCAACATAGAACACCTGTCCTTCCTTGAAGATGGGGCATGGACCACTATACTTTGCCTTGACTGGAGGATCTTTGAATACCTCTTTAGTGTCAAACCGTTTGAGCACCGTGATCTTTATGCGACCCGCTTCCTTATCCAAACAAATACCTCACATACTTCATAGTTTTGCTTTGCAGCTTTTTTATGGCTTGTGGAAGAAACTCCAATCCAGATATCAGTCGTTTAATGACCGTTTGCTCCGCAAAACCTCATTTTTCTGTCTTTTATGGTTGAATATTGGTTTTGCTTTGAGTGTTTGTGTGGTTTTGGAGGGGTTGCTTTTGAGTATTGATTCTGTGTTCATAAGCGTTTAATCCTGGAGAAAGACATCAAGGACAACGTTACTGATGCACGTGCGTGTAGTGGCTGATATGAAGTGTGGTTTGCATGGTTGAGTCTGTTGTTCAGTCGCATGCCGAGATAGTTGTGGGTTCCGATGAGAAGTCGAAGATTCGTGTCTTGCATGTTGACGACGAGCTTGGCTTGCTGAAGGTTGCGAAGCAATGCTTGGAGTTGCAGGGCCCGTTTCACGTTGACACTGCGTGCTCTGTTGAAGAAGCTTTGGCGAAGCTTGAGAAGGAGCGGTATGACGCGGTCGTTTCGGATTATCAGATGCCTGGGAAAGACGGCTTAGCATTCTTGAAGGAACTAAGAGCGGCAGGGAACAGTATTCCTTTCATCATATTCACAGGCAAGGGCAGAGAGGAAGTCGCCGTCAAAGCATGGAATCTGGGTGCTGATCACTATGTCAACAAGAGTGGCGACCCAGAAACGGTATATTGTGAACTAGCACATTGCCTACAATCCAGCGTGGGAAAACACGTCGCAGAAGCTCGGACAAAAGAGACAATCTGGAAGCTTCAAACAATATATCAAAACGCAGTTGAAGGAATCTCGCACGTGGACACTGAAGAAAACATTGTTTATGCCAACAAAGCGTTCGCCGACATCGTTGGTTACGAACAAGACCAACTTGCAGGCATGAACCTGCGCAAAATAGTAGACGATGAGAATTGGGCGAAAATAAGAAGCGAAACAGAACAACGCAGCCAAGGAGAGGCCAGTCGCTATGAAGCCGTATTCCGCAGGAGCGACGGTACAGTTCGGAACGTTCTGATCTCAGGTGCCCCCTTGCTTGATCATGATGGACAATTTGCAGGCACGGTCGGCATAGTTCTAGACATCACAGAACAAAAGAGAAAGGAACAAGAACTGATTGAGAACCACCGGATGCTAGAGAACATACTCGCCGTGTCTGCCGATGCTATCATAGTCACAGATCTGAGTGGAACCTTGCTTGAATGTAACCAAGCTGCCCTGGACTTATTTGGATTCTCATCAAGAGAAGAAGTCATCGGAAGGAAAACCCTCGACTTTGTTGTGAAAAATGACCGGCAAAAAGCTGTCGAAGATATGAAAAACAGTCTTCAAAAGGGGTTCGTCAGAAACGCTTTGTATACCCTCAGAACCAAGGATAATCGCGAATTTCCAGCGGAGATTTCTGTGAGCGTTGTTAGAGACAAAGCAGGCAGCCCTCTGGGTCTTGTGACAATACCTCGAGACATCACTGACCGCATACAATGGGAAGATGCATTGCGAGACGCACACGAAAAATGGGCGTCTCTGATAGAGAACACCGATGACATTGTGATGATCGTAGACGGCGATGGCGCAATTCAATTCATCAATAGAACGATACCGCCTTACACTCCAGAAGAGACAATTGGAAAAGCAGTCTATGAATATGTGCCAAAAGAGCAGCACGATGTAATGAAGAAAACCTTGGCAGTAGTCTTTAAAACTGGAAAACCATGTAGCTATGAAGCTTCTTCAAACATCCCGAAAATCGGCACTATATGGTTTAGAACAAAAATCGTTCCTGTCCGACGTGATGGAAAGGTCTCTGGCGCTATATTGATTTCTGCGAATATCACCGAACGCAGAAGCGCAGAAGAAACTGCGAAAGAGTCTGAGGAAAAGTGGCATTCACTGTTTGAAATGGCTCCTGATGGCATGGCGACTACAGACATGAAGGGGGTTATCACGTCAGTCAACAGCGCTTTTCTAAGGCTGACAGGCTACAAAAGGGAAGATATCGTTGGCAAGCGTTTCACAAAACTACAGACTATCAAACCCAAAGACATTCCGAAATACCTGAAGCTCATGATTTCTGCATTGAGAGGAAGACTGCCTGAACCATTCGAATATTCCTACGTCCGGAAAGATGGAACTATTGGCTGGGGAGAAGCGCATGTTGGATCTTTGAAAAAAAACAGCAAGACGATAGGTTACCAGATGATCTTCAGAGAGATCACAGAACGCAAGAACGCTGAAGAATCCCTAAGAACTTGTGCCCAAAGATATGAAAAACTGTTCGAGTCGAGTAGGATTGGCGTGGTAATTTCTGGTCCTGATGGTAAAGTGTCTTCTGCGAATCCGGCTGCAGCAAGGATGCTAGGGTACTCTGGTCCAAAGGAACTTGTGGGCTTGGCATTTCTCGAATCATGCGTTGACCAGAACCAGAGAAAGATGCTGCTTAAGCAATTAATGGGGAAAGGCTATGTTCAAGGATTCAAGGCATTCTTGAAACGAAAGGACGACTCTCAAGTCTGCATTGAAGCCAACATAACGCTCTACAAGGATACCAAAGGAAACGTTTTGAGAACAGAAAACGTGTTCACGGAAATCTCAGAGCGTGAAAAGGCTGAGGAAGAGCTGAGG
>Ga0315274_10012282_pt1 | contig 12223 bp, 14 predicted proteins | sample YL17G02_20_MG_FD_203700 | JGI IMG/M metagenome (GOLD analysis project Ga0315274, IMG submission 203700) | Sediment microbial communities from Yellowstone Lake, YNP, Wyoming, USA - YL17G02_20 | ecosystem: Environmental > Aquatic > Freshwater > Lake > Sediment | place: USA: Wyoming | collected... | reverse complement strand
TTCCAGCAGTTCATCTGCCCATACAACATTTCCCGAAGATTTGTGCATTCCCCTCCCTTTTTCATCCAAGACATAAGTGTTTATTATTATGTCTTTCCAGGGAATTCTTTTGAACAAAAGAAAGCTTTTCAAGATTGTATAGAATGCCCATGTTCTTATTATGTCATGTGATTGCGGCCTTAAGGACATAGGGGCAAGTTTTTTGTATTGTTCTGGCTTATCAAGCCATCTTAAGGCAATTTCAGGAGAGTTCGAAGAAGTCATCCATGTGTCAAAAACATCTTCGTCTGGAACAAATTCATTGCTTCCACAGGAACATTTCTTTTTTGGTTTTGTTTGCATAGGGTCTAAAGGCAATTCATTTTTTTCTGCAACTAGCTCTTTTTTGCATTTTTTGCAATACCAGACAGGTATAGGCACCCCATAGAATCTTTGCCTTGAAATGCACCAATCCCATCCTAAATTTGTAACCCAGTCTTTGTATCTGACAAACATAAAATCAGGATGCCAGTTGACTTTTTTTCCGTACTCAATAAGTTCTTTTTTATATTTTAAGGTTTTAATGAACCATTGTTTTGCTACAATAAACTCAACAGCATTGCCACATCTCCAGCATGCTCCAACTGTCTGAGTTAATTTTTCTTGCTTAACAAGCCTTTTTTCCTTTTCCAAATCCTTAATTATTGCCTCTCTTGCCTCTTTTAGTGTCATTCCACTGTATTTTCCAGCATTTTCATTCAGCTTTCCCTCTTGAGTTATGGAAATTTTTAAAGGCAATTTATGTTTTTGCCACCATTCCATGTCTGTTTTATCTCCGAATGTGCATACCATAACTATACCCGTCCCGAATTCAGGATCTACTTTTTCATCAGCCATTATCAGAACTTCATAGCTGAATAAAGGAACTTTTGCTTTTTTTCCGATTAATTTTTTGTATCTTTTGTCTTCAGGATGGACAAAAATGCCTACACAGCTGCTCAATAATTCAGGCCTTGTTGTTGCTATCTCAATTTTTTCCTTGTCCAAATCGAACAAAATATAATTTAGTTTTGTTTCTCTTGTTTTATCCTCAACTTCTGCTTGGGCCAACGCAGTTTGGTGATAGCAGCACCATATTACTGGCTGCTCAGCCCTGTAACAATCTCCTTTTTTGTAAAGCTCGACAAAACTTGTCTGAGAGACTTTTTGGGATTCTGGAGCAATTGTTGTGTATAACAAATCCCAGTCATATGAATGCCCCAATGCCTTGAAAACCTGGTCAGCATAAAGTCTCTCAACTTTCTTGCTTTCTTCAAGGCATAATTTCCTGAATTCTGCTCTTGTTGTTTTTGACTTGTCAATATTGTATTTTTCTTCAACATATTTTTCAGTTGGCAAGCCGTTATTGTCAAAACAAGGAGCAAAATAAATATTATAGCCCATCTGCCTCATTATTCTTGCGATAATTTCAAATTGAGTATAAGATAAGCCATGCCCGACATGCAAATGCCCTGAAGAAGCATAAGGTGGAGGAGTGTCTATTGAATAAACAGGTTTCTCACTTTTAGCATCAAAAGCATAAATCTTCTCTTTTTCCCAGAATTTCTGCAGTCTTGGCTCTGCTTCTTTAGGATTATAGTTCTCATTCTTCTCTTTTTCCATTGAAATTAAAACCTAAACACATTTAAAAAACTTGCTAAGCTATTTAAGCAAGTTTTTGGGATAGTAGTTAATCTTGTACTCATCAAATATTGTTATTGACTCATAAAGTTTGATTACATCTGAAAATTTGTCTTTTAGTTCGAGTAAAACTTCCTTGAATTCTTTTGCACTATCAACATAAACATCAAGAAGAAGGTTATAAGGGCCTATGGTATTAGTTACATAGTAAATTTTCTTATTATGCCTGCAAAACTCAATAAATTCTTTTTTTCTTTCTTCTGTTGTTCTTTGAAACTGTATTAACAATAGATTCCACTGCTGGTTTATCTTGCTTATATCTATTTTTGGCTTAAATCCTTCTATTATTTTTTCTTTTACCATGTTTTTTATATGATAATTAACAACATGCAAAGGCAATTTTGTCTTTTCAGATATTTCTGTTATAGGCATCCTGCAGTTTTGCGAGATAGTTTCTAAAATTTTCTTGTCCTCTTCTCCCAACCTGATTATTTCTGTTTTTTCTGTTTGTTTTACACTCTCTAAATATCTTGTTTCTGCAAGAAATTTATAGCTTATATGCTCTGAGCTGATTAAAGGGGCAAAATTATATTCATGAAGATGCTCTCCGCATAAATTTAACACATTGTTAAAAAGCCTGTCAAAAGTAGAGATAGAATCTGCATAAATTAACAAAACAACATCCCATCTTCCTATCCCGCTCACTAGCCAGCCAACATAATCAAGAAAGTTTATCTTTTCGAGCAGCTCTTTTTCCTGTTTTTTGTTTATTCTCTCTAACTGAAGAAAAACATAGTAAGAATTAAGTCCCAATTTACCAATGTTAACGATGGTATAAAAGTTTGGCAACAAGCCAGTCTCCACAAGTCTCTGAATTCTGTAGTTAACTACCTGTTTGCTAAGCCCTATTTTCTTAGCAATCTCAGAATCTGCCTGTCTTGCGTTTCTGTCAAGCTCTGCTAAAATCTTTCTGTCCTTTTCATCTATATGATAAATTGGGACCATAATTTGTAATAATGATAATAAGTATATAAATATTATCATTTTGTCAAAAAAACAGCCCGGAAGTTTTTAATATATCAAAAGCCATGTTATTACTAAGGAGGTAAAACAAAATGTACAAAATGAACAAACAAGAAAAAATGAAATGGCTGAAAAATAGAATCAAGAATGTTACTGAGAAGTATGACAATAATTTTTCAGAGGAGATTAAGCAAGACTTTGCGAATATTCTGCCTGAGCTTGAAAAAGAAAATGACAACAGTGTTTACAAAAAAAGAAGCATAAACATGAGAGCAGAACACTCATTTATTCATGCATGGCCTGGAGCGACGAAAGAATCTTATCCTTCAAAATTTGCTTTTTATCAGGATGCAAAGATGAATTATGAGCAGCTTTTAACTTTGATGGAAACCGGACAGGTATTTCATGCAGGCAAAGGCACAGAATCTGCTAAGATGACACTTGAAAGCATAATACAAACTGGAAGAGAAAATCTAAATAACAAGACAGTAGAATATGGAAACAAAATAATGCCAAAAGTCCCTATACTTAGCGAGGTTTTTGCTGGATTTCCTAAATCATTCAAGGAAAACCATAAAGGATATGAAGTTATGGCAGAAAGCCCATATGGACTTGGCAATTTATTAACTTCGAGGATTAACTGTACGAATATTGGGGCAGTTACAGGGGCTGCTTCTCCATTAATTGGATGGTATGCTTTGCTTTCAGATTTTGGAAAAATGCCAATTGTAGGAGCTATAATGGCACCAGTTGCATATCTTATGAGTTTCCCATTAAGCTTGCCTTTAAGCATTGTTGGTTTATTTGGTGGTATTTATCACGGGCATCAATTAGACAACTATCTAAAAAGCAAATTTTACAAGAAAGAGAATAGAGAGGAATAGTTAAATTTTTATATCCAAGAATACTTAAAAATCCATGGCAGACGAGCAAATGAGGATGCCAATGTCAAGTGGCGGCCTTGTGAGATATTTTGAAGAGTATAAAAGCAAATTACAGATTGATCCAATGCATGTTGTTTTAATAATCGCTGCAGTGATAGTAATAGAGATAGTATTAAGGTTTTAGTTAAGATATCAACAGAAAGGAACATAAAAGAAAAGAGACAGGAAAAGGAAGATAATATATTAGTGAGTTATCATTAATGCATTGTCAATATACAATATTATACAAGATCAACAAAAAGAGGCGTAAGGCAAATATGATTAGTGAAAAATATATTCTCTCATTGGAGAATGCTAAAAAGAACTTGAAAAGGGCAGACAGTATGATATATTTTACATTTCCAGTAATAAAAGAAAATAGATTTCTGATAAAAATTCTTGAAGAATTTTACAACTCAACTCTAAGCTTTGTAAAATCAATACTTCAGTTTGAATATGTAAACAAAAGAGCACATGTATATAGTGATGCAAGAAGCAATCTTGAGACATTTGAAAAATGCGCTCCAAGATACAACTTAACAGAAGAACAACTAAAAATGATAAAGAATACATTTAACCTTATAGAGAAACATAAAAAAAGCGCTATGGAATTCACAAGAAAAGACAAATATGTTATTCTCTCAGAAAACCTTGGAACAGACTTTGTGACAGTTGAAACATTGAAAAAGAACATATTTCTCATGAGAGATGCCATACATAAGGCAGAGCAAACCCTAATTGCCTGAAAAAGCGCAAAAGCGATAGATATAAAAAAAGCTTTTTCTTTATAGGATATATGCATAAAGTGATAAAAGAGATGCTGTCAGCGCAGCATTTACTATATGTCAGTCTAAAGTATACAAAAACTTGTGATGTAATTCTTAATCTTATTCAGAGATGGAGCAATATGATTGATTTAAGCAATACTCTGCTTTTGGAAAGGGCAAAAAAGAAAAAACTTATCAAAGATATTCCTGTGGCTCCAAAGCTGCGCATAGATCTTGTTGAAAAAGTATTTCATAAAGAAGAGTTAATAAAAGAGGTTATTAAATTATACATTTTTTTCAGAAAAATTCCCCAATCAGAACTTGTAAGAGAGCATGAATTCAGGAAAAATGTTACACTGAGGGTTATAAGCGAGGCTGGAACTGAAACAGCAATTGATCTTGATAAATTAAAAGAATGGCAGGAATTGCTGGAAAAGTTTATAAACTTTGTAAGGGATTATGTAAAGTTGAAATAAAATGGGAAGGCTAATTGTAATAACTTCGGGCAAGGGGGGAGTGGGAAAAACTACAAGTGCAATAAATCTTGGCGCTTCTTTGAATTCTTTTGGAAAAGATGTTATTGTTGTTGATGCAAATCTGACAACGCCAAATGTTGGATTACATCTTGGAGCTCCTGTTGTTCCAATTGCTTTTCAGCATGTTCTTTCTGGAAAACATAAAGCTAGGGAAGCAATTTATGAACATCATTCTGGAACAAAAATAATGCCCGCCTCACTATCACTTGAAAGTCTGAGGGGAATCAAAGAAGAGAATTTTAATAAAATTGCCAAGCAGCTTAAAAAAATGTCAGATATTATAATTTTTGATTCTGCTGCAGGATTAGGAAGAGAGGTTGAACTGATAATGAATGTAGCAGATGAATTAGTTGTAATCACTAATCCAGAATTGCCAGCAGTAACAGATGCTTTGAAGGCAATAAAACTTGCAGAAGATTTAGGAAAAAGTGTTACAGGGGTAATAATAACAAGGTCAAGGGATGAGCAGGAATTAAACAAAACAGACATTCAGGCACTTCTTGAAAGGCCTATAATAGGAATAATCCCTGAAGACAGCGCTGTCAGAGAGGCATTAATGATGAAAGATGCTGTTGTTCATACTCATCCTAATTCTGAGGCTGCAATTGCATACAAAAAAATTGCCGCAAGATTAATAGGAAGAAGATATATCCCTCATGAAAAGCCATCATTCATGACAAGAATTTTTGAAAAATTAGGCTTTAGATAATTTTAACAGTTTTAAAGAGGTTTGATAAAATGTTAGCAATAGGAATTATAGGAACTATGGGCTCTGGAAAAGGAACTATTAGCGATTATCTTGTAAAGCATTATGGATTCTACAGGGTTGTTATGGGAAATATTGTAAGAATGCTTGCAAGAAGAAATAAAATAGAGATAAACCGCAAGAATCTGCAGGATTTTGCAAAAAAACGCAGAAAAGAATATGGGGAGGATTATTTTATTGATCTAACAATAGCAAAGGCAAAGAAAAGTAAAAAAAATCTCATACTTGTTGATGGTGTCAGAACATTAAGGGATGCTGTCAAGCTAAAAGAGCAGCTTGGAGCCAAGATATTAATGGCTGATGCAAAGCCAGAAATAAGATTTGAGAGGATGAAAAAAAGAAGAAGAAAAGGCTTTGCAAAAACAATTGAAGAATTCAAATTTTACGAGAAAAATGAACCAGGTTATAATGAGCTGGCGAAAACTTTAAAATATGTTGACTATAAGATTAATAACGATGGAACAAAAGAGGATGTATACAAAAACATTGATAAATTGATAAAATCAATAAAAAAGTGATGTTATCAGTATGTTTATTTCAATGACATCCCCTCAATCAAAAGACTTATCAAAAAATATATTATCAAAACATTATTAATAATATTCATTAACTATCTCATCAATCAAAAAAGAGAAAGAGGATGATAAGGAAATAGAATATTAACAAAAAAATAAAATGGAAGAAACATTAATCATAATAAAACCTGATGCCATGAAAAAAAGATTCATGGGAGAAATTCTAAGCAGATTTGAAAAGAATGAATTCACAATAAAAAAATTAACAATGACTCACCTGACAAAAGATTTTGTGAAAAGATTTTATGCACATCTTGATGGAAGATTTCATCCAAACATCATTGCAGACATACACGATTTCATGACATCTCATCCTGTTGTATTTGCAATTCTTGAGGGAAATGATGCAGTGAAAAGAGTCCGCGCTCTCTGCGGACCAACAGACCCTGCAAAAGCGCCTAAAGGAACAATAAGGGGGGATTTTTCAGATGACAGTATGGAAGAAAAAAACAAAAAGTTAGAGGCGACACAAAATGCAATTCATTCTTCAGGAAGTGTTGAAGAGGCAAAGGTTGAAATATCAATGATTCTTGAGCTAATGAGAGAGCAGGAAGCATTGCTTCACACAAGAAAATAAAAAAATGAAAGCAAAAAAAACAAAACAAAAAGAGAAAAAGATTGTAAAAATTCCTCCAGAGGAAGAAGAACCAAAAATAGCGCAGCATTCAAAGTATGAAGAAGAGCCAGTGATACTAACAAAGAGCAAATATGAACAAGAAGAGTGAATAATTCGATTTCTTGGAAAGACATCAGAGACAATGCATTATTAATAGTTAGTAATGTTCATTTGCTGAAGTCAATGAAATCTCAGAAAGAGAGCATTAACAACAAGAAATGAAAAATGGGATATATTTAAAATCCAATCTTTCTACTAGTAAACATAAGGGCCCATGGTCCAGCGGTTAAGATGTCTCGTTCACGTCGAGAAGATCCTCGGTTCGATCCCGAGTGGGCCCATAAAATGATAATAAAAGTTAAGGTAATTGCAGGAGCAAAAGAGAATAATATAGAAAAAATCTCTGAAAATGAGTATAAAATTCATTTAAAAGAAAGAGCAGAAAAAGGAAAAGCAAACAAGAAACTTATAGAGCTGCTTGCAGATTATTTTAACTGCAAGAAAACACAAATAGAAATAAAGCAGGGTTTCACATCAAACATTAAAGTTATTGAAATTTACTGAATCTTGCTTCCGAGCTCTGCATCTTTTTTTGCAGGCTGTATTATTATGACCTTGCTTCTGTCTTCGTTTGAAGCAGCAAGAATCATGCCTTCACTTTTTACTCCGCGAATTACAGCAGGCTCTAGATTGCAGAAGACAATGCATAATTTTCCTTTCAAATCCTTTGGCTTGTAATATGCTTTTAGGCCTGCAACGAGCCTTCTTTTTCCAAGTTTTCCTAAGTCAACTTCAAGAAGATAAAGCTTGTCTGCATCAGGATGACCCTCAACACTTAATATTTTTCCAACTCTTAAATCAAGTTTTTCCCAGTCTGAAAATTTTATTGTATCAGCCATTTTTTGATATAACATTAAAGATTTATAAATTTACCTCCTGTTATGGTGATTGAATTTTGAAAAAGGATAAAGGCTTCCAAGAACATGGCCAAAAAGAATGTGATTTAATCCCTTTAATGGCTTTACTAGAACAAGTTTGAACAATGATTCTGGCTCTTTTACAGGCTCAACCTCTTTTATCAAAGGCTGTATTGTGGTTATTACTATTAATCTTGCTATTCCTGAAACAAGGAAAACAAAGAGATATATGTTCATAAATTTGATAGGCAATGAAGTTATTAAACCTCCCAAAGTTGCTCCTAAAAATATGCCAAAGCCATTAAATATTGAGGAATATGCAACGCATAGGCTCATTCTTTCTTTTGTTACTGCATGATATGTGAACGTTCCTGCAGCAAGATTAAATCCTGCCCATCCTATTCCCGAGATTATTTGCACTATTGCAAGCCAATAAACTGAAGGAGAGATTAACCATAAACATGGTACTATTGGAATTATCCATCTTGTAATGTTCATTGTCTTTACACAGCCATATCTATCTAAAAATTTGCCCCATAAGGGCATAGTAATTAATGTTGCTATGCTTGAGACAACAAGATTAATTATTGTAAATGTCAAGTAATTTAATTTCAATCCCCTAAGCATATAAGGGGTGAAAAAAGGGCCTGCAATCATCTGTGTAAAATTAATCAAGGCAATGAAAATTGCAAATCTGCCGAAATTATTATAAGGAGCTTTCTTCAAAAACTGCCAAAATGAGAAATAATACTCTTTGTTAATTTTTAGCTTGGGCTCATACTGCTTGTTCATATAATGCCTAGATATTGCCCTTGAAATTGATGCTGTCAAAAATAAAATTATAAAACCTAAAAATACATAACCAATTCCCTTGAAAAAATCAAGAACAATGCCGCCAATAATTATTGTTATTAATCCTACAATTCCAAATATTTTGTTTCTAAGACCAAAATATTTTCCGAGCTTTATATTTTCAGTGATGTCTTTCATCCATGAGGCCCATGCAGGGCCCATGAAAAGTCCTACCGCAATATAGACCATATATAAAATAATAAGCAAAATGGGCGCAAGCGAAGGCTTTTCCATAACCAATAGTCCTAATAAGGCAATAAGGGGCCATATTAACACCTGTAATAAAACCCCAAAAGTGACTATGCTCTTTCTTGAGAATTTTTCCATTAGCTTTGAAGTGAAAAGTTCAGTAGGAAGAAGATTAGGCAATGCAGAAAGAAGACCTATCTGCAGGTTAGAAGCTTTCAAGGCAACAGCAAAAGGAGAAATAAAATTATCTCCTGCACTTCCACAAATAGTGGCTGCAATACCATCTTTTGTGCTGTATTTCAAAGACTGCTTTATAAGTTCATCTTCTTTTTTCTTGCTGTATATTCTCATTTTCTTGCCAATATTCCTGCAGATTTGTTATTGTGAATTATATTTTTAAATCCTACTGAACCAAGATTTTTTATTACTTTTTCTTTTAGATTGCTTCCCTGCTTGCCTGCTTTTCCAGGCTCAGGGCAATAATGCCATAAGCTGCAATTTTTTTTCAAGACTCTAAAAAGCTCTTTGTAAAAAGCTCCGGAGTATAGTTCAGATGCAAGGTTAAATGTCGGAGGATCATGAACTATGCAATCAAAATAATTATCATCAAACTCCTTTATTTTCTCAAAGACATTGGCATTAACAATTTCTATTTTCTTGTTTTCAAAAAGCTCTTTACTATAGCTGTTCATTCTTGCAATCTCAATCACATTTTTGTCTTTTTCAACAGTTATCACTTTTTTAACTTCTTCAAGCCGTGCAGAATAAATTGCAGTATATCCAAGGCCTGTACAAGTATCCAGTACAATTCCATAAGGTTTCAAGGCATTTATTTTTGTCTCAGTATCTTCAAGAGGAGTCATTTTAATGTGCCTGTGCATAGGCACTCCTGAAATCTTCAGTGTAGGGGGATCTCCATAAAGCTGATACAGCCTGTTTGTTTCTTTTGAAAACCATTGTTTTTTCTTTTGTTTTTCTGCCATCCCAGGTATAAGAATAGAAGATTTTATAAACACTTTTATATTAATTATAATATGACAAGCGCAAAAATATGGTTTTTTGCATTTCTTTTCTAGTAGCTTGTCTTATCTTGCGGGCGTTCCTTGCTTTTTGTCTGAAAAACTTTTGCATTGAACAAAAACAGGATTTTTTGATAAATTAATTGAGTAAAAGAAGTTAATTCTCTTTTTTTCATATCTTTTTACTCTATCTGATAAAATGAAAATAGCATATCTTGGAAAACTGACATTCACGCATGAATTGTATGAGAAATGCCTTAAAAATGGCAATGATGTTCTGATTAGCTGCAAAACTCTTGCAGAAATTGCAGATGCTGTAAGAAACAATGAAGCAGAGCTAGGAATTCTTCCTCTTGAAAACAGAATAATAGGAAAGATAAACGGTTATGACCTCAATAATCTTAAGATTATTAAAAAAATAAAGCTGCCTATTAAGATGTCTTTAGGTGGCATAGGGGATGAAAAAGATGTTAAACATGTTATTTCAAAAAAAGAAGTCTTTTATCAGTGTTCTAACTATATTAAAAAGAAAAAACTGCAGATTATTGAAGAAAAAAGTACAGTCTCTGGAATAAATAGAATTTTAAAGCATAATCTGAAAGATACTGCGGTGATATGCTCTGAAAAAGCCCTGAAAATTAATAATTTAAGAGTTTATAGAGAAGATATCAGCAACATAAAGCCAAACTACACTATTTTTGGACTGATACGTTCTAAATAATATTGAAAAGTTTATATATGCTGAATTCTTAAAAAATACAAGGAAAAAAGGTGAAGATGTCTATCCAGAAATCTAACAAAAAGAGCGAGGCAAAAAGCAGGACATTTATCGCATTATTGCTAATGTCATTTGCAGCAATTTTCTTTCTAAGCTTTGCAGTAGCTCCTTCATGGACACAAAATTCAAACACATCATTTAACAACAGGACTGCAAACTTCTCTCTTGGACAGATGTATATTTCTTTTGTAAATACAACAATAAGCAATTATGGAATTTATTTGAATCAGACAGAATATCCCTTGTCTTATAATACATCAGATATGGTTTTATGGATGCATTTAAACAATGATTCTGTTTATGGAGAAAATGACGCTCTTGTTTATGATTTCTCAGGAAAAGGAAACAATGGGGCTGTAAATGGAGCAGTATGGACAAGTTCTGGAAAATTTAGGGGAGCCTATAACTTTAATGGAAATTACATAAATGCCGGAAACAATGCGATGCTTGCATTTACATCAGTACAAAGCTTTACTGTTAGTGCATGGGTTTTTACTCCGGCTTATCAAAATAACTGGGTTGGCATAGTCACAAAATCAAGAGATCAAGGCGCATATTATGGGATATGGATAGACCCTACAAACAGATGGCAAAATGGTGGTGGTAGTAATATTGATGGCGGACCTGTAGCACTTGGAGTGTGGAATCATGTTGTCATTACTCAAAATGGTACCTCTGGTACAAGAGGGATATTTGTGAATGGAACTTCAACAGGTACTGGTGGTGCTGGAAATGCAAACGGAGCCGGAAATTTTTGGATTGGTGCAGCAAATTTTGGGGGAGAATATTTTGCAGGTTCAATAGATGAAGTCGCAGTCTGGAACCGCACATTATCAGCAGATGAAATCGCCGGTTTATACAGAAGAAATAAAGGTTATTATCAATCTGAAGTCAAGGATTTAGGAAATTCTAAGAGATTTGGAAATTTTGGATGGACAGATCAGAATTTGCTTCTTAAATACAGGAGAAATATAAGCATATCAAATGCATATGGGAATTTAACAAACTACTCGCAAAAGATAAAAATAAACCTGACAGACATGTACAATACAGGAAAAATAAAATCAGACTGTGCTGATGTAAGGTTTTATTATTATAATTTAACATCTTCGCAAGAAACCAGTATTCCTTTTTGGACTCAAAAATGTAATGTTGCTGGAGAAAATGCAACATTTTGGGTAAAAGTTCCTTTTCTTGAAAATCTTACAAATACAACAGTTTACATGTATTATGGAAATCCAAGTGCAAGCGATGCAAGCAATGGAAGCAATGTATTTTATTTCTTTGATGATTTTAGCTCAGGCATGTCAGCATGGACAATTAGAACAGGCGCTTGGAGTGTTGCTAATGGTGCTTTAAGGGAGACAGCAGGGTCATATCAAGGTTGGAATAAGGTTTACTCAACATATGCTCTGCCAAGTGATGGATGGGCAATAGGGGCAAAGACCATGATACCATCCATAACATATTATTCGCCTAGAGGAGGTGTTTCATGGTATGCAGATACATCTGGACAGAGTGGTGCTGCAGGAGTAGTACTAATAGAGAGTAATGCCGAATGTTATCCTATTTCTGGATCAGGTGCAGGAACTGGATGCGAATC
>Ga0315274_10012280_pt1 | contig 12224 bp, 12 predicted proteins | sample YL17G02_20_MG_FD_203700 | JGI IMG/M metagenome (GOLD analysis project Ga0315274, IMG submission 203700) | Sediment microbial communities from Yellowstone Lake, YNP, Wyoming, USA - YL17G02_20 | ecosystem: Environmental > Aquatic > Freshwater > Lake > Sediment | place: USA: Wyoming | collected... | reverse complement strand
AACGCTGCCGATGCTCGCGTTCGGCGCGATTGGCAAGGCGGTCGGTGGCGCGGTCCGGGCCAGGGAACCGGCACCTGCCCGCGCACTCGGCCCGGATGTAGCAACGGTTCCCACCGAAGAATTGTTGACCGAGCACACAACCTGGACCGAGATGCCGAAACAGACGCCGCAGGTAGCGGCTCGGCTGGCTGAGGTCCAGGGGGAACTTGCCAAACGCGCCGCCCCAGAGGTTGCACCCGCGCCGGTTGCGCCCCCTCCTGTCGAGGTTGCGAAAGCCGTTGCCCCGCCGGAAGTGGCAGCCAAACCTGCACGGCTCGCCCCACATGAGGTGAGGTTGGCCCCGGTGCAGGTGGTAGAAACGAGTTCGGTTGGCGCAAATCCGCCGAGATTCCAGTATAAGGAGACAAATCCGCCGGAGTCCACCGCCTACAATCCGGCACTCGCTGGTGTGCTCGACACCTGGGTTGACCCGGCAACCGGCCAGAGGTGGGTCGTCAACGGGAACAAGCGGCTTGCCTGGGCGAACAGGGATGCAGCGCCGACTGTTCAGGTACAGGACGTGCTGGTAGATACCGCAGATGCCGCACGCACGTTCGGGGCGCTGAAGAATATATCGGAGAACACCGGCACGGCGGTAGATGCCGCCAAGTTGTTCAGGGGTTCGGGCATAACACCGGACGACCTGCAGGCATGGGGCATTTCCCTGCGTGGGCGAGTGGCGCGGGACGGTCTGGGGCTCTCAGGGCTGGCCGATGACATCTTTCACAAGGTCGCCAACACCGGCGAGCTGACAGAGGCGCAGGGGTCGCTCATTGGGCGCTACCTCCCCGACGGGGCGGACCAGAGGGTTCTTGCCGACTTGATAGCCGAAGGGGAACGTACGGGCCGCAAACGGATTACCAACGACATGATCCCGGACGTTGCAGCCGAGATACAGTCCACGCCGAAGGTGCAGAGGACAGAGACGACCCTGTTTGGCACAGAGACGACAACCGCGAGCACATGGCACGAGCGGGCATCCCTGTCCACCTGGGTCAAACGCGAGTTGACACGGGACAGGATGGCCTTCGAGGTAGCCGCCAAGAACGCCGAGAGGCTGAGGCGCGGAAACAACGTAATAGACGAGGCGACGAGCGCCGCGATTGCGCAGAAGGCTGGACAGGCAGGCGAGATTTATGATAGACTGAAGGCGTCAGTTGGCCCGGTCAACACGGCACTTAACGCCGCCGCCGAGCGGTTGGCGAAGGGAGAGAAGCCAGATGTTGTCAAAGCCGACTTCTACAAAGAAACCTACAAAGCAGTGGAAGAGATTGTCGCCCACGGAGAAGGCCCAAGTCTTATCGGCCCTGAAACAGTCACTCCCGCAGCACCCCCAGCAGTAACTACGCCCGCCGAACCCACCCCCGCGCCGCCGGTTGCCCTCACACCGCCCGCAGCGGCCCCTGGCGTGGCCGGGAAGCCGCCTGTGGGGGAACCCGTGACTCCCATTGTCAATCCCAAGTTCTCCGCAAAGCGACACGGTCAACTTCGGGGCCTCGGTTACACCGACGAACAAATAAGGATGATCTCCCAGGACGGGATGTTGGAGGCGGTCGCTGACCAAATACCGGCAGCGGAGGCAACCGTGACCCCGAGTGGGTTTGTCGTGCGTACTGCCCCTGCCGTACCCGTCACACCGCCCGCAGAGGCCCCTGGCGTGACCGGCAAGCCGCCTGTGACCAAGCCGCCGGCTGCTGGGGTAGAGGGGACTAAGCCGGGTGTGGCGACGAAGGCCGGTGCTAAACCAACACTGGCCGAAGTCGAAGAGGCAAGTGCGGCAAGGGTAAGGGAGGCAGTCCCAGAGGCGCCGCCGCCTGCGCCGGGGGCGACGATCAAAGTTGTTGCCCAGCGTCCGCAGGGACCATCGGCTGGCCAGCCAGCGGTGAGGTTCAGCGACCCGCACGTAGAGGCAAGGTGGCAGGCCGCCACGAAGGGAGCGCGCAAACCCTCGGTTCTCGCCCGACTCCAAAACGCCGCGAGCACCGCAATAAAATCGTTCCGGAGAACATGGATAGAATTGCCGCGTGGGGCGAAGTATGCCGAAGCCCACGAAGCGCTGAGGCAACTCCCGGCGAAGAGGGCGGACGCTTCTTCGCGCACGCTCACACTTCTCCAGGACATCACGCTGGACCTCGATCCGGCACGGTTCGACCTCTTTACGAGAAAGGTAGTCCTGGACGACCTTACAGCATCAGCCGCAAAAGGCGAGAGCCTGCCGTTTGCTCTGACGGCGGAGACGTTGGTGACTGAGAAGGTCGCGGTAGACGCGGCAACGGCGGCGGACAGCACAGTTGGTAGAGCACTCTCCAAGCGCTCGGACATGATGGACGCCGTGAAGCAGGACTACATCAAGGCGATGGGGGACATCGGCCCGGACTTATCCAGCCGCCTGAACCGACCCGACTATTTCCACCACCAGGTAATTGAACACCTGGAGGCTTCTCGGCTCTGGGGCACGGGCGAGAGGTTGAAGGTGCCACTGGGTCGCGGCTTCCTTCGGAGGCGGTATGGCAGCGAGAAGGACATCAGCGCCAACTACCTCCGGGCCGAAGCGGAAGTAGTCAGCCAGATGCTCTACGACGCAGAGATAGCGCGAACCATCAAGCGCATTGGGAACAATTACGACACGGCGGCCCAGGTCAAGAGACACGCGAAAGCCGCCGGGCTTGATGACTGGCACGACGCAATACCGGACGGTAGCAGGACGTGGCAACCGCGCGAGGGCAACCTGTTCTACCGCACTCCGACAATCCCTGAGTCTGTAGCACAGGAGATATTCAAGGCGGGACTGGAAAAGGTGGGCGTAACGGCAGACCAAATCGGGAGGGCACTGGCAAAAGGTGGCCGCTTCGAAGAGATGGTGCTGCCAAAACCACTGGCGGATACGCTGGACCATATCAAGCCCCCGGTCCGAGCTGCCCCCGACGTTCGGGTGCTGAGGGCATGGAAACAATGGACGCTTATCAATCCGCGCAGGGTAGTCGGGTATAACCTGCGGAACCTGTCCGGCGATATAGAACCCGTGTTCATAATGAACCCAAGCGCGTTCCGCCGCGTTCCGCAAGCAGTGCGAGAACTCTATCAGAGCGTCAAGACCACCAGGCCGGCGGTCGGCAATCTCAAGGACTGGCAGGGGCGCGGCGGCTGGCACGGACTCCTCCAGGCACGAGAGATGGGGATGATAGACGAGTTGGGGATGTTCCTCAAGTTGAAGGCTGGCGAGCCCGGGATTGGAACAGCCGCGACCAGGGCATGGCACTGGTACTGGCGGGCTGGCCGGTTGGGAACAGATTTCAGGGAGGCAATCCTTCGCTTCGCCAACTACACTGAGTATCTTGAACAGATGAAAGCGGACGTAGCAAAGGGCGGCCCCGGTAGGCCGCGCAACTTCGGCGGCAGCATCCCCGAAGAGATCATGGCACTGAAGGATGTGAAAGACCGAGCCTACAGGCTCTCGAATGAACTCCTTGGAGCCTACGACCAGATCAGCCCTAGCGGTCAATGGCTGCGGGACCACCTGATTCCTTTCTGGAGTTGGAAGGAGATCAACTTTGGGCGCGAGATTAGGATGTTCAAAAACACGGTTGCCGACCAAGGCATGACGGCGGCAGTTGGCCGAACGGTCGTTGGGAAAGCAGTCATACGAGCGCCCTGGACTGCGTACAAAGTAGGCAAGTTTGCGGTCAAGGCGACGGCGATATGGGCGATGATGGACGCTTACAACAACACGCGGTTCCCCAAGGAAGAGGCAGAATTGCCAACCGATGTTCGCGGCAGGCCGCATCTAGTCTTCGGTCGCCGACCGGATGGGAGCATTTGGTACTTCGACAGGCTCGGGGCGCTCGGGGACTTCCTCGACTGGTTCGGGCTAGGAGAGGCAGGGCCAGCCGGTTCTCGCTACATCCGGGATTTCCTGAACGGCGAGAGGACGCTGCCGGAGATAGCCACGGAGATGGCGAAGGGCGCGCCGAAGGAGGTCGTGGGCGGGCTGACGCCTTACTACAAACTGCCGTACGAAGTGCTCTCCAGGCGGTCACTCTACCCAGACGTGTTCGAGCAGGGGCCGATCCGCGACCTGCCGGAACATATAGCACGCGGTTTCGCACTCGGCGAGGAGTTTAAGGCGATCACCGGCAGACCGCGCAGACCCTACCTCGAATCAGTGCCGACACTCCTCGGCACAGTCACCGATCCGCGGTCCACGGCCTACTTCGAGTTCCTGGACCTGAAATCCAAGTTCCTGGAGGAGCATGGTAGGGGCGGGAGGGGTATCTTTGACTCGGCAAAATCCAGGGCACTCTGGAATTGGAAGCGGGCGATCAGGTATGGCGACCCGGAGGCGAAGGAGAAGTACCTCAAGGAATACAAGCGACTGGGCGGCACGGAAAAGGGACTCGCGCAGTCCGTCCGCATGTCCGACCCGCTGTACGGCTTAGGAGAGTTGAGGCAAACCTTCTTGACGAAGCTGACCCCCAACCAGAAGCGGAAACTTAGCCTCGCACAGACCTACTACGAGCAGTTGACAGTGCGCCCCCGCCTCGTCCGGCCGGTGCGGGTGAGTCACGTCAGGAGATAGAGCAATGCCCGTCAGACCGAGATCGGTCAGACTGAATAACCTCGACAACTGGCTTTACGAGGCCAGCAACCCCACAGAGGAGGGACAAAAGCTCCAGATCGTCGCCAAGCGCGATTACGTCTGCTTTGTTGAGGGGTTCGGCTGGAACGCCGTCACGCCGCCGATGTTGCGTGGACTCAATCCGGCCATCAAGGTGTACCGACTATACGACCTGATGTGCAAGAACACGTGGGATTCGGACTGGACCGACCCGACAGACACAACAGAGATGCAGACGCCGATCACAAGAGCAGTCATAGAACTGGACACGAACGACTGGTGGTTGCGTGACGGCGATGGGGAGATCGTCAAGGAGAACGACACTACCTGGTTCCTGGACGTGGGCAAGGAGGGTTTCAAACAAGAGTTTCTGACTAACACCCTGGCGCGGATGGCCGGCAAGGGTTTCGACGGCATTCTCTTCGACTACTGGCATCCGGGTCTGACTGATATATTGGGAGCCAACCCACGACCGGTCGCCTACCCGACCGACGACGAGTGGTACGCGGTCTGGCAGGATTTTGTAGACTACGTTATGGCGGGTGTTCACGGCCCCGGGTATCGGATAATCGGGAACTGCACTGGGGAATACGGTACGGGACTGCCGTGGTATGAATGGCAGCGCACACAGGTGGACGGCACGACCTACGGGCAGTGGGCGGTCGGATGGGAAGGCGAGTGGCTGACCGGGGCGATTGTCGAAGGTCGGATCGGTGCATTCCTCTCCGATCCGCTTGAGACCTGGGCTGGCGACTTCGGCCTCCGCCCTACCCTGGCGGACTATAACCAGAAGCGACTCGTGGGCCTGGCGATGTACTATATTGCTCTCCCCCGGTTCCGGTGGGATCGGAGTTACCATTATCCTGCGGATGGGAAGGTATTCTGGGACCCGCTCTGGGATTTCTACATTGGCTGGCCGGTGAACCCAGCGGTGAAACGGGAGGGCAAATACTTCTGGAGTCGCCGTTACACAAAGGGTTACGTTCTCCTCAACTATGAGGCCGATCCGTCGGCCCCGTTCGATCTGGCCGGAGAGTATCGTTATCCGTCCGGTGCATTGGCGTCCAGTCCGTTGACACTGGCGGCACACACCGGCGTGATTCTAGGGAAGGTATGATGACAACTACGATGTGGGTTGCGGCCATAGTCGCCCTCGCCGTGTTCATTGCCGGACAGTGGACACTATTCGCCTGGGTGTTCAAGCGCCTCTATGGCGACTACCAACAGACACAGGATCGGCTCCAGAAGGCGCACGAGGCCGCCGTGCAACAGACAGAGGAGGGCATCAGGACCATGACGGACCTCCGAGGCGGCTTGGGGGAGGTCTGTGCGGGACTCGGCCAACACAGCGAACGGACGGACAAAGCCCACGCGAGGCTGGCGCGGTCAATGCAGCAGGTAGCGAAGTATCAGGCGGAGACCTTAAAGACGGTCGAACGTATTAACGGAAAGGATGGTAAATGACATGTGGCAACTGGCAACGGCAATAGCAGCCGTGAGGGTTCTCACTGACCTCATGAAGCGGCTCATGCCCAACTTGACGGCACGGGAGATCCAGGCCCTCGTGCTCGTATTCTCGGTCGGGGGTGGGTTCCTGGTGGCTGGCGCTGGCGACGTGAGGACCCTGGTGACAGCCATTGGAGCGGTCTTCGCAGGGGCTATAGCATTCTACGAGATCCTGCAGAAGAGGTGAGGCATGAAGATTGACGTGCACCGATTCGCGCGGTTCCTCGTCCGCTTGTTCTCGAAGGCAGCCGAGAAGCCCGATCAGATCCGGGGGGACATCGAGGGGATCATAAACCTCCTGAACATCATAGAGGTTGATCCGCAGACGCCGGCGAGCCTCAAGCCGCTGATCCAGCAGGGCAGGAAGCGACTGCGCTGGATACTTGATGCCCTAAATATCGCCGCCGTTCTGGGTGAACTATAGAGGCACTGAGATGCAATCCCCACTAGAGGGCGGAATCCTGAACCGCCAGTACAACCGTACTCTCCACGGACGTTCCGTCTATCGAATCCGGGATGTCCGGGGCCATTGCGTGATCCGCGGCTTCTCCCGCCCCGGCACAGGGGATGCACTCGATGTGTTCGTTCCTGCCGGAACGCCGGTACGGGCGATGCACTCAGGTCACGTCACGCGGATCGCACAGGGTCTTGGCAGACTCGGATGCGTCTATGTCGAGGCCGCCGACATCATCTCCGTGTACGCGCATTTGCACGTGCGAATTCCGACACCGGAGCGGGACGGGCTGAAGGTCGGCGATCACGTCGAGGAGGGCCAACTCCTCGGCTGGGTCGGGAGGATCCTCAATGACCCCCACCTACACCTGGAGGTATGGATCAAGGGCAAGGCCCTGGCCGCTCCTGCGCCAGCCGAACTGGCGCAGAAGATCAACCTGGTCATAACGGGCGTCGAGGTCCACGCCTCATAGGCGGTGCATCCGCTCATCTCATCGTCCTATGACCTTTTCTTCCCCCCAGAATGCCTGGTAGAGTGGAGCGGCAGCGGGGAGTCGCTGGAACACCCTTCCTGTGCATGTGTCCAGCAGGAGGGTATCTCCCCCTATCACTGAACTGGATACAATCTGCCACCGCCCCGGTTGCTCACCGGGTTTCGGCTGCTGGTAGACCGTTTCGTTCTTTTCCGGTTTCAGGACTATATCGCCCGACGTTCGATTCAGAACAACCACGGATAGGACCAGCGACGCCACGATCACCGCCCAAATCACGTAACGTTTCATCTGTCTCACCTCCTCCTTATACCCGCCCCGATTATACATCCTCCCCGCCAATCCGGTCCAGCGGGCACGACTCCCTGAGCCTCTGTCGAACATCGTCATCTACCAGGTGAGCGTACAGCATGGTCGTTTCGACGCGCCTGTGCCCGAGGAGCCTTTGAACGTCCGTCACTGTCGCGCCGTACCGTAACCGCAGGGTAGCAGCGGTATGCCGGAGCGACCTCACATTGACATCGCGGAGACCAGCGGCCTTGGCGACCTCGCGCACGATCCCGAAGAGGCGAACGCGGCAGAGGGCCGTTCCTCGACGGGTCAACCACAGGGGACTGTCGGCGCTCTGGTCCTCCCGGCTCCGCAGGTACGCCCGAATGAGCCGAGCCGTTCTCTGCGAGTAGGTCACGGTTCTGTCCCTGCGACCCTTGGAGTCTTCGGAGACAGTCGCGGATAGGTCGGCGAGATCGAGGTCGTAGACCCTGAGTGCGGTCAGTTCCCCTGCCCGGACGCCGCTGTCCACGAGCATGGCGATCATGGCGACGTCCCTCAGACCGCCGACCCTCTCCCGCCGGTAGACCAGGTGCTTGACCGCCGCGAAGAACTTCCGGCACTCCTCCTCCGACAAGAACCGGGGCGTCCGTACATCCCGCATAATCCGGGGAACGGCCTCGGACCAGGGGAACTCCGGCGCCTGACCGCTGCGACTGAGCCACCGGCAGAAGCCGAGGATGGTTGTCCGCTCTATTGTCAAAGTCCCGCCGGAAACGCCAGCCTGACGGCGTTTCGACAGGTACGACAAGGCGTGCTCTGGCCGAACCTGTCTTGCCCTAGTAATCTTCATTCCGCCCAAATGGGAGACGAACTTCGTCACAACACGCCGGTATAGGTCGAGCGTGCGCGGCCTGCAGTTGGACGCGTACCGCGTCGCCAGAAATGCAGTGGCGGCCTCGTAGGCTGGCAGTGACATGTCCTTAGTCAGTTGTTCCATGCTTCGGGCAGATCTTGGAGCAGTTAGACACAGCTCCAGCTTATGTTAAGTTCGGCGTGGACCGCCTGAGACCGACCAGGCGGCAACAGGCAGAATCTTGCACCGGTAATGCTAATAGGCAATGCGCCGAGCCTCGGAGGGCAGGAAGTCGTCAGCATCCATGTCAAACGGCTTCAAGAACCTCTCCAGGACGCGGGTGTCGCGTGGCACGACGCCATGTGCCATATCCGAAACCTGGTTGTAGTGCACCCCTGTCAGCCAGAAGGCCTGCCTGTAGGACAACCGGCGTTCGCCCAGCAGTTGCCGGATGCGCCTCCCGAACTCCTCGTTTATCTCGGCCATGATGGTATCACCTCCTCTCATTTCACTATCACCACTCCCATTATACCTCACCGCCGGGCGACATGGGGGATTGTGACGAAACCTTAAGCTAGTTAGATGCAAGAAGGGGGTTGACGGGGCCTGCCGAAGGTGGTATGATACAGGTGATAATATCGCAAGTTAGGTGATAGCAAGGGGGGTTCAAATGCGGACAAAGCTACCGCCGCTAAAGCAAAGGCAGTTGAATGCGATCCACGGTGACTGGTACGACTTCCTGCTGGAACAGAGGCGTGCCGGCCAGAAGTTGGAGGCCGTGGCTATCTACTTCACGATGGTGGACCGAGTGCCGGTTCACTTCACGACACTCTACAGGTGGGTGCGCTACAGGCAGGACGGCAAGTACGCAGCCGGGGCGTCTGACCTGCCCTCGGCAGGGTGATCGGGGGGTGCGGGAACAAGTGAGGGTCGCCGAGGCCCTGGAGGCGCGACTGCAAGAGCTGGATCGGGTTCAACTGATCCAAAGTTAAACGAAAGGAGGAGATCGAGATGGTTGTAATGCACGAGGATAAGACTGGCCGCCGGCTACTCGGCTGGGAGGACTACTGCATCGCCGACTACGCGATGATCCCAGACGTCACGCTGGCCGCGCTTCACCGGTATGTCGAGGAAGGATGCCCGACCGGGGATTCGCTTCGCGCGGTGTTGGTCCATGACCTGTTCTGGGCACTCTTCGCCGCTGACGCCCAGAACCTCCCCGTCCTAAAGCAGATATGCCTGCTGATCCACAACTACGCACCGGCGACCTGCCACGGGTCGGAGAAGGCAGTTGACGAGTGGATTACAGTGGGTGGATGCAGGGGCTGGGAGGCGCAGCAGGCGCGGTTCAGGGAACAGCAGGAGGCCGCTGATGTTGTGTAATCAATGTGAAGAGTCAGAGGCGATGGTACTCGTGCGGGGCACCGTGACTGACGACGAGATCGGGCTTTGCTACGGGTGCGCGGACAGGGTTCGCAGGACAATGACGGACCTTCAGGTCATCGGGCCCGTTGAATCGCCCCAGGCCAAGGTCGCGTGGGCGAAGAGGGAGATCAAGGAGTCGGTTTGTGCGATGATTGACGCACTGTCGCTGCCGGAGATCCTGCGCGGCGTTCCCTTCTTGTGGCTACCCTCTGTCTATATGCTGAACGAACTCGCGGAACTGCGCCTAAAGGCGGCGCGCCCGCCGCGGGAAAAGGAGGCAAAAATTGGAGGCTGTGACAACATTGGAGCTCGTGGCGGAGGGGCAGGCGGAGACTATCTCGGACGAGGAGGTAGTCCTGCTGGTTCTACGGACTCGGGAGTATGAGAGCGCGGCGCGAGACGCCAGGAAATCGGCCGAGAAGGAACTCGAAAAGCGGCTTCGCGCGCGCTCGGGAAGGGCGATAGTCGTTGACGATCTGATCGCTTCTCTTGGGCCGGGCAGCAGGACGGAATACGACTACCCGGTGTTACTCGGACTCAGGGGACTTGACGGGGACTTTCCGATCCTTGAACTGGCCTTGATGAACCCGAGTGGCGCTTTCTTCGAGGCCCTGACTGACAAGTACGGCGACGCCGCGAAGAAGATCATCGCGGAGGCCAGGATCGAGGTCCCAGGTGACGAGAAGCTCAGGATCAAGAAGCGCAAACGGGGGAAGGGGGCGAGCGAAGTTGCAGAGAAGCCGCCGTCCGAATAGCGATGGGCAGAGAACCAGGCCGGGGCCGAACCTCGTCGGTTGCTGTGGGGCCATGATCCTTGGCGCGGTCCTCTGGGTAGCCATCATTCAAGGCGTCCGGTGGTGTCGTGTCGTCCTTCACGGGCCGTACGCTCATGAGTGCCTTGAGAACCTGCTCCTAATTGGCTTCGGGCTAGTGTTCGTGTTCTGGTGCATGTGGCAACTAGCGCGGCTCGAAGCGCGAGGCCGGTGTGGCCGGAAAGGCGTGAGGAAATGAGTGAAACGAGAGTCGAAACGATCAACAGGCTAGTGCGGAGTCTGGCGGAGAGGCGGCGTGCCTACGTCGAGATCAAGGGGCGTCGGATGCAGGCAGAGGCGACCTTCCGCCAGGAGAACTCGGACTTGTTCGAGGACGAGGTATCGCACGCGGGGCTCGTGGGCCAAACAGAGCAGGAGCTCAGGGACCACGCCCTCGCGGAATACCGGGACACCAAAGAGAAGGCCGTCTGCCCCGGCGTGAGCATCCGGCTAGTGACGACATTCGAGTACCCGCCTGGTGAGGCCCTGGACTGGGCGAAGGCGCGGGGAATCTGCCTGACCCTAGACGGGAAAGCCTTCAAGGACCTGTGCAAGTCGGACGCGAACCGCCCGGCGTTTGTGAAGGTCGAGGACCTTCCGCAGGCGACTATCGCAGGCGACCTGGACGCCGTGATTGCAAGGGAGACAGGCGGAGGCTAAGGTGATTTGGGCCTGGGGGTGACTTGCCAGCCAACCCCCAGGCCCGCACTTAGGACATAGAGGAGACACAAGGAGTATAACACGAAATGGCAACAGAAACAAGTCAAAAAGAGACGGCGCTCGCAACGTTCGGCGGGTTCGCGGTGGATGAGATTATCCCAAGGAAGCTCTATCGGGACCGCAAGTTCCGCGAGCACTTCAACGTCCTCTTTAGTGAGACCGTGTTCGAGATGGTCCCACCAATCTACCGACCGATGATTGGCATGGTCGTGATTGACCTCTCGGGCGAGACGTACCCAATCCCCGGCAGTCAGGATCGCGGCCTCTCAAAGGTCGCTATCTCCAAAATCGGAAACGAGAGGGGCGTATCCTTCGAGGCTCCAATCCAAGTATCGCCCCACTCCGATGTGAACAACTACGAGTTCTGCTGCTTTGCCCTCGGTCGCGCGTACGATGGGAACTTCCAGCGCGTCCCCGGAACCGCGCACTGGCACTGGGAAGTTGCGCTGGATAAGAATGAGCGCATTGGGATCAAGAAGGGCGAGAAGGACCCGAAGGCATATGCGCTTCGCCGGACGAGGGAAGAGAGGGACTATGCAGCAGAGTGGACAGCCACCAGGTCGATGCTGAGCGCGGCGCGATTCTTCTGCTCGCTGAAGACTTCCTATACAGTCGAAGAAGTGAAAAAGCCGTTCCTTGTCGCCAAACTCGTCCCGAACACGGACGATCCGGCAATACATGCGGCGATGGTTCAGAATGCTGTCCTCGGGGTTCAGATGCTGTATCCCGCTGCGCCCCTGCCCGCCGAGCTCGTCGCGGCCCTGCCGGTTGAGGTCGCCCCAGACCTCCCGAATGGCGATGAAGACCAGGAGGAGCCGCAAGCGACCACGGACCCCCAGAACCCCGAACCCCAGGCAACCGATGCCCCACCGCCGGTCGACGAGCAGGCGCCGGTTGACGCAGAGACCAGTGAAGGCGAACCCCTGAGTCTTGTCCATCCGACTCCGGCGGAACAGCGCCAGGCCGAGAAACGCGAAATAATCGAGGACCTAAACGCCTCGGTCGCTGGCGGACAACTTGACAAGGCCACGGTACGG
>Ga0315274_10012279_pt1 | contig 12224 bp, 10 predicted proteins | sample YL17G02_20_MG_FD_203700 | JGI IMG/M metagenome (GOLD analysis project Ga0315274, IMG submission 203700) | Sediment microbial communities from Yellowstone Lake, YNP, Wyoming, USA - YL17G02_20 | ecosystem: Environmental > Aquatic > Freshwater > Lake > Sediment | place: USA: Wyoming | collected... | reverse complement strand
GGCAATAGGCGATAGACAGATAGGGAGATCGAATGGGGAGATGAGGTGATGGAGGGAGTGCGGAACAACAAAATGCACCGTCGGCATTTACTGCCGTCAAGAATTATACCGGACAGGATCGTGGTCGGAAAATAATTCTTGACATTTCAAGAAAACTATAATATTCTTGAATCATGCTTAAAAAACGATACCGGTCTGCGAAACAAGTGGATGGAGTCATCGACCTTGAACGTTTAAGGTCAGGGCCTGCAAAGTGTATTGAACGAGACCCAACCCTATTCCTTGGCCTGACGTATCCTTCGGAAGACGTCAGGGCCATGCTCCAGGCATTAAGCCGACGTTTCTCAAAGGAAAAGGTAGAAGGCAGCGGGCTGATTTTAGCTGAAGCGGTTAAGGGGCTTGGCAAATCTCATGCGGTTCTGACCTCGTACCACCTTTTTGCTAATCCCGCACAGGCAAAGAGTTGGATGGAGAGCCTTGGTTATGCTTGGAATCCCCCCAAGGACCCCGTCATTATCATTAAGAAGTTTACCGATCAATATCTTCCGTTTGATTCTTTGTGGACGGTCCTGGACCAGGAACTTAAAGCAGGGTGGAGTACAGCCCACCCCCCTTCTCTTGATGAACTCCGGTCAGCTCTTTCGGGGAAGTACCTTATCCTTGTATTTGACGAGCTTGAAAGGGGCATCTCCAATATTGGTGAGTTTGCCAGGAGGAGTCAAAATCTGAGCTTTCTTCAAATGCTCTCGGAAGAAGCCAACCGTAATAGCCAGGTTACTCTTATCGCAGCTATTTACGACGGAACGGTTGAGCCAGGGGCAACCTTGAAGCGGGTACCCCGGATCGAGTTGCGTTTCCGTAGGTCTGATGATCGAGCCGCTATTGTTCGACATCGCCTCTTCTCCAACGCAGATTCGTATGATCAGACGGCAGCGGAAGCATTGATGCGATCCTATGTCAATACCTGGAATCGGCTTGGAATACAAACTTCTGACGATTACCTTTCAAAACTGAAGAAGGCCTTTCCATTCTTGCCCGAGCTGATTGAGCTTGTTTTCGAGCGAATCAGCGGAAGCGGTGGTTTCCAGGGCACCCGGGGCGTTCTCGGCCTTCTGGCCGCTATGCTCGATGCTTCCCCCTCCGGTTCCTATCTGCTCACGGCAGGGCACTGCAATCTTGCTGATAGAGCCTGCGCAGATCGGCTTCAGGATCTTGACCCGGCGGGAAACCTCATCAATTGCGCCCGGAGGAACTTCCAGGACTTAAAGGCACAACCCTATGCTGAAGCCCTTGCATCAGCGGTCCTGCTGGCAAGCCTTGCCCCTGGAGTAAAGGGTTTGACCCGCGAAGAATTGGTTAGACATGTCGCTTTCCCCGGCTTCGATCCTAACCAATTCGAAGCGTCACTCCAGGCTTTCCGGACTTATGGTTCCTATTTCCATGAGCGAGAAGGTCGCTTCTTCTTCGATCTCGAAGAGAACGAAAATGCCAAGGTTGAAATCGAAGCCATACGCCTTGGAGATGAGAAGGCCCGGGAGGAAATCAAAACGATCTGGAAACAGGATCTCTTTCACGAAACGCAGCAGGTCGTCATTTTTACCGACCCGGAAGCAACAAAAAATAGTCTCGATCAAATGCCCAAGAACTCTCTTCGATTTGTCCTTTCACCGAGACGGCTCTCCGCCTTTGAGCGTCATGCGGTTTACTTTGGATCCGAGATGAGAAATCAGATCCTCCTTTTTGAGCCCCGCGACGATACTTCGAACCATCTGAGCAATCCTGACATCCTATCTGCTGCAAAAAGATCGGTCGCTGCTGCCACCTTAGCCCCCACAGCGGGCACGGGAGAACGGCGCAGCCGTTATGAGCGCATCGCTGCCCAGGAGAGGAAGAATGTCAAAGATTTTATAAAGTCAGCGGGCCTCGTTTATGTGCGGGTGGAGAGATGGGATGAGAAACACGAAGATTCCCTCTTCGAGATGGAATCCGTTGGGCAGGCTGCCGAAAAGCAAACACTGATCGAATACCTCCGCACCCAGCTTTACCCTAGCCTTTTTTTTGTTGAACATCTGCGGGAACATCTCAAGCAGTTTTATGGCCTGACTATTGCCCAGGTTGAAAAGATTTATAAAAACACCCTTTGTTACCCTGTGCCGACCATGGTGCCTGACATCACTGACACCGTTGTCACTTTGGTGGGGGACCGAAGTCGAATCCTTGGACTGAAGCACGAGCGGAAAGATTTCTGCGGGGAAAACGTAACCCTCGGAGCTGGAGAATTGCCAGATGGCGTCTTAGCCCAACCCTGGCCTGCCGTCCCTACCCGGCCTCCAACTGAGACGCCTGCAGCTATTCCCCCGGATGAAAGCCAGAGAGAAGCTCGACCTTCGTTCTTCCCGAAACCAACACCCACCCCCGTCCAGACCATGGAAATTGAAGAAAGGGCGACTCCATACTGCCAGACAAGGAGCGAGTTGCGCCAGGCAGTGGCTGAAAAGCTCTCTGGTATTGAAGGAAACGCAATTCAAAGGATTCAGTTCCAGATATATGCACAATATCAAAACGCTGCCTTGTCAGACCACGCAAGCGCGATTCGCGGAGCACTTACCATGAACGGAGACTTGGTGGTACAGGTCGACCTCACTCTCCCCGGTCCCTTGGATAAAGTTCAGGCAGAGAATTGTTGTGAATCTTTGCCTCATTTTCCCAATGCCAATTATTCAGCCAGGATGCATGTTTTCCAGAAGGCTGTCCGGGAAACGATTCGACTCGAAGATGAGGAGATGGGATGACTTCTTTGCTCGATCGGACATCCCTCGATTTGTGGACCAAACCCGAGCCCCGGCTCCCGCACCTGAAAAAGTGGCTCCTCGGAGAGGTATGGACCATTGAGCGATTTAAGGAATGTGGTGCTGCTCCTGCGGAATATCTTAAGACTGGCGAAAAGATGGTTAACGAAAAAGAGGCATTGTTGACGGCAGCAGCCGACTCTTACTTCAGGGAGCTTGTAACCGCACAGGCTCCAGCAAGGACGATCGTGGAATTTTTCGATAAGTATCCAAATAGTTGCGTTGTCATCCTTGATGGTTGCTCGCTGAGAGAACTACCCCGGCTTTTAGAGCTGGCACAGTCATCGCGCCGGCCAGTTGTCGAATGCACTTGCGGTCGGTCTGCCATACCCAGTACAACCGAACATTTTATAAGCGACAGGCTTGGTTTAGCCCTACCTGCTGTTGGTCCATCCGAACTGGTATCGCGGCATGAGCTAAAAAATCACGGCATACGTTACTATTTTTTCCAAAAACCGAACGAGTTTCAACATATTTCAGAGGAGCCTGGATCAATTATTCTCTGGCACCGGTTTCCAGACTTGCGCTTCATGGACAGTACGGCATCGAGTGCTGAAATGTATGATGGCATCTGGGATACCCTGGGAATGGTCTGGAAAAATACGGTTCAGGCTTTGCCCGCCAAACGCTGCGTGCTGGTGACGAGCGACCACGGTTATGTTTTCTTTGGAGCGGGCCTGAGTGATACAAATCTGGAGCAAGTAGACCGCCCCTTGCAAGGCAAGCGCTTCAGGCAATTTTCTGATGATGAACCCTTCCCCGAGGAAGGGACGCCAGGGCTTTTTCTGGATCAGTCGCGTCGCATGGCAATTCTGGAAGGACGCTGCCACAACCGACCCCAGGCTCCTTCTCCATCCAAATCGCTGTATAGACACGGTGGGTTAAGCCTGATGGAGGTCTTGACCCCCTGGCTGGTCCTTGGACCAATGGAGTAGAAAATGAAACGAAAGGTTGGAACCCTTATCGAGGACGAGGTTCTTAAACTTGCAAAGCATCGTGCTTTCGAAGAGTGTAGGCCCTTGAGCGGTGTGATTCAGGACGCCATCGTCCTTTATCTTAGCAACAAGATGCCAAGCCCAAAAAAGAGGGAGAATGCCTACCGCCTTTTTTGCGAGCAACCAACGCGGATAAACAAAAAGCAGTTCAAAGAAATCCTGGAGGAAGACGTTTGGGATCAATGAAGTTCAGAATCCAGGAGTCAGAATTCAGAAGACAGAATCAAGAATTGGGAGGTCCGAAGCCGGAATGAGAAAACCAGCAAAGAACTTTGAAGAGTTGATTGTGTGGCAGAAAGCGCATCAGTTTGTCTTGAGTATTTATAAGGTGACCCGTGAATTTCCTCAATCCGAGATCTATGGATTAACATCTCAACTTCGACGGTCTGCAGTGTCTGTCCCTGCAAATATTGCAGAAGGTTTCAAGAAAAAAGGCAAGGCTGATAAAGTCCGCTACTTGAATATAGCACAGGCGTCTTTGGAAGAATCCCGCTATTATTTAATTTTGACAAATGACCTGAAATACACTGATTCCTCACAGCCTATGTTGCAACTCGTGGAGGTAAGCAAGTTATTGGAGGCTTATTCCCGTTCTATTCTGACTTCTTCATTCTGAATTCTGGCTTCTGGCTTCTGGCTTCTGTATTCTGATTCCTAGGCGGTGAGCTTGTTAATGAACCTTGATGATATTTCAAACGGCAGTCTCTGCGTCATCGATACCAATGTTCTTTTATATGCTGAACAGGGCTCGTCCCGGCAGGCCCAGAGGCTGCTCAGACGCTGCTCAACAGGGGAGCTGATCAGCTTCATGCCGCAGACGGTCTGGCTGGAACTCACTCACAAGTTGATGCTGGCTGAAGCCATGATGCTGGGAAAGATCTCTGGTCCCAATCCTTCCCGCAAACTCGCAAAACAGCCCGATCTCGTACGAACCCTTGGACTTTATAGGGATAAAATCCTGGCTCTCGTAGATTTGGGAATTGGGTTTGCTCCCTGCACCAGGGAAGACTTCTTTGAGGGTGCGCTCAAATTCCAGGAGAAGTACGGTCTTCTCGCCAATGATTCCGTGATACTGGCAATTGCTTTAAGGCTGAAAGCGGATGTGCTGGTCAGTGCGGATACTGCCTTTCAGAAAGTAACTGAACTTAAAGTAGCTATGCCCTCGGATATCCATTAATGAATGAAACTCAACACGGTCCCCGCGCCATCGAATTAAGCTTCCCTATCGTCGAGATTAACCGGCTGGCCGTGCCGGAGCGAAATTCTTTCAAGCCAATCTATCAGATGCATAAATGGTTTGCCCGCCGGGCTTCCTGCGTGTTCCGGGCCATCCTTCTGGGGTCTTTGAAGCCTGCCCTCAAACCAGATGGGACCCCCACGGACCTGATGGAGGAGTTTTACAAGGACCATACAAACGATCCTGATACCACCGGAAAAACAGTACTTGATCCGTTTATGGGAGGAGGAACAACCGTCGTTGAAGCCCTCAGGCTGGGATGCAAGGTGATTGGGATAGACCTTAATCCAGTGGCATGGTTTATTGTCAAGACCGAGGTGGAACCCATCGATCTTGAATCGCTCCAATCCGCCTTCGAACGCCTGACAGAACGGCCGGTGGGTTGGAACAGAAATAAACCCCTTAGGGAAACGCTTCTTCACCTATACAGGACGGAGATAGAACCCGGTATTGAAGCTGACGTAATCTATACCTTCTGGGTGAAACATGCAATCTGCACAGACCCAAACTGCAAGCGACAAGTCCCCCTTTTTGAAGATTACATCATCGCCAAGAAAACACCCTCCATCCGTTACCACCACGATGTAACCTGCCCCCACTGCAAAAAGGTTTACGACTGGGAGATGGAAGTCGCTTCCCTCATCGCCGATCCGGCTATGATGGTAAATGCCTCCCGGGGGAGTGCCGGCGAAGGAAGGCCCACACAGGCATGGAGCTACTCCCCACAACCGAAAAAAGAACATGAAATAGCACGGGTGATCTGCCCGCATTGTCAAAAGCTTGGCCAGCCTAAGCTTAAGGATATAAAACCTAAGAGAAAACGAGTTTCGCTGACTGTGCTCTTTTGTCCAGAATGCGAGGCTGTTTGGCAGTGGCGCGGAGAACTCCCGGAGAAAGAGGTAACATGCCCGGCCTGCCGGCACGAATACGATCCCCGAAAAGGAAATATCCCTGCCAAAGGAAAGTTTCTCTGCAAGTGCGGCAATGTTGACAAAATTATCGAAAGCATTCGAAGGCTCCCCAAAGACCAGCGCCTCCCTGTAAGACCATATGCTATCGAGGCCTACCTGCGGTGTAATAATTCTGAGGAAGAAGGTGATGAAGATCCTCAGTTACCTCTGATTGGCAATTGCTCAAACTCAACTCAAAAAAGGCCAAAGATTAATGAAGTCCCCAAGACCCTGCTTCTTCCAAAAAATGGAAAATTTTTTAAAAAATTTTCTCCCTCCGACATGACCAGACTAAAACAGGCAGAGATCGTCTGGGAGAAACAAAAAGACAGGTTACCTTATCCTAAGAGTAAAATACCGATAGGAGAGAAAACAAAATCAGGGTTGCTCGCACACCACTATAATTACTGGCACGAGATGTTCTCATCCCGGCAACTTCTGGCCCTCTCTACGTTGCTTAAAGGAATTATGGCAGAAGCGAACAAGACGTTGCAGGAGATGTTGTTGTGTGCGTTTTCTGACTGTGCAGGGAGAAACAATCTTTTCTGTCGCTACTTCAACGACAGAAACACTATTCAAGAAATCTTTTCGCGGCATGATTACCAGCCGAAGTTGACAATCGCTGAAGGCAGTGTTTTCGGTAGCGAATCAATACGGGGTACGTATCCACAGATGTTTGGGAGGCTACTCGAAGGCAAGGAATTTAACAATAAAGCTTTTGACTGGGAGCGCAACTCCTCAACGCAGCCGAAAGAAACGTATATTGATACAAAAGTAGATGGTAACTGTGCAGCCCTTAAATGTCATAACTCGGCGCATGGCTTTCCTGGAAATATAGATGAGCCAGAATATGTAATAACCGACCCACCTTATGTGGGCAACGTGAATTATTCCGAGCTTTCTGATTTTTTCTATGTCTGGCTCCGATTGGTACTAAAAGATAGATATCCACATTTTGCCCCTGAATATACGCCGAAAGCTGAAGAGATCGTCGAAAACAGGACCAGGGGAAAAAGCAGAGAAGATTTCTTCAACGGTCTCAAAGAGGCTTTTTCCAGTATCCACAAATCACTTCCTGATGAAGGCCTTCTGGTTTTTACTTTTCACCACACAGATGAAGAAGGCTTGGTGTGGGAAGGGTTGCTCGAATCCTTGTGTGACACGGGTTTTGAGATAGTGTCCGTGTATCCTATTCACGGCGAATCCGAATCATCGCTCCATTTAATGGACAAGGAAAATATTTCCTATGACCTAATCCATGTTTGCAAAAAACGAAAGACATTGCCTGAAACTCGTTCCTGGGCGGGCATCCGGCAGGAGGTCAGAAAGAAGGCCCGTGCAGAGCTTGCAGCCATCGAGGCTGGCCGCTACGGGAAAGAGCCTTTAGGTCCTAATGATGTGCGTCTCATCTGTATTGGTAAGTGCCTCGAACTATACAGCCGCCACTATGGCAAGGTCGTAAACCATGAAGGGAAAGAATTCAGGCTCCATGAGGCATTGCAGGACATCGGCACGATTGTTGACCAACTCGTGACGAAGGAAAGGCCTCTTCCCCCGGAATTGGAGGATGTAGACCCCATCTCTTATGTCTGGCTGCGTGTGTTGCTTGACACCAAAATGGAGATCAACGTCAACGACCTCACAAAATCGCTTCGGGCTATGCGGGTCAATATCGAAGATCTGAAGAAAGAAGGGTTGATTATAAAAGGGAGAACCGGGCGGGGAAGATACTTCAAGGTGAAGCAGCCAGATGAAAGGCTAAACCCCTTGAAGGAAAAACTGGAACCATCGCTCAAACTACCAAAAGACCAACTTGTTCTTTTTGACGAGATGAATAGGCCTGTTATTCATTCGGTCAACCTTGTTGACCTGGTGCACCTGCTCATCGGTCTGGCCTGGACAGGGGAATCTGTCGCACCTTGGCTGGAAAGATTTTCCCACATGCGCCCAAAGGTGAGGGCAGCTCTTCATCACATACGTGACCGTCGAAAGGATTGGAAGGACCCAATCGACCGTATTCTGAACCTATTGGAAGGAACACTCTTTTCAAGAGATGAGAAAAATTAAAAAAGGTAGCACAGGCTTCCAGCCTGTGTCCAAAGTTCACAGGCCGGAGGCCTGTTCCACCAAGGAAAGGATAAGTCTATGCCGGGCTATGTGCTCATCGAAGAAAAAATGCTTAGACCCTATCGCCCCCAGGGGTTTGAGCCCAATCCCATAAGAATGGGGGTTCTCGACTTCATGAGGGAACTCAGACAAGAAGAATTTCCTTTTACAGGGGACCAGTCCAAACTGAGAATTGTGGGATTGGAAGAAGTGCTGTTGGCAGCAGGTCCTAACCTTCTGGAGGTCTCTCTTTTTGTTCGGCACACATTGACCAGCCGAGCCAACGAGATGGAAAAAAATATGGGACCTGTCCAGGTTATTTTCCGAAATGCCCTCAAACGGGCAGATGATTTCTGGTTCGAACCAGGGGCCAGACAGAGGATTACACTGAGACCTATCTTTGGTTCACCTGTTCCCTTCGTGAATGGGAGCGGTAATGAATGCTATCAAGTAGGATTTAACCTCACATGACTGAAAGAGCTGAGAAATACGAGAGCCTGTCATCAATAAAGATTAACGACCTGGTGAAGGTCCCTTCAAGACCGGAGCTGGGAATGGGCGAAGTGTTGCGGGTGGCTGACGTTGCCGGGATTTATCAAGCAGATGTCGTTTTTGAACTGCCGGAAGGCCGAAGGCTTGAAACTCTCCCTGTTGAGGTCCTTGCCTTGACCAGTGACCTCTGGGAACGCTTGACAAAGGGTGATACTGACGATCCGGAAACATATCGCCTCAAGCAGATGGCAGTGGAGATGGCCTATTCCAATAATGGTGGTGAACTTACTTCAAGTCGAGTAAATCTCCTGCCCCATCAAATTCTACTGGTTCATGACCTGGTAAGTCGAAATGATCGGCGCCTCTTGGTTGCTGACGAAGTAGGGTTGGGCAAGACCATTGAAACAGGAATGCTTCTCAGGGAGTTGATCGCCCGCGGCGAAGCCGAAAGAGTCTTGATTATTACCCCTGCAGGATTGACCAGAAACTGGAGTCAGGAACTTGAGGACTGTTTTCGTCTGCACTTTGAAATTCTCAACCACGATTTTTCGGACCACGGTTCAGCAACCTGGGAGAAACACCATATGGTGATTGCCTCCATAGATACCCTGAAAGTCCCAAGGCGGGTGCAGCGCCTGCTCTATGCACCGACCTGGGACCTTGTTGTGTTTGATGAGGCTCATCATCTTTCACGGACCCGGAGCGGCAACAAGACCACCATAACCCAGAACTATAGGCTGGCGGAAGCCCTTCGGGGTCATACGCGGGACTTCCTCTTCCTGACAGCCACTCCTCACCAGGGAAATGCTTACCAGTTTTGGTCCCTCGTTCAACTTCTCAACGATCAGCTTTTTGCTTCGCCCGAGGATCTGATTCACCATAGAGAGTTGTTATTTCGGGTTATGGTTCGGAGAACGAAACGCGAGGTAACCGACGCCAGAGGGGCACCCATATTTTGCAGAAGGCAAGTCTATACGCAAACCTTTGGCCTATCTCCACGGGAACGAAATTTTTACGAAAGGTTGAGTGATTACCTGCGCGAAGGTTACGATGCTGCAGGAATTTTCCAGAAGCGAACCACGTCAAAACAGCGGGCCATAGGCTTTGTGATGGCGACCTTTCAAAAAATCATGTCTTCGAGCCCTCGGGCAATTCTCCAGGCATTGAGAAGAAGGCTTCTTGTCCTGCTCACGAGAAAGCAGATCCGGATTGAGACCAAACGGCGGACCGGAGCCCGGGTCGCCGAAGAGATCATGGAGATCCAGGATGAAATGCTTCGCCTTGCCTCTGAAATAATCGGTCTCAATAAAAATCTGAATAGTGATGCCGAGGCCTATGTAGCGCGGGTGAGACGGCGTATCCTGAGAAAAATCGAAGAAAGTTATGAGACAACCAGTTGGTCTTTGGACCCGGACGAAGAAGCAGAGGATGGCGTGTTTGCCGAAGCCGATATCCCGAACGAGATTGAGAAGGTCCGGGATTTGATTACTTTAGTGCCGGAAGGAAGAGACAGGCGCTTTGATACGGTGGTTCGGGCTGTAAGTGAGCTTTCTCGCGCTAATCCGAAGGAGAAGTTTATTATTTTCACTCAGTACCGGGATACTCTTGAGTTTTTACGCCAGGAATTAGGAAGCATTTTCAGTGCAAATCATATCGCCACGATTAAGGGTGGACCTCTCGATGATAAGATTGCTGCCATGGAAGCCTTCTGGGAGGAGAACGGCGCGCGTTTCCTCATTAGCACTTCAGCAGGTGGGGAGGGGATTAACCTGCAAGTAGGACGAATTCTCTTCAATTATGACCTTCCGTGGAACCCTATGGCTTTAGAACAGCGCATCGGCCGTGTCCATCGTTATGGCCAGAAGGATACAGTTCAGGTCTACAACTTGGTGGCTGAAGATACGGTTGAGGAACGGATTTATGGTATTCTCGATCAGAAGCTCCAGGAGATAGCCCAATCCATCGGCAAGGTGGATGAATCGGGATATCCGATGGAAGACTTTCGCTCTGATATCCTTGGATATCTTGGCAGCCGTCCCGATTACCAGGATCTTTACAAAAAAGCCTTAATGGAGAGGGATTACCAGCACACCGAGAAAGAAATCCAAAGGATGATTCAAGAAGCTGTCAGGGCGCAGGAGGTCATCAATTCTTTGGCACAGGATTTGAGCGGGTTTAATCTTGAGCACTTTAGAAATCTTGAAGGCCATTATTCTCTGCTTGAGCTGGGTGAGTGGGTATGTAACTCTATCCTCAAACTGGGAGGCGCTGCCATACCTGACGGGAACTTCTGGGCACTTTTAACCCCGGATTCTCTAAGACAATCGTATCATCTTTCACCGCGCTACGAAAGGGTCTGCTTTGACCGGGAATTGGCCATGCGGACACGCAACTGTGAGCTTGCGGGCTTGGGACATCCCCTTGTAGATGCCCTGATCAAGGAAGTTAGAAAGCCAGGATTTCAAGGAAGCATTTGTGGAACGGGAGAAGCTAAACACATTTATGCCCACTACCTTTTACAGTACAAGGATAGCAACGGTCACATGAAAGGCCGGACCTTGAACTTTCTTTACGATACCGAGGCAAAAGAAGTGAAGATCTTAAAGCGTTTTGAACCCCTCAAAGTGGCTGGTGAGAAAAAGGACCGAGATCATATCGATTTTTCAAAGGCCAGAGAGGGAATCGAAGCGGCACTTCAAAATGCGATTATTGAATGGTTACCCGACCGCCAATCCCGAGCCGGCCTGCAAATCAGTTTAGTTGGATTGCATACGGCAGACTGATTTGTTTCCTCTAATTCTGGGTATAGGTTCTCTAACTCAGGGCGATAAATTGACAGTGTGTGGTGGATCAAGTATCGCCCAAGAAGGATTGGATCGTATGCGGTTGCCACAAGATATTGCGAATCTATTGGCACTTTGCCTAAGAAACCTTATTTGGTATAAAGACAAAATTATTGCATTTCTTAAAGAGTGCGATGTGCCTGAGTCCGTGTTGCTATTTGCAAAAAGGAATAAGAACATTCCAACCCTGCAGCTAGTACCGATGGTTCTCGAAGAGCTATATACGAAGGGTGATGATGGGTATAAAGCTGCGAAGAGAATGCTTACAAAGATCTATTATTGGAAGGATATACACACGGTATACCCCCTGAAAGAAAAGACGAGGCAATAAAGTCACTGTAAGCGCTACAAAAGGCATATAAAACCTATATTGCACAGGAACAGTTTGAACGTGAAAAGAGATCACAAGTTGAAAGGGAAGATCGCATTCAGCTAACCGATGAGGGGAGCTTGAGGGGTCACCATGAAGGCAAAGCTGATAAACGAGCTGCATGAAGAAAAGGTCACCCATTAAAACCTTTTATCCTTCGAGCTATCTTGACAAAATTTTTAACAAAGGGTGACAAAAATTTGTCAGTTGGAGATAATCTTCGACCATAGATATTTTTAATTCTTTCATAATTTTAAAAAGTTATAAAAATACGATTGATGGCACAATATTTGCTTCAAAGAGTTACAGAAATCATTACTAAGAAAAGGATGGCAATGTTAGATCCTATAGCCAGAACAAACAAAACAGTGTTAGCAACATA
>Ga0315274_10012277_pt1 | contig 12229 bp, 6 predicted proteins | sample YL17G02_20_MG_FD_203700 | JGI IMG/M metagenome (GOLD analysis project Ga0315274, IMG submission 203700) | Sediment microbial communities from Yellowstone Lake, YNP, Wyoming, USA - YL17G02_20 | ecosystem: Environmental > Aquatic > Freshwater > Lake > Sediment | place: USA: Wyoming | collected... | reverse complement strand
TTCCCGAACCCCTGAACTACTGGGACAGCCGTAATTCGTACCAGCAGTACTTTGCCGTGCCGGAGTATAAGGTATTGTGGCAAGGAGGGGGAGGAAGCTCCGGCCAGCGGGAGACGCAGAGCAAATTGGGATTCGCTTTTGCGCTATTCAACCAAATACAGGCGACTCACAGCCACATTTTAATATACGATAAGGATAACGTCCTGCGCTATGTCGACACACTTAAGAAATTGTGCCTGGCCCCCTCTGACATGGGCAGCAATTACCAATTGAATCATAAAGAGATGCAACAGTTATTGCGTGACACATTGCGAGTTGAACGCGGCAGTATTCTCGAACCCATTCGCGTTATTGAAGTAAGGCCGTTTTTTGACAATGGAAGCAATACGGAGGGGGTCAGGCAATCGTAATAAAGTATTTAAGAAAGAAAAATAGGTCAATTCCTCACCGCTGATAAGCCATATGACAATATGCTGAACGTGGGTGACGGATCGGTGAGCCAGGAACGAAGGAGATTGAGGGATTGGCTGAGCGATGATCAAAATGCTCAGAATTTATTCAAATGGGTTTTTGGACAATGTAACAATTGAACAATTGACCCCCTGGTCTTTCCTGATTTATTCAGAAGATCAACCCATTCATAAGAAATGTGTTTGACTTTTGGAACAACTTGGTATTGAATTATTCTTGGGAGGCGGTGGCAATAGGACAGCGGTTCTTGGGTTCATTGCGTCTGTGGAAAGTCATTCGTCATGAAAAGTGTCAATTTTCACCTACGTCCCTCAAGGCCTTCGTCATGAAAAGTGTCAATTTTCACCTACGTCCCTCAGGGCCGTCCAATAGTTTTTATCTAATTGTTATTGAATCAGAATATAAGAACCGTCCCCAAGATACAAAACTGCGGGGCCTTCTTACATAGAGCGTTTTTGAAATAGGGCGGTTTCAGGGAAATCCAATGCGCGATATGGTGGTCGGGCAGATTGGAGAGACAAATGGGATTCCATATTTCAAGAGTCCAGATAATAAACTTTCGTAATTTTAAAAAATTAGATGTTCGTCTTTCGGAAAAAGCAGTAATTGTTGGAGAAAACGCTTCTGGGAAAACTAATTTTATTTATGCGCTCCGCCTCGTCCTTGATCCCGAACTTCCTGATTCTGCACGAAAGCTTACTGAAGAAGATTTCTGGGACGGGTTGGAATCTCCTATGAAGAAAGGTGAGGAAATCACCATTACCATCGACTTCCAGGGCTTCGAGGACAGTGAATCACTTCTTTCCATTCTTTCTGATTACCAAATACCCGGTGCAAAAACACCCACAGCACGAATTACCTACAAATATGCTCCAGAAGTGACGCTAAAAAAGAAAACTGCAGAGCAAGAAGTCAATTATGAGTTTGTGGTTTACGGCGGAGATGATGAATCACAGACATTTAGTTATCAACAGAGGAAATGGATGCCTTTGCAGGTACTCCCGGCTCTAAGAGATGCGGAAACAGACTTGAGCAGCTGGCGAAAATCACCACTCAGACCTTTGTTAGAGCATCTCAAAGTTACCAAGGAACAACTCGAACCCGCAGCTAAAAAGATTGATAACGCCACAAGGGAAATTACAGGTTTGGTTGAGGTGAAGAACCTTGCCGAGGATATAGAAAACCGTTTAAAAAAAATGATTGGACAATTTTACAGTGTATCCCCTACTTTAGGAGTCGCTGCGACCGATTCGCTGCGTCTATTACACTCCCTTAGACTCTTTCTTGACGGAAATAGGCAGCGAGCTATTGGTGATACTAGCCTTGGAATTTGCAATGTCCTCTACCTTACCTTACTCATTCTTGAACTGGAACGGAAAGAATCCATGGGGGAGAGGGCTTCCACCATTGTAGCCATTGAGGAGCCAGAGGCACACCTTCACCCACACTTACAACGTTTGGTGTACCGGGATTTCTTACGGCGGGAGTCTCCAATCCTATTGACAACACATTCACCAAATATTGTGAGCGTTTCTCCAATCCGCTCCCTAGTCCTCATAAGAAACTTGGGGGGTAACGAAGGATGTAAAGCAACCTCAGCAACCCTAGCTGAATTAACTGATATGGAGACCCAAGATCTGGAGCGATATCTAGATGCGACTCGCGGAGAGATACTATTCGCCAAAGGAGTTATCCTCGTTGAGGGAGCTTCAGAGCTTTACTTTATTCCTTCGTTCGCGCAACTTCTCCGCAAACCGCTTGACCAAAGGGGTATTTCGGTATGTAGTGTACATGGAACAGACTTTCTTCCGTACGTGAAACTCCTCAGTGATAAGGCTTTAGCATTACCTTGTGTAGTTATCACGGATGGGGACCCTCAGACAATGAAGGAAGACACGATATATCGTGGGGATATAAGAGGGCTTAAGGTTGCAACATATCTTAGGCCAGATCGCAAGAAGGAAATGGAAGACTTGGTAAATGATAAGAAATGGCAAAGTATCGATGAGCTTTTAACCGGTTTCGGTATTTTTGTCGGCAATAACACTCTTGAGTTAGATTTGTGCGACGAGAATTATGGGGATGAAATCCTGCTAACCATTAAGGAATTGGGCGCTGGCAAAGCAAGACAGGAAAAATTAAAAAGGGCTCTTGAGAATATAGGAGCTGAAAACGACTTAGAGAAGAATGCATATATTCTCAATTCAATAGAATCTATCGGTAAAGGACGATTTGCTCAAAGGTTATCAAGTAAACTAACAAAGGACAGAATCCCAACCTATATTAGGAGTGCAATCGGTCACATAACTAAGCAGGTGGACAGTCTAAAATGATGTCTTACTTGGAAAGAGAACTGTCCAAAGTTATGAAAGATAAAAAGCAGCGCGAGGCCTATTTTTGCGAGGAGAGCTGCGTCGTTCAGGCAGGCCCAGGGAGTGGTAAAACTGCAACATTGACCTTGAAGATAATGAGGCTATTGAACGAAAATATTGTACCTCCAAGAGGTTTAGCATGTGTCACTTTCAATAACGAGGCTGTTCGTGAATTTAAGAATAGGTTACGGCTCTTGGGAATGCCTCGGCGACCCAATATATTTCTTGGAACGGTCCATAGTTTCTGTCTCAGCTGTGTAATCAGACCGTTTGCCGGGTCATTCCGCCCTGACTTATCATTTCCAATTCGAGTTGCGTCGGATGGTATTCAAAGGAGTTGTTTGCAGAAGGCAATGGATAAAATAGGCATTAGACGACCACCTTCGGAATTTCGAGTTCCTTTTGACAAGTACCGGCGCACGCATCTTGACAGAACTGCAGAAAGCTGGAATGCCGACGAAGAATATGCAAGAGCTATTGAAATCTACGAGACCAACTTGCGTGAGGGAGGTTATCTTGATTTTGATGATCTGGTCCTCATAGCTTTGGCGATGATCGAAAAAGAACCCTATATCGTCCGTTGCATTTCTTCACGTTACCCTTGGATCGTGATAGATGAATATCAAGACTTGGGATATCCATTACATCGCATAGTGCTCAACCTGTTGAAGAGCGGTGCCATAAAAATATTCGCTGTTGGGGACCCAGATCAGTCCATTTATGGCTTCACCGGTGCTAATCCTAGATATCTTCAAGAATTATCTGCACGGAAAGAAATTGTTACTATTCACTTGGGTCTAAATTATAGGTCGGGCAAGAATATTATTGACGGCGCCGGAGTGATACTTGCCCCGGAGATACCAAGGGACTATCGCGCGAGTCGAGGTGATACTGATCCTGGCGAGATATATTTTTACGAGCGACCTGATGGCTTGGAAGACCAATCAGTGTTCATTTGCGAGAAAATTCTGCCAAGGCTGTTAGATTCTGGATACGAGGCTAAAGAGATCGCTGTTTTATATATAGATAAAAACGATGCAGGTGTTCTCATTAAGTCTTTAGAGGAAGCCTCCATTCCATATGCAGGAGAAAGAGATCAACGTTATAGGCGTAGCCCAGTTACCCGATGGATTGAGGACATGACTCAATGGTGCTGTGGTATGCGGGGAGGTAAGGGAGTTCCGTTTTCAACCATCTGCAATTTTTGGTTCGGACTCTTAAAAGGCGGCGGTCAAAGAGTGGCTGAGGACAATGAGCTTAGCATGGCACGAAATTATTTCAGAATAGTAAGTGATCTGGAAAATGTTGAAGTGCCTTTCAATGAATGGCTGTCACGGTTTGAAGAAGGGTTATCACTTAAGAAATTGCTCTCTCTTAACGAAAAATCTCCCGACGAAATAGAGGCCTTGGATTCCATGCTATCAGCATGCTCTAAAGGCGGACCATTGGCGGGCTGCACAGTAGCGGATATAGCAGGATGTGGAGCAAATGCCGACAGAGTCTCTCTTACCACACTTCACAGTAGCAAAGGACTTCAGTTCGACGTGGTGATCATCCCTGGCTTAGAGGAGGGAAGGCTGCCATCGTATTCCGCAACAACAGACGAGGCCATACGGGAAGCTCGACGCACCTTCTATGTGGGGTTCACTCGCGCAAGACACCTTGTCTACCTCTTATATTCCGGCTGGTATCGATTTCGACGTTATGTCTTTGAAAACGGACCGTCGCGCTTTGTCCTTGAGCTGCAAAAGGCACTAGGTTTCACTGAAGAATAACGTTCCGATTTAAAATCACTGAAGACTTCACGAAGGAGCCTTCATTTTCGCAAATCCCGCCGTTCAAAAAAAGCCATGTTGAGGTTTTCACCTACAAAGGGTGGAGATTAGATAAGCCCAAGGGTTGAGGATCTCCGATAGAAAGATTGCATCACATTTATATTTGGGGCACGTTAGGGGATCGACCTCATATATCTTTTGAATCAGCCTTGCCCAATTCTTTCGGTATTCTTACAACGTCCCGCCGGCCTACTCCTGGACCTGAAATGACGCTGCGACCACCCGTTTTCGGGATCACCTGTATCTGCGCGCCAATACGTTCCTTGACAGCCGGAACGTGCGATATTATGCCGATCAGTTTGCCGGTCTGCTGTAAGCCAGCGAGGGTTTCCAATGCAGTTTCGAGCGCATCTTCATCGAGGCTGCCGAAACCTTCATCGAGAAACAGCGAGTCGACACGGACATTGCGACTGGCCATCTGAGAAAGGCCGAGGGCCAGGGCCAAGCTGACGATAAAGCTCTCGCCGCCCGAAAGATTTTTCGTCGATCGAATCTCGCCTGCCTGGTAGTTGTCGATGACATTCAGTTCCAGGGGCTGCGATGCATCACGGATAAGCAAATAGCGATCTGTCATCTTCCTGAGCTGACGGTTGGCGTGAGCGGTCATTATCTCGAAGGTCAGGCCCTGGGCAAAGTTCCGGAATTTCTTGCCGTCGGCCGAGCCGATAAGCTGATGCAAGTCGTCCCAGCGGGAGCATTCGTTTTTCTGGGCGGCAATGATCTTTATGCTTTCTAACTGTTTTTCCCTCAGTTTTTCATTTTCAGTCAAACTCTTCGTGATGCCACCTATAGCAAGCCTTATCTTTTTCAGATCCGAATCACAGGTGCTGACGCTTTGCTTAAGCATTTCCAGGGGCTGCTCCGTCAGGTTCTTCTCACGTTCAGTGGCCAGCGCCGTCGTTTTGTCCTCCCGGCGGGCGTCCAGTTCCGTTTTTTCCTTTATCAGAGATTTTTCCCGGCCGTCCAGCGTTTCCCGCTCTTCTTCACTCAGGCAGGCAGACAGATAGTCCTCCTCGTCGGCAAACCCGGCTTGTGTGATGCGCGCGGTCAGTTTCTTATCCGCCTGCTCCAGTTCTTGCGCCCGCGTACCTGTTTTTGCGGTCAGCACTTCTATTTTCTCTTTCAAGGCACTGATCTCTTTATCCGCTTTCCCGTATTCTTCGCGCGATTCTTCAAAGGCTTGGCCCATGCCATCCACAGCGTCGGCCAGGCGTTTTTCCTCCTGGTCGGGACTCTTGTCACCAAAGCGTTCCCTGCGTGATGCACTCTTGGATTCGTAAGTCCTCATCAGATTGTCACGTTCTTCGTGTCTGGCCGCCATTTCCTTTTCGAGGCTCTCCAGGAGGGCCTGATCCTTTTCTATCCCGCTTTTCTGGTCATTAATCGTTTTCTCTCTAGCGGTTTTCTCCTCCAGTTTCTTCTGCCATACATTGTGGCGCGTCTTGAGGCCTTCCAGAATGACATCAAGGTCTGTCGAAGGAATCTGCTTTACCCCGAAGGGTTCGACATCGTTCAGAACCGCGGCGCGAAGGTTGTCCGTTTCTTCCCCCAGGCTATCGCGATCCTTGCACAACTGCACGTATTGCAGGCCCGATGTCTCGAGGTTAAGCCTGATATCCTGGACTGCCTTGCCGGAGCTGTCAAACTGCGCCCGTAAGTTCTCTAGGGCATTCTGCGCGGCCTTCTCTTTTTTGGCGATACCGTCGGCCATAGTGATGATCAGGGAGATTTCAGCCAGCCTTGCCTGTGCACCCGCCAGTTCTTCACGCACCTTCCCGGTGCGCGCTTCGGGTGCTGCCTCGATAGCCAGGCGCGCCAGAGCGTCGGCGCATGCCTTTTCGTCTGCATCCCGTGCGGCCTTTTTATCCTCCATCTCTGTTCCCATATGCAGGATTTCCGCCGCCACCCCTGCCTGTTGGGTTTCCAGTCCGCTCAGCTCATCGGATGTGTTCTTGAATTTGATCTTGGCATTTTTCAGAGCCGTTTCCGCAGTGTTTAATGGCGGGACATTGCCCCGGGCATAGGGATGCTCGGTGGCGCCGCACAGCGGGCATGGCTTGCCGTCTTCCAGCCGTTTCCGTTCTTCTTCAAGGTCCCGGATGCGGCTCAGGAGTAACACCTGTGTTTCCAGGCTGCCAATATCCTTCTCCAGAAGTTCTTTCTTACTAGCAGCTACTTTTAGCTCGCCCGCGAGTCTCTCCTGACCGGTTCTCGATGTTTCAAGAGTCTGTTGCAGGTACTCCAGCGCGTGTTTTGTACCGTCAATACGTTCAATCGTTGCGCCTGTCTCGATAAGAAGCCGTTCACAGTCTTTCAGGGTATCGCTCTCCTGGCGCCAGTCGCTGATTTCACGGCCTCGAAGCATGGCGACAAGCTCACCGGCCAGCCGCTTTTGCTCATTTTGCCCCATCTCGACTTTCTGTCGGGATTGTTCGTGAGCCTCTTCGCGCTTTTTGCTCTCGACTAAGACGGACTCCTTTTCCCTTGCCGCCTTGGCAACCGCTTCACAGACAACGAGATGTCTTGCTTCGATCTCGCGCAGCGTATCGAATCCGCGAGTGATCACGGCCAGGTTTGTTAACAGTGCGGTATCGGCCGCGTGTGCAGACTGGTAGTCAAGGATCGCTTCCAGGTTGGTCAGTGCCCCTTTCAGGGCCTGGGCAGCATTTTCTATGCTGACTTTATATCCCTCGCTCTGCCTCCCGGCTTCCGCCAATGCCTTATCCTTCTCTTCCAGCTGTTTTTTCTGTTCGCTCAGCCTGGCATCCTGTTCACGCACCTTCTTGATGACCTCAGCTTCCGCTGTCTGCCGGCTCCGGGCTTCGTTCAGCGCCGTTTCGGCGGTCTGTTTCGCTCTCAGCGTGTCGGCGGCCGCTCTTTCCTTTTCCGGCAGCGCAACCGTTGCGTCTTCAAGCTCCTTTGCCTCCGTGTTTTGCAAGGTACGCAGGGCAAAGGCGGCCCTGTAATCTCCTTCCAGATTGAGGGCCTTGCGGCACCTCTCCAGCCTTTCTGCTTCGGACGCAAATGCCCGCCAGCGCTGGTCGAAATCCCGCTCCTGCTTATTCAGCTCAGATAGATCGTTTTCCAGCTTGGCCATTCCCTCACGCCACAGTACGGCCTTGCGGAGATCCTCGAGCTTGGTGCCCAGTTCCGCCTCAAGGGTCAACCTTTCTTTCAGGCCGGTTTGCAGTTCCCTTTCCTCATCTTCGCTCAAAATCTGGATACCCTTCAGCTCCGCCTGCAACAGTCCAAGCTTGTCCCACTCTTTCGCACGGCGCTCATGAGCTTTTATCGATATTTGGCTGTAGATTTCGGTCCCGGTGATCTGTTCAAGGATGGGCGCCCGCTCATCGGGAGAGGCCTTTAGAAATGCAGCAAATTCGCCCTGCGCAAGCAGCATAGAGCGGGTGAAGCGCCCAAAATCCATGCCCGTGGTGTCCTCGATGAAATCACCAACCTGAGTTATTTTTGACTCTAAAACTTTGCCGGTTTCCAAATCGGATACTTCCTGCCTTGCTGGCTGCAGTTCACCGTCGGGCCTTTTTCGGGACCGGTGCTGGCTCCACTGACAACGATAACGACCTTTCTGCGTCTCGAATGCAACCTCGGCAAAGCACTCCCCCGTCTGGCGCGACATGATTTCGTTGCTGCTTTTTGTCACCTTGTCGAGTCGTGGTGTCCTGCCATAAAGCCCGAGGCAGATGGCATCCAGGATGGTTGTCTTTCCCGCGCCCGTGGGTCCAGTGATGGCGAAGATGCCGTCAGACGCATAGTCCGGATGGGTGAAATCAAGTAGCCATTCGCCCGCGAGTGAATTCAGGTTCTTGAAGAGTACAGAAAGTATCCTCATGCGCTGGTTTCCTATTCAGCCATCGGATCTGATTCATTCAGGGATACGACGACTTCCTGATACGCACTCAAAAGCGCGGGGTGTTGATCCTCCGGGATGTCATGCGCCTGCAGGCAGCGTTTGAACACATCTGTCACATCGAGGTTATCAAGCGTTTCCTCTGTGTCCATGCTGCTCAATGCGCGTTCCAGGACCCGGTTGTTCTTGACGCGAAGAATCTCGAGACTCGTACCGGTAATGGCCTCATCCAATCGCTCGCGCAGGTTGCCGGCGATCTCATCACCTTCATAGACGATTTCCAGCCAGGCATTGCTTGTGCGGGCCTTCAATTCATCGATGCCTCCGGCAATGGTCTGCCAATCTCCCCGCAGGGTTTTCAGCTCCTGGAAGCGGGGCACAGGAACGTTCGTTACAGTAGGGGTATTTCCAGAAAACTCCACGAGAACCACGCTCTTTTGCTGCTCTGCCTCTCCGAAGCCTATGGGCAGGGGCGAACCGCAGTAGCGGATGAACTCCGAACCGCCCACCGCCTGCGGGACATGAAGATGTCCCAGGGCAAGGTAAGAGATGCTCGCGGGAAAGACATCCGTCCGGACTTGCGCCAGGGAACCAATATACAGTTCGCGTACCCCATCGCCGTCAACGGTTTGGCCGCCGGCAGCGAAGAGATGCCCCATGGCGACAATCGGGATAGGCTTTTTCAGTGGGGCCCGCTTCTGTTCCGCTGCATCACACACGAGACGGTAATGGGTCCTAATTCCTTCAACGATTTTTCTCTCCTTGTCCTCAACACTTTCACCGGCCTCGGCGGTGCGGATATCACGGTCACGGAGATAGGGGATGGCGCAGACAATAAGCCAGGGCCCCTGATCCAGCCCGGGCAGCACGATCACTTCATCTGCAGGAGAGTCGGATGCGCACCCCACAACGTGGACATTCAAGAATCTCAAAAGTTCTTTGGGCGCATTCAAGAAAGATGGGGAATCATGATTTCCTGCCGTTACCACAACATGGCGGTTGGCGGCAGCAGCCACACGGCATAAAAAACGATAATAGAGCTCCTGCGCATGATTGCTGGGCGTACTGTTGTCAAAGACGTCCCCCGCCACAAGGAGCACATCGATATGCTCACTCTCAATCAAACCGGATAGCCAGTTCAAAAAAGCCTCGCATTCTTCATATCGCTTGCGGCTATAAAGCGCCCGGCCGATGTGCCAGTCCGATGTGTGAAGAATCTTCATGGATATCCTCATCTATTGCCTCTATTGCTTCTGGGCAATGATTTTTTCTATTATGGTTTTGAGCGTGGGGCTCGTTTTCCCGTTTTCCTGCGCCTTTTTTATGATTGTCGCTATGACGGTCGGGTTCTTTATGGCATGGTCACGCTTCTCTATGCAGAATCCATCCCTGCACTCAGTGAGGCAACCTTCAAAATAATCCGGCCCGATTTCCTCGCAAAGAGTTTTTTCAAGCTTATCTTCAAAGCAGGCGAACGTATCCTTAACCATGGCAGGCCAGTCCTCGGTGGGCTCTCCCATCAGCCTCAAAAGGCGATGGTTATCTTCCGGTTTCGGATTGTTTTTCCCATGCCTGTCACTATCCCAGACAATATATGTCGGGATTTCCAGCTGCCTGAAGATTGCTGCAGGCCGGTCTATGCATGTTTTTCCGCCGCACGGGATGACTGAGAACCCCTCGCTTTCCAGCTCAACCCCTATTGTCCCCTTTGCCACACCGAGGATTGCAGCCCGGTCATCTTCACCTTCAACCAGGACCGCTACGTCAGCAAAGAACCCTTCACTCATCCAAGGGGTCATTATCGCCGTAAGCCGTGGGGACAGGGTTGTTCCGGTATACTTCTCGCCTTTGGAACCGTCAGCCTTCCATACCGCCTCTGCCACTTTGTCGAGGTCTGTCCTGATTATCTTTGTGACTCTGGGCTTTCCACCCTCACCTTGCTTTTTTCTCAAGAGCCGTATCTGATTTATTCTGTCAATCCCGACAAAAAGAGGGGAGTGCGTGGCATAGATGATTTGTGTCTTATCTGCGACACCGGGAGTCTTCCCAGTTGCGAGTTGGAGCAGGATTTTCGCCAGGTGCCTTTGCCGGTTAGGGTGCTGGTAAATCTCCGGCTCCTCTATGGCTATCACAAGGTCCGGCAGTTTCGTTTCCTGCGGCGTTGCAGGCTCCCCTTCCTGTGGTGCACCTGATGCGGGCGTAGCCTGGGCTATGGCCAAGTGCTGAAGCATCGTCAAGATGAAGGCTCTCTGGAGCCCGTGGCCTACCCTGGTTATGGCTGATGAGTAGCCGTCCTCCATTAGCTTGGCTATCGCCTGCGGAGGTGGGAAATCAACATCCCCCGTCTTCTGCCATAGCAAGTTTACCTTCGTATTTGGCACAAAAATCTCAAGGGTCTTTGTCATCTTCTCTTCGAGGGTGCCGAGCTCTGGGAGGTTCGCAGGGTCCATTATCTCCTTGTATCTGCGCTGGGTTTCTTCTTTGAGATTTACGAAAGTGGCCTTTTTTGCTATGACGCTCCTTACCACGAGGTCCATCAGGTTACTAAAGACCGTCTTTCCTTCAGCTGAGTCTTCTGATGCATCTCTAACTGCAGGTATGAACAAGAACCTGGTGAATTTCCCCAGGTAGCCCTGGGCCACCTCTTTGAAACCAAAGAACTGGCCGTCATCCCTCTGCCTTTGGCACTTTTCAGGATTTGCCGCTTCCCATGCTTTTAAGTTTCCACTGACTGCCTGCAGGTTCGACCATGTGGACAGCGTTTCATAACCAGGGGTTGCCCTAATTCTGTCGTAGGCTTCCTTTGCCGTCTTTCCCCTGTCCTTGATTTCGAGGCCGTCACGGATGGGCTGAAATGCGCCGTTCCGAAGCGATGCCCCGTGATATTGCCATGAGACTTTCCCATTTTCCCATGTGAAGACCCGTTCCACGGTTAAATCCTCTCCCTGCATGTAATTTTCAAAAAGGGCCTTGGCCTCCGCATTGAGACCTGTGAACGTAACCGTAATGACCAGTTCCTTGCCTGTCTCCCCGTTGTAAAAATCATCGGCATCAAGCTTAGGGGAAGGATCGTAGAACAGGGCAAACCCCTTGAGAAGAGTGGATTTCCCCGCTCCGTTGGGACCCACCAGGGCTGTCAGGTCCTCACAGTGCAGCGTCTCATCAAGAACTGACCGGAAGTTCTTTTCATGGACGGATTTGATAATCATTCTTCATGTCCCCTCTCATGCAAAGAATACGGATGACTCTAAGCGCATTTTCGGACACTGTCAAGGAAAAAATGTATTTTAAATTAAACACCGGATGCGGATCCCACAATAGGCATTGTTGGGAAGAAGGCGAGGGGGACGTCCATAAAATTATAAATTTCTGCTTTTATTATAGTGATCTATTTCCCTGCGGGGACAAATGAATCTCATCCTCCCCTGCCTTCTTTTCCTGTTCGGGAAAAGGCGATGAATCCTCGTTCTACATCAGTGCTTATTAATACAAACGCAACAAGAAGATTATCATTATGAGGAGCTACACGATGAAGTAATCTCATGATAAAACGAGATTGCCACGCCTCCGTGCCGAAATGCTTATTCCGCTGAATTCGGCCATCTATTCCGATGGAAAGCGGCCACTTGTTCCGATTGAAACCGGCCACCCTCTGTCGGAGCGAAGCGACGCTGGTGTGATGA
>Ga0315274_10012273_pt1 | contig 12232 bp, 10 predicted proteins | sample YL17G02_20_MG_FD_203700 | JGI IMG/M metagenome (GOLD analysis project Ga0315274, IMG submission 203700) | Sediment microbial communities from Yellowstone Lake, YNP, Wyoming, USA - YL17G02_20 | ecosystem: Environmental > Aquatic > Freshwater > Lake > Sediment | place: USA: Wyoming | collected... | reverse complement strand
TGTACCCCATTTTCACAGGGCTGGCACTTTCATTGTAAGGAAAGTGCCAGCCCCGTCCTGGCCCCTTTTAACGAACCCGCTGGCCCTGGTTCCCCCTATTTCCTGTCCCCCCCGTGATACGCTCACGTCCGTCACATGCGTTCATCTCAAGACAATACAGGTCACAAACTACAGACCTGACAGGTTTGGCCCAGGTGTACGGGGGTACTCGCCCGCACTCACCCACAACCTGTCAGGTCTGTGAATTGTTGCTCTCGAAGGGGGGTTATGCCAGTTCGCGGCGCGCGGCTTCGACGATGCGGCCAATCTCTCGGGCCAGCGCTTCGTCCATCGGCTCAGGTTGGTGGGTGTTCAGGATACGCCTGACCTCCGCCACGGCGCGCTCGCCCGTCGAGGTCTGTCCCTTTGCAGGACCGCCGTCGGCGAAAGCCACTCTCCCAGGGCTGTGGTTCACATACCCCATAGCTCTTGACGTTCGTGCGGTTTGAGAAGTGTGCCTATGATCTGGCCCGCATTGACAATGCTAGATGGCAGAATGGACCGGACGTAACCGCACGTCGGACACAGGACACGGTCGAGTTCATTCCCCCAAGGATCGCGCACCACGGAAATGGGCTGGTCTTCTTCCACCCAGTCACCGCCGTTCACTGAATACTCAGCGAGGCCGCTCTTGCGTGTGCGCACGTTGACGAACCTGAAATGCCCTCCCCTTACCCTGATCTCCGTCTGGGGCTCGATCTGGCCATCAATCATTCCGATCCATTTCATCACGTTCAAGACACCCCGCACCGAAGCATCTACGGAAGCCTCGGCAAGCGCGCCTTGACAGAGCGGCTCCGGGAGAATGGCGGGTTTGCCCGCGTCCTGCGCCCATGCGACAAGGCTGCGATCGTAGGCCCATTCGTCTCTCCGAATCTGTGCTAGAGGGAAGCCAAACGCTTCGGCCATTTCTACGGTACGGGCCTGGACATCTTTGTTCGCGCACGGTGTTGCGCACATGAACTCCATACCATCTGGCTCGTTGGCGTGAAAGTCAATCACATAGTCACACAGCGGAATCCCCTGGGTCCAAATGGTGTAGGCAGTGCGCTCGCTCAGCGTTCCCTGCGGGTCTCCGGGGAATTGGGCGTTGACGTTTCCCCCGTCCTGGGGGATAGTATGGTGCTGCGAGCGAAAGCCATACGGGTTGAGGGGCATCGCACAGATGATCGCCCCATGTAGTTCTGCTGGATTGATGATCTCATGGGCGATGCGCCGGCACACCTCAATGCCTGGGATCTCACGCCCATGGATCGTAGAGCCGATCCACAGGGTTGGACCAGTATGTGCTCCATTCACCACGACCAGGGCGATAAAGATTTCGGCTGCATCTGCCAGAGGTTCGCAGATCAGCTTCCCAAGCGCCAGGCTGCCCGGTTCGGCAGAAGCTGTCCCAGCAGTGAGTGTCGTTTTCATCCTTTCTCTCCCTCATTTCCCGTGCTACGATCTGTACACCTGGGTCCATAAGGTCTCTTTCGGATGTGGTTCAAGGATCGCGCCGACAATCTGGCCCGCGTAGACGGCCTGTTCATCGGTCATACTGCGAATGTAGCCTTCAGTGGGACTGAGTACTTCATCCAGCTCGGTTCCCCACATGTCGCGCACGATGCCGATCAGGTCGCCACGTGACACGTATCCGCCGGCCGTGGTTCGGAAACTAATCAGACCGCTTTTGCCGGCCCTAAAATCCACCAGCCGGTAAGTGCCACCTGCACCGACCAGCTCGCTCTGAAGTTCGATCTCACCATCCACCATGCCGATACGCTTCATGACGTTGAGCACGCCGCGGACCCCGTGTGGGATGGATGAACGCACGTAACGATCCCGGGCCTTTACCTCGCACAAAAAGCCGGGTTTGCCGCTATCTTGAGCCCACCCGATCAGGCTGCGGTCGTAGCCGAACATATCGCGAGTAAGCTCGACCAGCGGAAAGCCGAAAGCCAGCGCGATCTCCTGTGACCGCGCCATGATCTCTGGGTCCTTGCACGCAGGGAGACACATGAATTCCATGCCAATAGGTGTTGCCGCGTGAAAGTCAATGGCATAATCGCAGTAAGCGATTCCTTCTTGCAGGATAACGTGGGCCGCTCGCTGGCTGATGGTGCCTGCTGGATCGCCAGGAAACTGTGCGTTCAGGTTCACAGAGTCTACGGGGGCATCTGACACTCGGTGGCGCAGGGCGTACGGGTTGAGCACGGTCGCCCCGACAATGGCACCACGCAGAGTGTTGGGGTCTACCACCTCGCGAGTCACCCGGCGGATGACCTCGATGCCGGGCACCTCGCAGCCGTGAATGGCTGCCCCCAGCCATAGCACCGGGCCATCATATACCCCGTTGACCAGGATGAGCGGGATGAACGCTTCCCCGCCATCCGGCAATGTTTCCAGGAAGAGTTTGCCAAAACCGATTTTTCCTGGCTCGACAGTACAATCGCCCACGGTCAAGTTTGTCATACTTCCTCCCACATCTTGGTCCTCTCACCTTGTCCATCTACGGCAGGACTCGGGCTGCCCGCAAGCGCCCATGGGCCCGAAAGGACTTGAACGCTTCCGCGTACATCACGCCGCACTGCAACCCTCGAAAACGCCCTAGCACGGCAGCCCGGTCTATGAGCCAATTCTCTGGTTGCCCACTGGCCGGGTTTATCCATCCATCGTACTGGCTGTGATGAGCGTCCAGCATGCGCATCTTCTGTGGCCAGTTCTCCGTCACGTCTACATATTCGTCTGGCAAGAAACCATGGCCGGCCTCTGCATCCACAAACAGCACAGGCACAACCCCTGGCAGGCGCACACTCCCTGTTTTCACGGCGGCACTACGGGCTACATAGCTGGCATCTACAGCCAGGCGGCTTGTGGCGACGTGATCGGGGTGATAGTCTTGGGGTGGGTGCGTGACGATCAGGTCGGGCTGAAATGAGCGGATGACCTCTACTACGACCAAACGTGTCTCCAGATTGTCGGTCAGCATACCATCGCAAAATCCTGGCCAGAACGTCTCCGCCCCGATGACAGCCGCGCTCGCGGCGAATTCCTCCTGCTGGCGTTGGACCAGTTCTTCCAGTGATTCTGCTTTCCCTCCACCCCGACCGTCGGTCATTGAGCAGATGCCAACCGCGTGTCCTGCAGCAGCCAAACGCGCCAGGGTTCCCCCACAGAAGAAATCCATGTCATCAGGATGTGCACCAATAGCCAGAGCCCGCATGTCTTACCTCGATGAAATCAACAAGCCCTCGTGGTCAAATCCGTTGTCAGCGCGTTCGGGCCTATTGCTTGTAGCCTCCGATGGCAATGCCGCGCAGTGTATGCCGCTGCGCGATGAAGAAGGCGATCAACAGCGGAGCCATCGAGACAAGCGACATAGCCATAAGTTTTCCCCACTGTGAGACGCCAGAATGATTGCGGGCCTGAAAGCCTGCCAGTGCCAAAGGTATGGTAAACTTGTCCCGGGTGTTCAGATACAGAAGCGGCCCCATGAATGAGTTCCAGTGGCCGGTGAAGGAGAAAATGGCGACCACGCCCAGGGCAGGCAGACTGAGGGGGATAATGATGTGCCAGAAGATTCGGAAGTAGTTGCAGCCATCTATCTTGGCGGCGTCTTCTAGTTCTCGGGGGATGCCGAGGAAATACTGGCGCAGCAAGAAAATGTAAAAGGCGTCACTGGCCAGCCACTCCGGTACGATCAGCGGCTTGAACGTGTTGATCCAACCGAGTTTGGTGAACAAGATGTATTTGGGGATCAGAGTGATGTGAAATGGTAGCATCACCGTGCTGAGCACAAGCAAGAAAAGTATCCTCCTCCCTGGAAAGCGCAGGCGGGCGAAACCGTAGGCTACCAACGAGCACGACAATGTCACTCCCAGCACATTCATCGTCGTCATGACGATCGTGTTGCGGTAGTAGGTCAAGAACGGCATCTCACGGAAGGGATCGATATAGTTCTCCCAGCGGAACTCCGCGGGCCACCATAGGGGTGGGAAGATGTCTATCTGCCAGGCAGGCATAACGGAAGTGCGGATCATCCAGATGAGCGGCACGACAAAGGGTAATGACCCCAATGCCACGATAGCATAGAGCGCCGCCCGGCCGATGTACTGTCCTGGCTGTGCTCGAAATCTCCGTAGGGATGCATGCATCACGTTCATATTCTTTTTCCCCTCAGTCGCGCGGCATACAAGCAACCTGGTAGTAGCGGATCTTCTCCTCATCCCATTCGATGCCCAGGCCCGGGCGATCTGGCAGGTGAATCAAACCATCGCGAAATTCAAGCGGCGCGGCAACCTCGTGCGTCCAGCCCAGATCGGGATAAGTCTCCACGATCAGGCCATTCTCTATGCTCGCCACGAGATGCGCGCTGCCATGTCCACAACTGTGTGGAGCCATGGGCAGGTGATAGGCACTGGCCATAGCGGCGATCTTGCGCCATTCGCTGATGCCGCCACATAGCCCCGGATTCGGCTGGAGGATATCCGCAGCCTGAGCAGCGATAATGTCACGAAAGCCGAAGCGGGTGAACTCATTCTCTCCCATGGCAACGGGAATGTCCAATGCGGCTGCCACCTGCGCCGCGCCACGCAGGTCGGTCGGCGGTACCGGCTCCTCGAACCAGTATGGCTCATATTCGGCGATGGCGCGGCCGAAACGGAGTGCCGTCGGCGCATCCCACGCCCCATTGGCATCCACCATCAGATCAACACCGTCGCCGATGGCGTCCCGCACAACCCGTACCCGTTCGACATCTTCTCGCCACGGCACACCTCCCACCTTCATCTTGACGGCCCGATAACCCATGTCCACGTAGTGCCGCATCTCATCGGCCAGATCGGTCAGGCTTTTGCCCTCCTGGTAGTACCCGCCTGCAGCGTAGGCGGGTACGGTATCGCGGTAGGCTCCGAGTACCTTGTATAGAGGCTGCCCCAGTGCCTTGCCTATGATGTCCCACAGGGCGATATCTACGCCGCTCATCGCGGCGATGATCTCCCCTTTGGCGATAGGCCGCCGCCAGCCACGGAACATCTTGTGCCAGATTCGCTCTGGGTAGAAAGGGTCCTCGCCTACGATTACATCCTTCAGGTAGGTCACAGCCAGGTCCTTGTATCCACCCTCCAAATCAGCGCCGATGAGGCCCTCATCGGTCGTGATTTCGAGGATAGATAGAGTGCGCGCTGCAGTGATGCTGATAGCGCTGCATACCGGCCGCGCCAGAGGCGGGAGTTCGATCCAGATGACCCGCACATCGGTGATTTTCATGACACGACCCTCCTCATTCGCTCTCTCCCTCGTAATACACCCACCAGTGTGAGGTGCGGAAACTCAGTGCCGTGAAGACCATGATAATGACAAAAAGCGCCCAAGCCAGCGCCGAGGCATAACCAAAACGAAGTTGTATGAAAGCCTTCCGATAAAGGTAGAGCACGTAAGTCAGAGTGGCATTGTTTGGTCCTCCCTCCGTCAAGATGTACGAGACATTGAAAATCTGGTAGGAGCCGATGAAGCCCATAACCAGGCTGAAGAAGATCGTGGGGGTGAGCATCGGAACTGTGACGTGGAAGAAGCGCTGCAGACGCCCCGCGCCGTCAATCATGGCCGCCTCATATAACGTCTCTGGGATCTGCTGCAATCCCCCCAGGAAGATCAACATGCTCCCGCCGGCGCTCCACAACGACATAATGATGATGGCCGGCATGGCCCAGGCTTCACTGTGCAGCCAGCGAGGGCCAGGACGGACACCGATCACTTCGAGGGCTGCATTGACCAGGCCCAGATCAGGGTGAAACATCCAGCCCCATAACCTGAGCACGGCGACGCCGGAGATGACGGCGGGCAGGTAGTATATTACGCGCCACATACCCTGACCACGCAGATTCTGGTTGAGTGCCAGCGCGACCAAGAGGGCGAACGCCGTATTCAACGGCACGGAAAAAAACGTGTAATAGCTGGTGACGAACAAGCTCTTGTTGAATAGGGGGTCCTGGAACATCTCCCGGTAATTGTCGAGACCCACAAAGCGGGTAAAAGATATGATGTCGGTGTCCAGCAGGCTGAGACCCAGTGAGGCGGTCATCGCGGCAGCAACAAAGATCAGAAAGCCAACTGCCCAGGGAAGGATGAACAGGTAGCCAAAAAGTGCCTCCTGCGTGTCCAGTGAGAGGCGCCAAGGCCGCCGCCACGCACGCAAGGCACGCAGGAGATTGCTCATCCCGGATGCGTTCTTCCCCATTGTCATCCGCCTCCCATCGCAGGACAGGCATGTGGTGAGATGTAGCCTTGAGAACCCGTCACGGTATATAGGGCCTTGCGGGGCACCGTCCACCCTGGCGGGTGGACGGTGCCCGGCGCCACAATCGTCATTTCTGCGCAGCACAGCAGGCCCATACGATCAGCCTGCCCTCAGTGCCTCGTTCAGTCGCTTAGCCGCCTCCGCCAGTGCATCGGCACCTGCTGTGCCGTTGACGATGACATCATCAACCACTGGGGCGAGAATCTCCGTAGCTTTGGCGTGGTCTTTGAAGACTGGGAATAGGATGAGTTCCCCAGCCTCGACGGGTGCACCGAACACTTCGAGGTTCACCTGTTCCAGGGAGGGCCAGTTCTGGCGCAGGATGGTGTACCACTCCGGCAGCATGGAAAGTCGCGGCGGCTGTTTGGCCTCCGCGGCCATATACCCGCGCAAGTACTCTGGGCTGACGAAGAATTTTACCAACTCCCAGGCTGTATCCGGGAACTTGGTGCCCTGATATATCATCCAGGCATCATCGCTACCCAAAACGGCTCGCCCCTTGGGTCCCTTAGGAAATGGAGCTACGTCCCAGTCGAAGCTCTCGATCCCTTCCGCCCAGTAACGTAGGAACCACGAGCCATCTTCGATAGTAGCCACCTGTCCGGTAGTCCAGGGTGGGCTCCAATAGTCCTCCATCTGGTCCGTCTGTGGCCAGACGTTGTCATCCCAGATTCTGGCCCGGCACCATTCGATGGCTTCCTGCGCCTCGGGCGTGTCCAGCGTGCAGTGGGCACTATCCTCCGGGTCAATGAAGGAGCCACCGAAGGATCGGAGGTGCACTTCCATGCGTCCCCAATCGCGCACCTGGCCGTAGCCACCCCACCGGATCATTTTGCCGCTATCATCTTCCTTGACGAACCTCGACATTGCCTCCAGGTACGTGTCGTGATCCCAACTCTCATCCGGATAGTCCAGGCCCACCGCGTCGAACATGGTCTTGTTATAGTACAGCGCCAGAGTGGCCTGGAATTGAGGTATGCCGTAGTGGACCTTGCCGTCCTGTGTCCACAGGTGGTTCCACAGGATGGGGGAAAAGTCCGCCACGGTCTCTGCTGAGAAATCGCGTTCCACATAGGGCTGTAGATCTAAAAGCTGGCCTCTCTCGGCCAATAGGGGCATCCACCACCCACCGCCGTCAAACACATCCGGCGCGGTGCCTGCGGCGACCATGGCGAAGATTTTCTCGTAGAATTCGGATGGCGACGGTTCGATAGTGACTGTAGTGCCTGGATGGTCCGCCATGAATTCAGCTATGATTTTTTCGTTGAATTTCATGAGGGGCTCTGGAGCATACATGACGGCACGGATACTCGCAGGCTCGACCGGCAGTGTCGCAGGTACGGTAGCCTCACCCTCAGCCGGAGCTGGAGTGGGAGTCGCTGGCGCACAGGCGGAGAGAAGCAATGCATACCCTGTGACCGACGCCGACATCGCCAGGAAGCGACGGCGACTAATACTGGATCCCATTGTAGCGGAGTTCTGCTCCTTCATGATCTTTCCTCCTCAAGATCAACAGTTCTGGAGATAGGATGGCAGCGCGGTGTAAGTAGCCCGCTGCAATACCTCCACACGTGAATGTGTGCCGAACACGGTCCGCCGGACAAGACTGATCGTCTTTATCACCTCACCTCCTCCCTTGCATTTCCTCCTCTCACACCTCCACCCAGTACACCTCTGTTGAGCCCGTGCGGGCGGAGTCGAAGATCACACCACTACCATCGGGAGTAAAGCGTGGGTGGGGGTGAAATGGCCCGTCTCCCCAATCGACGCCGGTACGACAGAGAACCTGGGGCTGAGGGTCCCCTCTACGAGCCACCCAGAGGCAGGAGCGATCCCGATAGTGCTCGTCGGCAACGAAGCGGTCTTCCTCGGCATTGGCCGCGCTGTGGGCGACCGTAGGGCCGACCAGGACACAGCGTTCCTGGTTATTTTCTCTGTTGACGCTCCAAAGACCCTGGGGCTGGCGGCCGCCATAACAACTTGCATAGATTCGCTCACCGTTGTGAGACCAGAATTCATGCCCGACGGCTTCACTGGTGTTCTGCAGGAAGATGGGATGATTGCCGCTCCCATCCCGCCGGATCAGCCACATTCTCTGCACCTTGTACCAAGGGCCTTCGTGACCATAGAGGATGACGTCTGCATCGGTGGGACAGAACTGGGGATGAGACATCTCCAGATTGGCGTCCACCACAGGAGTCATCTCACCGCCCTCTGCGAGCACATAGCCGAAGGCCTTGTGGGGGAAGGCGTAAGGTGCTTCCTCGAAACGCACGTGTTCCCAATAGCGTTCATAATCCACGGAGAAGAGCACATAAGCACCATCGCCGCTGACACTCACTGCCCCCACCGATACCGCATCCGGCACGCGGCAGACCGCCCGCTCCTCCAGAGTGAAGATATTCACAGCACGGATTGTATTGGATCCCACCGGATAGAATACCTCGTCCCCAGCAGAACTGATCGCGCCGCTGAAAGGGTCCTCGTCTGCCGTTTCGGTGAGCTGTACACTCTCCCAGGTCCGAGTGTGCATGGCGTACAAGTTAAAGTGACCCTGGTCCCAGTCAGAGCAATAGATCAACCATTCGCCATCGGGCGTGACCGTAGGTTTAACGTAATAGAGGTGGTGTGTGGTGGCGTTGGGCGTGTCGGTAAGTTGCCAGACCTTATTCCCACTGATCGCATCCCGGAACGATCGTCGTTGGGGTGGGCATGTCTCACCCTTCACAGTGCTCCTCTCGACCTCTCACAACATCTGCGCCTGCACATGATCCTTGAGAGTGGCTCTTTCCTTCGTCAACAGGCACAACGGGAGACCACATCACACTTCGGAGCCTAGTATAACAGAATTTCGCGGCCGATTCCACAAAACTGCGCCAGGTCGGTGCCGGATTGGTGCCAAGTCCCACGTGCCAGCCCGGTGCTAGGATCGGGCCGGGATCGCCCGAATTTCCCTTCACCTCGATCGGTGCTATAATACTGGCACATGACTGTTCAAGACGAATTTCTCGAGCAGGTCAAGGACGCCCTGGCCCACCTGTACGACTACTCGTATCTGGATGATCACCCACTGGCCCTGCGCTATTGGCCCGACGCCGCACAGGGAGGCCCGAGCCGCGCCCAGCGCTTGCACCGGTTCCTGCTGGAAAGCATCGAGAGCCTGAACCCACCCACCGCAACCCCCAAGGACACCTCCCGCGCGCGTGGCTACCTGCTCCTGGCCTATCGCTACGTCGAGGAACGACCCCTGCCGGACATCATGCGCGAACTGGGAACCAGCCGGCGCCAGTTCTTCCGGGAGCAGCGCAAGGCCATCGCCATGCTGGCCGCCTCGTTGCAGGAAACGCTCCCGCCGCCCGCCGGCTCACCGGCGGAGCCAGATGACCTGCTGGCCACTGAGGCCGGGCGGGTGCTGGCCGAGGCGGCGGTGACCCCGCCGAGTGCGGCAGTGGACCCCGCCGAAATCGTTCAAGGGGTGCTCAAGGTCATCGGTCCCCTGGCGGATCAACGCGGCGTGGCGTTGGAGTGCACGCTCGACCAACCGCTGCCCCCGATCCACGGCAACCGCACGCTGCTGCGCCAGGTGTTCCTCAACGCGCTGAGCAACCTGATCACGCAAGCGGGCACCCAACGTGTGCGGCTGCGGATACACTCCCAGCAGCGCAACGTCACGGTCGAACTGGCGGCAGAATGCAGAATGCGGAATGCGGATTGCGGATTGCGGATTGCAGAATGCAGGTTGGATTCCCATACGCTGGACCTTGATCCTGTACGCCGCCTGGTCGAGATCGTGGGCGGGCAGTGGCACGGGCTCGAGGTGAGGCCCGCCGGCTGCGTGTGCCGTTTCGATTTGCCAGCGGATCGTCAGCAGGTCCTGCTGGTCATCGAGGACAACGAGGCGGTCATTCGGGCGTTCCAGCGCTACCTGTCCGGTACCCACTACCAGGTCGTGGGCGCTACGACCGGCGCCGAGGCCTTGCGCATGGCCCACGAGGTGCAGCCCACGGCGATCACGCTGGACATCATGATGCCCACTCAGGACGGCTGGGAGATCCTCCAGGCGCTCAAGGACGACCCTGCGACCCGGCACATCCCGGTGGTCGTCTGCTCGGTCCTGGAGGACCCTGAACTGACCCGTTCGTTGGGCGCCGCCGCCTACCTGCGCAAACCCGTCACCCAGGCCGATCTCCTGGCCGCCCTGGGCCGCCTGCCCGGCACGCCGTAGGGGCCTGCCCTTCGACTTCGGACCGCAGGCCCGACTCAGGGTAAGCTCTGAGGCGAATCGGAGCTCCGTTGCCGAAAGGATGAGGGCACACCCACGGCCTCCAGAATGGAGCGCAGGTAGGTCAAGACCTCCTCGTTCGTAAAACCGGTCCCGCTGGTCACGCACAGTTGGTTTCCTCCCAGCCGGCGCTCCTCTTCGGGCGTGCGCGTTTGCGCGGTGATCACCGCCACCGGCACGTGGCGCAGTCCCTCGTCCTCCCGCATCTGAGCCAACACACTGTAGCCGTCCATCTCCGGCATCAGCAGGTCGAGCAGCACCAGGTCTGGGCGCTGGCGCTGCATCTCCCGCAACCCCTCGCGGCCATCGTGAGCGCGCACCACCTCAATCTCGCGCCCCAGTCCCTGGGCCCCCAGTCCCTGGGGCCCCATCCCCCGCAGCATGCGAGAGAGGATGTGCGACATGCGCGGGTCGTCGTCCACCACCAGGATGCGCCGCACGCCCTCGCCCAGCCGGTCGAGCAGGCCCGCCAGCGCCTCGCGTGTAACGGGCTTGACCATGTACGCCACCACGCCCAGAGATTCCCCCAACTGCCGCTCCCCCACCAGGGGACACAGAACAATAGGCAGGGAGAGATCGCCTAGTTGCTCGCGCAAGGCCCGCATCTCCCCCCAGGCCCGCCAATCCGTGTTCCCAATCCGCATTCCGCATTCCGCATTCCCCAATCCGTCAATCCTGCCATCGTGTATTTCCCTATCCGTGGTGTTCTCCCCTCCCCGTGCCAGGTTGAGCACCAATGCCCGGGCACGCAGTTCCTGCGCCAACCTGGGGACCTCGCGGAGGTCCTCCACGGGCACGACCTGGTAGTCCTGCAGGCCGCGCTCAAGCATCTGTACGACCCTCGCATCCTGATCCAGGAGTAGCAAGGTCCGGCCACGGCCGGTGGGCACTCTCACCGGCACCTGGCCCCCGCGCAACGTGCTCACCCTGACCGTTTCGGCGTCTGCCAAGGGCAGCGTAAAGTGGAACCGGCTGCCAAGGCCCGGCACCCCGTCGCTCTCCACCCAGATGCGCCCGCCGTGCATCTCGACGAACCGTTTGCTGATCGCCAGCCCCAGCCCGCTCCCGTCCGGGCGCCCTCGCTCATAGCCCCATCTCGGGGCGTCCTGTGAGGCAACGGTACCCAGTTGGTGGAACTCGCGGAACATCCCCCCTTGCTCGCCAGGTGGAATCCCCACACCTGTGTCGGCCACCGTTACCCTGACCTGTTCCCCTTCCAGGACCGCCTGGACGGTGATGCTGCCCCGCTCAGTGAAACGCCGGGCATTGTTCAGCAGGTTGAGCAACACCTGCTGCACGCGGGCGCGGTCTATCAGGACCGCTGGCAGGTCCTCGGGCACGTCGGCTCTCAACTCGATTTCTCTCTCCCGCACCAGCGGGCGGACCATGTCCAGCGCTTCAAACACCACGTCGCGCAGCCGGACAGGCTCCCGTTCAACCCGCATCCGCCCGGCTTCGATCTGGGACATGTCCAACACATCGTCTATCAACTCCAGCAAGTGCCTGCTGCTGCGGTAGACCTCGCGCACGTCGCCCCGATACTCGGCCGGCAGCGGGACGTTCCCGTAACTCTCCGGCGATAGATACATGGTCTCGCTGAAGGCGACGACCACGTTGAGCGGAGTGCGCAA
>Ga0315274_10012271_pt1 | contig 12234 bp, 10 predicted proteins | sample YL17G02_20_MG_FD_203700 | JGI IMG/M metagenome (GOLD analysis project Ga0315274, IMG submission 203700) | Sediment microbial communities from Yellowstone Lake, YNP, Wyoming, USA - YL17G02_20 | ecosystem: Environmental > Aquatic > Freshwater > Lake > Sediment | place: USA: Wyoming | collected... | reverse complement strand
CTCTAACCCGACCGTGTTTATGCCGGATGTAGAGCATATGTCGTTGATGTAGACCTTTGAATAGAACTGATCGTTCTCGGACACCAGCAGCATTGGCGTGCCTTTTAGCTCGCCTCCGGATTCGCTCATTGGCAGCCACAAAACGTAAGGACCTGTCTGGTATTCGAATATGGTGCTGTTGCCCTGCGGGTACATCTGCTTCGGCTCGAACTGCAGCATGCCCACTATCTGCTTTCCGTCGGACGATATCTTGGATATGGCGCCGTACTTTCCGGGCAGGCTGTAGTCCATCAGTATGTAATCTACGCCGTACTTCCCTTTCAGCCAGGGCTCGTAATCAGTCCAGTTCTTCGGATCCGCGGTGAAAAAATGGGCCACCTCGTCCCTGATGCCGAATCCTCCGTCAGTGACGCTTGGCCTCTTGCCCACTGTCTGGAACCAGTAGCCGAAATCCCACCATGAAAGTATGTTGGAGTTCTCCGGGGTCTTTGTAGCCAGGTAGTCCATGGCCTCCTTCCAGTACGAATTGAAAACCGGGCCCATGGAATTGGTGTATACGTATGCGCCCGCGACATTCATCACAATGGTCAATGCCAAGAATATCACAAGCGGCACGGATACGTAGTTTATCTTGGACTTGAGGCCTCCCCCCTTTTGCATGATTTTCATCCTTAAGGCATAGTCTATGAGCTTCTTCATGAAATATGCCGCCAGCAAAGCCGCAGGCATTGCAAGCAGGAAGAGCAGCCTGATGTAGCCGAAAACCGACCATATCGAAGATAGCATCCATATTATTATGAATATGTATATGAGGTTTATCTTCCTCTTCTTGTATAGTGTTAGGCCGAATGCCAATGCCATTCCGGCCAATCCCAGGAGCATGAAGGCGTTTATGGATACCATGTCTGCGACGGAAGACAGCACTGGAATAACTTCAGCGCCATATTCCGCGTGCGTGGCCCCCACAATCTCGTTCCAGCTGCCTGGGTTGGCCTCGGCGACTGTGGAAAATTCGACGTTCTTTTCAAGGCTTATTACACGGCCTACCTCGGCCAGGTAGCTTGCCCCAACGTCAGTGACCATTGATGAGGCTAGGACCGCAAGAAGGCCTATCACTATGATGCCCGGGGTCACGTATTTGAGGTTTTCCTGCTTCACGAGCTTGAACCTTTCAGCGCCCAGCCTTATCAGGAGCAAGACCAGGAACATGGGTATTGTAGTGTACAGGCTGAACCCCAGGATATTTGGGTGGTATGGCATCACGAGCGTTGCAATCATCCCAAGCGCAAAAGGCACATAGGCCTTGGTCATCTTGCCCACGTCCGTGTTGAGCAGCAGCACAAGCAGCACCCAGATTGGCATGAGCAGGCTCAGGTACTGTATCCCGCCGCCCCACGTCTCTGTGAGCAGGAACATTAACACTCCACCCACTATGCCGCTCTTCCATGAGTTCCTTTTGTATGCACGTATGAAGAAGTAGAACAGCAGCGGCATTATCACGCAAGCTGTTGCCTCCTTGTCCAGCGAGCCCGCCGACGTCCTCGTAAGGAAGGCCGGCATGAATCCCATGAAGAAGGCGGCGAGCAGGCCCGCTTTGTTGTCGAACAGCTCCCTGCCAAGGAAGAACATTACCACTGCCCCTATTGCTCCCATTATTGCCGGGAACAGCAGGGCGAAGTGGAAGTAGTCCAGCCCGAGCATCCAGCCGACGGTGACATACATCAGCGGCGTGGAATAGAACGCCACGGGAGGCTGGGTGTACGGCGAAACGCCGAACGGGTAGTTCCTCATGAGGTCGTTTGCCGGCATCACGAAGTTGTTGTTCAGCACGGTCTCGCTCATCCTGTAGACAAAAAACTCGTCAATGCCCTGTATCTCGTCATATTTGTAGGGGAAGCTCCTGACCCAGAAGGAGACCAGAAATATGGCTATCAAAGGCAATACCCACCATAGCCTTGCGTATCTCTGCTTGTTTCCCAGATTGAGGAATTTGAGATTCATAAGCTTTAATTACTCTTACTCCGCTAATTTATATACTTTCAAGACATGACTTCAATTGGTTAAAAACGGGGTTTGTTAGCATGGAAGCCGTTGTGGCGCTTATCACTTTTGCCGCTGCTTTCCTTACGACAATCGTTCTGACGAGCTACTGGATAAGGGCGGCAAGGAAGGCCGGGCTCGTTGGCAAGGACATGAACAAATACTCCAAACAGGAGGTTCCTGAAGCCGGCGGGGTGGCTGTTGTGCTGGGCTTCTCCTTTGCGTTGCTGGTGTTCATCTTTTTCGAGACGTTTTTCCTCAAATCCAGTTCCAACATCATTCGGGTATTCGCAATCCTCTCGTCGCTGCTCATCGCCAGTTTCCTGGGATTCATCGACGACATACTTGGGTGGAAGATAGGGCTGAAGCAGTGGCAGAAGCCCATCCTGACCATACCAGCCGCCATCCCGCTCATGGTGATCAATGCCGGTATGTCGACCATGGTGCTGCCCATCATAGGCAAGGTCGACCTTGGGGTGCTGTATCCGCTGCTTGTCATACCCATAGGAATAATCGGCGCGGCCAACGGCTTCAACTTCGTGGCAGGCCACAATTCCCTTGAGGCCGGCATGGGCATCATCATACTCGGGACGCTTGGCTTCTTCTCGCTCGGCCAGTCTCCATGGCTTTCGATGATATGCTTCGCCGCGGTTGCGGCGCTGCTCGGGTTCCTGGTCTACAACAAATACCCGGCGAAGATATTCCCGGGCGACAGCCTCACGTACTCCATAGGCACGCTTGTCGCTGTTGTGGCCATCCTCGGCAATCTGGAGAAGGTTGCCATCATACTGTTCATACCGTACATAATAGAGTTCCTGCTCAAGCTGCGCAGCAGGTTCAGGGCCGAGAGCTTCGGTGTTCCGGACAAGGGGGACAGGCTGAGCCCGATGTACGACAGGATATACTCACTGCCTCATGTCGCCATGATAGTTTACAGGAAGCTGTTCCGCAGGAAGCCGAAGGAGTATGACGTGGTGCTGCTGCTCATGCTCTTCGAGCTGGTATTTGTGGCTCTCGCGCTGATATCCGTTTAGCTGCAGAAACTGCGCTCTGGGTTAATTCAAGTAGTAAATAACGAAATGTTTATAAGGTTTAGATTAATCTTTTTACTATGAGACTAGCAATATCGTCTGAAATTATAGATCCTACACTACCACAAACTTCAATGGAATTGGCAGAAACAGTAGCTTATAATAGATGTCAGCTGGAAACTGGAGAGGAACTATTCAAATCAAGACAAAGAGCAATTAGAGAAGCTTTTTATTCTGCCAAAAGAGGGCAATATGAGCATATGGAAGCTTTCTTAAAGGAAGCAGAAATCTATTCTTCACAAATTGCAATGCCATCGGATTCTGTTGCTAGAAAAATTAGAGGGATTTACCAAAGGAAGCTTGAATAATATGTAAATTCTGATGAGCAAGTGATTGCCATGGCTGCTCTTGTTGACCGCGGATTCTGTACAATTCGGGATGGAAAGATATACAGAAACTAATTGTTTTCTATAGAGAGCCGCCTGAATTTCGTTGAACAATGGATAAGCGAAAGCATAGTACACTATAGATATTCATCGCAGGCTTAAGCGGAAATCTGAAGCATTAAACTGAGGCATTAAACTAAGACGGCTCATCCGGCTTCTTCTTTTCCTTCTTGAGCTTCCTTTCATACCTGTCAATCCATTCCTTTGCGCTGGCAATCTCCTTTTCGCCGCTGCCTATGCCCGAGCTGTTGCCAACGCCCATTATCAGGACGCTGCCGCCTTTCTTCACGTCCTCCAGGCTCCTCTTTATGCTCTTCATAACCTCGGGGATTGCGTCCTTCACCGCCTTCCTCATGGGCATTATCGCCTGCTCCGGGCTCATCTTGACTATGATTGAGTCCAGTGGTATGCCTTTCTTGGTGACTATGTCCTCAATGTAGGTCCTCTCAACGCCCGGGCCGCCCATGGCAACCCCAACCCCTTCGGCAACGCTGCCAGTCTTCTCGCCTTCGAGCTTGGCCGCCGCGTCTATTGTTATGACCTTTATCACCTTGTTTTTCGCGATAATGCCTTCAGCCGCCCTGCCTGGATAGCCGAGCCTGCCGCCTGGTCCCTTAGCCCTGAGCACAAAGGCGTGCCTGCCCTCTATCTTGATTTCCGCCATTATTATATCCTCTTCAATCTCCTTTGCCTTTTTGCCCGCCATCAGCTCGGCCGCGACGAGCGGGCCAATGGCGTCGCCAATGGGCCTGCCGTAGGTCAGGGCCTCCGTCCCCTTGAACATGGCCCTTGCCACCCTTTCTATGAGAGGCAGTTGCATCTGCAGTATCATGGCTATCTGGAGGCTCTTGGTCTGCTTGATAAGCTCGACGTAATGCCTGACTATCTTGGCGATTTCATGGACGGTCATGCCGCCCGCAAGGCCCATCTGTATGCAAGCCTGCCTTTCTTCGCTTATGCCTGGCGCAAGCTTCTTCACGAAATACTTGAACCTGTTGTTCTGCGTCCTGATTATGTGGTCGAACTTTGACACCGCGCCGTAGGGGTCCAGGGATGCCGGTTCTATCACGAAGAACTCGAAGAACCTGGAAACCGATTCCTTCATTTTGCTGTCCGCCTTGACACCGATTCCTTTTATCACGATCTTCTTGGCCTTGACCGACATCCGCTCAAGTTCCCTGGCGCTCCTCTCGAGCTTCCACATCATCTGGGATATCATTATCCTCGGGTAGAACAGGAAGAATATCACCATGAAGGCTATCCATATCATCCATGAGAACACGTTGTCTCCGCCCCCGAACTGCAAAAGAACCTGGTCCATGGTCACCGCCCCGAATATGTTTATTATTTCCCTTTGTTTAAGTATTAAATATCAATGGCTGGTATATAAAGGGTGTGATTATGCTCGACTGGAAGATACTCGCCGCATCCATGATTGCAATCACAGTGGCATTGGTCCTGGTAGCGGACGTCTTCAGCGGCTTCGGCTTCCTTAAAGACGCTGCGGATGCTGTCAGCGACTTTTTCAGCTCCTCTCCTTTCGGCTTCCTTGCCCAGAAGAAGGCAAGCAGGCATGTTGTAATGACATTATTTAGTGAAAACCTTACCGTCCAGCCGGACGATTTCGTTGGCATAGACGCCGGTGCAATCAATATGAGCGGGTTCAGGGGCAGCATACGCATGGAATTCGGGAGGGGCATTGCCCTGCTGTCCGAATCAAGTTCCAAGCTGAGCATTAAAGTGCAGATTGGCGACGTAAGCATATCGGGCCTCAGGATTGACAAATTTTCCGCCACAGGCGCAAGGTTCAGGATTGAGCCGAACATGACGACCAGCAACGGCACCATCAGCTTCGAGGGATTCATGGGCTCAGGCCTTATCAGCCAGCAGGGCATTGAGTTGTCCGGCAACGTAACCAAGCTTACTGCCAAGATAGGCGAGCTGAAATGGGAAATGGGATGATGCAATAATGTCTTCCGCCTGGTTTCTGTGCTGGTTGCGGTCTTGGGTCCTGTCTTCAGTTAATTGGTGATGATTAATTCATTGCTGCAATGTCGTTGTCGCCTGTGTGGGAAGTGTGCTGATGGCTTTCTGATGGTCGTCATTGCTGATGGGGGGTAAGGCATGTTGATGAGTGTTTGTCATGGTCTTCGGTCCAGCATCTTCATCCTTGGTGGTGGCAGATGGCTGGTTACGGTGGACTGCGGACTGGTGACTGGATAAAGATGACTGATGACAGGAGACGTATGACTGGATATCATATGCAGAATCAGAACGCCCCAGAGAGGACTCGAACCTCTGACCTACCGGTTAACAGCTTCGCCTTCTAACGAATCGGGCGCTCTCCGCAGCCTTCCCTGCTTGCGCGGGGCAGGAACCTGCTGAGCTACTGGGGCACATAACGTTTTATATATTTCGGTGTCTTTTTAAACCTGAAGTTTATTGCTTTAAAAGGTGGATTTTCTGGACAGGTCATGGGTTCTGGCCAAGGAGCTTGAGATATACAAGCTGGGCCGCGCGTGCAACTTCAACGGGTGCGGCAGGTCGCCGGCCAAGAAGGTCGTTCTTTTCGAAAGCAACATAATCACGCACACCAGGAAGGAGCTTGCGTCTTTATATTTTTGCAGCAAGCACTATAATGATAACCTGGACTCGGTCATAAAGGCGCTGAGCAGCGGGTGCGGCCGCAGCGTGAGGATAGAGAAGGCCGTAAAGGACATGGGGGCAGGATAGCGGGACGGTAGCTCAATGGGAGAGCACTAGCCTGAAGAGCTAGGTGTTGTGGGTTCGATTGCATGCTGCCTCAGGCCGCGTGCCCGGGCATCCCACTCGTCCCATGGAAATTTAAATACCTGCCGGCTAATGATGACAGGTGAAAATATGGGCCGCATAAAGACCATAGGGATAAAGAAGCTGGCAGAGGAAATGGTAAAGGAGCACGCCAGCATTTTTTCAAACGACTTCAGCAAGAACAAGGCGGCTTTGCAGGAGGTAAGGCCGATAAAGTCGAAGAAGGTCAGGAACGTTCTTGCAGGCTACATAACGAAGAAAATCAAGGCAATAAAAAGATCCGGCTTATAAACCAATTCGGCCCAATATAGAAGCATGAAAGCGGGTGACATGGCTGAAAGGGCCCTTGTTTTCGACGCAGATGATAGCGTAGCCAGGGTCATCGCCGGCATGCTTGGGAAAAACAGGCATGAGGCCATAGTGCTGCGCGGCAGCAAGCCCGTTGGAGTGGTTTTCGCGCATGACCTTGTAAAAAGGAGGCCGGATCCGACCAAGTCCAAGATAGGCAGGTTCGCGGAGCACGTCAAGCCAGTGGGCCAGGACACTCCCATCGAGGAGATAATAAAGTCCATGCTGGCCAACGATTACAAGTCCGTGCCGGTTTACGACGGCAAGGCATTCTCGTTCGTCACAAAGCTCGGCGTGCTCAAGGCCGTAATGGGCAGCAAGGAAATAGCATCAATGACTGCCGCAGATGTCATGAACCCGCCGCACTGCGTCGGAGTTGAAGACGACGTTTCGACTGCAATATCCGTGCTCAGGGAGACCGGCGTTTCAAGGTTGCCCGTGGTAGACAGCGCGGACAGGGTGGAGGGAATCGTGGACTCGCTTTCGATATTGAGAGCCGATGTAGCGTCTTACAGGGTGGGCTCAGGCGAGGCGACCGGGGAGAAGAACAGGCTTGGCGGCATCGGGGTGACAAGCTTCATGATTAAGGACTTCCCAAGGGTCGCATCAACCGCGCCGCTCAGAGATGTTGTGAATGCAATGCTGAGGAAAGGCGTGCCAACCGCGATTGTTGAGGATGGCGGTAAGCTTGTGGGGATAATAACGCCAAAGCCGATGCTGAGGCTTTTCGCAAGCAGACCTGAGGGGCCTTACATAAGGGTAAGCGGGACGCACGAAGAGTCAGACTACATCAAATCGCTTGTTCACGACGAACTCGGCAACGCCATAAGGAAGATGGGGGGCGTTGTTCCTATACATTACATAGTTGTAGACGTTAGCACGCATAACGACGAAGGCGGCAGGAAGAAGTATTCGGTGAAGTCGAGGCTTATCACCAGCAAGGGCATGTTTTTCGCAAAAGACCATGAATGGGACCTTACGAAGGCGGTTGGCGGTGTTTTCAATAAGCTGGAGAGGGAAGTCATGAAAAAGACCGGGAAGGATAGGCAGCGCCAAAAGCTCATGCGTGGCTAAGGCTTAAAACCCCACGATATATTTTTACTCCCATGGGATGCATTATGAAGGGCAAAAGGGCGTTCAATTCAACGGCAGTCTACATACTGCTAGGCATAATTCTGGCTTTCCTCATCAACCAGGGCATGGCCTTGGGGCTTTCCACCGACATGCCCATAGTCGCAGTCGAGTCAAACAGCATGGTGCCCACGTTCTATAAAGGCGACATCCTCATGCTGCAGGGTGTCCCGCCAGACCGCCTGATGGTGGGCGACATAATCGTCTTTTCGCCAAAAGGCAGCGCCTATTCTGGCATAGGCGGGTTCCTTTCCAGCTCGCCAATAACCACGCCAATCGTGCACAGGATAGTCAAGATTAATGAGGATGGGAGCTTCCAGACCAAGGGCGACGCCAATCCCGGCCAGCTGCCCTTCGAGAAGAGCATAGATGCCGGCCAGATACATGGCAGGAGCATACTCATAATACCCTACCTGGGGTGGGTCAAGATCGGCATAACAGAATACGTGATACCCAATGCAATATGGATAGCAATCGCCGCGATAGCGGCTTTTGCCGTTGCAAAAACGCTGCCGAAACGTATAAAAACCCAGGTTACAACATTTATGAGATAAATCTTCTGTGGTGCCATGAATTTCTGTGACAAGTGCGGCACCGTTATGGTGTCCAAAGAAGAGAAGGGGAAGATGTTCCTCGTTTGCAGGAAATGCGGCCAAAAGACAAAAGACTACAAGCCGCTCGAGATAACGGAAAGGGTGGACAAGAAGCCGCTCGATGATGTCATCATAATAGAGAAGAATGAAGAGGCGCTGCCGAAAACCAAGACACTCTGCCCGAAATGCGGCAACTCCGAAGCCGTATGGTGGCTGCAGCAGACCAGGTCTGCCGACGAGGCGCCGACGCTTTTCCTGAGGTGCACCAAGTGCAAGCACAGCTGGAGGGAGTACGGGTAGGCTGTTTTAACCGGTCTTGCTTTTTCAGTCTGCTGTATTTCCGGTTCCGATGCCATTGCTGGCGCTATGCTATATAAAATATCCCGCCAATTCTAACCCATGAAAGTTATATCCGACTTCCACATACACAGCAAATACAGCAGGGCGACGAGCGAAAGGCTTGACATACCAGGCCTTGTCAAGAACGCCAGGCTGAAGGGGCTTGACCTGCTAGGGACCGGCGACTTCACCCATCCTCTCTGGATAAGGGAGCTGAAAGAGTCGCTGCGGGAGGATGGCTCTGGCCTTTTGTTTGACCCTACCGGCTTTCCCTTCGTGCTTTCGGCGGAGATATCCAGCATATACAGCGACGGCGGCAAGGTGAGGAAGGTGCACAACGTCATGCTTGCCCCATCCATTGAGGTGGCAGAGCAGGTCAATGAAGCGCTGTCCAGGAAAGGCGTCAACCTCAAATCCGATGGCAGGCCCATATGCGGCATCAAATGCCCCGAACTGGTGGAGATTGTGAGGGGCGTTGACAAAGGTGTCGAGGTCATACCCGCGCACGTCTGGACTCCTTGGTTCTCGCTGTTCGGCTCCATGTCAGGCTTCGACAGCGTGGAAGAATGTTTCAAGGACCAGACAAAGCACATACATGCCCTGGAAACCGGCCTCAGCAGCGACCCCGCGATGAACTGGAGGCTGTCGCAGCTGGACAAATACGCGCTCGTTTCCAACTCAGACTCGCATTCGTTCTGGCCGTGGAGGATTGGCAGGGAGGCCAATGCGTTTGAAATGGCAAGGCTGGCCTATGACGAGTTCATAAGCATACTCAGGGAAAAGGACCCGAAGAAGTTCCTGTACACCATCGAAGTTGACCCTTCATACGGCAAATACCATTACGACGGCCACAGGCTGTGCAACGTTTCGATGGAGCCGGGCCAGTCCATCAAGAACAACAACCGCTGTCCGGTATGCGGCAGGCAGATGACGATTGGCGTGCTGCACCGCGTTGAGGAGCTGGCAGACAGGCCGGAGGGCTTTGTGCCGGAAAACGCCATACCATTCAAGTCGCTCATACCGCTTTCCGAAATAATATCAGCCGTGCTTGGCATAGGCCAGCTTTACTCGAAGAAGGTCTGGGAGCAGTATGACAGGCTGATCAAGGCATTCGGGTCGGAGTTCAGCGTGCTGCTGGACGCGCCAAGGGATGCGCTCGAAAAAACAGCCGGCGAAAGGCTTGCCAGTGCCATCAACGATGTGAGGGAAGGCAGGGTCGCTATCAGGCCTGGCTATGACGGCGTCTACGGCGTGCCTGTCTTCGGCAGCGAGGCGCAAACCGGACGAAAAAATGGAGATGGAACCAGCAGGCAGACAAGCAAATTCGGCATGCAGAGAAGCATTGCCGACTTCTGAATGGCCTTCTGTCATCCGTCTGCAATCTGCCGTCCTCGGCTTCCAACCATCTGCCCACAGCCGTCTGTCATAGGTTTCCTGTATCCAGTCCCATGTCATCAGTCGCCTGTCACCACTAAGGGTACTTGCTCACGATACGGAAGTAAGCCGATTGATAGCGATTCGCTGAAGAACCAGTCAAAGATGGTTTTGAGTGTTTCTGATGCCGTTTTTCCATACATTCTCTTGATGCTGGTTTACTGGAAGTACCTCAGGCACGAGCATCAACAAAAGCCGAAATTCCAGCATATGGCGCCCTTGACATGCCTGTTCATCCGCTTCCATAATGTGAGCAGATACCACTAAGAAGGCTGAATACTCTGTGGACTGTAAACACCATACTGAAGATAAAAAAATTGCTACCTCTTCTGCACCGTTACCTGCGCCTGCTTGTCAACGTAATAGCCGTAGCTTGCCGTCACCCTGATTAACCTTGTTGACGGCCCGGCATCGCTGAGGCCGCTGAACGTGGCCCTGCATATCAGCGTATTGGACTTGCCCTGCCATAGTTCTATGACCTCGTCACCGCATTCCATGGCTATGTCATTCCCTCCGTCCACATTCACTGTCAGCTTGCTCAGCCCGTCGTCAGAGTCGCATTCGTCCTTGGACTTGCATACAACCCCGCCGCCCGTGTTGGTTATGGTTATCGCTATCGGGAACTCTACCGAGTCCTCCCAGAACCTCATGGGGGTGTTGCCCTTTATCTCAATGCTTATCGGGCCTTGCGTCTGGCTGGCTGTCTGGGAAGGTATGGACTCGCCCCTGTCCATCATCATCCTGATTTCCCTGCTCGGCGCGAAGAACAGCGACTTTATCATGTGCGTCTTGCAGCTGTAATACACCCTTGCGGTTGGCGAGTAGCCGGACGACAGGCCTTTCGGCACTTCTGGGGCTACATAAGTCCATTTGCAGTTGGCAGAGCCGCCGGGCGCGCCTATGCTGGGCACTGCGCCGGCGAGGCTTGACAATGCTGTGTCGCAGTTGCCTCCCTCGCTGCTGCCTTGCCATGTGTCAAGGCCTATGATCTTGGCGCTCACCTCGTCTGCATCGACTGTCCCTTTGTTCTCCACCATGAGCCTGAAGTCAATGGGCTCGCCGGAATAGACGGTCTGGAACGACGGCTCGAAATAGTATATTACAACCCCTCCGCTGCCGGATGCTGGCATGGTGCAGCCTGATGCCGCCAGAACGCAAAGCGCGAGTAATGCGACTGCCCTCATGCTATATCTTTGGGCGGGTTGCAAATAAATAGCATCTGCTTGCCTGCTGAACAGGAGCCGTGCTGCATCTTTGGGGGAGAGGCTTTTGATATTTTTGCCCGCAGCACATATAAAATAAATGCAAAATACGCCAGCTACGCCAGCATCTCAATATCTATCGGTGCCGGAAACCTGCACGCTTGTTGATGCCTGCGCCTGGTATCTGTACTCAAGGGTTATGGTGAACAGCGCCTCCTGCCTGAATGCTGGCGGGTTCGTCACCCTGAAGTTGCACGTTATCTCTGCGTCCTTGCCCTGCCAAAGGTCCACTACATCATAGTTATTGCATTCCTCCATGCTTATGCCATTGGGTTCTGTTATCGTCACCTCTACCGGATAGTCAAACTCCTCGCCGAATCCTCCCCCTGCCATCCCATCCTTGACAACGGTGCCGCCTGACTCCCATCCGGTGTTCGTTATCTTTATGTAAACAGGGAAGACATCATAGCTCTCTCCTCCTGAAATGCCGCCGCCGGACGTCCTTACGTAGTTGCCTGTCTTGACCTCGACCGCAAGCGGGCCTGCGGTGTATGTCGTCGTCTTGCTTGGAAGGGTCTTGCCCTGCTGTATTATCTTCCTGAGTTCGTCTGCGTCCACTAGCGTTATGGGCTTCTGCGCAACGGTAGTATAGTCGTAGGATACCTTTACCATGGGCTCGTATGTGAACATAGTGCCTTTGGCGAGTTCTGGGGCGTTCATGCTCCATGTCAATGTCCTTATCTCGCCGGGCGTGTTCGTTGCCGGGTCGTAAGGGATGAGGTCGAAGTTTGACTGGAATGGACTACTGCTGTCCCAGTCCGTGGCGTCTATGTTCGTAAGCTCTGTTTCCACGTTCCTTGCCTCAGTCGCGCCCTGGTTC
>Ga0315274_10012270_pt1 | contig 12234 bp, 11 predicted proteins | sample YL17G02_20_MG_FD_203700 | JGI IMG/M metagenome (GOLD analysis project Ga0315274, IMG submission 203700) | Sediment microbial communities from Yellowstone Lake, YNP, Wyoming, USA - YL17G02_20 | ecosystem: Environmental > Aquatic > Freshwater > Lake > Sediment | place: USA: Wyoming | collected... | reverse complement strand
CTGACGCCCAAACAGGTCGAGGCGTTCCGCAACCTGGCCCAGCCGCCGGTCAAGGCCTATGTGGAGAGCCAAGTGGGCAAGGAGCTGGTGGCGGATCTTTTCAAGGCCATCGCAGCGAACCGGAAGGCAAAATAAACCCGTTGGATAAGCCGCAAGTCGTGGTCCTGGACGGCGGCTATGACAGTTACGATATTGAAAAAAGCATCCTCGCTCCCTTCGGGGCCGAACTGATTTTGAGGCCCTGTGAGGGGAGCGAGGAGCGGGTGAAAGCGGTCTCGGCAGAGGCGGATGCGGTCCTGCTCCGGAAATCCCCCTAATCCCTACCGCCGGGGTTAACCTGGAAAACATCGCTGCTTATTTTAAGGCGGGCGCCTGTGCCGTCTGATGGACCAGGAGGTACTGGCCGCCGGGCGGCAGGGAGATGTTGTTGCCCGTGAGGCGGCTTTTCTGCAGGTGGGTTATGCTTCGAAAAAGAGATAGAAAAGGAAGGTGAGACCCATGACCCTCAAAGAACTGGTGGAAGGTTTTCGGAACGTGGCCACAGCGTCCGTCGCCGATGCTGTGGATCAGATCGTCGGCAAGCGAGGCTATATGGACTATTCCATAAAACCTCGGATTAACGATAAGAAAATCGTGGGTCCCGCAGTGACTATCCTTGAAGGACCTACGGAAGAGATCCTGCCGCCCACCCATGCCCTCGATGCCATTGATGAATCTCCAGCAGGAAGCGTGATCGTTATTGGTATCAATGGGGAGGCCAATGTGGCGGTCTGGGGCGGTCTGATGACGGCAGGTGCTGTGGTGAAAGGCTTGTCTGGCGCAATCCTTGACGGCGGCGTGCGGGACATAATTGAAATCAGGAGGGACTACGATTTTCAAGTATTTGCCCGAAGTGTTTCTCCCGCTACAACCCTGGGCCGGTTCAAAACTCTGTCAGCCAACGCACCGGTTGAATGTGGAGGAATCATCGTCCGTCCAGGGGACCTCATCGTCGCTGATTTGGATGGGGTTGTAGTAGTACCAAAGGAACATGTCACAGCAGTCCTCGAAAGAGCAACCGAAATCGAAATGAGAGAAGCCGAACAAGCGAAATTAATTCGTGAAACCAAGTCTTTGCGTCAAGGACTGGCAAAATATAAACGGATATGAAGGAATGGAAGTGAGAGTTGAAATCGTTGCACTTGGGGAGCCCATGCTCGAGTTCAATGCCATAGAAAGAAGGAATACTCTCCGAAGCAAGGAAATTCGTGTTCGGTTGGGGCCATAATGATAATCAAATCCTCACCGATGACAATATACATCGCAGAGGGATATAGCTAATATGGCACGATATAAAGTCGCTGTGGTCAACTTAGGGTACGAGTCCTATCATATTGAACGAGAAATTCTGGAACCAGTTGGTGCTGAACTTATCCTTGTTCCAAAGGATTGTCTTACCGAAGAGGAGGTCGTCGATGTTGCAAAGGACGCTGATGCCATTTTAGTAAGGGAAGCGCCGATAAAAGGGAAGGTCTTAGAATCCATCGACCGCTGCAAGGTCATTGTTCGCTATGGGGTCGGGGTTGACAATATTGACCTTGAGACCACAAAGAAAAAAAAGATTTATGTGGCAAACATCCCTGGCTATGGGACAGAAGAAGTTTCGGACCATGCAGTTGCGTTACTCCTTGCTTGCATACGGAACCTTTTGGTTCGGGACAAAAATTTGCGGCAGGGAAAATTCGAAACGGATATTAACGATAAAATATATCGCACTACTGGAAAGAACTTGGGACTTATTGGATACGGGCAAATAAGCAGGGCCTTCCACCGAAAATGGAAAGGATTTCTCCCCAATCGGGTATTGGTTTATGACCCTTATCTACCTCAAGAAACGATTCAAGAGAACGGAGCTGAAAAGGCTGACTTCCATACTCTGCTTACCGAAGCAGATTATATCTCAATTCATACTCCCCTCACTCCGGAGACAAAATATATTATTAATGAAGCCGCTCTGAGAAAGATGAAATCTACTGCTATCCTTATTAACACCTCCCGAGGTGAGGTGATCGAAGAAAACGCCTTAATCAAAGCACTCAATGAGGGCTGGATCCTTGCAGCAGGTTTAGACGTTTTCGAAAAAGAACCCCTTGGCCGGGACCATCCTCTAATTGGAATTCCCAATGTTGTTCTCACTGGCCATGTAGGGTGGTTTTCGAAGGACTCCGTTAGGGAGTTGCAAACTAGGGCGGCACAGGAAGTATTGAGGGTTTTCTCAGGTGAAAGTCCAATTTGCTGGGTAAATAAATGGTGAAAACTGGCCTAGCCGAGCAATCTGCAATTTCTATAAGTATCCTTGTTTCTTCAAATTGACCATCAGGATGGAGATGGCGGCAGGAGTGACGCCAGAAATCCGTGAAGCCTGACCAAGGGAGAAAGGCCTGATTTTGGTCAATTTCTCCATCACCTCCTTCGATTAGATGAATTAGATGAATGATAAGGTATCCTCGTATTTCTCAATATCATTCTGCCTGGAAGGATCAAGTTTAAAATTTCATAAGAGAAAGGTATCATCCCTTGAGCGAACCAGTAAAAATCGGGGACGAAGATCTTTTCCTGGAGGACATGGGACGGGTTAATGAGAAAATATGACAATTCAAATTCGGAGCAGCAGCTTAGAAAAAGAGCTTGACAAATCGTATACAAGTTTGTATTAAAAATTGACGCTATTTTAAAAAATGCTACCAAACATGTCAAGGTATTAATTCCATGGGTGGGGGGATATCCTGAAGATGGGAGTTGATCCCTTGGAAGAGATCATTTCTCAATGATGCCTAATCGACCTAAACTTAAAAGGAATGAAAAATCCCCAATAAGGAGGTGATGCCGAGAATAAAGAGGTCCTTTTTAGAAGGATTATAACTGTTGGAACGGAGGTGGTTCTCCTTAATATGAAAGGGGAAATAAAATGAAGGAAGAATAGGGGATTATACCCGGGGTGAATAGGGAATTCACCTTAACTCCCAGAAAGGAGGAATGACGATGAGCTCTAAGGAAATCACACGAAGGAAATTTATCGAGGATGTGGCCAAGTATTGCGGGGTTGGCGTCGCAGCCTTGGGACTGCTAAGCCCAGGGCGCGCCCATGGGGTTGCAGACCTGGATACCCCCGCGCACGAAGGCGTTTGGAGAATGCGGGATAGCCAGCTTATGCAGTATGGGGAATTTGTCAAAAATGCCCCTCTCCCCAAGGATTATTTTGACAAACCGGTGGAAAGCCTGATAAACGGAGGAGCTCCGGTCAACTGGTCCCATCTCCACGAGAACTGGTATGCTGAAGGGAATAAATCTCTACTGGGACTCATCATGGCTACCCCTCTGGATAAAGACCTGAAGGGAGATATCAAGAAGGCCATAAAGCTCGTTGGAGGGTTTGAAAAATCCCTCAAAAAATCCGACAAGATTCTTATCAAGCCGAACATGAACACCGGCGATCCCTGGCCGCAGGGGGGCACGGATGCGGATTTCTTGAAAGCTCTGATTACGGTCCTGAAAGACGAAGGCTATACCAACCTGACCGTAGCTGATACCTGTGGGCCCTGGGGACCAACCGACCGGGTGATGAAAAAATTGGGTTTAGACGTTGCGTGCAAAGAGACGGACACCCTTATCAAGACTTGGGAAAAAGAAAAATGGATGAACATCCGCAATACCAAGGCCGAATTCCTGGGTAAGATGGGTGGCGGGGATGGAACCGTGGCCTATCCAGCAGACCTCAGAAATTACGACAAGGTCATTTACACCCCGGTGATGAAGACCCATTTCCTCGGAGGAATCACCCAGAGTTTGAAGCTATCCGTTGGGATTTTGCATCGTGCCGACCGAGGCGGGCATCTTCATAACTTCAACCATATCTTCGTTGCCGAGCAGGCTGCGGAGATCAACCTGCCCTTCCGGCCAGATCTGATCATCATGGATGGAAGAAGGTCCCTCATCAGCGGCGGTCCTTCTCATGGCGAGCAAGTCAAACCCGGTGTGATCCTTGCCTCCGGCGACCAGGTGGCCAATGATGTCACGGGCATCAGAATCATTCAGGAGTGGTACCCGAACATGGCGGCCAACAAGATTGGCATGTATGCCTGGAATCAGAAGCAGATCGCCCAGGCAGTGAAGCTCGGTATTGGATACGCCAAAAAGCAAGACGACATCAAGCTCGTCTTGGGTTAATCTCCCGTCCAATTATATAACTTATACTCCCCTCTTCCCTGTTCTCGGGGAAGGGGGGATTTTTTAATCCAGGAAAAGAACATGGAGAACCGTTGATGACCGGATACGCTATGTTTTTTCCCACCCTAATTTTTTTTGTTACCCTTCTTGGCCCACAAGTAACCATGTCCCAGAAAGCAGATCCAACCATCGTGGATTTCAAGATCCAGGCCCTTTACCGGGCAGCCAAATTGACCTGGAAGACAAGTGATGGTCTGAAAGACCAAATGTCTTTACAGGTTTTAAGGGCCGAAACCTTTGAGGAAGGTCCTTATCAGGAAGTGGATGCAATCAGTCTTCTCCCCGGCAAGAACACTTATGAATATGTTGATAAAAGCATGGGAGTTGAATCAAAGTACTATTACAAACTGGTTATTAAAGAGACCGGTGAATTTTTCGGCCCTATCCCTACAAGACCTTACTTCTCACCTCCTGCCACTCAATGGCAACCACCAGAGCGGCAGGTTCCGCCTTTAGCCCTTCGAGAGGCAAGAAGGTAAATGGCCAAGGAAGTTGACCGCCGCACCCTTCTCAGGGGCCTCACCCTTGGTGCCCTGGGCGTTGGTGGCGTCGTTGCTTTTGGGGATCTGTTGGGAGTTCTTGCCTTTTCCAACGGTCAAAAGGTTGCCTTAGCGAAAGCGGTCATTTTCGCAGATAAGACGCTCTGTTCCGGATGCCGTGTCTGTGAAATGGCCTGTGCCAACATCAATAGTAGTGGCCGAAATTCCTCCTCTCTCGCGCGGCTTTCCGTCGAAAAGGAATACCTCAAAGGGGACTACCAACCCAAGGTGTGCTATCAGTGCGCCGATCCACCCTGTTTGAAGGCCTGTCCGGTAGGCGCTCTTCAAGTAGATCGTCTAAGAGGGACATACGCTCGTATCATTGATGAAAGGACATGCATCGGCTGCCAGGAGTGTGTCAAGGCCTGCCAGCAATATTTCCGGCCTTCCAGGTCAAAGTTCGATCCTCAGAGGAAGAAAGCGATCAAGTGCCACCTCTGCTTCGGAGATCCGCAGTGTGTAAAGTTTTGCCCCCTGGGCACCCTTCGAATGGAACGATCGGAAAGGGGCTTTCTTGTCGGCTACCCCGTCATTCAAGGGGACTGAAATGAATCCTCATGGTGGATGGGTTGGGAAAATCCTAAGAGTTGATTTGACGACTCGAAAGATATCCGAGATTTCAACCTTCGACTATGTGCCAAAGTTTCTGGGCGGACGTGGTCTCGGGGCAAAGATCTGTTGGGAAGAAGTACCACCGGAAGTCAGAGCCTTCGATCCAGAAAATCGGCTCGTCATTGCCACAGGACCGCTCCAGGGAACATTAGCTCCCACGTCCGGAAGGTTCATGGTTCTTGGGAAATCCCCCCAATCATCTCCCATTGAGTCCTTTACCCGCTCCGGCGTAGGAGGACACTTTGCTCCTGAGCTAAAATGGGCGGGTTATGATGCCATCATCATCCATGGAAAAGCATCGAAACCCGTCTACCTGTGGATCACTGACCAAAAGGCCCAGATCCTCGATGCCCATCCTCTCTGGGGATTAGATACTTATCGAACACAGGAGATGATCTGGAAACTCCATGGCAATAAGACTCGAGCGATGATCATTGGGAAGGCGGGAGAAAATCGAAGTCGCATTGCCTGCATTCTTACAGATTCTGGCGACGCTTCGGGCCAGGGAGGGTTTGGCGGTGTGATGGGTTCGAAGAACCTGAAGGCCATCGCCGTCCGTGGTACCGGTTCTGTGGATGTGGCCAGGCCAAAAGAACTGACGAAAATCACCCATTATATTCAGAAGCTTTTCTCCCGTAAATCTTTGAAGGGCAATCCTTATGAGTCTGAGGAGAAAGGTTTCAAATACAATGTCTGGGGTGGAGGGTACGGTCGTGGAAGCCTATCTCTTCTCCCTGGAGAGCTTCTCGATCTTTGCAATGAGCCATCGTCAGGTTATTCTCAGGCTCCGGATGGCTGTTTCGCCTGTCCCGTATCCTGCCGTTCTCATGTAAAAGGACCGGACATCACCAGTGGCGTGGCCTTCTGTGCTCAGTCTTATATGTATTTAGAATCCATGATCCATCAGCCAGAAAAAGGCTATAGCAAGATAACCTGGCAGGCAGCAAAACTGGCCGATCTCCTTGGGATCAATGCCTACGAGCTGATGGCGATCATTCCTTGGCTTTCGGATTGTTACCGAGCTAAGTTGATCACTGAGGAAGAGACAGGGCTGCCGCTCAAAGAGATCGGTTCCTGGAGATTCATCTCCACACTTTTACATAAGATCGCCAACCGCGAAGGGTTTGGTGATCTTCTCGCAGAAGGAGGCCAGCGTGCGGCTGCCAAACTCGGTGGGAAAGCGGAAAAGCTCTCCTTCATCTATTACCCCCGTGCGGGAAGGTTTGGCGGTTATCGTGAGCATTGGATCTACTTGGGAGGTTTCCCCACGGGCTACGCTGTTCCAGCCCTGGCCTTGATGTGGGTTCTCGATAACCGAGATGCCATGGTTTCCCACAGCTATATCTCCATGCTCTGGGGGGCGGCCTTCACCATCGGGCAGGACGCCCTCACCGCTGTCCCAGAAAAAATTATCCCTATTCTCAAACCTGTGATGAAGGCAGCCTATGGTTCAGAAGAGGCGGCTGAATTTGTTCAGCAGGATGGGAAGAGTTTGAACTGGAAATGGGCTGCTCCGGTGGTGAAACGATATCATGAGCACTCCCTATTGAAGGACAGCTACATCGTATGCGATATCCTCTTCCCATACCTTTTCAATGCCAACTCCCCGGATCACGTAGGGGATTTAACCCTTGAATCTCGCCTCTATTCAGCAGTGACTGGGATGGAGATGAACTTAGAAGAGGCCTATCAAAAAGGAGAGATGCTGTGCACGCTCGAAAGAGCGCTAGCGGTGAGGGATGGCCGCACCCGTAGGGACGACATCCTCCGTGACCTCTATTTTGAAAAGGAGGATGCCGGAGGCAGGAAGTACCTGAAACAAGATTTGGAGAACTCCAAGAACGAATACTACAGGCTGATGGGATGGGATGTCGAGAGCGGCATCCCGACGGCTTCGACTCTGAAACGATTACGCCTGAAAGAGGTGGCAGAAGATTTAGAAAAAAGAGGCTTCCAATGATAGTTCAATTCTCCCTGACCACCCTTCGGTGCAGGGCTTCGTTTGCAATGACACCACACAAGAAGTCTATTAATCTATGACGTTCGCGATAGATCTTTCCTGGAAAAGACTTCCTGCTTTTAAAAAAGTCCCTTCTGCATCATAGGATGAGTGAAATCCTTGATCAAAGCCGTTTCAGTTCTTCGAGGCTCGATTTAGAGGCGCTATACATCAATGCAATGTCAATGGAGTAAGCAAGAACGGTCATTCCCTTTGCTCGCCACTTTTTGAGGGCTTCAATATTCCCTATGTGAATGCCGGAAGCCTTTCCTTTCTTCTTTGCTGTCTCGACCACTTTGTCAATGGCTTTTGTTAAGACCTCTGATCCCATTTGATCCGGTATGCCCAAAGAGATGGAAAGATCATTGGGGCCTATTAAACCTACATCAATTCCCTCCACACTAAGAATGGAATCAACATTCTGAATGGCCTCACGGGTCTCAATCTGAGCGACAATGAGGGTGTGCTCATTTGCCTCTTTCATAAAGTCAGGGGTCTTCAAAGGTTTATAGTCGGTCTGACCCGTCTGGTTGCCAAATCCCCGCTGTCCCAGAGGGGTATATTTGCTGTAGCGAACGATCTGCTCTGCCTGTTGTCTTGTCGAAGTCATGGGGACCATAATGCCTTCTGCCCCTGCATCGAGAACTCTGGAGATGAAGTGAGTTTCTAAGTGGGGGACCCTTATGATGGTGGCAATCCCCGCTGACTTTGCACCCCTAATCAGATCTGCCACAGTCTCCATGGAGTAGTTTCCATGTTCCATATCGATAAATACAAAATCAAAGCCTGCTGCAGCAAAGATAGCCGGTGCTCCTGGATCACGGGCCTGCCGGATCATCATTCCATAGACACATTCCCCTGCCAAAATCCTCTTTCTCAAACCTGCCCAAACCATATCAACCTCCCCAAAGTAATGAATCCGAAATAAAGATTAGGTTTAGGTTAAGGTTTAGGTTCAGGACTTCATTTTTTTAAACCTCAACCTTAACCTCAATCTTAAGCTTAACCTTTGCTATAGTAGTCCCATGTCCTTCAGAATCTCCTTGAGCTCCTCTTTGGCCTTGGGAGTGATCCCACCTACTGGTGGTATTCCGACTCCGGCATCGATCCCGATCAGATTGAGGGCTTCTTTAATGACAACAGGGAAAGTCCCCAAATCAAAGGCCAATCGGAGCGGAGCTAAGCGGAATTGGGCATCAAGCGATCGCTTCATATCCCCGGCTTGAAAAGCCTCATAAATTTCCACAATCACCTTGGGAGCAACATTGGCGGTTGCTGCAATGGCGCCTTTTCCTCCATAGCAAAGCGTTCCGTAGATGAGCGTATCCCGGCCTGCAAGGACTGAAAATTTCTCATCGGTTCTCCGAATGTATTCCGCTGTCAGGCTTAAGTCTCCTGAAGAATCCTTGATGCCAATAATATTTTCTATCTTCGAGGCACGGACAACAAAGTTCGCTGAGATGCTCACTCCGGTCCTTCCCGGATTATTATAAAGAAGCACAGGGAGCCGTGTGGCTTTAGCAATGGCACTATAAAACTCAAAAAGCTCTGTCTCGTTGGGATGGATGAAGAAAGGTGTTAAGACAGAAACTGCACTGACCCCTGCCGCATCAGCCATCTGTGTCAAAGCAACGGCCTCACGAGTGGTAATCGCTCCGGTACCCGCATAGACCGGCACTCGTCCCCTCGTTTCCTCAACGACGACTTCAATCACCTTCTTCTTCTCCTCAAAGGTAAGGGCATAAAATTCTCCCTGACTTCCCACGGGGAAGAGTCCATGAACTCCTCCATCAATCAGGTAATTTGTGAGCTTTCGTACGGCCTCGACATTGATCTTCCCATCTGATGTTACCGGCGTCACCATCGCTGGAATGATTCCCTTAGGTTGAAAGTTCATATTTGCCTCCAAATGAGCAAGGTATTTACTTAGAAGATTTGTAATTCAAGGCTTCAGCCTTGATATAATCAGCCCTAAAGGGCTGAGTTACAGAAATATACATTGATCCTAATGTTTAAGAATGGGCAACGTTAAGAGTCCATCCGGTATTAAGATGACCCTTGAGCCTGGTTTTCTTTCTAATTCCCGATCCAGGGCCTCCTGTAACGTGGGGATTGATTCGAGATGAATTTCTCTTAACGTCTCTTCTGGAAGGGAACAGTCTGTTATCACGATCCTTGCCTGCTTTAGGATATAGGCGAGGATCAATGCCTTCTGTTCCCCAGGTGCAAATCCTTCTTCTCGAGAAATGGCGATCACATCATCTATATTTTCTGCTCTCTTCATGATGTTGCAATACCCTGGATGTCCACATCCATCCTCACAGGGAGTGGGAATGAGAATCACTCCTCCCTTGACTACCACTGGCTTGGGACCAAATACAACGACATTGCCAGCCCGGGTCGCCTGATATAGGTCTCGGCTCTTCGGATAGCTTACACCACTCACCACAATCTCTCCCGGTTGATCGATCTCCACCTCATAGAGATTTCGAGCCACTTTTACACCTTCATGAAATGCTCTCTCAGGATCTCCAGCCACTACCTTCACCACTTCTTTCTTGCCGGTTTGGACCACATTGACAATAAAATGGAGTCCCAACGCCCTGGTCGCTTCCGTTAGAAACCTTCGAAACTCATTCCCTTCGATAATGCCAAGTCTTGTCTGTTGTAGCATTTGATAGTTATGGGTCGCAGCCATGGTCTCCTCACCAGCCACTCCCACTGCAATGCTCTTCACCCCTCCGCTGTAACCAGCGAAGAGGTGGGTTTCAATCACACCAGTGGAGATTCGAATGTCGGCCTGAGCGACTGTTCGATTGAAGACCAAAGGGATTCCGCCTTCGGAGGTACCTAAATGAATAAGGCCCTCTGGATTCCATGGATCGTGGTTAATAAAAGAGATTTCATCAACGATCTGACCGAACTTCTCCTTTAACTCCTCTGGAGTGTTTGGACGGTGGGTCCCTGTGGCGACGACTGCAGTAATATCCTTTTTTCTAATTCCACCTGCCACCAATTCCTTGATGAGAAGGGGCAGGATAATTTCTTCCGGAAGTTTCCGCGTGATGTCCGTTACTACTAAAGCCACGGTCTGTCCGGGCCTCACGAGATCCCTTAGCCGTGGAGTTCCGATTGGGCGATCAAGGGCCTCTTCGATCGCCCTTCTCACATCCGGAACTGGCGTTATTTTCCGAGATTCCACCCACTGAACAGGAACATGATCAGAAATCTTTAGGTTTATCGTTTTTTTCCCACAGGGAATTGGATAGTACTTCATCTTATTCTAACTTAATGTTGAACTCCTTAATTAATTTTCCAAATTGTTCAAACCCCTCCTTCAGATACTTCCCAAAATCTTCGGGGCCCAAATACATGACCGGCTGTCCAATATCTTTCATGCTTTTGACGAATTCTGGATCCTCACAGACTTTTTTAAATCGCCCCGAGAGATATTCGATCACCTCAGGAGGTGTCCCTTTAGGTGCGGCAACCCCCTTGACCGACCCGACGGTCACCACATTATAACCTAACTCTTTAAATGTGGGGACGTCAGGAATGGCAGGGTCTCTCGCATCCAGTGCGACAGCGATTGGAATCAGACGCTTTGCTTTAATGTGGCTGATGATCTCTGAGGGGTGATTCCCGCCGCAATCAGTTTGACCACCCACAATGGCTGTCACGGATTCCGCTCCCCCTCGGAAAGGAACCGTCACAATTTTCAACCCGGTAGCCTTCCCAAGGGCCTGGAAGGTGATATCTACCGATCCAGCCTTTGTTGAGACAGAAGCAGTGACCTGCTCTTTCTTCTTCCCCCAATCAATAAATTCTTTCAATGTCTTGTAGGGGGCATCTCCACGGATGATCATCACGACAGAGTGGACGGATAACCTACAAACAGGAATCAGATCCTTGAACGTATCAAAAGGCATCTTCGGAAGCGAGGCCGTACCAATGAAATGGGGCATTACCAGATCATGACCAGACCCATACCCCACATAGAGGGTATAGCCATCCGGAGTGGACCGCACCACACCCTCCGTTCCTGTCACACCGCCTCCTCCTGGCTTATTTACGATAACAAGTGGTTTTTCAAAATATTTAGGAGCATACTTGGCTACTAAACGAGCAAGTACATCAGTGGAACCTCCCGCAGCAAATGGGACGACCAATTCAATCGGTTTAGTCGGGAACTTCTCAGCTGCTCCGACCATGACAGGGATGAACAGAAACAGGCAAAGCATCATCATTCCAAAAACCTTCTTTTTTTCTCTCATTTCTCTCCTCCTTCCCCCTCACTCCATTCCTCTCCCCTCGGGGAGAGAGGGAGGAAGAGGGGATATTGATTTTAAAATAGAGTTTAGAGCTTAAATTTTATACTTTGAACGCATTTTTCGCAATGCCATAATAACCTGAATCAAAATGAAGACGAGAAGAAATCCCATCAAGGCTCCCGAGATGGGGCGTGTAAAAAAGATCAAAGGGCTTCCCGCAGAAATGAGGAGGGCTTGCCGTAATGACCTCTCCAGAATCGGACCTAAGACAAATGCCAGGATCAGAGGACCTGGCTCCATATCTACCTTTCTAAAAAGATAACCGATCATACCAAAAATTCCCATCACCCAGATATCGAAGACCGTATTTCGAATACTGTAGACACCAATGCAACAAAAAAGGACGATGATAGGAGCAAGGATCGCATAAGGAACCCGTAGCAGTTGAACCCATATCCCTACCATTGGAAGGTTGAGGATCAGGAGCATGACATTTCCAATATACATGGAGGCAACGACTCCCCAGAAGACATCTGGATGCTCAGTA
>Ga0315274_10012269_pt1 | contig 12235 bp, 12 predicted proteins | sample YL17G02_20_MG_FD_203700 | JGI IMG/M metagenome (GOLD analysis project Ga0315274, IMG submission 203700) | Sediment microbial communities from Yellowstone Lake, YNP, Wyoming, USA - YL17G02_20 | ecosystem: Environmental > Aquatic > Freshwater > Lake > Sediment | place: USA: Wyoming | collected... | reverse complement strand
TGGTTTTCTCGCGCGCTCGTCACAGCTCGCCGCCCAGTCGTTCAGGAACGGCGCCTGCCACGCTCTCTCATGGCGCTTGCTCTGTCAACGCACACCTTCCGACACACGCACACATTCTGACCGACCCGCCGCCGGCGCCGCCAGGCCCAAGCCGCGCGGCGCTGACGACCGATCCTGGGCCTTCGCACCGACGACGGGTTGAGCTCCGGTCCCGCGGAGGGATTCTGTCCGTGTTAGACGTTGAGAGTCCGACGTGCAGCGCTTAGTTTTCCTCCCGCCGTGAGCCAACTTTTCTTCATCGTCAATCAAGACCCGATGGATGGATCGGCGCACGCGTTGTATTGCCGGCGCCTCCTCCGATGGCTCGCATTCGTCCGGCCAGGTTGCCCAATCACACTGGTTCATCCGGGTCCCGCTCGGACCCTGCGGCCGGGGGCCCACGCTGCCTCTGCGGTGCCCGCCAATCTCCAGTGGACCTCGTTGCCGGCCCTTCGCCGTGCCCGCGGAAGCTCAGGCATCACCGTCGATCTCCTTTACCATTGGATGGCGTTCTTCTATCTCTGGCGGCATTCCCGGCCTGGCGATTGGCTGCTGTCCGCCAGCTTTCCCAGGCTGTTTTGTTTTCTGCTGGGGCGACCGCTTTTGCGGCAGCACCTTAAGTGCCTGTACGAGGTGCATGACCTGGCGTGGCTCAACAACGGGAGACTCACGGCGCGAGCCGAGCAGGAACTGGCGATGCTGGCGCGCACCCATGGCCTGCTCACGACCACACAGGCCCTGGCCGGCCTCATCGCCCGGTTGGTGCCCGGGAAACCGGTGCGGGTGTTGCCCCTGGGTTGCGGCTTTGAACCCGACGCATTCCCTCGCGCCCGATCGCCGGCGACCGGGTCCCAGGCGAGGTACGTGCTGGGGTACGTGGGCTCATTGCACCGGGAACAAGGCGTCCACTGGCTGGTCCGGGCCTGGTCGAGCGTGCGCTATCGACAGCAGGTGCCGCTGCGTTTGGAAGTCGTGGGTGGCATACGGCGGGATGCGCAGCAGTTGCGGTCGGTAGCAGCGGCGGTGGGCGTGGCCGAGGAGGTGACGGTGCGCGACGCCCTTGACCCCGACTGCCTGGCGCCTTGGCTTCAGGGGGTGGATGCGCTGATCATACCGGCGCTGCCCGAAGGGCGGATGCCGTATGTGGCTATCACGAAGGCCTATGATTATCTGGGATTGCGGCGGCCCATTCTGGCCTCAGACCTCCCCACAATCCGCGAAGTGATCCGGCCGGACCGGGAGGGTTTGCTCTTTCGGGCCGGGGATGACGCGAGTTTGGCGTGTGTCGTGGACCAACTGGCACGGCAGCCGGCGCTGGGGCCGGCTTTGGCAGAGGCGGCAGCCGAAAGCGCCCATGATTTCAGTTGGGATAATCGTGCCCGGCGCTATTGGCGATGGCTCGATGAAGCGGGAACTCCTCCGCCAACACCTGTGCGAATGCCTGGCCGGGATCCTGAACGGTCCGCGCCAGCCGCATGAACCGCGCTGCCACCGCCCGTCCCCGCCAGCGAGCCCGGAGAAAGCGACGTCGGCGACCAAACGTCCGCACAGAGTCGTAGAGGTGCTTGAACTGCCGACGCCGCGGCAGGATGTCCGAGGCAGCCTCCTCCGGCGAGCGACACCAGGCCAGCACCCAGCGGGAGAATTCCTTGGCGGTGCTCAGCCGCAAGAGGTAGTTCTCGGTGGTCCGTTCCGGCGGGATAAGATGCGTCACCTGGAGCCCGGGAAAAACCCCTTTCGCCATCCCCAAGTCGCAAGCAGCCAGGGCCAGGTCCACATCCCCGCCGGACACCAGGCTTTGACCGCAACGGTCCAGGGCTTGCCGTACCGGTGAGGACTGCAGCACACGATCGTAATGCCCGGCTACTACCCGCCGGAGGCACAGGCCGGCCCCGTAAGGGGTTGAGGCCTCGTGCGCGGGATCCTGGGACACCGTGTTGGCGGTGACCTGCTTCTCGGTGAGCAACCCCTGATACCTTCGCACCCAAACTGGAGGGCGCACTTCAAACCGGAGGGTGATGTTGCCGCCCCAGGCGCCCAAGTCCGGATGACTCTTTCCAATGGACACAGCCTCTTCGAGGAAGTCCACCGCCAGCAGGTTGTCATCATCGACGAACACGATGACTTCAGCCGTGGCCGCAAGGACACCTCGTCGCCGCGCCGGTGTGAGCCCCAGCGTGGACTCTCGCACCAGGCGCGCCGCCGGATGCCCCGCAGGCAGGAGATCAACCGAGAGCGGAGGCTCCGAAGCGTTGTCAACGACCAGCAGTTCCCAGCAGCTCACCGGGAGCGACTGGGCCGCGAGCGCCCCCATGACTTGCCGCCAATAGTGCGGACGCGGATGGCGGGTGCAGATGATCACGCTCGCCTCGAGCACGTTCCGATGTTCGCCGACGGCTGTGGGTCTGGCAAACGCAATCCGGCCGCTGGCAGCCACTGGGTCGCCACCCTCACAGGTATTGGGCTGGACAAGCCACGTTTGGCCAAGGCGAAATGAACTGACCGCGCGAAAGACACCATCATGCCTGGAGCAATCGAACGCCGCCCTGCCTGTCTGCTATGGGGCGGCTATAGTTGGGGCAACACGGGCGACGAGCTCAACCTGGCCGTTGCCTTGGATCAGTTCGGCCAGGGCTCGCCGGCTGAAGTGGCGATCCTGAGCCGCAACCCGGCCTGTACCCGGGAGCTCTTCCCCGAAGTCGCCGTCATACCGTGCGAACCCCGCAAGCCGCCGCGCCTGATACGTTGGCTCCGCGGGGTCAGCGTTCCTGGACCTGACCGCCCGGGGCCGGCGTGGGCACGGCGATGGTTATGGGCCCTGGTGGCTCGTTGGGTGCCTGGCGGGGACACACCCTGGCTCCGCCCCCTGGCCGGGGCCGAGCGCCTGTACCTGGTCGGAGGCGGGTACTTGACCGACCGGTTCAGCTTCGAGCCTTACCTTGAGCCAATCTTTGCCGCGCACCAGCACGGGGTCCCGGTCAGGACCGCCCCGCTGGGGATCGGGCCGTTCGCCTCGCCGGGCAAGGCGCGTCTGGTGGCCGCGGCACTTCGGGGCGCGGATCTCCGGGTTCGCGACGCCACTTCACTGCGCCTCTGTGCTGCGCATCATCTGTCCGCGCGGATGGAACCCGACGCCGGCTTTGCCCTCGCGCGAGTCGTGTCAACGGACCGATCCCCTCGCGAACCGGGCGCCCCGCCCCGCGTAGGGATCTGTGTTTTCCCACAATACGGCGACGCCGACTGGGCCGAGGTGCGTGTGTGGTGGGAGCAGTGTCTGGCCCTCCTGAGCGAAGGGCTCGCCCCGGCCCGTTTCGAGGGGTTCTGCTTCCATACGGAACCCCGCCTCGATTACCAGACGACGACGGCCCTGTTCAAGTCGGCCGGTCTGCCCGCGGCGCTGGTGCATCCACCGGACACGGATTTCCGCGCGGCTGTACGTCGGGTCGGCCAGTATGACCTGGTGGTTGCCGCGCGCTTCCACGCCATTGTCGTGGCGAATGTCCTGCGGATCCCGAACGTGGCCATCGCCACCGGGCCCTACTACGATGCCAAGATGCAGGCTGCCGCGCGTCCCGAAGACCGCACCCGTTTGATTCGCCCGGCGTCTGATCCCCCGCAGGTGGTCCTGACCGTCTGTCGCGAGTACCTGCGCGCGTCGGGCATGCTCTGATCGCTCGCGCAACCAGAGTGGGCGAGCGGCGAACCTCAGCCGGGGACCGCCTCGATGACGTTGTAGTTCGAGACGGTGGGAATAATCCTGACCAGGCTGAAGTCTTGCGCGCGCAGTAGTCTCTGAAATTCGGCTTCGGTCCGCTCGCGCGCCCCATGCGTGACCAGCATGTTGAGGTCCGCCCGCGCCATGGCCTGGACCCGCGGGGAGGCTTCCATGTGCACGGGCATGAGCTGCTCGACCAAGAGCAACTTGGCGTCTGGTGACATCGCCCGCCGGCAGTTCCGCAAAATGATGGCACTCTGTGCGTCATCCCAGTTGTGGATCACGCTCTTAAGCAGGTAGGCGTCCGCGCCGCCCGGCACCGAATCGAAGAAGCTGCCCGCGATGAAATTGCACCGGTCGCCGACTCCCAGACTTTCCAGATGCGGCCTCGCCCCTTGAACAGCGCGAGGCAGGTCAAACAGTATGCCGCGCATTGCCGGGTACGCCTTGAGGACCGCCCCCAGCAGTTCCCCGTAGCCACCGCCGACATCGACGACCTGCTTCATCCCAGAGAAGTCATAGGATCGACACACTCCTCGGCCAACCAGCCGTGTCAGCTCAACCATCGCTTCATAAAAGGTGGCGGCCATCGTCGCGTTCCGCTCCAAAGGATCGAACCCCTCGGTCCCGGCAAGGAGTCTCCGTGCGTCCGTGCCGGCTTTTACACTGTAAAGCAGGTTCGCCCACACTGGCCAGAGATACCTGCCCCACCAGATCGTCCACGAACGGACCGAGTTCGGAGCGTCCTTGCGCAGGAGTGCACCCATCGGCGTCAACTCGAACGCGCCGTCTCCGCGCTCCGCGCAGAGATCGAGACTGGTCAGGGCTCCCATCAGACGACGCAACGACGGGGCGTGGCATCCGGAGGCCCTCGCGAGTTCGTCTGTCGTCTTGGGCCCGCTCGCGAGTTGGTCGGCAATGCCAAGTTCAGCCGCAACACACGTTGCTTGGGCCATCCAACTGCTGTTGACGATACCGAGCAGCTTCGCCACCTGGCCGAGGTTCTCCCGATCCGACGCCTGGTCCTGCCGCGACCGCGGAGGGATCCTTTTCGGATCCTCCAGCCCCAGCCAGGAAGCAAGCCACCAGCGGAAGTTGCCAAACATGAATATCAGCCTGCGGTCGTTTGCGCCTGTGATCGCGGGAAGCGACTTGGCATTATGTCTCGAGAGTATGAACGGGCCACCGGCGTGTCAACCGCTATGACCCCCTGGCACGGAGTGAATCCTGCCGATCAGGGTTCGCCTCAGTTTGCCAGCTTGCCGCAGGAGCCATTTCAGTCGCGTCGGCCGCTCGGGTCTGGTTACTGTTCTTTGCAGGAGTCGCTCCACAGCCGTCCGTACGTCCGAGGTTAGACCGCGCTGACACATCTCTTGGTAGGTAATCGGATACCGGGTCCGCGGCAAGGCTGCCAAAAGTTGGACGAAGGATCTCGGCCTTTGGAACACACTATAGCCACCCAGTTGCCCGGCCTGTTCCAAGAGCAGCATGGTGCAGACACATTTGTCGCATACCGAGCAATTCCCGGTCGGCGTCCGGTTCTCCCAGCATACCCGGAAGTGCTGGAATAAGACGGATTCTCCGGCAATCGACCATGCCTTCTGCGCCCGTGAAAACTCGGCCCCGTCATGCACGATCTCCACCTCGCCGCTCGACCATAATGGATCAAGCCGCCAGTGACTGCCCCACGGCTGGGTATAGGTCGGCGGGACACTCGAGGCCACCACCAACCGACCCGCGTGATCCCCCAGCAGGTGCCCGATCCCCGCCAACGCCCCGCCGTGCGTGTTATGCCAGGGCGCCGCCGCAAATACCGGGTGCTGACGGAGGTTCGTCCGGATCACCACCGGACGCGCCCCGTGGTGCGCGGCCGCAGCTCGGAGTGAGGGGATGAACGCCGCCAGTCGCACGTCATCTTCCAGCGGGAAATCGTACCCTTGAACACATACCAGCAGCTCTGGCCGATAGCTGCCTCGCAAGAGGCTGTAAAATGAATCCAGGCCCCCACTGAAGCACAAGGCCGTTCCTGCGTTCCCTGGCCGCGCCGGGGCCGTTCGTACCGGCGCCTGAGGCATCAAGGCGGGGTATCGCCACCAGTCCCCGGCGATCTTGATCACCTCTCTGGCGTGGTCCAGCCAGTGCGGGCAGAGCTCGTGCGCCGTCCCCAGCCGAGACCGGCAGAACAACGCCGGAATCAACATCGCGCTGCACACCGCCTCCAGGCTGGCCCGCAACGGTAGCTCACGCGATTCAAACCACAACACAGCCCCCGCCACTTCGGCGGTGGCTCGATGCATGCCGGCGCAGGTCGTTTCGCGGAGATTTCGGATCTCAATTGTCCCTGGCTTCATGCGTCAACCACGCGGTCTGTCGTCCAGGCGGCACGACTCGCCCTTACCTGGCCGGGGGCGTAGCGTGAGAATCGGGCATCTCTCGCCCAATTCGTAGGTCGGGAAATGGCACTGCGCCTCCACGAACTCCTCCTCAACCACTGACCTCATCTCACGCAGCGTCGCAAACGCGTAACGCTCCTCCAATCCCTGATAGTTGTCGATCGTCGCGACCACCGCCGACTCCCAGTTCAGCCGCGCAACCAACTCGCGCGAGTCCACCGCTCCACGCCAGAAAGCCCAGATGTCTTTCAACCGAACCCCTCGCTCCACACGCTCGTGCAACGACATGGCCAGCCGCCATTTGAACACGTGAAAGTTGCCGATCCGTCCGCGCCATAAGTCGTTCAACACTTGTCGCGGTGTCTCCGACTCTTCCGGCTTCGTGAAGCAGCGAATCACGCATAGTCCTTGGTCGCTCAACACCCGTCGAATGGCTCGGAGAAGGCTCCTGTGCCCCGCGGGAAAATCCAGCAGATTGAACACGCCGTCCGCCAGCACCACGTCCCGACAGCCGTTCTTCAAGGGCAACCGGAGCCAATCCCCGATCACACCGCCTTGCGACGGCCCCGGATACCCCGGCCACAGCCGCCGGAGCATGGCGTAATTATGATCCACCGCAATTAAGTGCGTCCGGACCGGCCAGCGCAAGCGTGCCAACTCCGGCGTCGCACCGAGCACCAGTGCCCTCGGCGCCCCGTGCCGCTGAGACCAGCCGAGCATGGCGGCGTCAAAACGTTCCCGATCCTCCTGACCAGGGCGCAGGGGCGGTCCCACCATGTCCCAGGTCCGGAGATGTCGATCCCAGACGTTCTCCGAGCCGTCCGTACGAGAGGCCGGCCGATACCCGGAAGCCGTGCCACGGGCAGGTTTGCGGGGGAGACACATCTCAGGTAACGTGGACTGGGCCCGGCGCGCGGCCTCCGCCCGCAAGGGACTGCGAGCGGTTCATCGGGTTCGTCATGCGCCGGGCTGTTTCCGCCTTTGTGCCACGGCGCGCCGGGTTGTTCAAGAGAACTCCGTGGCGAATTGTCCGGGGCGGCGCCACCTCCCGGCGCTCAAGGTGCGCGTCATCAACCTGGTGGATCTCATGAAGCTCCAGGCGCTTGCCTGCTTGCGAATATCGCGGCGCGGGTTCATGTTATGCGCGCCGTTCGCCCGGTGGCGGTTTCGTGGCGCAGGTGACGCTGCGTCGGGCGCACGGCAGGGGCGGCTCGCCGGCTGGCCCCTCCGGATCGTGAAAAAAGGAAAGGATCGTATGGCTCAGCAAAAAACACAGGCTCGGACGCGAATCGAATCGGACAGCATGGGCGCCATCGAAGTGCCCGCCAACGTCTATTGGGGCGCCCAGACGGCGCGCTCGCTCATCCACTTCAACATCGGTCGCGACACCATGCCGCCGGAAATGATCCGCGCGTTGGGCATTCTCAAAAAAGCGGCGGCCCGCGTGAACCAGGACCTCGGCAAGCTGCCGGCCGACAAGGCGCGGCTGATCGAGCGGGCCGCGGACGAAGTCATCGCCGGCAAGCTCAACGATCAGTTCCCGCTGCGCGTCTGGCAGACCGGCAGCGGCACGCAGACCAACATGAACGCCAACGAGGTCATCGCCAACCGCGCGATCGAGCTGGCCGGCGGCGTGCTGGGTTCCAAAAACCCGGTTCATCCCAATGACCACGTCAACCTGTCCCAATCCTCGAATGACACCTTCCCGACTGCCATGCACATCGCGGCCGCGGAGCGGTTGCACCGCGATCTCATCCCCGCTGTTCAACGCGTCCACGACGCCATCGACGCCAAGGCCAGGGAATTCGCCGACGTGGTCAAGATCGGTCGCACCCATCTCCAGGACGCCACCCCGCTCACCGTCGGACAGGAAATGTCCGGCTGGGCCAGCTTGCTGGCCCGCGACCTGGAACGGCTCCAACAAACGCTCGGCGGCCTGTACGACCTCGCCATCGGCGGCACCGCGGTTGGCACCGGCCTCAATGCTCACCCGGAATTTGCCGTGCGCGCCGCCGCCACGATTGCCGAATTGACCGGGCTTCCCTTTCGTTCCCACCCGAACAAGTTCGCCGCGCTGTCGGCGCACGACGAACTGGTGTTCGCCCACGGCGCCGTCCACACCCTGGCCGGCTCCCTGATGAAGATCGCCAACGACATCCGCTGGCTCGCCTCGGGTCCGCGCTGCGGTCTGGGTGAACTGCGGATTCCGGAAAACGAGCCCGGCTCGTCGATCATGCCGGGCAAAGTCAACCCGACGCAGTGCGAGGCAATGACCATGATCGCGGTGCAAGTCCACGGCAACCACGCCGCGATCGCCTTCGCCGGCTCCCAGGGCAACTTCGAGTTGAACGTGTTCAAGCCCGTGATCATCCACAACTTCCTCCACTCGATCACGCTCATCCACGACGCCTGCCACGGATTTGTCGATTATCTGATCACCGGCATCACGCTCAACCGCGCCCGCATCGCCGCCTCAGTCAACAACTCGCTCATGCTCGTCACGGCGCTCAGCCCCAGGCTCGGTTACGACCAGGCCGCCCGCATCGCCCACACGGCCTACGAAGACGACATCAGCCTGCGCGAGGCCTGCTGTAAACTGGGTGCCCTCACCGGCGAGGAGTTTGACCGGCTCGTCCGCCCGGAGACCATGACCCATCCCTGACACCAGACTCCCCGTGGACCCTCCCGCACAGTCCGCGGCGTAGGAACGGACATTATTACGAACATGAAACGCCCGATCCCCTGCCGGATCCTGCCGGCTTTTGCTGCGTGCCTCACCGTTGCGCTGGAAAACCTGGCCGCCGTCGCCGTCGCCCCTCCGCTGCCCTACGGGCCGGTGCCCACGGAATGCCAACTCCGCTGGCACGAAATGGAGTTCTATGGCTTCCTCCACTTTACGGTGAACACGTTCACCGACAAGGAATGGGGGTACGGCGACGAGCAGGAACAGGTGTTCAATCCGACCGCTTTCGACGCCGAGCAGATCGTCCGGACCGCGAAGGGCGCGGGCATGAAGGGGTTGATCCTGACGTGCAAACACCACGACGGCTTCTGCCTGTGGCCGAGCCAATACACGGAACACTGCGTCAGGAACTCCCCGTGGCAGGGAGGCAAAGGCGACGTCGTGAAGGCGATCTCCCGCGCCTGCCGTCATCACGGGCTGAAGTTCGGCGTCTATCTCTCCCCGCCAAGCTCACCGCCAGTAACACCCGCGGCAACGCGAAGAAGTACGGGCCGAAGAACGTCCTCGATGGCGACCGCCACACCTATTGGTGCACTGACGACGCCATCACCACGCCGGAGCTGGTGCTCGAGCTCAGGAAACCCGGCACCTTCAATGTTGTGGACCTCCGCGAGTATCTGCCCCTTGGACAACGCGTGGAGGCGTTCGCACTCGACCAGTGGCAAGACGGCCAGTGGCGGGAATTCGCCAAAGGCACCAGCATCGGCAACCGCCGGCTCATCCGCGGAGATTACGTCACGACCGACAAGGTGCGCCTGCGCATCACCAAGGCAGCCGTGTGCCCGGCCATTGCGGAGATCGGGTTTTACGCGGAACCGCGTGCAGCCGCTGCCAAGACGGTAACGTCAAGGACTGGGGTGAATGTCGTCGCCTCCAACAACCAGGGCGCGGTAGAGGCTCACCGCTTCAGCCTTGCGGCCAAGCTCGCCCCAGAAAGAGGCCCGAATATGTGCTTGATCCAACCCGACCAAGCCGCATGAACCTGTCACCGTCCAGTTAGGCGCACTCGCACACCATGAACACTCTCACGCCACAGACGGTGGAAGCTCTATTGCCGTTAGCTTGTGCTTGGGCAGCAGAACAAGAACGCAGTATTCTTCAGACCGGCGTCGCTCTCACAGAGTCACAGCTCGCCGACGCGAGGCGAGTTGGTGTCGCACATTCCGAGCGGGTGCGACTGCTTCGAGTCGACCTGATTCCCACCCCGAAACACCCAGATTTGGCAGAAGCCGCCAGCGCAACCGGTCTCATTTCGCCCTCGACCGAAGGACTTACGCTTCGTTACGGGATTCTCATTCGCGCTGACTGCTGGGGGAAACGCCCCCTCGTCGTGCATGAGCTTGTTCACACGATGCAGTATGAGCGGCTCGGCGGCTTCGAGGACTTCCTGCGCCCGTACCTGCTGGAGTGCATCCCTCCGATATGCTATCCGAATGGGGGCCTGGAGCAGGAGGCAAGACAAGTTGCAGGGGAAACGTGCATCGAATAGAACATCCACACGAAACGCCGCTGGAGAGATTCGGACGGCTACTGTGATTGCGCGAGCTGGTCCACGGTGGCGTTCACCTGGGATGTTATGCCACTTCCTGGGTCCTCACTGCATACAGCGTCGCGATCGCAATGAAAAAGGTTCTTCAGAAGCTTTTCGGGACTTCGGACCCGCCGAGGCAGCCTGAGCAGTCCAGTGTTCCTGACTGGCAATGGCCCGGTTATATCGCTGGCAACATCCAGTTCGTGATCGAACACTATGGTTGGCGAGTTCTGAAGACCACTGCCGTGCTCGTGCGAAGATCCGACAACGCAATAGAGTTCCGGTGGAGCGAGACACAGTTACTTCCAGATTTGAGGAGGAGCTTGCCCTGGAGCTTGTGCGCCTGGGTGACATTCGATTGCTCTTCGTAGTGCGGTCCGATCGGCCAGCCCATCCACAGCTCGTTCCTCGCTCAACAGGTTGGCGATGCGGCCCGCGTAGAGGACATAGCGGATGCGGGGCGGGCGGCTGGCCTCGGCGGCATCGAGCGGTTTGAGCCGGTCCGGCGTGGCGCGCACGACGCTTTCGGACGCCGGCAGCCGGACGTGACAGGTGGCGTCATCCCAAAGGCAGGAGGCTTCGACCGCCTTGCAGGGCTGCCGGTGTTCGATGCTCCATAGCCATTGGCCGGGGTCAAACACACATCTTCAGGCTGCCAGGGCGTCCGCAAGTCTTTGGAGGTACTCGTTCGCTTTTAAGCCATGCGCTCGAGACAATGCCTCTGTCGCATTGGAAGTTAAACGGCAGTCTCCGTTCTCGATACGGCGAAGTTGCTTTTCGCTGATTCCTGTAACATCGCTTAACTTGAGTCCTGCCTGTTCACGCACTTTTTGTACTGCTTTGCCGTAGCGAATGTTGAATTCCCGGTGTTTTTGTTGTGCTTTACGAGCTGCCTCAGGATTGACGATTTGGTTCAGTTGTTCCCAGCCGAGATGCACGTCCAACTTTGGCCAGTAGATGAAAGACCCATCCTCATCAATTTCAAAGTCAGCGAGAGTGGTCGCATCTTTGCCGGCAAGAGCGGAAATCTTCGCGATGGGGACATCCAGGCGCTTAAACTCCGGAGACACGACGCGCAGAACACCGGCCTCGATTCTGGCATCCAGAATCCGGTCGAAGTTATCCTTCGTGGCGAGTGCGGACGTGAGGCGCTGGAGCAAGACGGCCATGCAGCAGCTCTTGCCGGCACCAACGCAATCCGCCACATACAATCTTTGTGGCGAGCGGATCTGCAAACCCAGGAGGTGAGTGAAAAGGGTGTCGGTCGATTGCCGCTCGTTTACGTCGTTCATAACGAGCAAGCGAGTTTCTGGCGTTGAGTGGCGGCGGAAATTCTTTACGAAATCCTGGTCCAACTCTTGAGAGAATGCTACCCAAATGTGAACCAATCCCTCGGTCGTTCCCGAAAGTGGGCCGCGCAAAGAGGTGCGCAGCCATCGGCGGTGCAGTGTGCCCTGTTCCACCAACGATTGCAGGGCGGCGGAGGCGCTTCGGTAGGGGCTGATATGAACTTTTAACGATTCCATTCTCATGAATGCATCCTCTCCCACTCTTGAAGGAGGGCATGTCGGTGAGCGTTTGATCCCGTCGATTGAGAATGCTCTTACTTCTGACATTCAACATGTGCAAAACTAGCCGATGTTGGGACAGATTACAAGCAGTACTTCATACAAAGTGGCCATTTCGTATCTTGCTGATAATCCAGCCTCAGCTCCGCCGGTGCGGGTGATAGCGGTGTCGTAGATCATCTGGAGTTGCTCGTCTTCGTTCAGGACGCTTTCGGGCAACATCTGCGCCACGACCAGGATGGTGGG
>Ga0315274_10012268_pt1 | contig 12235 bp, 10 predicted proteins | sample YL17G02_20_MG_FD_203700 | JGI IMG/M metagenome (GOLD analysis project Ga0315274, IMG submission 203700) | Sediment microbial communities from Yellowstone Lake, YNP, Wyoming, USA - YL17G02_20 | ecosystem: Environmental > Aquatic > Freshwater > Lake > Sediment | place: USA: Wyoming | collected... | reverse complement strand
GCTGTTCTGCCTGTCAAGTGTCCGGGTTGTGGTGCCTCGGTCCGCCCGGATGAGGTCAAGTGGTTGGACGATGTGACCGCAGAGTGCAGCTATTGTGGTAGTACCTTGCGTGCTGAGACTTAATCGGCGTGTCAGATCTGTTGGCTAAACTTCATTATTATTAATGGGAATGCCGCCTGAATTATCTGAACAAGAGATCTCCCTTTTTTTGCTTAAAGCGCTCCATCCTGGTTCTGCCTCGAGTACCGATGGATTTACTTCTCTGGCTCATCCTCAATCCGGTGTGTCCCTCAAATGCGCCGCGGTCTTGATGCCTCTGCTCTGGCAGGTAGGGAAATGGCACCTTCTATTTACTCGCCGTACAGATTTGGTCGAAAGTCACAAGGGACAGGTTTCTTTCCCTGGAGGAGAATGTGATGATCAAGAAGCCACCGCTGAGGAGACTGCCCTACGCGAGGCTCATGAGGAGATAGGCTTACGACCATCTGATGTCCGGATCATCGGTCGTTTGAACGATATCGTAACCATTACCCATTATCGTGTTACTCCAGTAGTGGGTGTCATTCCTTGTTCATATCATTTTCAGCTGTCAGAACACGAAGTCAGCCGGGTTTTCACTATTCCCATGGACTGGTTGGCACAGCGGGAGAATTGGGATGAGCGTTTTTTGGATTTGGATGGTCTCCCTCAAGCCTGGCCGGTCATCATGTATCACCCGTATGATGGTGAGATTTTATGGGGTGCCAGTGCGCGTATGACCCACACATTCTTGCGGGTTTTAGGTTTGATCGCCGAATAGTATGATCCTGCTTTTCTACATCTCTCCATGTCGGAAAGGTCATGATTGTCCCGACTTGTAGTCAATCATTTCTCTGAATATATCTGGACTCGTCTTTAAATACCGGCCTTATTCTCCATATGGTTAAATAAAAAACAGCGGTGCATGTCATTTGCACCGCTGTTCAGCTTTATTCTTGCTGAGGTAGGGATTACTTTGTTTCGCCCTCTTCCCCCTCCTCCATTTCCTCTTCTTCTTTCTTGCCGCGTTCGATCACTTCCGGTTCTACCACCTCGACCTCTTCAGGTACAACTTCTTCTTCGACTTCTTCAACCCTCGGGGCGGTTGCATGGACGATGATCTCATCGGGATCATCTATTATTACCACCTCGTCTGGGACAACGACGTCGCGTACATGGACACCGTCACCAATTTTTACCAGGTTGGAGATATCCACCATGATCCGTTCAGGCAGATCAGCCGGAAGTCCTTCAACCTCCAGCTCTGTCAGGCTGGTGACGATGATCGCACTGTAATCCGTGACTGCCGGAGCTGTTCCGGTAAACTCGATGCGTACTTGCGACCGGATCTTCTCGGTCAGTGAGACGACTTGAAAATCAACATGCAGCAGCCGATTCTTGATGAAATCTCGTTGTTTCTCCCGTACCAGTGTCGGGTATTGCTTTCCATCTAGATCGATTGTGACGATGCTGGATGATGATAACCGTCCTAGGAGCTTGGTCACCTCATGGGTGTCCAGCGTGATCGGGGTTGACTCAACTTGGTATCCGAACATCACCGCAGGTAATTTCCCTGCCCGCCGTAATGCATTGACCTGTTTACCGATCACTTCACGTTTTATTGCTTTTATGATAACTTTCTCCACTTTATCCATCCTCGAGCGCCTCTCACCTCGCGCAGGTATTCCGGAGAGATTATTTTATGCCTCTCCATGTGATGATGCCAGCATCACCCTCCCCTGGAGAGGGGAAGATGTGAGGCAGGATCTTCTTTATCTTGTGCGGGTTACCTTCGCTCTACTATAAGATTTTCCCTGGATAAACCAGGGGTGTTCACCAGGCTCGTTTGTGAACTTGCCTGTTTGCCATCAATATTATACCTGTGTGTTTACCTATATCGGTCTCTGACTGGATTTCACCACCGATCTATATAACCATTTGGATATCGCCATTCAAATTTCTGGCGTGATGGACCAGATTCAGTTCGTTTTATCTTGATATCACAACTGGTTGGAACGCTGGTGGTAATGTCTTTGATCGTTTACATAAATTGATTTATTGATAGGTATCCTTTTCTCCAGGTTTGCCAAATTTCGCATTGCGTTTGGTTGGCATAAAACGCGCCTCCCTTAGGAGGCGTTTTAGCACCGGAGGCAAATTGTAGCCCCCATGCGGTGTTCCGTCAAGGCATCGGGTATGATGGAGTGTTACCTTTCCCTTGTCTGGGAACATTGCTCAATGAGTGGATATAAAAATCTAATGGATCTGACAATTAATGGTCTAAATGAAAGTAACATGGATTATTCGTGAATTTTGAATCAAAGCTTTGAAGATGTGAGAAAAATCACAAAAATGTTGACAAGTTCTAACAAATATCATAAAATGGTTTCAAGACAATACATCGCTGATAACATATTTGCCTTTCTTCGTTGTCCTGCATCTCACGAGGTGAGGGAATGGGACAGTCGGTAAGGATTATTTATCATAACCTGTGCGCAGGCAAGATCGAGAGCCGGGCTTCCGGTGTTTTCTTGCTCTGCGCACTTTGATTTTTTTGGAGGAGGTGAATGGGGATAAGAAATAACCTGCATGGTCTTTCATATCCGACCAGTTCGGTCGAAGTTATATCGATGTCCTCTTACTTAAATGGACCAAGGAGAAAGTACATGTTGATAATTCGCGTAAATATGACGGATCAAAAATATACTATGGCGCCGGTACCAGCATCCTATGCACATCTGGCTGGGCGGGCGATGACTTCTAACCTCATCGCTGATGAAGTCCCACCGTTGTGCCACCCCCTGGGACCGAATAACAAGCTGGTCTTCTCACCCGGTATTGTTACAGGCACACCTGCTCCGACCTCAGCCCGCATCTCAGTTGGTGGCAAGTCCCCTCTCACTGGTGGTATCAAAGAGTCGAACGCTGGTTCTTCATGGGGGTCGGACCTTGCAGATATGCAGATTAGGGCTTTGGTTCTGGAAGGAAAGCCTGAAAAGAAAGGAAAATTCTGGGGACTATATATTACTTGGGACAAATCTGCCGCTAAACCCACGCTGGAATTCTTCGATGCTGACGAGTATGTAGGTAAACCACTCCCCGAAGTGTTCCCAATGCTTTATAAGCGCTTTGGGGATAAGATTTCTATCAGCGGTATCGGTGTGGCTGGTGAGCATGGCTATGCCAACTCAGGTGTCGTATTTAATGACCAGGCAAAACGTGCCTCCCGCTATGCTGGTCGTGGCGGTTTGGGATCTGTGCTGGGTAGTAAGGGAGTGAAATTCATCATCTTGGACCGTAAGGATGCTCCGGGGGTAGGGATTGTAGATAAACCTCTATTTGAAGAGGGGCGTAAGAAGATGACCGATGCTCTCCGCACCCATGATATTACCAAGCCCAAAGGCGCCCTAAATACATATGGGACCGCTGTCCTGATTAATATCTTGAGTGAGGCAGGTGGTCTGCCCACGCGCAACTTCTCCAATGGACGCTTTGATGGCGCAGCAAAGATCGCTGGTGAGGCGATATTCGAAGGCAACAAGCAGCGCTTGGGAAAGGAACTTTACAATCATGCCTGTAGCCCTGGCTGCATCATCCAGTGCTCGAATACCTGGTATAAGGCGGATGGCAGTGAGCATACCTCCTGCGTTGAATATGAATCCGACTGGGCTCTGGGAGCTGACTGCGGTATCGATAACCTGGATGACATCGCTGAGATGATCAAGTTGTGTAACGGTTTTGGTCTTGATACGATTGAGACCGGCACAACGATCGCCGTAGCCATGGAGGCAGGGATTATTCCATTCGGTGATGGGAAAGGTGCCATCAACTTGATCCATGAGATGGGCAAGGGCACTCCACTTGGTCGTATCCTTGGAAGCGGAACAGAAGTTACGGGCAGGGTTTATGGGATGACACGAATTCCTACGGTTAAGGGTCAATCAATGCCAGCCTATGATCCACGTGCCGTCAAGGGAATTGGCATCACCTATGCAACTAGTACCATGGGTGCTGATCACACTGCCGGCTATACCATCGCACCGGAGATCCTCGGTGTGAGTGGCAAGCAGGACCCCCTGAGCAATGAAGGGAAAGCCGCCCTCAGTCGAGGCTTTCAGACTGCTACGGCTTTTATCGACTCAACCGGTCATTGTCTGTTCATTGCCTTTGCCATCCTGGATATCGCCGCGGGTTACCAGGGTATGATTGACGAGTGCAACGGTGTACTCGGTACAAAATGGACAGCTGATGATGTTGCAGCCTATGGCGCTGCGGTCCTCAAGAAGGAGCGTGCTTTCAATGAAGCTGCCGGTATCAGCATGGTAGCCGATCGCGTACCTGAGTTCATGAAGGTTGAGCCTCTCCCGCCTCATAATCAGGTCTTCGATATCCCTGATCAGACGTTGGACTCGGTCTACAAGGAACTCTAAACTTTACAACCCTTGTGGTTATGCGGACAGGGTAAAAATGCCCTGTCCGCTGCTCAGGATTTTTTTCAATAATATCTTTCTCGTTGCCAGTTGGGTTATAAGGGAAAATGATTATAGGACGAGATATTAATCCTTGATATCCCTTTATTGGTAAAGAGTATGCCTGAAATCTCAATGAATAAGAACAAGGGGGTTATCCTGCCTGAGGATTTCCTTCAACGACGGCGTCTTCCCTTGGATATGAAGTACTGGTTGGATGAGCGTGATGGTGACCTGATCCTTCACCCCTGCCTGCCAGATATCCATAAACTCTATATAGAGGTCACAACTGACTGTAACCTTCGCTGTCGCACCTGCGTCCGTAATGTCTGGGATGACCCAAAAGCAGAAATGCCCTTGGATAAGTTCCACGATCTGGTTGCTGGTTTGAATGACCTTCCAGACTTGAAGCGTGTCATTTTCACCAGCTTTGGTGAACCCCTGACCCATCCGTACTTACTGGATATGGTTGAAGCGGTCCGTAGCCGTGATTTGGCTGTAACGATTGGCACCAATGGTTTGCTGCTTGGTCCCAGCATGGCTCGCGAACTGGTCAGATTGGGCGTGGATCGGGTGATGGTATCGATTGACGGTGGCAAGCCTGAAACATATACCGAAGTCCGTGGAGCAATGCTTGCTCAGGTCGTGGAAAATATCCGCCATCTTAATGAGATGAAACACCAGCTCGGCTCCCTCTTTCCTGCTGTGGGGATTGAGTTCGTCGCTTTGCGTAGTAATATAGACGAGCTGGGCGATCTTGCCAAACTGGCAGCCGGCTTGAATGTCTCCCGTATCCTGGTCAGTAATGTCCTTGCATATACCGAGGAGATGCGCTCTGAGATACTTTATGGTCATCAGCCCATTCCACCGTATAAAACAAGCAGCTGGGCGTTGAAGGCTGGTGCCTGGGTGATGTGGGCTTTGCAGGAACTTCCGCGCATGCACTGGGGTGCGGAACGCCATTGTCGTTTTGTACACGACCACGCCGTTGTGGTCGGCTGGGATGGCGGGGTTTCGCCGTGCTATGCTCTTTCGCATAATTACTCCTATCATGCGATTGACGGCCGTAAGAAACGAGTCTGCCGTTACCTGTTTGGAAATGTGGACTCCCGATCGCTGGCTGAGATCTGGATGTCCGAGGACTATGTCCGTTTTCGAAGCCAGGTAAAGGCTTTCTATTTCCCCTCCTGCCCGGATTGTGACCTGCGGGATTCCTGCGACCTGCGTGAGCAGAATAAAGGTTGTTGGGGTTGGGATCCATCCTGTGCTGATTGTTTGTGGGCTCAGGATATAATTCGTTGTCCTTGACAGTTAAGCAGTGAGTGGATGGTTATGCTTGTTCATGTGAAGCTCTTCGCTACCCTGGCTCGCTTTTCTGGTGGTGTGCCTGCAGGTACTTTCTTTGACGTGGAAATACCCGAAGGCTCTGTTCTGGAGGATTTGGTGAACCAGTTGGGAATTCCTCCTGAGGAGACCAGGATTGCTTTCGTGAATGGAGTTATCCAATCAATGGATTGGACGCTCAAAACGGGAGACGAGATTGGAATTTTCCCGCCGATTGGTGGAGGTTAAAATGACAGATATGATCGTGGATGCATGGCTCTACGGAGAGCTTGCTCGTTATGGAGGCTCGGCTGACCAGGGGAGTCATGCAAATTTACAGGTTAACCTGCCTTCCGGCAGTACGGTTGCTGACCTGTTGGCTCACATGCAGATGCCGACCGAGTTGCGCGGCATCACCTTCATTAACGGCAATCTCAGCGCCATGCCTGGTCTCCAGCCAGACCTGGATCACCCGCTGCAGAATGGTGATCGGGTGGCTTTCTTTCACCTGCAAAGTATGTGGCCCTTTCAATATCGCACCGGTGTCCCCATGATTGGGGAGATGTCTGCTGCGATGGGTTCCAGCAAGGATAAGGGTTTGCACCACACCTATAGCGACGATTGACAGTATAAATATCCCCTCTTTCCAACTTGGTTTTCTCCATACCATTAATATTTAATCCCGAAGGCGAAACCGTTTCGCCTTCGGGAAATTGTGATTAAGCGTTCACGACATATCTGTCGATCTTTTTAGGTTGGGAGAAGATGAAATGACCGTAGTGGAATTTTGGACCGAGCAGCTCTTTTCGCAGGGTGGAGACATCCGATTTCTCACGAATAAGGGTCTGATAAACTCCCGCCCTCTCGATCGTACCGACCAGGATCAGGCCGGTTAAACGGTTCCCTCTGAAGACGAGCTTGCGGTAATTCATTCCATGCCGTTCGCTGAAGACTTCAACCCCATTTCCTGATTTTGCATGGATCTCACCGACCGATATTACCGGTAATCCGCCAAGTTCCATGGCATTCAACAAGCTGAATGCACCTTCGTAGGTAGAATCCCCGCCAGCCATGTTATCACCCGCGATGTGACCCATGGCGGTCGCGTTTGTCCAAATTCCTGAGACTATCGATTCTCCCGAAACAATGTCCTTCGTCTCAACAACATCCCCGGCGCCAAATACAGCAGGGTCGCTTGTCCGCAGGTGATCATCCACCAGCAGTCCGCGGCCGGTCCTTATGCCTCCGGATTTGGCAAGCTCGATATTTGCCTGCACACCCACGCCGGCTAGGACCAGGTTGGCAGGGAGTTCACGACCGTCGTCGAGGTACACCGAGATGACTTTCTCTCCTTTACGGTTGACCTTCTTCAGAGTGTGTCCCAGGATGGTTTCGATCCCTTCATTCTTCACGGCTTCCGCAAATATCTCCGCACTTTCCGCATCAAGCTGCTGAGGTACGATGCGTTCGAGCAGTTCGACTACGGTCACCTGCAAACCCAGGTGTCGCAGTGCGAACGCGGACTTCATACCGATTCGCCCCGCGCCGAGGACGACGGCGTGTGTTCCACCTTCTGCCGCCTGGGCAATGTCTGTCGCATCCTCCCACTTGCGCAAGGTGAACGCGCCGGGACCATTCAACCCTTCGATCTCGGGTAGGATGGGGCTTGCGCCGGTTGCCAGCAGCAGGCGGTCATAGGGTAATACTGATCCATTCGCTAGCGTGAGTGTATGTTTTAATGGGTTAAGGCCGGTTGCGCGTACATTTAACCGCAGGTCAAGATCCTGGGGTGTCAGGCGCCCCTCACGCAGGATCTCCTCCTCGTTCTTCCCTTTGTAGATGAGATATGAGATGAGCGGCCTGTAATAAGGGGGATGCGCTTCCTCAGAGAGCATGATGATTTCCGAGGTTGGGTCGCGTTTTCGGATTGCTTCTGCAGCCGCCATCCCTGCCGCTGAAGCGCCAACAATCACGTGTTTCATGGTGTCATCCTCCTGCGACTGCTGCCGCGAATGTCACCCGCTTCTCTTTGCTGAAACTGTCTACATCCTCGTAGAGCAAGGCTTTGGTTGGGCATGAGTCAACGCAGGCGGGGGATTCTCGTTCCGGGCACAGGTCGCACTTCACTGCCTTGCCAAGTTCGAGCTGCCGGCCAATTACACCATAAGGACAGACCATGACGCACGTCCAGCAGCCGATGCACCGGCTGGTGTCACACATGACTGCATCGCTCTTTTCATCACGGAACATCGCCCCGGATATACAGGCTGCCACGCATGGTGCATCATCACAATGCCGGCAAAAGATGGGTATTTTCCGCCCATCGGCAGCTTCCACAAAGACCCGGTTCATCGCATGGGGTGTTTCGGAAGGGCTGATGAAGATGCATTTTGCCTGGGAGTGCTCTATGGCACAGGCTAGTTCGCATGTCTTGCATGCGGTGCACCTCTCAGGTTGAACGAAGATGCGTTTCATTGCACCGCCTCCATCGCAGGGATCTTCTCCGCTAATCCCAGTCCCTTCCGCCGCTCGTTAATTGCTTCGAACAGTTTTTCTGCTGCTTTCACCGGGTCGAGTTCGACGATGAAGTACCCGCCAAAGAGATCCTTGGCTGTCTGTGTGAGTACCTGGGTCACCAGCGGGCTGCCGGTGACGGGTGGGACGACCCCGACGTGTGTCGGCAGGCCGAGCGCTACCGCCCATGTGCCTATGCTGATCGCCTTCTCCATCGAGGCTTCGGGCGCGCTGGCAACAACCGGCAGTTTGTCCAGGTCGACGCCCAGTTTGTTGGCGATGGCTACCGCTATGGCGACCGCCCGTGTATTGTCCACGCATGAGCCGGTATGCAGCACCAGCGGCAGGGGTGCATTCAATCCAGCCGCATTACCCAGCGCGGTGAGCACAGACTTCAATCCGGGTCCTGCATACTTTTCAGTTGCCTGTGAGGTCATGATCCCGTGTCGCGCAAATGCTCCCGATGCACAGCCGGTCGCCAGGATCAGGACATCCCGCCTGGCAAGTTCCTTTATCATGGTGATAAAGTTGCGGTCCTGTGGAATTTTCACGTTATTGCAGCCTGCAAACAGGCATACCCCGCTGATATTGCCATTGACGATATTATCGATCAGAGGCTTGAGTGGATCAGCACCATCAACTTTGGATAGGATGCCCAGGACTGCTTCTGCTGACACGCCCGCTATTGCTGTATTGCGGATATCGGGGATGTGTATCTTGCCTGGATCGCGCTTCTTGAACGCCTCGATCGCTAGCTGGATGATCTCGCGCGCTCCGTTGGCAGCCTGTCCTTCTTCGAAGTTTACGTGTGTCGCTCCGGGCATCTTGGCTATGTTCATTGTGGTGATGACCCTGGTGTGAAATCCCTCTGCTATCTTGGTCAGACTGGGCATTACGCATTGGTAGTCCACTACCATGGCATCCAGTGCACCGGTCAGGATGGCAAGTTCCTGTGAGACCGATGACGTCGCCATTGGGATGCCGTGCCGCATCATCACTTCGCTGCCTGTACAGCAGATGCCCACGATGTTGATGCCCTCTTTCGCACCTACTTTTTTGGCTTCCGCTTCCATCTGTGGTGCCAGGGTAACGACCATGTCTGAGAGCACCGGGTTGTGTCCATGCACCGCGATGTTCACCGCCTCCTTCTTCAATGTTCCCAGGTTTGCTGACGCCACTGTCGGCTGTGGGACGCCAAACAGGATATCTCCGAGATCGGTCGCCACAGCCATACCGTCGTAATCCGCAATGGCGCACTTTATCCCACCCAGCAGCAGGTTAACCGGGTCGGCGTCTACTCCGTTCGTCGTCCGGTGCATGATTTCCGAGATGGCTGAGTCGATGCCATGTGGCAAAACGCCCATCTCACCAAACTTCTTCAGGCGTCCTGTAGTCAGCGTCTTCATCGCCCAATTAACCGGCTCGTCCCGCTCGGAGAACTCATCGAGTGCTGCCTCTGCCAGTTCACCCGCGATTTGCACATCGGATTTACCATCGAGTTTGATCCCTTGCCGCTCTGCGACCGCCCGCAGTTTTCCCGGATTCTTGATGCCATAATCCGGGGCTTTGCCTTCGGCATATTTCTTCAGCGTGTGCGCCAGGTGCTTGGCATGACCGGAATGTGCTGCTGTCCCGCCGGCAATTGCCCGGTCGAGCCCTCGTGCAACGAAGGTATCTGCTGTCGCACCGCACACTCCGACCTTTGGACCATTCCCAAATGGGTCGATCCGGCAGGGTCCCTGCAGGCAGTGTCGGCAGCATAAGCCGGTCTCACCGAAACCGCACTGTGGCAGTTGAGTTGCGTACCGGTCCCAGGCGGTTTCAACACCGAGTTTCTTTGCGACCTCGAGCATTTCGATGGAATCGGGGGATATAGAACGATCTTCGAACATATGAGCCTCCTTTTCTAAATCAATCAAATGGTATGAAAAACAGGAATAAAATACCCCCTGTCTGATGACTGGGGGTGCTGTCTATGCAATGCTTTGGTAGGTTTACAATGGAATGAGCGCACATTTTTATTGTAGCACTTTTTCGATGGAATGCAACATGGTTCTTTTTGGAACTATCGTTTGGAGTGCGGATTTCAGTCTGTATGTTGGATTTTGCTGGTTTTCACGTGGAATGCCCGTAAGTATTTACCAGATCCTGTATTGCTTTAACTGATTCTTATTTGATCCCTTTTTAGGATTGGATTAATTCATTGTGGATATGGCACTCCATACCCCTCCCCTAAATCCGACATATATAATTCCAAATGATCAGCAATTAACCTGTCGGATTTGGGGGAGGCTGGGAGGGGGCTAGCACCTTCCCAATGTTAGTTCATCGCTCGATGTCGGTCAAAAGGAAGAGCCATCCTGCCTCTCCAGCCAACCTTTCTTAATGGTTTACTTCCACGAAGTGCCCTGTGGGTACCGGCGGGGCGGGTTTGCAAGACCACTTGATATTATGGCACAAAACTTTGCGAACTGCGCCACTTTTTCCGAGCTATAGCCCAGTACGGTTGACGCGGTGTTCGCCCGCTTAATTTCATATGCAGGATCTAATCCCTGTCAGTACTCACAACGACTCTAAAAAACTTGTCACTGCACGGATCAGTGGGAACACTTCCCAAGTATCCAACCCTAGACCATGTCCGGCTGTCCCAATGAATACATGCATTGCATTGGGTAAAATTGACTGAACATGTTTGACCACCTCATTGGTCATCATGCCCCCTAGTGAAGTATTACCTTGCAATAGAAGGATTGGGCAAGTTATCCGCTCAAGTATCTTATCCAAATCAAATCCTTCTAAGAACTCACTCGCTCGTCCTTCTGCATGGTACTCCAAAACACCGGGATCCATTTGACTTAGTGTTATTGCCAACTCATAAATTTGAATAGTATCTACGTCTGGGCTATCTCCATAGCGTATTTGAGTACCTTGATTAGGAGCTTGAACAGGAATATCGGCTATCCGCCTGGTGAGCTCTGCAATCGAAAGTTCCATTCCGGCAAGAGCGCGCAAAGCAGAGAACCAGTATTTGAATCCTTCAGATGTCATCCACTTGACAAGCACATCCATGTCAATGGGAGGATCGCCGAGGACAATTGCCCTTACCAACTCTGGGCATTTTGCCGCCACAGCAAGAGCCACAGCACCACCAGCGGACATGCCAAAGAGTATGGCTGGCTTATCAAGTTGTTGCCGCAGGAATTGCTCTACATCACTCCCATAATATTTCGACAGATATTGGCCTGGTACTTGCCCTGATTTTCCCTGCCCTCGAAAATCTAATGCATAGGTATGCCATAGCAGTGATAGGATTGGCATGATGGGTAAAAATTCTTGCCAGCGACCAGGGAGACCATGCAATAGAACTAGCGGAAGCCCTGAATCTGGGCCTTCTGCAAAGTTTATTTCTGTAGTTCCTGTATTGAAAGATGATTCTTTTAACATCTGCGTCCTCCTCTTATCTACAGCCTAACTATGTACTCGGTTGACGATCTCAATCTAACAGCCTATGGACAGAAATTGCCACAAATGATGTACAAATATGTAACACTCAATCTAAAATGCAAGGAATTGCTGTCCACTGATAATCATTATACTGACCCAACTAGTTACTCAAACCGCCGTTAGTGCAATGGACACAATGCGTCAGATTCATTTTCGCATTGATATACTCATGAGAAGTGATTCTTAACGGTTGGGCTCAGCGCCAGCGGCAGGACCGGCGAGATTCCTTCCCAATTATCGCACATTTCTAGCGAAGCAGTGTATACCTTCAGAGGTGCCAGCCGCCTTCCGCTGCACGTTTTATTGGGCGGCTCTGATTCCCCTCAAGGTAATGAAGGAGGTTCCTGTAATCAGAGAAAGCAAAATCTGGGTTGACCCCCAAACCATCACCCCGAAACAGGCAAGTC
>Ga0315274_10012266_pt1 | contig 12236 bp, 8 predicted proteins | sample YL17G02_20_MG_FD_203700 | JGI IMG/M metagenome (GOLD analysis project Ga0315274, IMG submission 203700) | Sediment microbial communities from Yellowstone Lake, YNP, Wyoming, USA - YL17G02_20 | ecosystem: Environmental > Aquatic > Freshwater > Lake > Sediment | place: USA: Wyoming | collected... | reverse complement strand
GCCAAGGCGGCCGTGGACGGCGAACAAGCGCTGTTGGCCACCCTGCGCGCCGATTACGACACCCGCACGTCCGCCCTAGATGCCCGGGAAGGCGCCCTGGCCAACCGCGCCCGCGCCCTGGACGCACGGGCGCGCGTGGTGGAGGGGCAGGTGGCCGCGGCCGCGGCCGCGGAGGCCGCCCTGGCGCGTCGGGAGACCGCGGCCCTGGTCGAGGTTCAGGCCGAGTGCGACCGCGTGAGCGCTGCCCTGGCGGAGGCGGAGGCCGAGTGCGGCCGCGTGAGCGCTGCCCTGGCGGAGGCGGAGGCTGGTGCGAGCGCGGCCATCGCTGCCCGGGAGGAGAGCGACCTGAAAGCGGCGGGCCTGGAAACCGGGCTCGCAGCCGAGCGGACCGCCGCCGCGACCGCGGCCACGTCTGCTGACGCCGCCTGGCGTGCCAGGCTTGTGTCCGCTGTCGAGGCCGCGACCACAGACGCCCAGGCCGAGATGGGCGGGCTCCTAGTGGCAGCCGAAAAGCGGGCGGCGGCCGCGGAGGGGGTTGTCGAGCAGGCGGTCGCGGAGGGCGAGGCCGCGGACGCGCGGGCTGTGGCCGCCGAGGCCCGGTCCGAGGTCGCGGACGCGAGGGCCGCTGAGTGGGAGTCCCGGGCCGCCACCGCGGCCGTGCGTGCGGACGCCGCGGGCGCGTCGGCGGTCGTCTCGGGCCGGGCGGCCGCGGCCGACGCGGCCCGGGCCAAAGCGGCGCAAGCCGCCCTCGTCGCTGCGGCCGCCTCGGCCGCCGACGCCCGGCGGGCGGCCGCCGCGGAGCGGGCGGCGGCGGCGAAGGCGCTGGCGACGGCCCAAGCCGAGACGAAAGCCACCGCCCAGGCAGTGGAGGTGGCGGCGGCCGGGTCGGCGGCCGCAATCGAGGCGGCCGTGGCGCGGGCGGAGGCAGCCCAGGCGCAGGTGGTGGAATTGGAGGCGGCGGCGGCCGGGTCGGCGGCCGCAATGGAGGCGGCCGCCGCGCGGGCGGAGGCAGCCCAGGCGCGGGTGGTGGAATTGGAGGCTGTCGTGGGCGGCGAGCCCGGGCGCGCGCGGGCGGCCGTGGACGCGGCGCTCGCGGCCGCTGCTGCTGCTGCCCCGCCGCCGCCTCCCACGCCCCCGCCCCCGCCCTCGCCCGTCCCGGGCCTTGCCCTGGCAGCCCTGCTGGCGTCCGCCCTGCAGCGGGCGAACGCGGCCGCGGCTGCGCTCGGGGTGAGTGGGGGTGGGGTGTGGGTGGAGCGCGACGACCCCGCCGCCCTGGCGGCCGCCCTGGACGCGGCCCTGGCCCTGGTGGAGGCCCGGGCAAGCGGGGTGGGCGCCACCGCCAGGGCGGCCCGGGCGGCGGCAACGCACCGCAGCGCGCGCCGCGAGCCCGCCCTGTCGCGGCGCGGCCCGCGCGTGGCGGCCGCGGTCGCGGCCGTGGAGGAGGGCGGTGGCGAGCCGCACCAGCCCGCGCCCGCGCCCGTTCCCGTGCCCGCGCCCGCGCCCGCGCCACGCACGCATCACCACGGGCACACCACCAACCCTAGGTCGCCCGCCCGGGCGGTGGGCGGCCTGCTCGCCGCGGCGGCCGCGGTTGCGGCCGCCGTGTTTGTGCGGGCTGGGGGCGGGGAGGGCGGGGGTGGGGGTCGCGGGTCGCCCCGGGCGCGCCGCCTGGACCGGGCGGAGGAAGAGGACTGGTAAGGGGAAATGAAATATGTTGCGTTTCCGTTGCGTTTCCCGGGTTCTCACACGCCCGCGCACGCCCCCCCTTCCCCCACTGGGCGCGAGATCTTTCCCGTGTGGGAAGGAAGATACGGCGGAGAAGACACTTTCCTAGTTGATTTTCTCACAAATATATAAGCGCTTATTTTGCTGCTCCGCTTTGCATATCAGTGTGCCCGGACCCCCACCCACCCCGCGCACATGCCGGGCTCTCCCCAGGTACGTGCTTCATCACTCGGGCCACCCCATGGCGGGGGTATCAGCAGACCGGACGCGCGCCGCGGGCCGGGCGCGCGGGGGGGTCCACGCGTTGCCGCTTTGGCAGCCGTTTCCTCTTGTTGTGTGTCCCTCTCTCCTCCCCCCGCCGCCTGCCCCCGCCCCGCCCACCCCCTCCCAACACACAGCCCAAAGACTGACGCTTTTTGTGACCTTCATCCACACCACACACACACCACAGGGCGACCCGGCCCCGCCCGACAGAGGCGGCCTGATGACGGCCCTCCCTGTCATCGCTCCCCCTCCTCAACACGTTGCCCGGCCCCTCCTCTCCCGCCCCATTCCCTCCTACGCCCGCCCAGGCCGGGCCGCCGCCCTGTGCGGGGGCGACCTCAGCTCCGGGGCAGCGTGGGAGGAGTGGTGCGGGCCTGGGGTGGGGGGCGGGGTGCCGGACGCGGCGCAGGCGCATGCGAGGCAGAGCCCAGTTGCGTTGCCGCGCGCTGTGCCGGGAGCGGTCGCCTGCGCTTCCGCCCGCCCCCGCCTCGTCCTGCGCCGCCCGCCCGCCGACGTCCGCGCTGTGGTCGACCACCCCTCCTCGTCCAGCGCGGGTTTTCTTGGCGCTGCAGCTGCTGCCCCCTTCACCGCGGGCCGCCCGCCCCTGAGCCCCTCCAGCGGCGGCGGCGGCGGCGCGGGAGGCGGCACGGCCGCGGCCATCACCACCACGACCGGCTCGGGTTCCGCCGGAGACGGCGACCGCACGACCGCCGTCGACGCCTACCTCATGAGCCTCATCCGCGGGCGCCGGTCCCCGCAAGCGATCGGGGCTGGCGGCGCGGGGGCTGGCACGGGTGGGAGCGAGGGCGACACCGACACGTACGCCTCTGTCCGGACTGCCACGGCCACCACCCGCGCCCACCAAGCCGCGCTGCCGCCCCCGCCCCTCCCGCCGCCCTCCGGCCCGGACACGCCCTCCTCTTCCGCCACGAAGGCCTCTCTCGGCCCGGCCCCCTACGCGGCGGTGCGGGCCCTCATGGCGGCCCAGGCGGGCGAATTCGCGGCCCAGGTGGCGTCCCTGCACCGGGCGGCCGCGCGCGCGCGCGCGGCGGGGGAGGCCCTCGCGACGGCCGCCATCCTCTCGGGTGGCCTCGCGTGCGGCGGGGCGGCGCCCCCGGCCGCGCCGGCCGCCTACGGCGAGGCTTCCACCTCCTCTGCTGCCGCGGGGCCGGCGGCTGCCTGGGGGGGTGCTGCGTGGCCCCCGCCCGGCCCCGCGGGCTGGTGGAGCGCGGCCGCCCTCGGCCATGGCAGCGGCGCCGCCAGCTGGCCCCACCCGCCCCCGCCCGCCTGGGCGGCCCTGCAAATGTCCGCGGCGGCGGGGCACCTGGCAGCGCTCCAGGCTTCGGGCGGCGGCGGGGCCGGTGGTGCCGGCGGCGTGCTGCCGGGCGCCCTGGCCGCCGCCGCCGCCGCGGTGCTGGCGGGGGGGTGCCAGCCACCGCCGCTGGCCGCTGGTGGCGGCGGTGTGCGGCCGCCCAAGGCTGGCCCTCCCACCGGCAAGCCCCCGCTATCCGGCCGTCGGTCGCCCGGAGCCCCCGCCGAGGAGTCCGCCGACAACGCGGCCTGCCTGCCGGGCGGGCACCGGGGGGGCGCCTCCTCCACCGCGACTGGCGGCCGGCCGCCGCGCGCGCCGCGGCCGTCGGGCGCGGCCAAGAGGAAGCGGGCGGCCGAGCTGAAGCGGTCCCGGGAGGCCGCGGCGGAAGTACTGGCGGCCGCGGAGGCGGCTGTCGCGGCGGCCCGGGCCGCGGAAGCGGCGGCGGAGGCGGCGGCTTGATCCATCAAGAATGTTTATACCCCCACCCACCCACCCTCCCACAGTTTTTCTGTTTTTGATTTTTGTTCGTTCACCCCTTTGTCTAGATCCCCCCGACCCACACCCTTTTCTCTCCGTGTCTCTCCATCCTCTCTTGCTGCTCCGTGGGGTGGAGAAGGGAGGGGTGAAGCGAAAAGTTGTTTTGATGATGTAAAAGATTTCGTTTTCATCTTTTCATTTTGCGCCCATCTCTCCGTCTGTCCATTCAGGCAACCATGCAGCACCGGCGAGCGGGCGCCCGGGACATAAACTACGCCGCACTCGCCGCGGGCGCCTCCTCCTCCGATGGGAGTGGCGGCCTGCCCCTGGCGTCCACGGACAGCGAGGGCGGGCTGGCGCCCGTCGGCGCGGGCGTCGTGCGGGACGCCTCGCTCCGGACGGAGGCCGGGTCGCCGCTGGTGCGGGATTGGAGAGAGAGAGGAGGAAACACCGCCGCACCAGCCCGCACGCCCTCTCACCCGCACCCTGTCCATACACACACATACACACACACACAGGAGATGCCCGCGCACGCCCTGACCCTGGCCTGGCTGGATGGCGGGTCGCCCACGCACCCCGTCCTGGTCCGCGCGCCCGCCGGCACGGACGCCGCCGCTGCGCTGCGGGCCGCCGCGGCCGCGCTCGGGCTGTCCCTGCGCGACGATGATAGGGCTGGCGGTTCGGGCGCACCCTGGTGGTCACCCGCCAGCCTAGTTGACTGGTTGGGGCCGGACTGGGAGGTGAGGAGAAAGAGCAAGGGGGGTTGTCTTTTTTTTTTTGCGCCCAGCCCCGGCCCGCCACCAATCACTTTCCCAACAACCCCTCTTACACCGCCCCGCACGACTCATCCTCATTAGGTCCACACCTGGGACGCCGCCCGCCATTCCGGGGGGCCAAACTGGAGCGTGGCTCAATGGAAAGCCTACATGGACGCCCGGGCGGCGGGCGTGGGCCGGCGGCCGCCGAGCCGGCCGGGCACGGCGGGCGGCAAGCGGGCGCTGGTGGTAGGCGTGGCGCCCGCCCCGCCTCCCCCACCACCGCCGCCCGACCGCCACCCCGTCGGCCGGGGCTTTGCCGCCGCGGCCGCGTCCGTGTCCGCTGAATCAGAGGAGGAGGACGCGGACTCCTCGCTGGCCGCCCGCGCCCGGGCCGTGACGGGCGGCGGCGGCGGCGGCGGTGAGTCCCGTCTGCGGCACGCGCCTCCGCCACCCCCGCCACCCCCCGCCTCCGCCCCCGCGACCGCCCACCACCACCACCCGCCGCCCGCCCGCCACCGGGCCATCGTCGCGGACTCGGCCCGCCGGTCCCTGGTGGGCAGCATCGACCTGCCGGGCCCCGAGCGCGGCGGGCCCAGCCCTCCCGCCGTGGTGGTGCAGGGCGACCTGGGGGCCGGGGTGTGGCCCCGCGGCGCGCCCGCCGGCCCCTGCCCGCTCGCGGCCGCTGTCACCCTGTCCCTCTTCCCGGCCGGCGGGTGGGATGACTGGCACGTCGCCGCCCCCGCGGGCGGCCTGAGCTGGCGCATGGCCCTTACCAGTGGTGGTGGTGGTGGTGGTGGTGGTGGTGGTGGTGGTGGTGGTGGTGGTGGTGGTGGTGGTGGTGGTGAGCCCCCCTCCTCCGCGCCCGCCCGCGTCATCTTGGCGGCCCCGCCCACGCCCGCCAACGCGGCGACCTTTGAGGCGTGGGGCGAGTCGGGGCCCGCCCGGGGCGCGACCGCCCTGGCCGCCTCGCTGTCCGACCTGGTCCGCATCGACCTGCGGTCCGCGGGCGACGCCGCGCTCATCCCGCCCGGCTGGCTGGTCGCGGAGGCCGGGGTGGGCGGGAGCGGGGGGGGCGGGGGCAGCGTGTCGGCCGCGCTGGGCGGCGCGGTCCTCCTCGGTGGGCACCTCGCCTCCCACCTGGCCTCGGCCGACCGGGCCGCCGCCTCTGGCGTCTCCGCCCCCATCAAGCGGCGCGGGCGGGCGCCTCCCGGCGCTTTTGAGCGGGTGGTGTGGCTGGCCGCCATGGGCGGGGCGCGCAGGATCGTGGCGGCCCTGCCCGCAGAGGGGCAGGCGGCCGCGCGCGCGCAGGCGGCTGCCCGGGCCACCGCCCGCGCCCGGTCCGGCGCCGCGTCGGCCGCCGCCGCGGCCGCCGACCTGGCCCGCACCGTCGTGGCGGCGGCGGCCAAGGCTCGGGCCGCTGAGGCGGCGGCGGCCCGGCGCCTGGAGGCGAGCGCGGCGGCGGCCGCGGCCAAGAAGCAGAGGGCGGCCACAGCCGCGGCAGCAAGAGCTGCAGGCACCCGCCCCGGCATCCCGGGCCGCCTCGCCCTGCCCGGCGGCCCGCCCGTCGCGCCGGCCGCGGGCCCCGGCGGCGTCCCCACCTCTGCCCCACCCGCCCCTGTGGCTGTTGCCGCCGCCGCCATCCCCGGCCGGGCCCGGGCCCGCAAGGCCGCCCGCCCGCGGTCCTCCCTGCACGACGCTGCCCTGCCTGCCGCGCCGGTCGTGCGCTTGCGGCTGGGCGGGGGGGGTGCAGGTTCGACGCCCGCCTCTCCCGCCGCCGCCGCCGCCGCCGCCGCCGCCGCCGCCGCTGTCGTTGTCGCCGCCGCCCTCCCATCCCCGCCCGCCCCGCGGGTGGTGGTGCGCCTGCCCGGCGGCGGCGGCGGCGGCGGTGGCGGTGGCGGCGGCGGTGGCGGCGCGCCCACCATCCCGCAAATGGACGGGGCGGCGGATGATGGAGGAGGAGGAGGAGGAGGAGGACACGACGGTGGCGCCCTCCCTCACTACCCCGCCTCCCCGGCCGCGCCCCGCCTGCGAATCGTCATGGGCGGCGGCAGCGCCGGCGGCGGTGGACCCCGGTCCGCCCCGACCACGCCCGCCGTCACGGCGTCCGCGGCAGCGGCCGTCGGCTTGAGCGTGCGGGAGGCGGCCGGCCTGGCCACGGCGGCCGCCCGCCTGCGGCACTGGGAGGCGACGCACCCCCTCCTCCTCCGCGTCGCGGCCGGGCTGGTGGCGGGCGGGGAGACCGGGTACGGTGCCTGCCTGGCCGCGCCCTGGGGCCCCGGCGGGGCTCCCCCCGCCGGCCCCGAAGCCGCGGCGGACGAGCTCGAGGCCGCCCTGGCCGCGGCGGGGCTGCCGACCGCCGCGCCCCACGCCCTGCCCCCCGCCGTCGAACCCCGCCGCCTCATCCCGCTCCTCGCCACCAAGTCCGACTGGCGCGGCCGCCGGGCGGCCCGCGGCAGTGGCAGTGGCGGTGAGCATGATGAGGGTGGCAGTGATGACGACGCCGGCGACCGGGGCTTCCGGCCGTGGGAGGAGGCCGGCGGAGGGGAGGACGAAGAGGAGGAGGAGGCGGCGGGTGACTCGTCCGACCTCGCCCGCCGGCGCACGCCCAAAAAGAAAAAGGGCGCGGGCGGCGGTGGCGGGCCCCGCAAGGAAAAGGCGTCTTCCCGGCCGACGACGGCGAGGCCGGTGGCGTCCAGCGACCCATCCCGGCGGGTGGCGGGTGGGGGCGGCGGCGGAGGGGCGCGGTCGCCGTCGGCCGCCCCGAAGCGGCCGGCCCTCTCCGTCAAGGCCCGCCTGATGAAGAAGCTGAGAATGCGGATGTGACGGAGGGAGTGTGGGGTATTTTGCATTTTGCGTACGCTTTTTACGTGTTCGGCTCGAGCTTCCCTGTGCAGCTCGCCGTGCGTGCGTGGCGCGCTTTATTGCCGTTTGTCGTGTGTAGGGAGGGAAAGGGAAATCGCCCTGGGACATCAAAAAAATGAGGTGGTTGGAGACAGGCCACTCCTCCCACTCCTCTTTTTCTCTCTTCACGGGCTGCCCGCGAACGCGCACGCCTCTTACATTCAGCGCGCACACAGGCCACATCCGCCCGCACACCAATGCAGTCCTGCACCAGCCTGCGCGCCGCCGCGCCCACGCGCGCGCCCGCCCCCGCCCGCCGGTCCGCGCTGGCCGTCCGCGCGTTTGGGCCAGGCAACGAGATGAAGGACGGCGTGGAAGCCGGGACGCGGGTGAAGGTGACGGCGCCCATCAAGGTAAGGTTGAAGAGGGGCAGGGCAAAGTGTGTGTGTCCCGAGGGCAGAGTGGGTCCGTCCGCCGAGAGGGCGTGCCTGGCGGGCGAATTGAAGGAGGGCCAAGCGAGTGAGAGAGCGCCGACGAGGAGCGAGGACAAGGAGAGACACTTCCCATCTCACACCCGTCCTTGCCTCTTCTCCACGCATGTAGGTCTACCACGTCCCCAAGACGGCGGAGTTGAACATTGAGGGCATGACGGGCACGGTCGCCGATATCGTCAAGTTTTTCAAGGTGAGGAAAAAAAAAAAAAAAAAAGAGATCGGAGACCTTGCTTCAACCTGACCCTCTCTCATCATCCATCATCTCTCTCCTCTTTTTTTTTTAGGGCGTCGAACTGTCCGCCACCCAGCCGTACCGGGTCCAGCTGGACATGCCCACGCCCGCGGATGGCAAGAAAGCGCCCAAAGTGTTTGTGCACCTGGTGAATGAAAAGAGAGGGAGGGAGAGCGAGCAGTGCACAGCTTTCCCGCTCCATTTCCATCCATCCCATCCTCAACCCCTCCTCTCACCTCCTCTCCTCCCCTCCCGTCTCCAGGCCGGCGACGAGATCGACATCATTTAGACAGCCCCGTCCTCCTTCTGACCTCTCGTGTGTTACACCCCCCTCGCCTTCGTTCTTGTTTCCTGTTGAGCGGGCACGCAGCGCGATTTGTGTGAAATGTGAAAATGAAGAAGAAGAAGAACAACAACAGCAACACACTCACTCTGCATTTACTCCCCACCCCCACCCCCCGTCGGCGGCCACCGCGCCTCCCGCAACACCCCCCCCGGCTGCATCACCCAGGCCGCGTCGACCAGCGGTGCCAGCTCGGCCAGGTCGTGGGAGACAACCAGCACGGTCGCCCTCTGTTTGGCGGCCCTCAAGGCCGCCACGATGTCCCTCCGGGCCGCCCAGTCCAGGCCCGCCAGGGGCTCGTCCAGCAACAGCACGTCCGGGGCCCGGGCCAGTTGCACCGCCAGGGCGACCCGGCGCTTGTACCCGTCGGACAGGGAGCGCAGGCGGGTGGCCAGGGGCAGGCCGGCCAGGGAGAGGGCGGCCAGGGCGGCCTGGGCGGCCACCCCCCGGCCGGCCCGGGCGGCCGGGTCGGCCGGCCACCCGAACGTCAGCTCCTCGGCCAGGGTCTCCCCTAGGAAGTGCCGCTCTGGGAACTGGAAGACCAGGCCGATGGTCGGCGGGGGAGGCGCGGGCGGAGGGGGCGGGCGAGGTGGCGGGAGGGTTGGGGCGGCAGCGGCGGAGGGGGCCGGCGCTGCACCCTCCCTCTCGACGCGCACCGCCCCGCCCGTCGGCGTCAACAGGCCCGCCACCAGCTGGAGCAGGGTGGTCTTCCCCGCCCCCGACCGGCCGTACACCAGGCCGAAGGCGTGCGGCGGCAGGGCCAGGGAGGCGGCGTCGATGAGCGGTCCAGGGGCGCCGGGCGGGTGGTAGGACAGGGCGTCGAGGACGAGGGCCGCGCCGGGCGGGGTGGGCGGCGGCCCCGTGCCGCCCTGTCCCCCACCGCTCAGCTCGGCCAGGCTGCGGCGGATGGCTTCGTAGACGGCGGCCGCCGCGGCGGCGTCCGGGCCGGCCGCGCCGGGGGAGGCGGCGGCGGCGGCGGCGGCAGGGCAAGGGGGGGTGCGGAGGGCGGGCCGTGCCGGGGAATCGGCGGGGCGGGGCGCGGCCGCCGTCGAAGCCGCCGCCGCCGCGTGCCGACCACCAGGGATGGGTGTCGTTCGCCTCATTCGAAAAATCAGTGCTAGAAGGTGAAGCCGAGGGCCTGTGTGTTTGTGAACGGTTATGTGTAGGCGTGTGAGAACGAGAGTCGGGGTGGTCGGGGGGGGGGGGGGGAACTCGCTCGCATGCTCCCTCCTCCGCACCTTGCACGCCGCTGCCGTCGCGGTCGCGCCGGCCTTGCCGTTTAAACAGGCGGAGTAGTAGCCCAGATTTCCTGCACGCACGACCGTGGGCTGGCGGGCTGCCGCCGCGTCCTTCGCTGCGGCTGCCGCTGCCTCCACCGCGGCTGCCCGCCGGCGCTCCCTGGCCGCCACCCGCTTGGACTGCGCCTGCCCTTTCGGCTTCTTCTGTACAGCCGGAGTGGTGGCAGTTGTGTTTCGGTGGTCGAGGGCGGCGAGCTGGAGCTTCAAGAGGCGGGCCTTGCCCATGAGTTGGTGGTTGAAGAGTGAGGACGGCGTGGAAAACAGAAATGAGGGGAGAGAGCTGGCCAAAAATTGCTCGCCTGCGTCATTAACGGAACAGAAGAAAAGAAAAACGCGCGCTTTTTTTTGGGTGAACGGGCGGGCGCCACAGCACACGCGCACCCGCACGCTCACACGGGCTCAAATTCCGTGAGATTCCCAGTCACCCCCCCCCTCACCCCCCCTCACCCTGCGCATGAGTGACGGTGGCCTACCGCCCGCCGTGGAGAGACTGGAGGCAGAGTCAATGCGACCGCAGGGCGGTTGCGAGGACCCGCCGCCCTCGGCCAGCCCCGCCACGCCCTCCCGACACTCTGGATTCTGCAAATGGTACAACCCGGCCAAAGGTGAGTCGGCAGTGCGGCGCGCTGAAGGCGCCCAAGGCGCGCTGCGAGGAGATAACGATGGGGGATAGAAAAAGGGCGTTTAGTTGCAACGGCCAAGGTCGTGGTTTTGCTTGTCCCTCACGCACTTTCTTCCCCTCAGGCTACGGCTTCATCGCGCCGGATGATAAGGACCTAGGCATAGGCGAACTGTTTGTGCATCAGGTGAGGAGGAGGAGGTGGGACGGTGGGCGTGCGCGAGGGGAAAAGAAGAGCAGGAAAAAGTGCAGCGCTTTCTCTCCCAGCCGTCCAATGCTCGCAAGCGAAAAGGACGCACACGCAGCATCCCCCGTGATGCCTGCGCGGGATGCGTCAGACACCCGGCTCGGGAATAAGTCTGTTGTTGGGTCCTACAGCATGCATTTCGTGGACAGCATACCAGGGTTTCAGGGCGCGCGAGGAGGGAAGGGAGAGAGGGTCGAAACGAAGGCTGGACCGCTGACCCGACCCGACCCTCTCGCATCTCTTCATCCCATTTTTCTTTCCCTGTCTCCCATCAATCACACATGTCTCTCCCTCTCCCTCTCTCTCATTCAGTCCGCCATCCAGACCGACGGCTTCCGCTCCCTGCGCGAGGGCGAGGCCGTCGAATTTGAGGTTCAGGCCGCCGCGCCGGGGGGTCGCTCCAAGGCCGTGCGGGTCACCGGGCCGGAGGGGGCGCCCGTGCAGGTGAGGGGAAAAAGAAGGAAAAGAATGAACATGGATGGATGGTAGGGGGAAACAGACCTTTCTATAACACTCACACGCCTCTTCCCCTCCCATCCCCTCCCTCGCCCACCGCCAGGGCGCCCTGCGCCAGGACGGCGCCCGCGCCTTGCCCAGCGCCGCCGTCGCCGCCCAGGACCAAGCCGCGGCTGCCTACCACCAGCAGCTGCAGGCGGCCGCGGCGGTGGCGGGGGCCGGCGGCGGCGGGAGCGGCGGTTTCCCCCCGCCACCCTTCCACCCCGCGGGCGCCCCTTACCATTACGACGCCCTGACCCTGGCCGCGTACGGCCACATGGGCGCGGCGGCAGCGGCGGCGGCGGCGGCGGCGGCGGCGGGGCAGCACGTCCACTACTCGTACCCGCACCCAGCAACCCTGCCCCACTTTTGGGGCGGTGGGGGCGGCGCGGGCGTCGGCGGCGTGCCGTACCAGCTGGCCTACGGGCCGCCCGACCCGCAACAGCAGCAGCCCGGCGCCGCCGCCCTGGGCCCGCCGGCGGGGGTTGTGGGCGGCGGCGGGGGCGGCGGGCACCATCACCAGCAGAAGCCACCCCTTCCAGGCGGCGGCCCGCCGCTCGCGAGCGCGCCCGGCGTCGTCGTGGGCGTCCCCGTCGCCGCGGACGTGCCGTTGGGTGGGGGAGGAGGCAGTGGAGGCGGCGGCGGCGGCGGCGGCGGCGGCGGTGGGGGTGGGGGTGGCGGCCCGCCCCCTCCCTTCCTCTACCTCTCCCCGCCCGGGGGCCACCAAGGCCCGCTGCCCCACCAACACCACCACCCGACCCCGTTCTTCCACCTCCAGGTTGGGGCGGCGGCGGCGGGCACCACCACCCCCGCTCCCGCACTCCTCGCCGGGTCCGCCTCCTCCACGGGGACGCCGCGCCTCCACCCCCGCCCCCCGCCCGGGCACACGCCCGGCGCGGCCTCCACGGGCACCCAGGTCGTCGTCCACAACCTGCCGTGGGCGGTGACCTGGAAGGGGCTGCGCGACGCGTTCGGGGCGGCCTGCCCCGGCGTGGAGCGGGCGGACGTCGTGCTGGACGCGGCCGGCCGGTCGCGGGGGTTTGGTACCGTCAAATTTGCGAGCGCCGAGGAGGCGGGCGCGGCCGTCGAGGCCATGAACCATGCGGGCCTCAGCGGGCGCACGATCACGGT
>Ga0315274_10012265_pt1 | contig 12237 bp, 15 predicted proteins | sample YL17G02_20_MG_FD_203700 | JGI IMG/M metagenome (GOLD analysis project Ga0315274, IMG submission 203700) | Sediment microbial communities from Yellowstone Lake, YNP, Wyoming, USA - YL17G02_20 | ecosystem: Environmental > Aquatic > Freshwater > Lake > Sediment | place: USA: Wyoming | collected... | reverse complement strand
CCTCCCCGGCTGCGAGTATGACTGCCTGCATGGCTCTCTTCACCTCATCTCCGTTCCTTCCATGATACAGCCGTGGACATAGGACTGGGGGGCGAAGCTGCAGCCGCTCCCCACCACGGTCCCTGCATTTACCGAGCAGTTGATCCCGAAGGAGACCCCGTCGCCGATGACAGCCCCAAACTTCACCCTTCCCGTGTTCTTGCCGCAGGCATGCACCGGCGCATGATCATTCCTCAGGTTCGCGATCTTCGTCCCTGCACCGAAGTTGCAGGACGAGCCGATGATGCTGTCTCCCACGTAGTTGAAGTGGGGGATCTTTGTCCCCGGGAGGATGACGGAGTTCTTCACCTCGGAGCAGTGGCCGATGTGGCAGTCATTCCCGATGGAGGTGGCACCACGGATATAGGCATGGGGGCCGATGCGGCAGTCCCGCCCGATGATGCAGGGCCCCTCGATGACGGTCCCGGTGCGGACGGTCGACCCGGGGCCCACGGCCACGTCGTCGGAGAGGACCGCGCCCGGCTCGACCGCCCCCTCTGTCTCGAAGGTCCATGCCCGGAGGAGCATCTCATTCGCCTCCAGGAGGTCCCAGGGGTGGCCTACGTCGAGCCAGAAGGCCATGGGGTAGCCCGTCACCGTCCCCTCCCTGATGAGGACTGACAGTGCATCGGTGATCTCGTACTCGCCGCGTTCCGAGCGCCCGATGGACTCCAGCAGATCGAATATCACTGGATCGAGGAGGTAAGCGCCGGCGCTAATGAGGTCACTTTTCGGGTTCGGGACCTTCTCGGCGAGATCCACGATCCTATCGTCCTCCATCATCACGGTCCCGAAGTCCTGGGCATGAGAAGAGCGGGAGACAGCGATGGCCGGAGGGTGGAGGCCGGCAAGGGCACGGATGTCCCCTGATCTGGTCACCATGTCCCCGTTCATGAGGAGGAATGGACCTGAAACGAGTCCCTCGCAGGCCTTCAGGGCGTCGCCTGTCCCGAGCTGGTGCCGCTGGGGGACGTACCGTATCCTTACCCCGAGCCGTTCCCCGTTCCCGAAGCAGGAGCGGACCTCCCGCTCCCGGTAGCCCACGACCAGGGTGAACTCCGAGATCCCTGCATCCCGGGCAGCGATGATCAGGTGCTCGAGGATAGGCCGGTTCGCGAGGGGGAGCATCACCTTCGGGCGGTTCGCGGTGAGAGGGCGCATGCGCCGGCCTTCCCCGGCCGCGAGCACCACGCATTCCATGGAAAGTACATCTCCTTGCGGGCTTAAGCACTTTCTGCGCGCTTGAGCATCTCCCGCCCCCTCTCCGCAAGCCTCTTCGCGGCCTGGCCGGTCTTTCCCTCTGCAGTGATCCGCACCTTGGGCTCGGTCCCGCTCGCCCTGATGAGGAACCACCCGTCCTCCTCCTCCTGGCGGATCCCATCCGTGGGGGAGGCTGCGCCGAGGCGCATGAGGACCCCCGCTGCATCGCTGCATGGCCTTGACTCCCGGACGATGGGGTAGCGGGGGATCCGGTCCAGATCTTCCGCGATATCCCACTCGGATACCATCTCGCAGAAGAGGGCCGCCGCGTAGATCCCGTCGGGGCAGAGGGAGTGGCCGGGGAAGATCCAGGCACCCGAGGGCTCCCCGCCGAAGTCCCCCCATTCCTGAAGCCTGGTCGAGACATAGGTATCCCCGACAGGGGTGCGCTGTACCTCGGCCACCTCGTCAATGATCATGGAGGCGTCCATGGTGGTGACCACATGCCCGGCATCCAGGTAGCGGGCAAAGAGGACCATGAGCCGGTCCCCGTCGATGAATCTCCCCCTTCCATCAAAGCCCATCATCCGGTCGGCGTCCCCGTCGTGGACTACCCCGCAGTCTGCCGATCCGGCCCTCACCATCTCAGCCACGAAACCGAGCCCCTCTTCCTGGGGCTCCGACGGGCGGGCGAAGTGACCGCTGGTATGGCAGTTAAGGGGGATAGTGGCGATCCCCATTGCAGAGAGCAGGTCAGGCGTGATGACCGACCCGGCACCGTTCCCGCAATCGATGACTGCAACAAGGTCCCGGGAGACCTCTCGCCGTTCAAGGATGGCCTTCCGGTGGCCGGAGAGCAGGTCGGCCTCCTCCAGATCCCCCTGGCATTCCCATCCTTTCCACTGGGAAGCCCCCATCTTCTCCTCGAGTGCTTCCTGCTGCGGTGGCGTGAAGGATGACCCGTCCGGGTTGAAGACCTTCAGGCCGTTGTACTCCTCGGGGTTATGGGACGCGGTGATCATGAGCCCTGCCTCGAAGTTGCGGGCGGCGAAGGCGACGGTGGGCGAGGGTGCTATGCCCCCGAAGGTGACCCGGGCCCCTCCCGAGAGGAGGCCGGCGATCGAAGCATCCGCGAGGATCGGGCTCGATGTCCTGGTATCGGTCCCCACAACCACATCGGATGCGGTGGCAGCAAGGCCGGATCCGAGGGAGAGGGCAAGCTCTGCGAGCGGGAGATCGTAGCGCCTCCTGATCCCCGAGGAGCCGAAGAGCATAGGTATAGTTTCGGTCTGTAGCGTTATGAGGTTTTTCAGCCCTTTCGAGCCCCTCATGGTTCAGCGGCCGCGTGGGCCCAATTGGATCAGCGGCCGCAGGGGGCCAGATCGGATCAGCGGCCGTACGGACACCAGTGGGGAAGGGCGAGGAGGGAAGCCACTCCTTCCGTGGAAGGGCCGAGGAGGAGGATCCCGCGGTCCGCGGCCTGTTCCCGGAGTTCCGAGTTCTCCTCCCTGATCAGGCCCTCACCGGTGACCACCAGGATCCCGGCATCGCTGGCGTTTTCCGTGATGAGGGGGGCGAGTTCCTGGGAGAGGACCGGGACATTTACGGGGGTAAAGATCCTTCGTGCCCCGCTCTCCTCGCGGAGCTCCTCCAGGCAGGGCCCGTGGCAGTCGGGGTCGCAGGCATGGAACCTCCGGCCGATGCAGAGGAAGCCCGCGACGACGTTCACGATTGCGAGGGCGGCGGTCCGCAGCTCCGGGGAGGGAAGGTCGCTGCCAAAGAGAGAAGAGACCCGTGTCGAGGTCTGGACAGGAGATTCTGTCACCACCTGTGCGGTCTTCCCCCCGAAGGAGGCCTCGATCATCGCGCCCCGCTCGAACTGGCAGCGGGGGGCATCCGGGTTCCGCTTCAGGGTGGCGACCCCGTCCTCGCACCCGCTCCCGTGGACGGTCTCCTCGAGCCTCTTCGCCGCTTCGAGGAGGAGGGTCATGCCATGCCCACCTCGTTCTCAAGGAGGATCACCCTCGCAGGGGAGCCATCGAGCCCCTCCAGCCTGAGGGGGAGCGCCACCATGAAGTAATCACCCTCTGCGATCCCCGAGAGGTCCAGGAGCTCAAGGATTGAGATCCCTCTCCCCAGGAGTTCGCGGTGCACGGAGCCGTCCCCTCCCGGGGCCTCGATGGAAAGGGAATCGATTCCCACAACGATGATACCGGCACCCGCCAGGAGCCGGGCTGCGTCGAATGTGAGATGGGGAAATTCCGGACCAAAGGACCGGGTCCCGGACGCCCTGGTCTTGACGAGAACCCTCTTCACGCCCTGCAGCTTTCCCGAGAGAGCCCCGGCCGTGATTGCATCCCCGGCATCCTCCATCTCCAGGACGCGGACCTTTCCCATGAGCTGTTGAAGGGGAATCCGGTCCACGGTCGCTCCGTTGGAGAGATAGTGAGAAGGGGCATCCAAATGGGTTCCCGTGTGCGTGGTGAGCCGGAGATCGGTGCAGGTATACCCTTCCCGCTCCTCCCGCTGGAAGACCGGCCTCGCGTCCCCGGGATAGACGGGAACCCCCTCGCCCAGGGGCCGGGTGAGATCGAGGATCCCCCTACTCCTCATCCTCCCTCCACCCGTGCTCCCCGATGAGGGGGACGAAGACGACCCCCCCGTGGGATTCCCGCCGGATCCTCTCCCCTTCCCTCACGATACGGATCAGCTCCTGGATCCCGTGCGGCCCGACGGGGGCGACAAGCCTGCCGCCGTCCGCAAGCTGGCCGATGAGCGGAGGGGGGACGTCAGGAGTCCCTGCCGTGACGAGGATCCCCTGGTAAGGTGCCTTCTTGGGGTACCCCAGGGTCCCGTCGGCCACGATCACATCCACGGGGCGGCTGCCTGCCGTGGAGAGGTTCCTCCTTGCCCGGGCGGCCACCGCAGGGATGCGCTCGATGGTGATGACCTCGGAGGCGAGCTCTGCGAGGATGGCAGCCTGGTACCCGCTCCCGGCACCGATCTCCAGGATCCTGTCCCCGACATGCGGGTCGAGGAGATCGGTCATGAGCGCCACGATGTAGGGCTGGGATATGGTCTGGCCGTCGCCGATGGGCAGGGGCCGGTCATCGTACGCCATCCTTCTCGCATCCTCGGGAACAAAGACGTGCCTGGGCACCTTCTCCATCGCCGCGAGCACCCGCTCGTTGCGGATACCCCGGGCGCGGATCTGCTGCTCCACCATCCGCCGGCGCTGCTCGGTGAAGGGATCGATCGGCATCTAAAACCCTGACTCTGCCTTGTCGATGGCCGCGTCGATCTGCTTCTGGAGGACTTCGGGGAGGCCCGTGATCTTCACGTCGAGGAAGCCCCTGATGATGGTCGCCGTCGCCTCCTCCTCGGAGAGGCCCCGGGCCATGAGGTACTCGATCTCGTCCTGCGCGATCTTCCCGACCGCCGCCTCGTGGGAGAGCTCGGTCCCCACCACCGATCCCTCGATCTCCGGGATGGCGTGGATGACCCCGTCCCTGAGGATGAGCCCTTTGCACTCCAGGTGGCCTCGCGTGTGGTCGGTGTTCCCTTTGATCTCCCCCCGCGAGATGATGGTGCCGCCCCTTGTGATGGCACGGGTGATGAGCTCCGCGCTCGACCCCTTTGCCCCGAGGATGGCCCGGGAGCCGATGTCCAGGTACGAGTTCGGGGAGGCGATGATGATGCTCGAGAACCGGGCCACCGAGTTCTCGCCGTTGAGGTTGGCCGTCGGGTACATCTGCACCTTCTTCACCGGCTGCATGCAGATATAGTTGGAGAGGAAGGTGCCGTTCTCCTCTACGATGGAGGCGGACCGGGGGTAGACCTCTATCTCCTCCCCCCAGGTGTGGATCATGGTGAAGGAGATCTTCGCGTTCTTCTTCACGTAGAACTCCGAGATCCCGTAGTGGGCACCCCCCTTCCCGACGTGCTTCCCGCTCGCGCACCCCGAGACGATGTGCAGTTCCGCCCCTTCTTCGGCGATGATGATGTTATGGACATACTGGATCTGCTCGCGCCCCAGGAACAGGCATGCCTGGACGGGGAGGATGTTCTTTGTCCCCTTCCGCCCGATGATGACATATCCCCTCTGGTTCTCCTGGGCGGCGACGGCTTTCGTGTACTGGTCTTTGTCCTTTGGCATGACCTTCCAGGAGTAATCCTGCAGCCAGTCGTACCGCTTGAGCGCATCGGCGATGGAGAGGACCTCGATCCCCTCCGCAGAGCAGGTGGCATGCAGGATATCCTGGTTTGCCTGCATGTAAGACCCGCACCGGTTGATCATCGAGAGCTCGATCCCGGACTGCTGCAGCCGTTCCCGGTCTTCGGGGGAGATGAAGGGCGCACCTAGACCTTCTGGCATTCCAGGCACTCCCGGTAACCGCGAGCTTTGATCTCCTTGAGCATCTCCCGGGGGCTTCCCCGGCACTTGATCGCCCCGTCGCACATCATGTGCCCCACGTTCGCATCCAGGTAGTCAAGGATGAACCCCGTGTGGGTGATGATGAGCCCGCTCTTCTTCCTGTTGACGATGTGGAGGTCCTTCTCCAGGAGCTTCCCGATGGTGGCCCCGATGAGGGAGATGTTCTCGAGGTCCACCCCGCTCTCGGGCTCGTCGAGCATCACGAAGTCCGGGTGCTGGACCATGAGCTGGAGGATCTCGCTCCGCTTGATCTCCCCCCCCGAGAACCCCTTGTTGACGTCCCTCCCGAGGAAGTTCTGCATGTTCACCTCCTTTGCATAGCCGTCGATGGCTTCCTTCGCTTCCCTTGAGGTAGCAGTGAGGAGCTTCCCGAGCTTCAGCCCCCCGACCGTGGGCGGGCGCTGGAACATGAGGCCTATCCCCGCCTTCGCCCGCTCGTTCACCGGCAGGTGGGTGATCTCCTTCCCGTTGTACACGATCTTCCCCTGGGTGACCTTGTAGCCCGAGAACCCCATGATGGTCATGAGGAGGGTGCTCTTCCCCGAGCCGTTCGGCCCCATGAGGACATGGGTCTCCCCGTCCCCGATCCTGAGGTTGATGTCATGGAGGATCTCCTTCTCCCCCACCTCGACATGCAGGTCCGTGATCTCAAGCATATGAACGCAGATGTATGTCTCCCCACATATGATTAAAGCCTCGCCCGCGACGGGGTGCGGGAAAGGAGAGGATGGCGGGGATCTCTTTACTTTCACCTCCCGCACCCTGAAGGGGTTTATCGTCCTCCCCACCTTTCTCTCCTATGTACGGAGCAACCTTCGACTTCATCGCCGCGAGGGCGGCACGGTACCCGGTCATCATGAGGAGAAGCCAGCTGCATAAGGCCATCCGGAGGGCACTCCGGCCCCGGAAGACGGAAGATCCAGGCCGTTGGTGGCTACTCTTAAACACTCTGGAGACTAACCAGTTCCTAAAGGGAACTGGTTGAGAAGCAACCGGTTCCTGAAGGGAACCGGGTGAGAGCATTGCAACCAACCGGTTCCTGAAGGGAACCGGGTGAGAACCGATCGGTTCCGCAGGGGAACCTGGGGCCATGAGGCCTGAGAAGGTGCGGGACAAGCCGGGCAAGGAACGGATCCGGAAGGGAACCAAGGACCGGAGGGACCGGATCCCGACCGACGAACCCGAAGGAATACGGGGCTTCGAGAACCGGATCATCTGCGGGGACGCGGAAACCGTGCTCTCTGCCATGCCTGCGGAGAGCGTTGACCTGGTCGTCACTTCGCCCCCCTACAACTTTGGCCATGCCTATGCCGGTGACAACAGGGATGACACCCGCGACTGGAACGAATACTTCCAGCGCCTGGCCGGGGTATGGAGGGAGTGCTACCGGGTGGTGAAGCCCGGAGGCAGGATTGCAGTGAACATCCAGCCCCTCTTCTCGGACTACATCCCCACCCACCACCTGGTCTCCCGGCAGCTCATGGACGCTGGGTTTCTCTGGAAGGCCGAGGTCCTCTGGGAGAAGAACAACTACAATGCCAAGTACACCGCCTGGGGGTCCTGGAAGTCCCCGTCAATGCCCTACCTGAAATACACCTGGGAGTTCATCGAGATCTTCGACAAGGAGACCCACAAGAAGGCAGGGCGCCGGGAGGACATCGATATCACCGTGGACGAGTTCAAGGAATGGGTGATGGCGAAATGGACCTTCCCACCCGAGCACCGGATGAGGGAGCACAACCACCCGGCCATGTTCCCCGAGGAGCTCCCCAGGAGGGTGATGAAGCTCTTCACCTACCGCGGGGACCTCGTACTCGATCCCTTCAACGGCGCCGGTACCACGACCCGGGTTGCCAGGGCACTCGGCCGCAGGTTCATCGGGATCGACGTATCAAGGGAGTACTGCGAGACGGCCCTCGCACGGACTTTTATCCCGGGGAGTGAGGGGGCGGGGGCCTGCCAAAGCTCTGGGATCCTCACCTGGGACGGGGTATCCGGGACACCGGGCTGATATCACAAGGTCCAAGCAAGAGGGCGTCCACGCTCCCGGGACCGGCCGGTCGCCGATGGAGCGAACCCCCTCTCGATCGGGGAGAATCCCATGGCTCTATTTCATCTCGACCCCTGCAGGAGGAACCGGTCCACAAGCTCTTTGCAGAAGGCATGGGAGAGGGGGATGTTCCGGGAGGATTCGGCGACGAGTCTCTCGATCTCCCGGGCGGGACGCTCCTTTGTCCACGCCCTGATGAGGGGGAGCGTGATCTCGGGGTGGAACTGGACGCCCGCTGCACTCCCGAGGAGGAACATCTGGTGTTTCACCTCGAAGCCCTTCCAGAGGAGGACCGCGCCGCCGGGAAGGTCGAAGGTGTCTCCGTGGAACTGGAAGACCTCCATCCGGTCAGGGAAGCCCTGGAAATGCTCCCTGCTCTCCTTTGTGATCCTGCACCACCCGAACTCCCTGGTACCAGGATACACCCGGGATCCCACTGCATCGGCGATGAGCTGCGCCCCGAGGCATATCCCGGCCACCGGCCTCCCCTCGCGGAAATACCGCCGGATGATCTCCTTCTCCCCTATGAGGAAGGGGAACTCCTTCTCGTCATGGACGGACATTCCACCCCCCATGATGATGAGGGGAGAGGAGATCCCTGCGGGGAGCTCGCCCGTATCGTATAACCTATGGATCTCACAGGAAATACCCCTCGATCCCAGGATCTCCGGGAAGAATCCCGGGCCTTCGGTCTCCATATGCTGGAAGACGGCAACCTTCATCCCCTCGGTTTTCATGCGGGCTTACCGGTTCAGGATGGGGAATGAATCGGCTAAAACCTTACCTTCATCTGGGGGGATGTGTGGAAACACGCCGGGCAGGGACGAACCGCCTCCTCATCATACCGTCGGAGATCGATCCATCCTGTGACGTTCTCGCATCATAAACCTTTAATCCCATCATCCCGTATTCTATATGATCGAACAATGGCCTGCACAATCATCGTGGGGGGTTTCTTCGGCGACGAGGGGAAGGGAAAGATCGTGGCACACATCGCCCGGCGGGACCGGCCGGCCATCATCTCCCGGGGCGGTGTCGGCCCGAATGCCGGGCACACGGTCAACATCGGCGACAAGACCTACGGGGTCAGGATGGTGCCGAGCGGCTTCGTGTACGAGGAGGCTCTTCTCTGTATCGGGACAGGGGTCCTCGTGGACCCGAGGGTCTTCCTCCACGAGGTGGACCTCCTGGGGGTGAAGGGGAGGGCTTTTGTCGATGAGCGGTGCGGGATCATCGACGAAGCACACATCCAGCGGGACAAGGGGAGCGACCACCTCTCAAAGACCATCGGATCCACCGGCACCGGTTGCGGCCCGGCCAATGCCGACCGGGTCATGCGCATCGGCCGGCAGGCAAAGGACGTCCCCGAGCTCTCGGAGTACCTGATGGACGTCCCCGCTGAGATCAACGAGTCTCTGGACGACGGGGAGTTCGTCCTCATCGAGGGTACCCAGGGGTTCTACATCTCCCTCTACTTCGGCACCTACCCCTACGTGACCTCCAAGGACACCTCGGCCTCCCAGATAGCCGCGGATAACGGGGTCGGCCCGACCCGGATCAACGACGTGATCGCGGTCTTCAAGGCTTACCCGACCCGGGTGGGGGAGGGGCCTTTCTCCACCGAGATGACCCCCGAAGAAGCCCATGAACTCGGGATCGAGGAGTTCGGGACCGTGACCCACCGGCCGAGGAGGATAGGGAACTGGGACGGGGAGAGGGCCCGGTACTCGGCCATGATCAACGGATGCACCCAGGCCGCAATCACCGGCATCGACCGGATCGACCCAGACTGCTTCGGGTGCTCGGACTACAGCAAGCTCTCGAAGGTCGCAAAGGAGTTCATAAAGAAAGCAGAGGATGATATCGGTGCCCCCGTGAGCCTCATCTCCACTGGGCCCGATATCTCCCATATCATCGACCTGAGGAAGGAGCTATGAGGAGATCGCTCCTCGATATCCTCTGCTGCCCGGTCTGCAAGGGGGATCTTGCTCTCCGGACCACCGATGAGGAAGGGGAGGAGATTCTCGACGGGGGGCTCTTCTGCGGTGCCTGCTCGGTCGAGTACCCGATCACCGACGGGATTCCTGATCTCATCCCGAGAGACCCGAAGGGGGAGTGAGGGGAGATCATGGGCGCGTCAGAGATCCACCTGAACAGGAAAGCGATCAACTCCATCGAACTTCCGGCCCAGGTCCAGGCCGAGGCGGGGAAGACCCTGGTCCTCTCCTTCAACAACCACGGCCACCCCCTCCATGTCAGCCTCTCGGCTATGAACCCGGCCAGGTTCACCTCCTTCACCCACGAGAACCTCTTTATCCAGGGCCAGACCGAGTACGAGATCCCCATCTTCGAGGATGCGGAGGAGGGAGCCTTCTCCATCGAGGTTGTGACCGGCTACGGGAGGACGAAGTGTGAGATGAGGGTCCTCGTGCGGAAGCCGCTGCCCGAGAAGGTCGAGAAGAAGGAGGAGAAGGAGCCGGAAGGGCTTCAGATACCCTGGCCCCGCGTGACGCCCATCGCAGCAGGCCTCTTCCTGTACGCGGCCTCCTTCCTGCCCGGACTGGGGGTCCTCAAGGACCTCGCCTTCTTCGCCCTCCTCGCCGGCCTTCTCGTTCCATGGCTGCAGCAGGGCTAGTCCTCGCCGCAGCCCTGGGCGTGGACCGTACCATCGGAGATCCGCCGAGCCGTTACCACCCCGTCGCCCTTCTCGGGCGCCTTATCGGCTGGTGGGGGGAGCCGCGCCGCTGGAGCCCTGGGACCCGGAAGGTCGCCGGTGTCATCTGCGCGATCGGGACCGCGTGCCTCTTCGCCCTCCCCTTCCTTCTCGTGGACCGGTTCGCACCGTTCCTTGCTGCTCTTCTCCTCGGCCCCTTTCTCCTGAAGATAACATTCGCCTGGCGGGCCCTGGAGGAGCATGCCCGCGCAGTGGAGGCGGGGGTGAAAGAAAACCTGGATAAGGGGCGGGAGGCCGCAGGAAGGATGGTGAGCCGGAACACGAAGGCCCTCTCCCGGGAGGAGACCCTCTCCGCAGCCTATGAGTCGGTATCCGAGAACCTGGTGGACAGCATCACCGCGCCCCTCCTCTTCTTCGCCCTCTTCTCGCCCTTCGGACTCGGCCTCGCCGCAGCCGCCTTCTACCGCGCGTCAAATACCATGGACGCCATGCTCGGCTACCGCGACCAGCGCGGGCAGATCGGGTGGTTTTCAGCCCGGATGGATGATATCCTCACCTGGGTTCCGGCGCGGCTGACCGGGCTCATCCTCCTTGCCTACTTCGGGGTGAAGGGGAGGCTCGGGCCGGCGCTCTCCGCCCTCAGGAAGGATGCACGGAAGCGGCCCGGGCAAAACGGAGGAATCCCCATGGCCATCATGGCCGGGGGGATCGGGGTCCAGTTCGAGAAGCCCGGCGTCTACACCATGGGAGCAGCAGAGAAGAGCCTGGAAGAAGGGGGCCGGGAGATCATCCGCGCCGTGCGGGTGACGACCCTCCTCCTCTCCGGCATCCTCGTCTCCGCGCTATTTTTATTGGGTTAACCTGCGTATGTAGCATGCTATGAAGCTGGAGGAACTCAGGTTCGGCACCGAACTCCTCAAGCGCGGCTTCGCGTCCATGCAGAAGGGAGGGGTCATCATGGACGTGGTAAACGCCGAGCACGCGGTCATCGCGGAGGAGGCCGGGGCCGTGGCCGTGATGGCCCTGGAGAGGGTGCCGGCCGAAATCAGGAAGGCAGGGGGTGTCGCGCGGATGGCCGACCCTGCCCGGATCACGGAAATCATGGACGCGGTCTCTATCCCGGTCATGGCCAAGGTGAGGATCGGCCATTTCGTGGAGGCCCAGATCCTCGAGGTCCTCGGGGTGGACATGATCGACGAGAGCGAGGTGCTGACGCCCGCCGACGAGCAGTTCCATATCGACAAGAGCAAGTTCACGGTGCCCTTTGTCTGTGGTGCCCGGGACCTGGGGGAGGCCCTCCGCCGGATAGACGAGGGTGCGGCCATGATCCGGACCAAGGGGGAGGCGGGGACAGGGAATGTCGTCGAGGCGGTGCGGCACATGAGGAACATCATGGGCGAGATCCGCGCCCTCCAGGGGAAGTCCACGCAGGAGATGACGGACCGGGCGCGGGAGATCGAGGCTCCTTCAGGCCTTGTTCTGGAGACGGCGAAGCGCGGGCGGCTCCCCGTCGTGAACTTCTCGGCAGGGGGGATCGCCACCCCGAGCGATGCGGCGATGATGATGCAGCTCGGGGCCGACGGGGTCTTTGTGGGGTCGGGTATCTTCCTCTCCCAGAACCCGCAGCTGATGGCCAAGTCCATCGTCGAGGCCGTGAACCACTACGACGACCCCCGAACCATCGCCGAGGTCTCCCGGAACCTGGGCGAGGCGATGAAGGGCCTCGACATCCACCTCCTCAAGAAGGACGAGGTGCTCCAGTACCGTGGGCGTTAGGATCGGCGTCCTCGCTCTCCAGGGGGATGTCTCGGAGCATGTCGGGGCCTTCCAGAGAGCTCT
>Ga0315274_10012263_pt1 | contig 12237 bp, 12 predicted proteins | sample YL17G02_20_MG_FD_203700 | JGI IMG/M metagenome (GOLD analysis project Ga0315274, IMG submission 203700) | Sediment microbial communities from Yellowstone Lake, YNP, Wyoming, USA - YL17G02_20 | ecosystem: Environmental > Aquatic > Freshwater > Lake > Sediment | place: USA: Wyoming | collected... | reverse complement strand
CGCCAAGGGTGCGATGTTTCGAACTCTCGACCGAAGAACGCGAAAACCGGTTTATGGGGCATTCAGAAGTTCCGTTCCTCCCCCCCCATTAAGCCATTTCGGTCTTGGCGTTCCGGGTACCCAGCGCGAGCTGGGTGTCCTTGGCGGTTGAGAATTTCGGATTGGGGCTATGAGCCTATGAGCCATCAGCAAGATCCCCCCGCAGGCTTCGTCCCCGCGCTGGGGGATCGGGGATCAGAACCGCCATCTTGAACGCATAGCAAGGCAGGAAAGGCATGGCCAGCTCGAAGGCAAAGAAGTGGGGCATCATCGCACTCGTCGTGGTCCTCGTCTTGGTCGTAGGCGGAATCGTCGGGTTCCGGATAGCCGTCGGAATCATCAAGGGCAAGGTCGTGGAAGCCCTGGGTCCGGAGAGCGAGATCAAGGACATCCAGCTAGGCTGGTGGGCGGTGGAGGTTCATGGCCTCCGCATCAAGGGCCGCCAGGGATGGCCGGCGGCCGACACCCTGCGGGTCGAGCGTGTGGTTATCGTCCCCAGCCTGCGCAGCCTGTTCTCTGACACGATCCGGGTCGGTTCCATCACTGTGGTCCGACCTTACCTCTCAGAGTTTGTGAAAGAATCGCATTTCGGCCAAAGGGCCAGTTGTAACCTATTGATTCCATTGAGCCGCTATCCGCCTATTGCGACGATTGGGGGATTTTTTCGCAGGCTCTCAGCCTTGCGAACCCGGGAAGGAAAGCTGCGGGTCTTGCCCAGTCTCCTGGAAGCACCAGCGCCCAAGGGGAAGGCTCCGGCCGGCCCACCTGCCCCGACGGTCGCCGTCTCGCGCGTCACGATGGAGGACGGCGTGGTGGAACTTTTCGACGCCACGGTGGCTCAGCCCCCGCTGAAGATCCGCCTGGAGAAGATCCAGGCCACGGTGCACAATGTGACGGTGCCGAGTCTGAAGGGCAAGAGCCAGTTTGACCTCACCGCCGTGGTGAAGGGCGTCCAGCGGGACGGTCGCGCCACGCTGAAGGGGTGGGCCGAGATGGCCACCAAGGACTCCTCGGTGAAGACAGAGCTTCGGTCCGTGGACCTGGTGGCGTTTCAGCCATATCTCGTCAAGGCCGCCGAGACGCGCGTCCAGAAGGGCGCCCTCGATCTCGATCTGCAATCAGAGGTGAGCAAGAATCATCTCCGGGCGCCGGGGAAGGTCGTCATCTCGGATCTGGAGTTTGCCTCGGCCAAGGGCGCCCTGGACACGTTCATGGGCGTCCCCCGCGCGGCCGTGGTCAACTTTCTGAAGAACAAGGACAACAAGATCGCGGTGAACTTCCTCATCGAGGGGGATATCAACAACCCGCAATTCACCATCAGAGAAGCTTTGGCCACGCGCATGGCCTCCGGCATGGCAGAAACCCTGGGGGTGAGCATCCGCGGGGTGGCTGAGGGCGTGGGGACCCTGGGACAGAAAGGAGTGCAAGCGACGGGCGAGGCAGCCAAGAGCTTGGGAGGCGCCCTGCAGGGACTCTTCGGCGGCCAGAAGAAGAAGTAGGAACACAAAACCCCGACGCAGGGCCGGGGTCACAGGCAAGAGAAGGGATCGCGGCTTTGGATTAGGTTCGTCCGGGAGCCTCACGCTTCTTCGAGAGAACGAGGACGGTTCGCTCCGGGTCCTTGGGGTTGCGCCTTTCCATCACGTCGTAGCCCACCTCGCAGCGCTGGCACCAGATTTCTTCCAGGCCCGGGCGCAGCACGAGGATCTCGAGACAGTTCGGGCAGCTCACTTCGGCCTTCTCCCATGGGGCGTCCATGGCCGTTCCCCCAATCCAACTCCGTGCGAAACGCAGGAATGATTTCCACCTATAGTATAGCCATCACTCGAAGACTCCGTCGAGGCTTTTCTGCGACTTGCCCACCCCGGCAAACAATCTGGCCATGCCTCCCTGTAGTTCCCTTTCGCGCTCTCCCGCGTTTCCGCCTTCGGCTTGACCCTCACCGGCGAATGCGATAGATTGCGCGCAGGCCATTCACCAGGAGGACTCTTTCATGGCAACGGAGCACAAGATCCGGATCACAGCAGGAAAAGTGAGCGCCGAGGCGGTGCTGAACGATTCGCCGACGGCCACCCAGATCTGGGAGGCCCTGCCCATCGAGGGACGCGGGAACACCTGGGGCGACGAGATCTACTTCTCCATCCCGGTGGAGGCCAAGCAGGAGAAGGACGCCCGCGAGATCGTCGCCGTGGGCGAGCTGGGGTACTGGCCGCCGGGAAGTGCCTTCTGCATCTTCTTCGGCCGGACGCCGGCCAGCACCGACGACCGACCCCGCGCTGCCAGCGCCGTGAATATCCTCGGCCGGATCCAGGGAGACGCCACCGTCTTCAAGGCCGTTTCCTCCGGGACGCGGGTGCGACTGGAGCGGGCGTGAACCGTCCGCCCGCGCGCCTCGCGCCCGATGTCGGGCCGGACGCCGGAAACATCGAGGCACTGGACGGCTTCCTTCGGAACCTGCTCCCCCGCCAGGCGAGCCGCGGACACCTGGTTCACGTCGAGGTCGTTCCCGCCAGGATTCCCCGGTACGCCGACCCGGACCCACCGCTGCCCCGCGCGATCCAGGACGTCCTCCGGGCCGGCGGCATCGATCGGCTGTACACTCACCAGGTCGAGGCGCTGAGAGAGGCCCGGGCCGGTCGGGACGTGCTGGTCGTCACCGGCACCGCCTCGGGCAAGAGCCTGGCCTACCAGTTACCCGTCCTGGAGACCCTCCTTCGCGATCCGGAGGCACGCGCCCTCTTCCTGTTCCCCACCAAGGCGCTGGAGCAGGACCAACTGAAATCCCTCCAGCAGCTCATCCCCTGGGGATCGGGCATCCGGGCCGAGATCCTGGACGGGGACACACCGGCCCACCGCCGCGCCCAACTGCGTGAGCAGGTCCCCCACATCCTCATCAGCAACCCGGACATCTTGCACCTGTCCCTGCTGCCGCATCATGCGGCCTGGAAGACGTTCTGGGAGCAACTCCGCTTCGTGGTCCTGGATGAGCTGCACACCTACAAGGGCATCTTCGGCTCCCACATCGCCCACGTCCTGCGCCGGCTGCATCGCGTGACGGGCTTCTACGGCAGCCGGCCGCGGTTCGTCGCCTGCTCTGCCACGATCGACAACCCGGCGGAGTTCGCCGGGGCACTCACCGCCCGCGACTTCGTTCAGATCGACGACGACGGCTCGCCGGCCCAGGGCAAGCGTTTCGTCTTCGTGAATCCAACCGGCAGCCCGTACGGCGAGGCGACCGACCTGCTCCTGCACTGCATCCAGGGCGGGTTCAAGACCATCGCCTTCGCCAAGGCCCGGAAGATCGCCGAATTGATCACCATGTGGGCCCACCAGGCGGCACCGCACCTGCGGGACAGGATCCGCGCCTACCGCGCGGGGTACCGCCCGGAGGAGCGGCGCGCCATCGAGCGGGGACTGTTCCAGGAAAAGTTGCTGGGCGTCGTCTCCACCTCGGCCCTGGAGCTCGGAATCGACGTCGGGGGATTGGACGCGTGTCTTCTGGTCGGCTATCCCGGCAGCATCGCCAGCACCTGGCAGCGGGCTGGCCGCGTCGGACGCGCCGGCCAGGAGGCGCTGATCATCCTCATTGCCCTGCCCGATGCCCTGGATCAGTACTTCATGCGCCATCCCCGCGACTTCTTCGCTCGCAGTCCCGAGGCAGCGGTCATCGACCCCGACAACCGCCGGATCCTGCTGGACCACCTGGTGGCGGCCGCGGCGGAGCTTCCGTTAGGCCCGGCCGACGCGGCACTGTATGGCCCCGACCTGGCCGAGCGGATCGCCGAGCTGGCAGCCGAGCGCCGCCTGATGCAGAGCGCCGACGGGCGCGAATGGTACGCCCGCCGCAGGAGCCCGGCGAGAGAGATCAGCATCCGCGGGATCGGCGAGGCCTTCGCGATCCTGGACGAGGCCGGCAAGACGATCGGGAGCGTGGACGGATTCCGCGCCGTCCGCGAGTGTCATCCGGGCGCCGTGTACCTGCACCAGGGGCGCCAGTTCGAGGTGACCGCCCTGGACCTCGCCCAGCGCAAGGTGCGGGCGCGGCCGGTCGAGGTGGACTACTACACTCAGGTGAGCGGCGAGAAAGAGACGGAGATCCTCCACTGCCAGGAATTCCGCCAGGTCAGAGGCACGGTGGCGCGCCTGGGGCGGCTGAAGGTGACCGAGCGGGTCACCGGCTTCGAGAAGCGCCGGATCTTCGGCCAGGACCGGATCGGAAGCTACCCGCTGGATTTGCCGCCCCACACCTTCGAGACGCAGGGCCTCTGGTTCGAGATCCCGGAGCAGATCCGCGATCACGTGAAGTACTCGGCGCCGGGCGGGCTCCACTTCATGGGCGGGATCCATGCCGTGGAGCACGCCATGATCGGTCTCTTTCCCCTCTTCGCCCTGTGCGACCGGGGCGATGTCGGCGGGATCTCCACCACCTTCCACCCGCAGGTTGGACGGCCGGCGGTCTTCATCTACGACGGATACCCCGAGGGGATCGGTTTGGCCGAGCGGTGCTACCGCGTCCTGGAGGACCTCATGGCCCACACCCTCCGCCTCCTCCAGGAGTGCCCCTGCGAGGCGGGATGCCCCTCCTGCATCCACTCGCCGAAGTGCGGCTCGGGCAACAAGCCCCTGGACAAGGCGGCGGCCATCCTCACGCTCCAGGGCCTCCTCGGCCTCATCGAGATCCCAAAGGACGTGGCGATTGCCGCATCAGCGTCAGCCCCTGCCCTGCCTAGAGTGTTCCCGGTGCCTTTCGGAGCTGTCGCAGAATCCGGCGCGCCCCGGTCGGGGGTTCCCCGCGTCCTCGTCCTCGACATCGAAACGCAGCGGAGCGCCGAAGAGGTCGGCGGCTGGGAGAACTGCGGCCGGATGGGCCTGGCCGTGGCCGTCACCGCGGACCTCGAGACGGGCGAGATGCGGGTCTACACCGAGGCCCAGGTGGATGACCTGCTGGCGGATCTGACCTCGTCGGCTTGCATCATCGGCTTCAACCTGCGTCGCTTCGACTTCGGTGTCCTGCGGGGGTACCGCGACCTGGATTACGCCGCGCTGCCCGCCCTCGACATCCTGGAGGAGGTTCATACGAGCCTGGGCTTCCGCTTGAGCTTGAATCACCTGGCCCAGGAGACCCTGGGTGCGCCGAAGCTGGCGGACGGCCTGCAGAGCCTGGCCTGGTGGAAGGCCGGCGAGGTGGACAAGGTCATCGAGTACTGCAAGGCGGATGTGGACCTGACCCGACGGCTGTTCGAATTCGGCCGGACTCAAGGCTATCTCCTCTACCGGGACTACCAGGGGCGGGCGGTGAGGCTCCCCGTCCGCTTCGGGGAAAAAATCCTGTTGCCAGGCAGGAGATTGGGATATAATCCCGACCTTCAAGGAGGTGATCACATTGGGGGACGGAAAGAGTATCGGCATGGAGAACGTCCGGGGGCGTGAGGCAGCCAGCGCACGGATGCTGGACTACCGCACGGTCAAGCGCGCCTACGCTATTTTGACGCCGGTCTATGACATCCTGTTTAATAAGATTTTTCATTCCGGCCGGGTGGCGGCCATCGATCTTTTGGAGATCAAGCCGGGCGACCGTATCTTGGAAATCGGGGTGGGAACGGGGCTGAACCTCCCCTTGTTTCCTCGCGACTGCAGCGTGACGGGCATTGACATCTCGGCCGAGATGCTGCAGAAGGCCAGGGAGCGGGCAAGGGAACTCGGGTTGACCAACGTCACGCTGGGGCTGATGGACGCCTCCAACCTCGAGTTTCCCGACAACGCCTTCGACCACGTCCTGGCCACCTACGTGATCAGCGCGGTGCCGGACCCAGTGAAGACGCTCCTCGAGATGCGGCGCGTCTGCGGGCCCAACGGTCATCTCGTGATCCTGAACCACTTCAGGAGCGAGAACCCGATCCTCGGCGCCGTGGAGTGGATGCTGGCCCCCGTCTGCACCCGGATCGGATTCAAGACCGACCTGAAGCTCAAGCCGCTCCTGGAAAAGGCCGCCCTGTCCCCGGACCAAATGCACTGTGTCAACGTGCTGATGATGAATGGGTGGCGGTTGGTCCGCTGCGTCAAGCCCCAGTAGGCGGCCGATCCCGCGACGTGGAGCTTCCACTTGGCCCCGGGTGCCCTTGCCCGGGGCCCTTGTGTCTCTCGGAGAAGTGCCATGGCCATGAAGCCCATGAAGGCTTTCATTTCCCTGGAGGATGGGCTGCGCATCCTCCTGGACTGTGTCGAGCCCATCACCCGGACAGAGCGCGTGGAGCTGCTGCAGGCCACGGGCCGGGTCCTGGCCGAACCCGTCGTGGCGGGCATGTCCGTGCCGCCGTTCCCGCGGGCCGCCATGGATGGCTACGCCGTGATCGCCGAGGATACCTTCGGGGCCGGGAACTTCAATCCGGTTCGCCTGAGCCTGACCGACGTGATCCACGCCGGCGACACCGCCCGAGGCGAGGTGGCGCGAGGGACCTGCATCCAGGTGGCCACCGGGTCGCCCATTCCCGCGGGGGCCGATGCCGTCGTCCAGGTCGAAGACACGGAGCTGGAGGGAGACGGCGCGCGGGCAGAGAAGGTGAAGATCTACAAGCCGGTCTATCCTCGCCAGAACGTCTCGCCGCAGGGCGAGGACATCCAGGCCAGCCGGGAGGTCCTCTCATCCGGCACGCGTCTCGACCCCAGCAAGATCGGCGTCCTGGCTGCCCTGGGGATCACGGAGGTCCCCGTCTTCGCCAGGCCGACCGTGGCCGTGATCCCTTCGGGAAACGAGATCGTGCACCCCGGCGATCCACTGGAGCCGGGGAAGATCTATGACATCAACTCCTATACCCTCTCGGCCCTGATCCAGGAGACCGGAGGGGTTCCCAGGTTATTCCCCATCATGAAGGACACGCTGGAGGACGTGCGCCGCACCCTGCGCGATGCGCTCGTCTGCGACGTGATCGTCCTCTCCGGCGGCAGCTCCGTGGGCGAGCGGGACGTGATGCTGGAGGCTGTCGAGGGCATGGGAGAGGTGAAGTTCCACGGCATTGCGGTCAAGCCGGGAAAGCCGACCCTGTGCGGCCTCATCCAGGGAAAACTGCTGCTGGGGATGCCCGGGTATCCCACCTCCTGCCTCACCAACGGGTACGGCCTGCTGGTCCCGGTGCTGCGCAAGCTGGCCCGCCTCCCCGAGGCGCGGATGGGCGGCGTCGAGCTGCCCATGTCGCGCCGCTACACCTCGACCATCGGGCGGCACCAGTACCTGCCGGTCCGGGTCGAGCACGGCGAGGTGGTCCCGGCCTTCAAGGAATCGGGCGCCATCACCTCCATGGCCGACGCCGAGGGCTACATCGAGATCCCGGCCAACGTGGACCTGGTGGAGAAGGGGGAACGGGTCCTGGTGAAGTTCTTCTAGCCCGGATCCGAGAAAAACCTTGAACCGCCATGATCACCCAGCGCGAGCGCTGGGTACCCGGGTCGCCAAGGAGACGATGTTCCGATCTCTCCACCAAAGAACGCGAAAGCGCGCTCATGGGGTCTTCAGAAGTTCCGTTTGTTTCCCCCAATGAGCCCTTCTGGTCTTGGCGTTCTTGGCGCCTTGGCGGTTGGTAATTTCGGATCGGGGCTAGCCCTCATCCGAGAAGAAGCTTGAACCGCCATGATCACCCAGCGCGAGCGCTGGGTACCCGGGTCGCCAAGGACATGATGGCTCTGCCTCAGGATCGCGGAACAGGAAGCGGGTTTATGGGGGGGTTCAGGGTCTCCGTTTCTTTGCCCATACGGCGCGTTCCGGTCTTGGCGGTCTTGGCGCCTACGAAGAAAATCCCCCCTCACCTCCCCTCTCCCCACCACCGGGGGGAGAGGGATGGGGTGAGGGGCGCCGAGATTTTCATGGTTCGTGGTGACCAGGAATGGTCATGACCACTTGGCGGTTGGTAATTTCGGATCGGGGCCGATGCAAGGGCAAGGGCCCGAGGAGTTTCAGGATGCAGTACGCATGCAGGGCCTTGGCCAGGGGAGCGCTGGCGGCGACCATCCTATTATCGGCGACGGCATGGGCGGGGGAACCGCAGAACACCAACGGGACCCTCTACGAGATGGAGGTGATGGGCGTCGCAGCCGATCCCACCTCCGGGATGCCCCTGGTGTTTCTGCGAGCCAAGCAGGACAAGCGTGAGCTTTCCATGTTCATCGGTCCGATGGAGGCCCAGGGGATCATCCTGCCCCTCCAGCGGATGCAGCTGCCCCGACCCTACACTCACGACCTCATGCTGGAGGTGATTCACCGCTTGCAGGCCAAGGTGAAGCGTGTCGTCATCACCGAGATGCGCGACAATACCTACTTCGCCAATCTGATCCTGGACGCCCAGGGAAAAGAGGTCGTCCTCGATTCCCGACCGAGTGACGCCATTGCGTTAGCCCTGCGGGAGAACGCGCCCATCCTGGCGGCGGAGAAGGCATTCGTCCGGGCACCGCGGGCCGGCCGGCCGGAGGGTGGCAGCCCATGACGCGAACGACGATCCTCGTGTTTGTGTTCCTGGCCGCTCTGGTGAGCGCCGCGACCGCGGCCGATCCGGAGACGCCGGCGGCGGGGGGTCAGGCGCCGACTTCGCCACCGGCGGCTCCTCAGCCCCCGGCCTCCACTGACCCGCGCATCCAGGAGTCGATCCAACGCTATAACGCGGGGGTCGGCGCCCTGCAGCGGCGCGACCTGGAATACGCCCTCTATCAGTTTCGGCAGGCGATCCGGCTGAACCCCGCTCTCACCGAGGCCCACCACAATCTGGGCATCACCCTCCTCGAACTCCGCCAGCCCGGACAGGCCGTCGAGGCCTTCACCCGCGCGCTGGAGCTTTCTCCAGAGCACATCGAGGCGCGCGTGGGCCTCGGGTTGGCCTATCGCGCCAGCGGCGACATCCCGCGCGCCATCGCCGAGCTCACCCAGGTCCTGCCCAAGAAGCCGGATGAGCCCCAGCTCCACGTAGCCCTGGGTGACCTCTACGGAAGAGCGAACGACCCCCGGCTGGCTGCCGTCCACTTCCGCGAGGCGGCCCGGCTGGCTCCGGCTGACGCCTCGATTCGCTTCCAGCTCGGACTGGCCTGCGCGGACGCCGGGGAGAACGACCAGGCCATCCAGGCGTTCCGCGAGGCCATCGGGCTTCACCCCGAAGACGCCGATGCCTACTACAACCTGGGCGTGGTGATGGGGGAGAAGATTCGGGCCCTGGTGGATGAGAAAGTGGCGGCCTATCGCCGCGCCGTGGAGCTGCGACCGACCCTGGCGGATGCCCACTATCACCTGGGCGTGGCCTACATCCAGAAGGCCCAGCTCAGCCGGGTGGAGGACAAGCGCTCCCTGCTCCAGCTCGCGATGGAGGAGTTCCGGCTGTTCGAGCAATCCGCCCCGCAGGACCCCAAGGCGGCGGCCGCCAGTCACAACATCCGGGTGCTCGAGCCCCAGGTGAAATGATGGCCGTGTAAAGAGATGAGGGGCCGGGAGAGCAGGCTCGGCCTCGCGGAGATCGATGCAGGAGCCATGGGCACCGCGCTTCTGATCACGGGTGCGCCGGGGTCGGGAAAGACCACACTGATCCGCGCCGTGGTCGCCGAGTCGGCGCTCAAGGCCGGCGGTTTCGTCACGGAAGAGATCAGGGAAGGGGGAGAGCGCGTCGGCTTCCGGGTGAGCAGCCTGGACGGGCGCGTCGGCATCCTGGCACACATCAGGGCGGTGAAGGGACCCCGGGTCGGCCGCTACCACGTGGATGTGCCGGCCTTCGAGGCCGTGGGCGTTTCGGCCCTGGAGGCGGCCACGGCCGAGGCCGACCTGATCGTGGTGGACGAGATCGGCAAGATGGAGCTCTGCTCTCCCCGATTCGTCCAGGCGCTGGAGGCGGCGCTCGCCTCGCGGAAGCCGATCTTGGGGACGGTCCTGCAGGCTCCACATCCGTGGATCGATGGACTGAAGCAACGCGCGAGGGTGGAGTTATACCGGCTCACGGAGCGGAACCGCGAGGACCTCAAGGACGCCCTCCTCGCCCGCCTGCAGAGCGAGGTCCGTTCGTGACCCTGCCCTTCACCGGGATCGCCACCTTCGCCAAGGTGCCCAGCTACGACCCGGCCGAATCGCCGGCCCCGCAGGCCGCGATCCTCGGCATTCCCACCGACGAGGCCACGACGCAGCACCCGGGCGCGCGCTACGGCCCCCGGGCGATCCGCGAGGCCTCGACCCAGTTCCCCTACTACAAGCGAGGGCGGGGCTACTACGACCCCGAGCGAGACCAGCCCATGCTGGCCGGGTTGGAACTGCGCGACGCCGGCGACGTGGAGATCGTCCCCACCCTGCAGGAGGAAAACGCCGGGCAGATCACCCAGGCGGTGGCCGCCCTGCTCGGCCGCGGGACGTCGCGCGGATCGTGCGGACGCTGACGGGACGCCTGCGTCTCCGGGGGATGGACCTCGTCGAGGTGAACCCCTACCTCGATCCCTCCCGGCGCACAGCGCTTCTCGCCGCACGGACGATCCTCGAGGTCTTGAGCTGCGTCTTCGATCCACCCACCCCTTCACGCAAAAGTTGAACCGCCATGACGCCACGGTCGCCAAGAATAGGGTAGTCCTGGCTTGGTTCGGAGGCCGGAAAACCGAGATCATGCGGCGTTCAGCGTTTCCGTTTCTTCTCTCAGCAGGGCTATTCTGGTCTTGGCGTTCTTGTCCCGCCCGTGGCGGGATTGGCGGTTAGGAATTTCGAACCGGGGGCAACCCTGAGGCAGGTCAAGCCCCCGTGGCTCCCAAGCTCTTCACCCTGGCAGAAGCCAACAGTTTGCTCCCCACCCTTGAGCCCCTGATGCGCCGCCTCCAGGCCAAGCGCCAGGAACTCCGCGAGCACCAGCAGACGCTGGAGGAATTTCGAGCCAGGGCAATCCGCGACGGGGGCGTTCTGCCCGGGAGCGAGATTGCCCAGGCCAAAGGGGAGAGTGCGCGGCTCCTGGCGGAGATTCAGGAAGGCATCCAGCAGATCGAGTCCCGGGGGTGCGTGGTCAAGGATCTGGACCACGGGCTGGTGGACTTCCTAGCCCGGCGAGGGCGGCAGCAGGTGTTTCTCTGCTGGCGCCTTGGCGAGCACGAGATCCGCTTCTGGCACGGCCTCCAGGAAGGCTTCGCCGGTCGTAAGCCGCTCAGGGAAGACCCACTCGATTAACCTGCGGACTTTTCCATTTTGCGACGGAAGAGCCAGGCGGGACGAAGGATTGTGGTGCCGGGGGAACGGCCCCATAATGGAGTAGTGGATCATCTCCCCCACCGGCCGACCCTGGAGAATCACTTTACCCGCAGGCGGTTAGCTCGTCAAGAGAATGCATCAGGGCAGGGCGGGATGATGAGGCTGCAACTCTTGGCAACTCCAACGGCAATCCCAACGCCTACGTTTCCCGCTCGACGAGCTCCGCGAATACTGGCCTGACATCTCATCTTCTGGTCAATGTCACCCTGATGTATAACCCGTTGTCGATGGCCATCTTATTGCCATCCTCACTGATTTGCCCCGTGCTTGGCGATACATATCCGCGGCTAATTCCGTCGTGACCCGGGACAACGATCTCAACGTGCTTGAACCCATTCTTTTCTAACTCGCCTTGCAAACTGTGAACCCCAGCTCGTCCAGCAACCGGTGGCGGATTGTCCTTCAATCGAATCCCGCTAAAGGCACTGCCGGTCTGCGTGATTCTCATAACATCGGGATAGGTTCCAAAACGCGCCCATGGACCGTAATTCTCGATGACGGCATCCCATTCCCCAGTTAAGTCCCACACCGCGTCGCCGCTCGGCAGCTGAACCATCGGTCCTGACGTTGCCGTCTGGGCACAGGCCACACCCGTCCAGGCAAGGACGGCTGCGACACACATCAGCCAGATGGTGATCCGGGTTTTCATAGGGCACCCACCTTTCACTTGGGAGGCAGGGTGTAGTTTATCGTGCCTTCCCCATATCCCCTTGGTCCAGCTTCCCCTTTTTCAACGGGGAGATACTTGCCTTTAGCGCTTTGCGTTCCCTTGATTCCTTCAAATCGGCCTGAGCAAGAAGGGGGACGCCCTTAAATAAGTAAAAAACTCACCTCACGAGTTCATAGTGATGCTGTCGGACCATTGCCTCGCCTCTCCGGACGACATATCCTACCCCTGGGGGGCTCACGCCAGGCTGCCTCCCAAGCTCAATGGACGGGAGGCCGGGAGCGTCCAG